>Ga0316206_1001460_pt1 | contig 20627 bp, 19 predicted proteins | sample 6monthpyrite_MG_FD_204942 | JGI IMG/M metagenome (GOLD analysis project Ga0316206, IMG submission 204942) | Microbial mat bacterial communities from mineral coupon in-situ incubated in ocean water Damariscotta River, Maine, United States -... | ecosystem: Environmental > Aquatic > Marine >... | reverse complement strand
CATGGGGGTGAAAAACGCCATGCCGGTGGACAAGCCGATCTTTGATTTCTACATAGAAACGCTGACCCGTCTGGCGCCGGACGCGCAATGGTGCGCCGCTGGGGTTGGTGCCGGCCAGGCCGTGATCAACGAATGGTGCATCGCCCAGGGGGGCCATACCCGCACCGGGCTAGAGGATAACGTGCGCTGGGATCGCAATACGCTGGCGCCCTCCAACGCCGCGCTTGTTCAGCGCGCCGTTGATCTTTGCGCCAAATATGACCGCCCGGTCGCCACAACGGCACAGGCGCGCGCCATCCTTGGCCTCCGGGCCGCCTGAGGATGCCCGCCTCGCCGTTTGACAGCGCCATCTACCGCGACTTGTTCCTTGACCCCGAGGTCGGTTCGCTGTTCACCGACAGCGCCGAGATACGCGCGATGCTGCTGGTCGAGGGCGCGCTGGCCAAGGCACAGGGCAGCCATGGGCTGATCCCTGAAATCAGCGGCGCCGCCATCCACCGTTCCGCGCAAGAGGTGCTGATTGATCCCGGCAGTCTGGCGGCTGAAACCGGGCAAAGTGCTGTCGTCGTGCCCGCGCTGGTCAAGGCGTTGCGCACCGCGATGCAGGCGCCAGAACATGCGCAATATATCCATTGGGGCGCCACCAGTCAGGACATAATGGAAACCGGGCTGATCCTGCGTCTGCGTCAGGTGATGGCAATTTATGACAAACGTTTGACGTCGCTGGCCAAAACGCTGGGCCGGGTGGCGCAAACCCATGCTGATCTGCCGATGGCAGCACGCACCTATGGGCAAACCGCCACCGTCACCAGCTTTGGCGCGGTTGTCGCCAGTTGGGGCCAGCCATTGCTGCGCCACCATACACGGCTGACCCCGGTGCGCGATGACCTGCTGTGTGTGTCCTTGTCGGGGGCTGCGGGCACGCTGTCGGCGATGGGCAACAGCGGCCCGGCGATCCGGTCGACGCTGGCCAAAGCGCTGAAATTGCAGGACCCGGGTGGCAGTTGGCATAGCGAGCGTGACCGTATCGGCGCGCTGTCCGGGTGGATCACCGGCACCGCCGCCACGCTGGGCAAGATGGGCGAGGACCTGATTTTGCTCACCCAATCTGGTGTGCAAGAGGTGACACTGGCGCAAACCGGCGGCTCGTCCACCATGCCGCAGAAATCGAACCCGGTGCTGCCCTCGTTGCTGGTCGCGCTGTCGCATCATATCACGGCGCTGAACACAGCAATGCAGGGCGCCGGGCTGCACCGTCAGCAACGCGACGGGGCGGCGTGGTTCACCGAATGGCTGATCTTGCCGCAGCTTTGTCTGGGGTTTGCCCGCGCGCTGGCGGTGGCAGAGGATCTTGCCGCCAGTCTTGGCCCGAACCCAAAAGCCATGGCGCAGGGCATCAATGACGGACTGGGGCTGATCTATGCCGAGGCGCTGTCGTTTGCGCTGGCCGCCCATATGCCGCGCCCCAAGGCGCAGGCGGCAGTCAAAACGCTGTGCAATACCGCCCGCGCCACCGCCACGCCTTTGGCGGAACTGGCGATGGCGGCCCATCCCGGCCAGATCGACCCGGGCCTGTTCAGCCCCGCCGCGCAACTGGGCACCGCCCCCGCCGAGGCGCGGGCATTCGCCGACAAAGCAGCAAAGCTTTGACGCCAGGCCCCTGATTTTCAGTGCAATTCTACCGTGTCAGGTCCCAAACATGGCCTGCACATTCATTTCAGTAAAGGCTGCGCACCAACGTTCCGCCGCCTCTGGGCTGGCGGGCTTGTCGTCAGAGAATGACCCGGCATAGTCCTGCCAGGCGCCATGATGCGCCCGGTTCACCGACAGCAAAACCGGAATTTCCAGCGAAACCGCCAGTTCAATCAGCGGACGGAACCCGCCGCCCTGGGTTTCGCTATAACCAAACCGGTTCAGAATCAGCGCATCTGTCGCCTCTGACATGCCACTTTCGATCTCGGCGATCACCTCTGCCAGATTGCCGTAATCCAGCCGACACCCGCGCGCGCCGGAACCCAAATCCTGCGAAATCGGCTGGGTCTTGCCCGTCGCCAGGTTACAAAGCCCAAAATCTTGGCAGCATTCGGCGCGGCCGGGTTTGGCCTTTTGCACGACTCCGGAAACACTTAGCCCCAGATCCTGCAGCGCCGAGGCCGCCGTCCACAACACCTCGTCAACGTTATCGCCCTTTTCCCGCACCAGGGCGGTCACGGCGGCAATATCCGGGCGGAACTTTGGCATTTGCGGATCCTGAGCAGTTTCGAACGCCATGATGCGTACAAAACCCCCGATATCAAGATCCGCCTCAGCCCGCTTTGACCAACGTCAAACAGCGGCGTGTCAGACGGCTTTTTCCAGCTCGAACGCGTCGTGCAACGCCTGCACCGCCAGTTCCAGATATTTCCGGTCAATCAGAACCGAGACTTTGATTTCCGAGGTGGTGATCACCTTGATGTTGACGCCTTCGTCGCGCAGCGTTGCGAACATCTTGGCGGCCACACCGGCGTGGCTGCGCATACCGATGCCAACGATCGACACTTTGGCGACAGCCGTATCGGCGACCAGATCGTGAAAATTGATCTCTCCGGTGTCTTTCGCCTCTGCCATCGCCTTTTCCGCCCGCGCCACCTGATCGGTGGGGCAGGAAAAGGTCATGTCAGTCCGCCCCTCTTCCGAGATGTTCTGCACGATCATATCGACGTTCACGCCGGCCTCGGACAGCGGCCCAAAGATGGCCGCCGCTATACCGGGGCGGTCGGCCACCGAAATGAGGGTCATCTTGGCTTCGTCGCGGCTATAGGCGACACCGGCTACAACATTGCTTTCCACGATATCCTCCTCGGCACAGACCAGCGTGCCTGCGTTTTCGTTGTTATCTTCAAAACTCGACAGCACCCGCAGGCGCACACCAAACCGCATCGCCAGTTCGACCGAGCGGGTTTGCAACACCTTGGCACCCAGACTGGCGAGCTCCAGCATTTCCTCATACGAGATCTTGTCGAGCTTGCGGGCCTTGTCGCTGATCCGCGGGTCGGTCGTGTAAACGCCATCGACATCGGTATAGATATCACAACGCTCGGCGCCGAACGCGGCGGCAAAGGCCACCGCCGTCGTGTCGCTACCACCGCGACCCAGGGTCGTCACCCGGCCCTCGGGGCTGATGCCCTGAAAGCCCGCGACGACCGCCACTTTCATGCCCTCGGCAAATTTCGCCATGATATTCTTGGGCGGGATTTCTTCGATCCGGGCCGCACTATGCGCGGCTGTGGTTTTCAGCGGCACCTGCCAGCCCTGCCAACTGCGCGCCGGAACGTCCATGCCATCCAGCGTCAGCGCCATCAGACCGGCTGTCACCTGCTCGCCCGAACTGACCACCGCGTCATATTCGCGGGCATCGAAGAACGGGCCGGTCTCTTCGACAAAGCCCACCAACTTGTTGGTTTCGCCGGACATTGCACTGACAATGACGATCACGTCATAGCCATTGGCCACTTCGCGGCCGACGCGCTTGGCAGCGCGGCGGATGCGGTCCAGTGTGGCGACTGATGTGCCGCCGAATTTCATTACCAGGATCGGCATATCGCCACAGCCCCCTTGTCGATCAGCGCGCTTCATATCAGTCTACCGGCGGTAAACAAGGGGCGCTTGTGCCAATCGGCGCAGCGAAACGCGGCAGGAGTGCGCAATGCGGTTTTCAACGGACGAGCTAAGGGATGCGGCAGCGTTGGTTTACAGCCAGATGTCGCCAACCCCGCAATATGCCTGGCCACAGCTGGCCCGGCGGCTGGGCTGCGAGGTTTGGGTCAAGCATGAAAACCACGCGCCCACCGGCGCCTTCAAGGTGCGCGGCGGCATCACCTTTGTCGACTGGGTGCGCCGCACACGGCCTGACGCGACCGGCATCTGCACCGCCACCCGCGGCAATCACGGCCAAAGCCAGGCCCGCGCGGCGGTGGCGGCGGGACTGGCAGCAAAAATCTATGCGCCAATCGGCAATTCGGTGGAAAAAAACGCGGCAATGCAGGCCTATGGCGCCGAGTTGATCGAGTTTGGCGAAGATTTTGACGTGGCCAAAGATGAGGCCATTCGGGTTGCCGCCGCCGAAGGTCTGGCCGTGGTTCCGCCGTTTCACAAAGAACTGGTGCGCGGCGTGGCAACCTATGGATACGAGCTGTTCAGCGCGGTGCCTGACCTGGATACCGTCTATGTGCCCATCGGCTGCGGCTCTGGCATCTGCGGGACCATTTTGGCCCGTGATGCGTTGGGGCTGAAGACCAAGATTGTCGGGGTTGTCTCGACCGAGGCACAGACCGCCAAACTGACAGTCGAGGCCGGGCGGCTGGTGGAAACCAATTCGGCCCGCACCTTTGCCGATGGCGTCGCGGTGCGGGTTCCGGTGCAGGCCGCCGTCGACATCTACGGTCGCGGGGCCGAGCGGATCGTGGCGGTCAGCGACGCCGAAATCGCCGAGGCGATTGGCATCTATTTTCGCGATATCCACAATCTGGCCGAGGGCGCCGGGGCGGCGGCACTGGCCGCGCTGATGCAGGAACGAGAGGCGATGGCGGGCAAAAAAGTTGGCGTGATCCTAAGCGGTGGCAACATCGACGCCGATTGGTTTGCCTCCGTGCTGGGCGGCGGTGTTCCGCAGGTTTAGGCCACCCTGACCGGCGTCAGTACGGGTGCGCCTGCCCGTCCCAGGTTTCAAAGCAGCCGGTGGTGCCGGGGCCAAGCGCGGCAAAGCGTTCGGCCAACCCCTGGGCTGCCTGATCCACGGTGATTGCCGCCCCTGCACCGCCCATATCGGTGATGACCCAACCGGGGTGGTAAATGCCCACCGCAATGCCCTCGGGCGCCAGATCGCTGGCCAGATTGCGCCCCAAATTCAGCGCCGCCGCCTTGGACGCCCGATAGATATACGACCCACCCGGCGCGTTTGTGTCGCTGGCCATTTGCGACGAGATGATGGCAATCCTTGCCCCGTTGGCCGCCCGCAGGTTCGCCAAAAGCGATTGAATTGTCAGGAAAACACCGGTGACATTGGTGGCGAAACTATCGGCCCACATCTGCGCCGGATAGCCACCTTGCAGGGGCTGGCCCTTGTCCAGATAGACCCCGGCGTTGCAGACCAGCAGGTCAATCGGCTCGCCGTTCAACCGATCCGCCAGTGCGGTATGCGACGCGGGGTTCGTCACCTCTAACGGCTCCCAGCGCCCGGTCGTCGGCGGGGTTGTACGGCAGGTTCCGATTACATCGGCCCCCTGCGCGGCGTAGCCATCAAACAGGGCGCGCCCAATGCCGCGCGCGGCGCCGGTGATCAGAATGCTCATAGGGATGCCTCAGTTGGTTTTTCGGATCGGGATAAAGGGCAATGGTGCCACGGGAATGCCGTCTTCCAGCAGTTTGCGCGCCTCATCGGTGCGCGCCTCGCCATAGATGGCGCGTTGCGGGGTTTCGCCATCAAACATTTTGCGCGCCTCGGCCGCAAAGCCAAGCCCGACGTAGTCCGAGTTTTCCTCGACATGTTTGCGTATCTCGGCCAGCGCAACCTCTGCCTCTGACCCCGGGGCCTGCAAAGCGCCCTTTTGCGGGGCTTCTGGCGGGCTTTCATCTGCGGGCACGCCTTCAGCCGCTGGTACTGCCGCCTGGCCGCGCGCCGGGCGTACCCGTGGCGCCATGATCGCCTTTTCCACTTTGGCAGAGCCGCAGACCGGACAGGCCACCATACCCGCCGATTTCAGGCTGTCATAGGCACTGGCGGATTTGAACCAGCTTTCAAAGCTGTGATCATCACCGCATTTCAACGCATATCGGATCATACGGCCACTCTAGTCAAAACAAGGTTAAGACTCTATTTCGAATTGGCGGGAATTCAAGCGCTATCCGCGTGGTAGCAGGCGCGGATCGAATCTAGCCACGATCTGGCGCAGTTCCGGATCATCCAGCAGCGTGGCCGCCTTTTTACACGAGAACCACTTGCGGGTGCGTTGATCAACCTCGGGGAACTTGGTTTTCAGGCCCCGCACCTTGACCGCGAAGACCGCCACCACACAGGGAAGATGTTCGCCATCATCCTGTTTTACATAGGAATAAATACCCAGAGAATTGCCCTGGACCTTGCCGTCAACACCGGCCTCTTCCCAGGCTTCCTGCAACGCGGCCTCTGCCGGGGTGGCGCCACCAATCGGCCAGCCTTTGGGGATAATCCAACGCCCGGTGCCGCGACTGGTGATCAGCAACACCTGCACCTTGTCGTTCTGAACCCGGTAACAAAGCGCCCCAAACTGGGTGCGGACATTCCGCTTTTCAGAGGCCGCTAACCGGATCGGGCGCATCTTTGTTTTTGCAATATTCATCGTACCGCCGATATATTCACCTATCCCGGTTTTCTACCGGGTTATCATTTGTATATTGGTTAGCTTAACAATTTTATACAGATTTTTCAAGAAACCCAAAGAAATTTCCAGGGAAGCCCCGTACGACCGCCACCACATATAGAGGCAAACGATCGAATTCAGGACATATCTTGCGCCCTCAAACGGTAAGGATTTTGTGTAATTCGCCGGTCACCTGCTGCACAGCTTCGCCGTCCGTCTGTGCAAGGACCTGTCGGGCAAGCTGCGCCATTGCTGTCTGCGGGCGCGTGCCAGACAGCAGCGCAAGCGTATCAGCAAAGGTTACGCTGTCCGTCACGCAGACCGCCGCATCAGCGGCGTCAAGTCTGTGATAGGGGTCTTGGAAATTCGCCACATGCGGCCCGTGCAGAATGGCAGACCCGGCCTGCGCTGGCTCAAACGGTGTATGTCCGCCTTTGTTCACCAGCGATCCGCCGACAAAAGTCACCCCTGCCAGCCGATACCACAGCGCCATTTCACCCAGCGTATCGGCAAGATATACCGCCGTCTTCGGACCCGGTGCCGCGCCGCCAGAGCGGATTGTGAGGTTGAGGCCGGATTGGCGGACCAGCGTCGCAATTTCCTCGGCGCGCCGAGGATGGCGCGGCGCCAGGATCAGTTTCAAGGCTGGATTGGCGGCCCGCGCGGTCGCAAAGCCATGCAAAACCACCGCGTCCTCGCCCGCATGGGTCGATGCGGCCAAAACCGTGTCGGGGCGTGAAAAAATCCGCGCAAGGTCTGCCAATTCCGTGGCCGGTGGCTGGGGCAAACTTACCGCAGGTTTCAGCGAGATCACCGGGCCAAGCCGCGTCTTGTCGACCCCCAGCGCAACGAACCGCGCCGCCGAGCCTTGGTCTTGCGGCGCCAACCAGTCGATCCGCCCCAAAAGGCGCCGTGTCAAACCACCCAACCGGCCCCAGCGCGCAGCACTGCGCGCCGACATCCGGGCGGCAACGCAAAGCACCGGCGCGCGCGCGGTCATCAGTCGATTTGGCCAAAGCTCATTTTCCAGAAAAACCATCGCTTTTGGCCGCCAGCGCGCCCGGAACCGCGCCAGCGCCCATCGGTAATCGAGTGGTGCCAGTCGCGGATGTACCCGGCCCAGCCCCCAACCAGCAACCAGATCGCGCCCGGTCGTGGTGTTGGCCGTGACCACCAGCGCATGATCGGGGAATGCCGAAAGCATCGCTTCGATCAACGGTCTGGCCGACGTCAGCTCGCCGTTGCTGGCGCCGTGCAGCCACACTGCGCCCGGGGTTCCGGCGCTGCCGCCCAGCCGCTCGTGCAGATCAGACAGGGTTTCGCGGCCCCGCAGACAGCGCAAAAGGAAGATCACCGCCACTACGGGGGCAATCAGCGTGGCGCATAACCGATAAAGAAACATGTCAGGCCCACCGGCCTATATCGGCCGTCGGGGGCACAACATTCCTCGGCCCCGACGGCCCGAGAGGCGACAGCGCGCTACCCCGCATCGGTTTTGCCACGCCGGTCGCTGCGCAGGTTGGAATAGAGAACGTGATTGCGCCAGCGCCCGTTGATTTGCAGGTAACTTTGCGCAACGCCTTCATATTTGAAGCCGGATTTTTCCAGCACACCGCGGCTGGCATTGTTTTCGGGCAGGCACGCGGCCTCGATGCGCGACAGATCCAGCATGTCAAAGCCATGATGCACCACCGCCTCTATTGCTTCGCGCATGAAACCCTGACGGGCATGAGGCGCGCCGACCCAATATCCAAGCGTTCCCGACTGCGCCGGGCCACGGCGGATATTATCAAGCGTGATGGCCCCCAACAGCACATTATCGGTGCGACGGATCAGGAACAATGGCACCGCGGTGCCGCCGGTGATGGAGCGCTGCGCCCAATAGACCCGGTTGGTAAAAGCCTTTCGCGTCAGATGGTCGCCAGACCAGGTCGGCTCCCACTGGGTCAGGAACTCTATCGAGGATCTGCGCAGCGACATCCAGGCCCGGAAATCGCCATGCTGCGGCGGACGCAAGCTCATCCGCGCAGTTTCAATCCGAACCTTCCGGCGTCGCGTCAGCATCAGGCGACAAGCCTCTCCTGCAGCTCTGCAAGGCTGGGCGCCCCAGAAACCGGGCCATACATCGTCAGCGCCGGGCGACCTGCCTCGGCAATTTGCGCGGCAAAGTCGCAAACGCCCTGGGTGGTCACCGCGTCGATCTTGCCGATCACCTCATCCAGCCCCGGCACCCGGCCCCAGATCGCCACCAGCCGCGCCAGACGTTCGGCGCGGTTTGACGGGCTTTCCAGCCCCATCAACAGGCCTGCTTTCATCTGGGCACGCGCGCGTTCTACCTCGGCGTGGCTCATGTCATCGGCGGCGCGTTTCATCTCGTCGATCACCAGCCCGCTCAGCTCGCCGATCTGCTCGGCGCTGGTACCCGCATAGATCGTCGTCATCCCGGTATCGACATAGGCACCGGTCTGCGCAAAGACCGAATAACACAGGCCCCGACGTTCGCGAATTTCCTGAAACAAACGCGAGGACATACCGCCACCCAAGGCGCTGGAATAGACCTGCGCGGTGTAAACCGCATCATCGCAATAATTGGGTGTTTCAAACGCCAGGGCGAAATGCACTTGTTCCAGCGATTTGACTTCCAGTCGCTCGCCGCCAAGAAAGCGCGCGGGTTCGATCAGATCGGCGGCGCCGGGTGGCAGATGGGAAAACAGCGCCTCGGCCTCTTTCAGCAGCGCGTCGTGGTCAAACGCCCCGGCCACCGACAGGATCATTCTTTCCGGGCCGTAATGCTCGGCGACAAAGCCCGACAGATCGGCGCGGGAGAACTGGCTGACCCGTTCGGCAGGGCCCAGAATGGTGCGGCCAAGAGCTTGTTCTGGATAGGCCACCTCTTGCAGCCAATCGAACACCACGTCATCGGGCGTATCGAGCACCTGACCGATTTCCTGCAGGATCACGCCCCGCTCTATCTCTATTTCGCTGTTGTCAAACACCGGGTTCAGCACGATATCGCTGATCACATCCAGCGCCAGCGGCACGTCGTCCTCTAGTACACGGGCGTAATAGGCCGTCATTTCGCGGCTGGTATAGGCGTTGATGTAGCCGCCGACATCCTCAATCGATTCGGCGATCTGCAAGGCGCTGCGACGTTCGGTGCCTTTGAACGCCATATGTTCCAGGAAATGCGCGATGCCGTTTTGGTCGACCCGCTCATGTCGGCCACCGGCCATGACCCAGATACCAAGGGATGCAGATTTCAGACCGGGCATTTCCTCGGTGACGATACGAAAGCCGTTGGGCAATGTGTGTAGATTGACGGTCACTTGGCGATACGGTCCTTGATCAGGGTTTTCAGCGCGTCGAGGTCATTGTCGACGACGGTTACACGTTCCGGGCGGTCATAAAGGTCGGCCATATGTGCAGGCAAGGGGGGACGGATATTTACCGCCGCCTCGACCGCATCCGGGAATTTTGCCGGATGCGCGGTGGCCAGCGTGATCATCGGGTTTTCACCCAGATGGTCCTCGGCCACTTTTACGCCAACGGCAGAGTGCGGACACAGGATTTCACCTGTCGCGGCCAGCTGCGCGGTGATGGTGGCGCTGGTTTCGGCCTCGCTGGCACGGCCAGAGACGAAGGTTTCGCGCAGCGCCTGCAGCGCGCCCTGGCTGACGGTAAAGCCGCCGTCGTCGTTCAGCGCCTTCATCTGCTGGGCAATCGCCGCGCCGTCGCCACCATAGGCGTAATATAGCGCGCGTTCAAAATTGCTGGAGACCTGAATATCCATCGACGGGCTGATCGAGGGCGTGACCCCCTGTTTGGTATGCGCGCCGGTGGCGATGGTGCGGTGCAGGATGTCGTTCTGGTTGGTGGCGATCACCAACTGCCCGATCGGCAACCCCATGCGTTTGGCGATATATCCGGCAAAGATATCGCCAAAATTGCCGGTGGGCACGGTGAAATTGACGGTGCGATGCGGCGCACCCAGCGACGTCGCGGAGCTGAAATAATAGACAACCTGCGCCAGTACCCGCGCCCAGTTGATGCTGTTGACGCCAGCCAGCCGCACCCCGTCGCGAAAGTCAAAATCGTTGAACATGTCCTTCAGCCGCGCCTGGCAATCGTCGAAATCACCATGCATGGCCAGTGCGTGCACATTGCTGGCATCCGGCGTGGTCATCTGGCGGCGCTGCACCTCTGACACCCGGCCGTGCGGGAACAGAATGAACACATCGACATTGTCGAGGCCCTGAAACGCCTCAATCGCGGCGCTGCCGGTGTCGCCGCTGGTGGCGCCGACAATGGTCACACGCTCGCCGCGCCGCGTCAAAGCCGACTGAAACAGCTGACCGATCAGCTGCATCGCGAAATCCTTGAACGCCAGCGTGGGGCCGTGGAACAGCTCTAGCAGAAAATGATTCGGCCCCAATTGCACCAGCGGCGCGCGGGCGGTGTGGCGGAACCCGGCATAGGCCCGTTCGATGATGCCGCGAAATGCATCGTCGCCGAACGTATCGCCGATGAAGGGGCGCATCACGGCGAACGCCATCTCTTCGTATGGCAGCCCGGCAAGCGCCGCAATCTCGTCGGCGCCGAAGGTTGGAATGCTTTCGGGCAGGTACAGCCCGCCATCACGGGCCAGCCCGGTCAGCATGGCATCTTCAAAGGTCAAAACAGGGGCATTGCCCCGGGTCGAGATATACCGCATGTCGCTCTCGTTTCAGGTGGTTCTCTGCCTCATACGCGACAGCAGAAACGCTGTCATCCCCGCCCAGGCAATTGCCAGCGAAAACCATATGATCGCATAGCCCATGTGATTATTGGGAATACCCGCTGTATTCACCGGAACCGGCGTCACCGGCGGGTTAATTTCTGTAGATTGTGACAGAATGATCAAAATCGGTTCAGTCCCCAGGGCGGCGGCCATGGCGGGCACATCGCGGGCAAACCACATATTCGCCTTGATATCGGGCGCCGGGGTATAACTGTCAGCCTCATCCACGGTGCGGAAATTGCCGACAATCCGCGCCTCGACCGGCGGGCGCGGGGTGTTACGCGCCTCTTGCCGCACGAAACCACGATCCAGCAGAATGCGCCGCCCCCCGGTTTCAAACGCCGCGACGATGCGAAACCCTGCCCCGACTTGTTTGATCGACGTCAGCACCTGGATTTCCTGATCGGTGATCAGGCCTTCGGCCATGACCGGTTGGAATTCCTCCAGCGGCCCGGAAAACACCGCAACCGGGTCACCGCCAATCTGCGCCTCGATCTGCGCCAGCATCGATTCCTTCCACGCCAGCCGCTTTAACTGCCAGACCCCCAGCGAAATCAGCACCGCGCAGCCTACCAACCCGAACAGCGCCGGGATTATCATTCGTTTGGTCATCGTCTCTCCGAATACCAAAGGGCGCGGAAATCACCCGCGCCCCCTTGTTCTTCTCTTTCCAAATACCTCTGCCAGAGGCATCGGTCCGAAGGGCCGACTGTTAGCCGCCCCAGATGTAAACGGCTGCGAAAAGAAACAACCAGACAACGTCGACAAAGTGCCAATACCAGGCGGCAGCCTCAAACCCGACGTGACGTTCAGGGGTGAAATGCCCGGCCAGCGCGCGGAACAGGCAAACGGCCAGAAAGATCGTGCCGATGACCACGTGGAAACCGTGAAAGCCGGTCGCCATAAAGAAGTTGGCACCATAGATGTTGCCCGAGAAACCAAAGGTCGCGTGGCTGTATTCATAGGCCTGGAAGATTGTGAACAGGACGCCCAGCAGCACAGCGACGATCAGGCCGTTGACCAGATCCTTGCGGTTGTTTTCATGCGCCAGTGCGTGGTGGGCCCAGGTCGCGGCGGCACCGGAACACAGCAGGATCAGCGTGTTGATCAGCGGCAGATGCCAGGGGTCAAAGGTTTCAATCCCTGCGGGCGGCCAGACACCGTCGACCAGCGGGCTCAGCCCGTCTGGGTTCATCGGATACATGGCGTGCTTGAAGAAGCTCCAGAACCAGGCCGCAAAGAACATCACCTCGGACATGATGAACATCATGAAGCCATAACGCAGGCCGATGCGCACCACTGGGGTGTGATCGCCGGTTTGCGCCTCGTCGACGACCTCTGACCACCAGGCGAACATGACGTACAGCACGCCCGCAAGGCCGATCAGGAACACCCACGGATTGTTGCTGTCCATGTTCGGCGATACCATGATCACAAAGCCCAGTAGCATCGTGAACCCCGAAACCGCCCCGGCCAAAGGCCAGATTGAGGGGTTCAGAATGTGATAGTCGTGGTTCTTTTCATGCGCCATAAGAAGCGTTCCCTCATCCGTTTGGCTAGTTGTAGCTTGTGCCCGCCCCGACACTCAAGGCTGCTTGAGCGTCTTCGGGCAGGTCGATTTCATAAAAGGTGTAACTCAGCGTGATCTGATGCACATATTTCGCGTCGCGATCATTCACGATTTCGGGGTCGACATAGAAAGTCACTGGCATTTGCACCCGTTCACCGGGTTGCAGCACCTGTTCGGTAAAGCAAAAGCAGTCGATCTTGGTGAAAAACCCACCCGCCTCGTAGGGCGTGACGTTATAGCTGGCCTGCCCGGCAACGGGGCGGTCGGTCGGGTTATACGCCTCATAAAAGGCCAGACCGGTTTCACCGATCTTCAACTCCATCTGGCGCACGGTGGGCCGAAAGGTCCAGGGCATGTCGCGGTCCAGCGAGGCATCAAAGCGGATGGTGATCGTCTCGTCCAGAATCACATCGCTGCCGGCATCCGCAACGCCCGTTATGCCGCCGAACCCGGTGGTGCGGCAGAACCAATCGTAAAACGGCACCGAGGCCCAGGCCAGCGCGCCCATCACGATGACAACGCTGACGGCCTGTGCGGCGGTCTTCTGCGGGCCATCCAGCTTCATTCCGTGTCTTTCAGCAGCGATGCGCGCGGCGCGTGATCAAACCCTTCGACCGGGCCGGTACTGGTGATTTTAACCACGCTCAGCGCAAAAACCAGCGCGACGAAGCCGGCCAACGTCAGACCAACGCCCAGATTCCGACTGAACCGGCGTTTGTGGATCTCATGCTCTGCCTTGATAACCATCACCATCCCCCCAGTCCAAAGCCACGCAGCGTCGCCTCAACCAGAAGCGCGCCGAAATGCAAAAACAGATAATACAGCGAAAACCGGAACACGCGCTTTTCGGTGACGTAGCCATCCGCCTCTGACGCCGCCTCATCGCGGCGCCAAATGTCGATGGCACCTTTGACGAACAGCACGTTCATCACGACTGCTGCGATCAGATAGACCGGACCACCGATGGAGGTCAGACCAAGACCGATGGCAACCGGGGCCAACAGAAGTGTGTAGACCAGAATATGATGGCGCGTGACGCGGCGGCCATGGGTGACCGTCAGCATCGGGATCTGCGCCTTGTCGTAATCCGATTTCATGAACAGCGCCAGCGCCCAGAAATGCGGCGGTGTCCACATGAAGATCAGCGCGAACATCAGCACGGACTCGATGGACACCCCCCCCGTGGCCACGGCCCAGCCAATCATCGGCGGGAAAGCCCCGGCCGCACCACCGATCACGATGTTCTGCGGCGTCCAACGTTTTAGCCACATCGTGTAGACAACGGCATAAAAGAAGATAGTGAAAGCCAGCAGGCCGGCCGACAGCATGTTCGCCGCCAGCGCCAGCATCACCACGGCCATGACCGACAGCGTCAGACCCAGCGCCAATGCCTCTTGCGCGGTGACCTTGCCCGCCGGAACCGGGCGTTTAGCGGTGCGTTTCATCACTGCGTCGATATCGGCGTCCCACCACATGTTCAGCGCGCCAGAGGCCCCTGCCCCGACCGCGATGAACAAAATTGCGCTAAGGCCAACCACCGGATGCACCGACACCGGCGCCACCAGAAGGCCAACAAAAGCGGTGAAGATCACCAGAGACATCACACGCGGTTTCAGCAGGGCGAAATAGTCGCCGAATTCGGCCTCGCCCTGTTGATCGCGTGGATTGACGGTTGCGTCGGTCATATGGTTCTTCCCAGAAAGATGCGTGACATCACGCACCTGCCCTTTTTGTTATAGGCGTAGGGTGCGTGATTTCACGCACCGCACTGTTCTTAATCGGCCGAGGCGACATCGACGCCCAACTCAGGACGATCGATGGCGAATTCCTGGGCCGGACCCGCCAGCCATTCGGCATAAGCTTCTTGTGTCACGGCCTTGACGGTGATCGGCATATAGGCATGATCCTTGCCGCACAGCTCTGAGCACTGTCCGAAATAGATGCCTTCCATGCCCTCATCGACATTGAACCAAAGCTGCGCCAAACGCCCGGGGACCCCGTCCTGCTTGACCCCAAAGGCCGGGATTGCCCAGCTGTGGATCACGTCTGCGCCGGTGACCTGAATAACCACGTCCTTCCCGGTGGGAATGACAACCGCGGTGTCGGTGGCCAGCAGATATTCATCCTTGGCGTAGCCATTTTCGGCCAGCTCTTCCCTGGGCAACAGGTAGCTTTCAAACGCCAGCCCATCATCGACATATTCATAGCCCCAGTACCACTGATATCCGGTCACCTTGATCGTCAGGTCCGCATCGGGGATTTCCTGTTGCTTGAACAACGTCGGCAACGAGAAAGCGCCGATGAAGACCAGAATCACGATGGGCACCACCGTCCAGACCACTTCGACTGGCGAGTTATGGGTGAAGGTCGCCGGGGTCGGGTTGGCGCGTCGGTTAAAGCGAATGACCACGATGGCCAGCAGCAGTGTCACGAAAAGGGTGATCACCGTGATGATCGCCAGAACCATCCCGTCCAGCCATTGCAGGTCTTGTGACAGCTCGGTCGCCGCAGGTTGAAAGCCCATTTTGCCCGGCAGCGGCTTACCAATAGATTTTAGGCCCTCCTGCGCGACGGCCATACCACCCGCAAGAGTTACCGCCAACGCGGCCCCAAGGCCGGAAAATATCTTGTTTAGACGCATGTCCACTTCCTGTTCGGCTTGGCGGTCGATTCCGCCGCGTTTTCGGGTCCCGTAGATATCTGCACGGAATCCCATTGTGTCTTTGGCGTGTGAAACCATATTGTGCACTGGCTCTCAAGCTATTCCATTGCGGCATTCAGCCGCTTTTTTGACATAGATCAAATCAAAGCAGGACGAACCCGCATGTCAGACACCCCTTTTCGCCCCTTCGAATCCTCCCTGGATCAGGATGCAGCCCTGGCCCAACTGCGCGCCGCAACCGCTGGCGCCGATGACGGAGAGCTGTTTTTGGAACGCCGCCGGTCCGAGGTGATTTCCTATGACGACGGTCGGGTAAAGACCGCCAGCTATGATGCATCAGAGGGATTCGGCCTGCGCGCCGTGCATGGCGAAACCGCCGGATACGCCCATTCCAGCGAGATTTCCGAGGCCGCGCTGAAGCGCGCCGTCGAAACCGCGCGGCTTGCCGTCGGTGATGGTGGTGGCACCCTGGCCGAGGCGCCCCGCCACACCAATTTCAAGCTGTACACCGATGAAAACCCGATGGAGGGTGCCACATTCCCGGTAAAAATCGACACCCTGCGCGAGATTGACGCCTATGCCCGCGCGCTGGACCGCCGTGTGGTGCAGGTTTCGGCCACGCTGGCCGCCTCGATGCAAGAGGTCGAGATTCTGCGCCCCGAGGGGCTGCTGGTGCGTGACGCCCGCCCTATGACACGACTGAACGTGTCGGTCATCGTCGAGGAAAACGGTCGCCGTGAATCCGGTGGCATGGGCGGCGGCGGACGGTTTGGTCTGGACGGGTTGATCGACCGCAATCATTGGCAGGGCACGGCGCGTGAGGCATTGCGCATCGCTTTGGTCAACCTGCGCGCCGAACCGGCACCTGCGGGGCAGATGGATGTGGTTCTGGGCGCTGGCTGGCCCGGAATTTTGCTGCACGAGGCCGTGGGCCATGGCCTGGAAGGCGATTTCAACCGCAAGAAAACCTCGGCTTTCTCTGGGCTTATGGGTCAACGCGTTGCGGCCCCCGGGGTGACGGTGCTGGACGACGGCACAATTCCCGACCGGCGCGGAAGCATCACCGTCGATGATGAGGGCACGCCCTCGGGCCGCAACATGTTGATCGAGGACGGCATTCTGGTCGGCTATATGCAAGACCGCCAGAACGCCCGCCTGATGGGCGTCGCCCCCACCGGCAATGGACGGCGCGAAAGCTATGCCCACATCCCGATGCCGCGCATGACGAACACCTATATGCTGGGCGGCGACACCGACCCCAAGGATATCGTGGCAGAGCTTAAGGACGGTATCTATGCCGTGGGTTTTGGCGGCGGCCAGGTCGATATCACCAACGGCAAGTTCGTATTTTCCTGCACCGAGGCTTACCGCGTGAAGAACGGCGTCATCGGGGCACCCGTGAAAGGCGCGACGCTGATCGGCGATGGACCCGCCGCGATGCAGCAGATTCGAGCCATCGGCAACGACATGGCGCTGGACCCAGGGATTGGAAATTGCGGTAAGGCGGGCCAATGGGTGCCCGTGGGCGTCGGCCAGCCGACTCTGCTGATGAGCGGGCTGACGGTGGGGGGCTCGGCAACCTGATTTGGGTGCTTTGCCTAACGTGATTCTATCAGATTGGGCGTCGCCAGCCGGGTACGCCTGGCCGACGGGTCTGCCCCAGAACCCGGGTCGGCCCAGATCTGGTTGTGTTCGGAGAATAAATAGTCGTTATATTTCAGCGCATTGGGAAAAATACCTAAATATCACTGATTGATTCACCCGGCGTTAACCCCTTGGGCGCCAATGTCTGTCTTGCAAGACGACGGAGCCAGAATGGCCAAGGATTTACTCCCTTCACCCCACCCCCTCACCCCACCCCGAAGCGAGGAAGATTGGGTCGACTGGCTTCGTCTCTTGCGTTCGCGCCGGGTCGGACCAACGACATTCTTTCGACTGATGTCCGAACATGGCTCTGCCCGGGCCGCGCTTGAGGCGCTGCCTGAAATTGCCCGCGATGCAGGTGTCGCCAATTACCAGACATGCCCGATTGGCGTTGTCACGGCAGAACTCAAGGCCGGGCGCTACGCAGGCGCACAGTTGATCGCCTATGGCAGCCCCGACTATCCCAAAGCCCTTTCCGAATTGTCCGACGCCCCGCCCTTTCTGTGGGTTTTGGGCGACACTGCGCTGCTCCGCCGTCCGATGGTGGCACTGGTGGGCGCGCGAAACGCCTCTAGCCTTGGCACCCGCATGGCGCGCAGCCTGGCCGAAGGGTTGACCGCGAAGGGTTATGTCGTGGTCTCGGGCCTGGCACGTGGCGTCGATACCGCCGCCCATCTCGCCGCCTTGCGCGGCGGCACGCTGGCTGTGATGGCGGGGGGCGTCGATGTGGTTTATCCATCCGAAAACGCCGTTCTAGCGCAGGAAATCACCGAAACCGGGCTGCGTGTGTCCGAACAGGCGATGGGTTTGCAGCCGCAGGCCCGGCATTTCCCGACGCGTAACCGCATCATATCCGGGCTCGCGCAGGCGGTTGTCGTCGTTGAGGCCGCTGGAAAATCGGGCAGCTTGATCACCGCTAAAAACGCGCTTGATCAAGGCCGAGAGGTGCTGGCGGTGCCCGGCCACCCGTTCGACGCCCGCGCCGCTGGCTGCAATATGCTGATTCGCGACGGCGCCACCTTGGTGCGCGGCGCCGATGATGTCATTGAAATGATCGAAAGCCGCGCCGCCCAGCCGGAATTGCCGCTGGAACCACCAACACCGCCGCAACCAACACCCGGCCGCAACCTGTCTGAAACCACTCAGCTGCACAATGACATCCTGTCGCGCCTTGGCCCCAGCCCTGTCGCCGAGGATCAGTTGATCCGCGATCTGCACACCACCGCCAGCGCCGTGACGTCAGAATTGGTGACCCTGGAACTAGAGGGCAAGATTACTCGCCAAGCCGGGGGATTGCTGGCGTTGGCCTAGCCCCCATTCCACCGGGTTCGTTCACTCCAAGGCGCGCGCCAAATTTCCAAAAAAATACCCTGCATTGACAAACCCTGCTGCGGACCCACATTTGCGCCGCCAGAGTAGTGCCCCATGAGTCGAAAGGAATTTCATGCCCGTCGTTGTGGTTGAATCACCGGCTAAAGCCAAGACAATCAACAAATATCTGGGCAAGGGCTTCGTCGTTCTGGCGTCCTATGGACATGTCCGTGACCTGCCGCCCAAGGACGGATCTGTCGATACCGAGCATGAATTTGAAATGAAATGGGAGGTCGGCGTCGATAGTCGCAAACATGTGAAGGCCATCGCCGACGCCCTGAAAGACGACAATAACCTGATCCTCGCGACTGACCCCGATCGCGAAGGCGAGGCGATCAGCTGGCATCTTGAAGAGACCCTGCGCAAGCGCAAGGCGATCAAAAAGGACACGCCGGTCAGCCGCGTTGTGTTTAACGCAATCACCAAATCCGCCGTCACCGAGGCGATGAAAAACCCGCGCCAGGTCGATGTCGATCTGGTCGATGCTTACCTGGCCCGCCGCGCGCTGGATTATCTGGTGGGGTTCAACCTGTCGCCGGTTCTGTGGCGCAAACTGCCCGGCGCGCGCAGCGCCGGCCGGGTGCAATCGGTCTGCCTGCGCCTGATCGTCGAACGCGAGATGGAGATCGAGGCGTTCAATAATCAGGAATACTGGTCGGTCAAAGCGGTGCTTACGACCCCACGAAACCAGGATTTCGAGGCCCGTCTGACCCTGCTGGCGGGCGACAAGCTTGACAAGATGTCGATCAGCAACGCCACCCAGGCTGAACTGGCGGTGCAAGCGATCGAAAGCCGTGATCTGACGGTCAAATCGGTCGAGGCGAAACCCGCCAGCCGCAACCCCAGCGCGCCGTTCATGACATCGACCCTGCAGCAAGAGGCCAGCCGCAAATTCGGCTTTGGCGCCCGCCAAACGATGAGCACGGCGCAGCGTCTGTATGAGGCCGGCTTGATCACCTATATGCGGACCGACGGCATCGATATGGCGCCTGAAGCTATTGCTGCCGCACGCGAAGAGATCAAGGAACGCTATGGCGTCGCCCATGTTCCGAAAAGCCCGCGAATATACAAGAACAAGGCGAAGAACGCGCAAGAAGCCCACGAATGTATCCGCCCGACCGAAATGTCCAAGGATGCCGGAGCACTCAGAATTTCCGAGCCCGATCAGCGCAAACTGTATGATCTGATCTGGAAGCGCACGCTCGCCAGCCAGATGGAAGCCGCCCGGATGGAGCGCACCACGGTCGATATTGCCAGCGCTGACGGTCAGGTTGGCCTGCGTGCCACCGGGCAAGTGATGCTGTTTGATGGCTTTCTCAAGGTCTATGAAGAAGGCCGTGATGACGCCGTGATTGACGACGACGACAAGCGTCTGCCCGCCATCAACGTCGGCGAATCGACCAAAAAACAGTCGGTGACCCCCGAGCAGCATTTCACCCAGCCGCCACCGCGTTATACCGAGGCGACACTGGTCAAAAAGATGGAAGAGCTGGGCATCGGCCGCCCCTCGACCTATGCGTCTGTCATCACCACGATCCAGGACCGCGAATACGTCCGAAAAGACAAGAACCGCCTGTTCCCAGAGGATAAAGGCCGCATCGTCACGATCTTCTTGCTGAACTTCTTTCGCAAATATGTCGGCTATGAGTTCACCGCGAACCTCGAAGAAGAGCTTGACGATATCACCGCCGGGGAACGTGACTGGAAAACCGTGCTTGAACGGTTCTGGCGCGATTTCAAGGCGCAGATTGATGAGACCAGCGAACTGCGCATCACCGAAGTGCTCGACAAACTTGACGACGCGCTGGCGCCACAGCTTTATCCGCCACGCGAGGACGGAAGTGATCCGCGGGTCTGCCCGAAATGCGGCAATGGCCAATTGCATCTCAAAACCTCTCGTTCGGGTGGTTTTGTGGGCTGCGGCAATTACCCGGAATGCACCTATACCCGCCCGATCGCCGGCGAAGGCGCCGACGGGGACGAACGCGTGCTGGGCGAAGATGCCGGAGACGAGATCAGCCTGAAATCCGGGCGTTTCGGCCCCTATGTCCAGCGCGGCGAACCGACGCCAGAGAATAAGAAACCGCCACGCGCCTCATTGCCGCGCGGCTGGGACAAGGACGACATGGATCTTGAAAAGGCCGTGACGTTGCTTAGCCTGCCGCGCGAGATCGGGATGCACCCCGAAGGCGGGGCGATTTCGTCCAACTTCGGGCGCTACGGGCC
>Ga0316206_1001458_pt1 | contig 20644 bp, 15 predicted proteins | sample 6monthpyrite_MG_FD_204942 | JGI IMG/M metagenome (GOLD analysis project Ga0316206, IMG submission 204942) | Microbial mat bacterial communities from mineral coupon in-situ incubated in ocean water Damariscotta River, Maine, United States -... | ecosystem: Environmental > Aquatic > Marine >... | reverse complement strand
CATTATTATTATCTAAAATGGGGATGAGTAATGTTTCAGCATGAACTAACTGGATAGCACGCTTGGCAACAGTATCAAATACTTTCTCGAGATTAAGCTCACTGGCTACAAGTCGAAAAGTATCCTGAAGTAATTCAATTTCAGATTCCCTGTCCTTTAACTCTTTTCTGAAGTCTATTACGTTAGATGTGGTTCTAAATTCTTGAGGCACATTAAACACTTGGTAATCATGATGTTATATTTTATTGTAGTACATAAATAGTTAAGTGCCTGAGATCAGGCGGTTATTTAAGTAATAAATACAGCGTAAAAAGATTAAAAATGAATAAAGCCGCTGCTATGGTTCTCCAGAATATAATGGGATCTTTTTCAACTAAAGGCAGGCTTTTTTTCATGAATAACTCGTTTGGGTGAGTCAGGTCATGATTAAATTCAGAAAAACTATCGTAACGTAATCTATGATCAATGCGAACAGCTTTTTCAATAGCGCCATCTAACCATAATGGAATCATAGGGTTATGTTGTAATGAGGAGGTGTATTTTATTTTGCTCATGGATCGCCAGTCGATGTTTTTCTCTGACTGGTCACCATAGGGAAGTTTTCCTGTAAGGACTTCATAAGTGATAACTCCTAACGAAAACAGGTCCGATTTATTTGAACCAGCAATTCCCATTAGATATTCAGGTGCAGTATAGTTTTTAGTGCCAAGTAGTTCGAGGCGTTCAACCGGCGAGGAAATTTCCTGTATTCCAGCTACTTTGACGGCACCTAAATCAATGATTTTTACGCTACCATCTTCTTTGATCATTATATTATCGGGTTTCAGGTCACGATGTAACATCTCAAGTCGATGCAAGCCACGTAAACCTTGAATAATCTGTTCAATTATATGGGTAACTTTTTTTATATCAGGGTTAGGGTTCTGCTTTATCCATTCTGCTAGTGTGATGCCTTCAATGTATTCAATTAAAAAGTACTGGCAACTACGCTTACGTTTTTGTTCATAGGTGACCATTACATTAGCATTATAAATACGTTTGCCAGCCCATTCTTCCATATGAAAACGATCAATATATGAAGGATCATCGTCAAAGTTAACCGATGGTGTTTTCATTAACATGATTTGGCGGGTTTCAGTGTCTTCGACCATATATAACTGGGAAGTGGAGCTGGCGTTAACCTCTTTAATCACTTTGTAGCCATCAATCACCATATCCGGTGATAAATCTGGCGGGAATGGTAAGCGCACCAGGTCATTAATAACTTCATTGGCCTGCTGGTTCGGCAGTTGTTCTATATATATTATCTGGCAAGTTACGTTATCGTGGCTTCCCTCTGCAAGTGCTGAGCTAACCAGCTTATCTGCCAATACATTAAGGTTGGCAGACTGACTAACAATTTCCCGAATTTGCTGGTCTGACATATAATCGTGTATACCATCGGTGGTCATAACGAATACATCATCAGATTCCAGATCTACTGATTTGTAATCAATATCAATGTGCAGGTCTACACCAATAGCACGACTCAAATAGTTCTTTTCTCTGGTAATCCAGATACGGTGATCATTAGTGAGCTGTTCGATATTTCCGTCTCGTATACGGTAAATTCGACTATCACCAATATGTAAAATATGCGCTGTGGTTGATTTAAAAATTAATGCTGAAAATGTAGTGACATAAGCTTTGGCGTGTTCTTCTGTGCTTTTTCCATAGAGCCAACTATTTAAAGCGGTAAGGACTTTGGCGCCTGAGGTTTTAACTGTCCAGCTTTCTGGTGTGCTGTAGTAATCACTAAAAAAACCTTTAACAACATATTCAGATGCTTCTTTTGGAAAAGCACAACTGCCCATGCCATCCGCTACAATCGCGCATATGCCTTTATTTTCGAGTAGCTGGCCTTCAGGAGTGACAATGCCATATGAATCTTCATTATTGTCTTTAATGCCCGCGTCTGAACTTTGTGCGATATTGATTTTTAATTGGTTAGTCATATGGTTTTATTTAAACAAAGATTGTTAGGAATTACTACTGAGTGAATGTGTGTTGGTTCCGGTTAAATTTAGCTACGCTGAAACAGACATAAACTATCCATAATTTAAAGTTGATTAACACCTTGTTAAAGAATATATCCATCGGGGAAAGACCGCGTTTTTTGCGCCCTGTCCCCTTAATCCATACCACCAAGAGCTGATAGTGTAGCGAGCCAACTCCGTAATACTCTTGATGGCATCAATAAGGGGACAGAGCGCCAAAAGGCGGGCGGTCTTTCCCCGATGGAAATGTTCCTTAGCCCTGTTAGTTAATTACGTTTCAATAACCTGCACAGTACCATCTGGTAATACTTCAGTCATCTTGTTAGAAGGCTCTTTAAGTATGAATACGGTTGCCAGAAAAACAAATGCTGCAGCACCCGAAATTACCAAAAAGAATATTTCTGAAGAAACAAATGAAAGTACGGTTAAGAAAGCGACAGCACCTACATTTCCATAGGCCCCCGTCATACCCGCAATCTGCCCGGTAAGGCGGCGTTTAATTAATGGAACCACAGCAAATACAGCTCCGTTACCAGCATTAACAAATAATGAGCAAAAAATAGTTACCGCTATTGCACCAGTAAGTGACCAGCTTGAACTGATTTGACTCATAAGGGCATAACCAATAATCAGGCTAAACATAATAATAACCAGACTGCGTTTGCGTCCGTATTTATCTGAAATCCAGCCACCCGCAGGGCGCATAATTAAATTTAAACCCGCAAAGATTGATGCAACCAGTCCTGCACCGGCAGGTGATAATTGAAATGTGTCCATAAAGAATAACGGTAACATTGAAATGATTGCAAGCTCAGAGCCAAAGGTAACCATATATGACAGGTTTAATACGGCTACCTGGCTGAACTGGTAACGTTCAATTTCAGGAACCTCTGATGTGAATACCTGTGAGTTTACCTGATACATGCGGAAGGCCTGAAACAGGTAGAGAGAAGCCAGTACAATATAAATAGTATTGGTTACACTAGTTTCTAACATGTCAATGTTTGAAGGGCTTAGTTTCCATGCAAGTATGGCAAGCGCAGCATACATGGGGATATTCATAATTAGATATAATATGAAATCTGTTTTGCTGGAAATTTCTAAAGCACCGCTTTTCTTAGGCTTGAAATAGGTTGAGCCTTTAGGTGTGTCAGTAGTGCTAAAGTAATAAATAAAAGAATATACAAATGCCAGTACGCCTGTGCTGGCTACCGCATAACGCCAGCCATCATCGCCGCCAAATAATAATGCAAGAGTTGGCAAGCTGATTGCTGCACCGGCAGAGCCAAAATTACCCCAGCCCCCGTAAATGCCCTGAGCGATACCGGCCTGACGAGCTGGATACCATTCAGATATCATGCGTATACCAATAACAAAACCGGCACCAGAAAAACCAAGTAGAAAACGCATGAAAGCAAGTTGCTCAAAGTTCTGTGCAATAGCAAAACCAAAACAGAGCAAAGCCGAAATCATCAGCAGAAAAGAATATATGCGTTTGGGGCCGAAGCTATCGACCAGCATGCCAATTATGATTCTAGCCGGGATAGTCAGTGCTACATTTAATATAAGTAACGTTTTAATTTGCTGGTCACTTAACCCCATTGTTTCACGCATGGCGGCTAATAGCGGGGCGTGATTAAACCAGATAACAAAGGTTATAAAAAATGCAATCCATGAGAGATGCAATATCCGGGTATTGCCGCTAAACGAAAATATTCTAATGCCATTTGAAGCGTTCATTTATATGTTGTCCTGATATTTAAATTTTTTTTTAAATAAGCAGATTTGATACCAAGTAATAATTATCCATATAAAACAAATATTTATAACATTATCAGTCTGATAAAAGAAGTGTAATGCACAATAATAGTGCGGTTTGTGTGGTTTTCATAAAAGATTCAAACTGTACGGATCTTTTTGGTGCAGCAGTGTCAGTTGGTTATATCTATGGGGTGTTCAGAAGGTCGAGTCTGCTGTGTTAAATAAAAAATAAGTATTTAGTTATATGCTGTAAATAAGTGCGCCGCACTTTTATGGTGCGTTAAAACTGGATTTATATTAATTTATTAAAATAATAAAATAATATTAACCTTATTATTCAATATGTTAGGTTGTTTTATAAGCTATTGGCATGTACTGTGCATAATAAAATTTAATTACTAAATTAGCCCCATCGATGGAGTCAGCACATGAAAGAAAAACTAGTCGTTATTGGTAATGGTATGGCAGGTATGCGTACTGTTGAAGAACTACTGGAAATTGCACCAGATAAATATGAAATTTCAGTATTTGGAGCAGAACCTTACGGTAACTATAACCGTATCCTGTTATCTCCTGTTTTATGTGGTGAAAAGGCTATTGATGAAATCATGCTAAATGATGAGCAATGGTATAAAGATAATAACGTTACATTATATAAGGGCGTGAAAGTAACGAATGTTGATCGTAAAGCCTGTACGGTTACAGGTGATGATGGCACAACCCTTGATTATGATCGTTTATTGATTTCAACCGGTTCCGATCCTTTTATTATCCCTGTTCCAGGTCATGATCTTCCAGGTGTTATTGGTTTCCGTGATATTAAAGATGTGGATACCATGATTGAAACATCTAAATCCAATAAAAGAGCCATTGTTATCGGTGGTGGTCTTTTAGGTTTAGAAGCGGCAAATGGTTTAATTAAGCAGGGCATGGATGTAACTGTTATCCATTTAATGGACTGGTTAATGGAGCGCCAGATGGATGATATTTCTGGTGAGATGTTAAAGAACTCATTAGAAGCTCAGGGTATGAAGTTTAAGATGAAAGCTTCTACAACCGAGATACTGGGTGATGGCAAAGTAGAAAAAATTGTGTTTGCTGATGGTTCTGAAATAGAAACAGATTTGATTGTAATGGCAGTCGGTATTCGTCCGAATATTGAACTGGCTAAAAAAATTGGTTTGCATTGTGAGCGCGGCATTGTTGTTAACGACACATTGCAAACATATGATCCAAAAATTTATGCAATTGGTGAGTGTATTGAGCACCGTGGCATGGTTTACGGTTTGGTAGCGCCATTGTTTGAAATGGCCAAAGTTTGTGCAAACCATTTGGCTGAATATGGTATCGGTATTTACGAAGGCACAATTACTTCAACTAAATTAAAAGTTACCGGCATTGATTTATTCTCGGCTGGTGATTTTATGGGTGATGAAACTACAGAAGATATTGTGGTTCGTGATGCAAGTCGTGGTGTTTATAAAAAGATTGTAATTAAAGATGAAAAAATATTAGGTGCAGTTTTATACGGCGATACAATTGATGGTGCATGGTATTTTCAGTTAATGCGTGAAGGCACGAATATCACTGATATTCGTGATGCGTTAATGTTTGGTCAGGGGCATCTTGGTGATTCTGGTCATGGTGGTAATGTTGTTGCAAACATGTCAGATGAGGCAGAGATTTGTGGTTGTAATGGTGTAACTAAAGGTGATGTAGTTAATGCTATTACGGTTAAAGGTTTATTTACATTAGAAGACGTACGTGCACATACGAAAGCATCATCATCTTGTGGTTCATGTACAGGTTTAGTTGAGCAGTTATTAGAAACTACTTTAGGTGGTGATTATGCTGCTCCTGAAGCAAAAGCAATTTGTGGTTGTACTGAGCATACTCATGATTATGTTCGTGAACAAATTCGTAAGCAAAAGTTAACCTCTATTTCAGAAGTTTACAAAAAGTTAAACTGGAAAAATGACGATGGCTGTGCAGCTTGTCGTATGTCAGTTAACTATTATGTCATTAGTTCATGGCCTGAAGAATCAAAAGATGATTACCAGTCACGTTTTATTAATGAACGTGCTCATGCAAATATTCAGAAAGATGGTACCTACTCAGTTATTCCCCGAATGTGGGGTGGCATGACAACGCCTAAAGAATTACGTGCTATTGCAAATGTTGCTGAGAAATTCAAATTAGATACGGTTCACGTAACCGGTGGTCAGCGAATTGGTCTGTATGGTGTTAAGAAAGAAGAGCTGCCTTTAATCTGGAAAGACTTAAACGATGAAGGTCTGGTTTCTGGTCATGCATATGGCAAGGCTTTACGTACGGTTAAAACTTGTGTCGGTAAAGAGTGGTGTCGTTTTGGTACTCAGGATTCAACTGCTATAGGTATAAAGCTTGAACAGTTAAGCTGGGGTTCGTGGATGCCGCATAAGTTTAAGATGGCGGCATCTGGTTGCCCTCGTAACTGTGCAGAAGCAACTATCAAAGACTTTGGTGTGGTTTGTGTTGATTCAGGTTATGAATTACACATAGGTGGTAATGGCGGCATTAAGGTTCGAGCAACTGATTTATTGACACGTGTTGATACTGAAGAAGAAGTATTGGAGTACGCAGCTGCTTTCTGTCAAATTTATAGAGAAGAGGCGCGATACCTTGAGCGTACTGCACCATGGATTGAACGTGTTGGTTTTACATACGTTAAAGAAAGCATTGTAGATGATGCTGAAAAACGTAAGCAACTAGCCGCGCGTTTTAAGTTCTCACAGAAAGTTACCAAGTCGCAAGATGATCCGTGGACTGATCGTTCAACAAATGGTGTTGACGCGCACGAATTTACGCCACTTAAAGTTATTGGTTAATATAAATCGGGGGCTCATTAATATTTTATTTATTTAAATATTTAGCAGTGAGCTGATCGCATGCATGCGATAAAAACAGATTAAAGATTGAGGTACAAAATTATGTCAAATTGGATTGAAGTAGGTTTAGTAGAAGATATTCCAGTATTGGGCGCACGTGTTGTAAAAAATGGTGATAATGATATTGCTGTATTTCGTAATAGTAATGACGAAGTATTTGCAGTAAACGATAGTTGTCCTCATAAACAGGGCAAGCTGTCTCAGGGTATTGTGCATGGTAAATCAGTAACCTGCCCGTTACATAACTGGAAAATAGATTTGACTAATGGTGAAGCATTAGGCCCGGATAAAGGTTGCACAGGGCATTATGCAACTAAAATCGAAAGTGGAAAAATCTTAGTAGAATTAAAATAACCTGATCAATACTTAAATAAAAGTTGATATTTTTAAATATTAACTTTTATTTATATGTGTTTTAAATAAAGTTTTATAAACTCGGAGCCCCTTGATAATGTTATTCGGCCGCAACAAAAAGAATCCCATTAAAATTGCAGATAAAGGAGTGGTTGAATGGAAATATACAACATGTGGATATTGTTCAACCGGATGTTCTATTGAAGTTGGTATTAACGGGGAAGGCCAGGCAGTATCTTCACGTGGTGTCGGTGGGGCGGATGTTAATCGGGGAAAACTATGTATTAAAGGTATTTTTGAACATGAATTATTTAAAACGCAAGGTCGTGGTAGATCACCGTTAGTTCGTAATTCGCGACTGGATGAGTACCAGACTACTGATTGGAACACAGCTTTAGATAACATGGCAGAAAATATTAAAGCGATTCAGGCAGAGCATGGACGTGATGCATTTGCTGTTGTTTCTACCGGACAAATTTTAACAGAAGAATTTTATGCATTAGGTAAATTAACACGTGGAGCGATAGGCACTAATAATTATGACGGTAATACTACATTGTGTATGGCGTCTGCTGTATCAGGTTATAAAAGATCTTTTGGTCAGGATGGTCCACCCGGTTGTTATGAAGATTTTGAAGAAACAGATTGCTTATTAGCGTTTGGATCAAACCTTCCAGAACAGCATCCAATTATCTACTGGCGCATGAAAGAGGCTATGGAAAAACGCAAATTTCCATTAATTGTAGTTGATCCTAGAGTCACTATGCTTGCGCAATTTGCAGATATGCATTTAGCTATTAATCCGGGAACAGATGTTGTTTTATTAAACTCCCTTGCGTTTGTGATTATTGATGAAAATCTTGCAGATATTGATTACATCGAAAAAAATACTAATGGTATGGATGAGTTTCAGTCTATTGTAGAAGATTATGATCCTGTATCGGCTTCTAAAATTTGCGGTATTGATGAAGACACTATTCGAAATGTTGCACGTTTGTATGCGAAAGCAGGTAAAGCGATGTCTATCTGGACAATGGGTATAAATCAAAGTACTCATGGTTCTGATGGTGTTGTGGGAATCAATAATTTAAATTTAATTACCGGTAATATTGGTAAGCCTGGTGGAACAAGTTTGTCTATTACCGGGCAAAGTAATGCAATGGGAACACGTGAATGGTCGTCTTGTTCGGGTTTGCCTGGGCATCGTGCTTTAGAAAATGCAGAGCATAGACAGGAAGTTGCAGATTATTGGGGTATTGATCCTGAATTTTTACCCAAGCAACGTGGACTGTTTCAAACAGACATATTTCCTGCTATTGAAACAGGTCAAATTAAAGGCTTATGGTTAATTGGAACTAACCCAATGACTTCAATGCCTAATACTTCTCGGATTAGAAAAACATTAGAAAAATTAGATTTTCTTGTTGTTCAGGACGCATATGAAGATGTTGAAACCACAAAATATGCACACATGTTTTTACCCGCTGCAATATGGGCTGAAAAAGACGGCTGTTTTACTAATACAGAGCGCCGTGTTAATCGTGTAACCAATGTTGCGAAACCATTTAAAGATTCAAAACCTGATTTATGGATTTTTAGTAATTTATCTAAACGCTTCGCAAATGGTTTGAAAATGAAATTCTCTGAAAATGCAGAAGATATGTTTGAAGAGATGAAAGAGTTATCTAAAGGCGAGCACCGTAATTTAGATATTTCAGGAATGAGTTACGATAAAATTGAAAAAAATCGTGGATTACAATGGCCTTGTAGAGATGGTGATGAGAAGGGTGCGAAGCGTTTATATAGCGATGGAAAATTTCCTTATGCTGACGGTAAGGCTAAAATTATTCCATTACCGTTTGTTGATAATAATGAACGTCCTGATACTGAATATCCTTTTTGGTTAAACTCGGGCCGAGTAGTAGAACATTTTCATACACGTACTCGTACTGGAAAAATTGGTAATCAAAATAAATTCTCTCCTACACCTTACATGGAAATGAATCCAGACTCTGCTGCCGAGTTAGGAATTGAGCATCAAACTTATGTGCGTTGTGTTTCACGCAGAGGCGACGCGGTAGTGATGGTTCAATTAACACAACGAATTCCTGGAGACATGGTGTTTATACCTTTTCACTTTCATGATTGTGTCAATAGACTAACACTTGGTTTGCTTGATCCTCATTCACGTCAACCTGCATTTAAGCAGAATGCCGTACGTATTGAACTGGTAGATCAGAAAGAAGCCGCACAACGAAATGTTGAAGCTAGAGAATATTAATGCATAACAAATATTTACTTTTAAAAATAACAATAATTAACGAAGAAAAATTATGTATCAGGTAAGAAACGACGAACCTCATTACGCCTTTTTGAATGATGAAACTATTAAAGAGACCAATTGTTATGGTAAAGCCATAGAAACGGTTGATGATAGTAGTGAGCTTCATGGTAAAAGCCTGAATATAAATTTAGATTCAGATATTGGTGAGAACCCGAATCGCTATAAACAGCATGGTTTTCATTTTACAGCTGATAACTGTATAGGTTGTCATGCATGTGAAGCGGCATGTAGTGAAAAGAATGATAACCCCGCGCATATCGCCTTTCGCTCAGTCGGTTACGTCGAAGGTGGTACATACCCTGATTTCAAACGATTGAATATTTCAATGGCCTGCAATCACTGTGATGATCCGGTTTGTTTAAAAGGTTGTCCTACCCGAGCTTATACTAAATTTGCCGAGTATGGTGCCGTGTTACAGGACCCTGATATCTGTTTTGGTTGTGGTTATTGTACCTGGGTTTGTCCATACAATGCTCCGCAGCTTGATCCGGTTAAAGGCCAGGTTAGCAAATGTAATATGTGTGTTGATCGTTTAGAGGTCGGCTTAAAGCCAGCGTGTGTATCAGCCTGTTTAGGTAATGCATTAAATTTTGGTGTGATTGAGAATACACCAGAGAATAGAGAACAGGCGAAAGTAGAAATTCCCGGGTTTCCTCGAACTGATATCACAAATCCAAATATTCGTTTTCAACAGACACGTGATATGCCGAATGAAATGACGCGTACCGATAGTATGGCGGTTAAATATCATAAAGATATTAATACAGGTGTATTTGAGCCCGTTGTAGACAAAAAGAAAGGACTTAAACGTAGTTGGAGTTTTAATAAACTAAGATCACGTGAAGATCCATTGGTTATTTTTACACTGGTTTCTCAAGCGGTTATCGGTGCATTCTTATTTATGTTTCTAGGAAATATTGCAGGGATAGAAGCAGTTGTACAGATTGTTAATTCTTCAGCATACCTGCCAATGATTTTTGTTATGTTAGGTATGCAAACTGTTGCGTTGTTTTTATCAACTATGCATTTAGGTAAACCACTGCGTTTTTACAGAGCGTTTAACAATCTTAAATACTCACCTGTAAGTAGAGAAGTAGCGGGTATTGCTGTTTTCTTTAATAGTCTTGGTGCTCATTTTATTGCAGTGCTGGTTAATTCGCAAATAGGAGGAGGTGAGCTGCTACAACAGGTGGCTACCATCTTTGCATATGCAGCTGCTATATCAGGGCCCGTTGCGATTTATTTTATGCATAAGATTTATCGTATTGAAGCACGTCCTTTCTGGAATCATTGGCAGGTGTTAACTTCGTTTTATGGGAATATGTTCTCTCTTGGCAGTTTGATTACAGGATTGTTTTTTGTACCCATTTTTCTTTTTAATAATTTACCTGTTACACATTTATTACAGTTAATAGCCGGATTAATGATAATTGGTCTTGTGGTTGAATTAACAGGACATTATTTTCATGCTAAACACATGAATGTAAAAGGACGTGAAGGTGCGGTGTCTTATTATGAGCAGGTAACCACTTTTGGTAAAACTAATCTGTTAAGACATATTTTGTTATTAACTAATATATTCGTTCTAATGGCTTTAGTGTCTTTGGAACAAATTACGTTTATATCATTCGTAGTATGGGCAGTATTAGCATTAAGTGTTTTGTTTACTTCGGTAATTAGTCGAGCCATGTTTTATGTAATGGTTGTACCAACTACTATGCCAGGTGCGTTTTTCTGGAAGAATAAAGGTTTCGAAGAGCATGCACGTGAAACAGGTTTAGCAAGCAGCGTACAGGCTGGTATTGTTGCAGATACACATTAACTTAATATATTGAAAAATTTATACAGGAGCTGTTATGGCAGGAAAAATATACTATCCAAATATGCAAACTCAAACGACGCTTGTTGATGACGTAGAGATATTACTTGATGGTGAAGGTTATTTACTTGATCTGGATCAGTGGACTAAAAGTTTTGTCCATGTTCGTGCTGAATATGAAGAATTAGAATTAACAGATGAGCACTGGGAAATAATTGATTATATCCGTGACTATTATGAGCAGAACAATGTTCAGGCGCCTGTTAGAGACATGATCAAACACTTTAAAAAAATCTGGGGCAAGGAAAAAGCCAATACTCGTTATCTACATAAGATATTTCCTTTAGGTGGACCTCAAAAACAGGGTAATCGTCTGGCCGGGGTACGTAAACCTAAGGGGGAGCACTAGTAATACACAATTGAGTCTAGGCTTCAAATAATAAAAATATATGTAGTACAGCAGTAAAAAACAGGGTTAAATTAACCTGATTCTAAGAATGTAAATAATACAGTACAGATGAGTACTCTATATACAGTGTAACAGGTATCTGTTATTGGGATGATGTACTTAGAATGATCTCATCTGATTTGTCCATGTCGGGTAATTCTAAACTTAAAGTTTTTGTAACGCTGAATGGACAGTGTAACAAATGGAATAAGGATTTATGGTATTCAGCTTGGTAAATAGCTTACAGATACGTTTATATACATGTCATAAAGTATCTGGTTTAAGAAATGCTTCAAGATAATCCGTTAATTTTAACTGTTTTAAGCGCATTAAAAGAATCAGATAGCTCATTAAGTCTTTATCAGTTAATGAAAATATTAGAAAACACTGGTTTTGACTTAGAAAGATCTAGTGAAGAAACTAGTTATGATATGAGAATGTTTAGAAAAAACTTTGTTGTTATGAATGCGTTATATCAACTAAAAAATGATTTGCTTGACTCGGGTTATTTGTTATTTATTTCATCCTTAAAGATTGAGTTAATCGCTGAAAATGAGATTGAAAATTCTTCTCTAATCATTGATTCTGCTGAAGATTTATTAACGGAAACAACGTTAAGTGCTTATTACCTGAACTGGGATAATTATAACTCTATAGATGATCAGGGTGTCGAGGATCTACTGAAAAGTTTCTGGAATTCTTATACTGATTATAATCAAAGGCATTATCAAGTAGACAAACGGCTAGACTCCTTACAGGTGCTCGGGTTAGAATCTTCAGCAAGTTGGAAAGATATTCAACAGACTTATAGGCAGCTAGCAAACGTTTACCATCCAGATAAGGGTGGAAACAGCCTTAAATTTATAAAGATCAGAGAAGCTTACCTTATTCTCAAACTCACGTTGATCAAGAGCCACTAAACTGGCCCGACATTTGCTACATTACTTTCGAGTAATATTTTGGCAGAGCAGTATATTCGTTTTTACTTATATAAGATTTGCTTTATAAACTAACATTTACGGTGTAATCAAATGACATTAAAAAATCGTTTTCTGGAAGCAGTATCAAGCGGAGACTTGGGTGAAGTTGATGACTTTGGTGTGGTTGTAAGTCTAAAAGAGTTCAAGTTATATTTTCATGATGTAAAATCTGACTATATAAATTCATTTCTACCCGCTGCAGTTATTGAGACAGGGCAGTATAGTCCTACTCATACTAAATATCTTTTTAGAATTAGAAAAGGTACATATCGTGTGCATCCAGATGCATTAGAAGAGCACAATGAGTCGGGTTATGTTGATGAGCTACCGATGTCTCACCTTAATAACAAGGTTGAAGAAGCGATTATGCAATATCAGAGTTATCGTGTTAGTTAAATAGATACATCAAAATTATAATAAAAAAGCCACATTTTAAAATGTGGCTTTTTTATTGGAGATTATATTTTCTCTATAGTTAAAATAAAATCGAAGTAGTACTATTACACTCAATTAATGTCATGAATAAGGGATAAAACGCTAAATGAATCGCCTGGACGAGTTTGTCAAAAAAGAATCATCTGCCGGAATTTTGCTTATCTTTGTCACTATTTTGGCGTTATTGCTGAAAAATTCAGCACTATCCGAACTTTATACTGCATTTTTACATACACCTGTAGAAGTAAGGTTTGGTTCTTTAGAAATAGCTAAACCCATGCTGTTATGGATTAATGATGGTCTCATGGCAATATTCTTTTTATTGATTGGGCTTGAAGTTAAAAGGGAGTTGATAGAAGGCCACTTATCATCTATATCACAAGTTGCACTGCCTGCAATAGCCGCATTAGGCGGTATGGTTGTGCCGGCACTGGTTTATGTCTGGTTTAATATTGGTGGTGAGCAGGGTATGCGTGGTTGGGCTATACCTACAGCAACGGATATTGCATTTGCATTAGGTATTCTTTCATTGTTAGGTAATCGAATACCTGTTTCATTGAAAATATTCCTTATGGCTCTGGCAATTATAGATGACTTAGGTGCAATCGTTGTTATAGCTCTTTTTTATACAGTTGAATTATCTACTCGTTCTATAGTTGTTGCCGCATTAGCAATATCCGTATTAATAATCTTAAATAGAGCAGGTGTTATTAAAAAAGCGGCTTATGTAATAGTGGGCATTATTTTATGGGTCAGTGTATTAAAATCAGGAGTGCATGCTACATTAGCTGGGGTTGCGTTGGCATTTTGTATTCCATTAAAAGCCAGGGATGCAAATGGAAATGATGTCTCTCCCTCAAAAGACATTGAGCATGATTTACATTATTGGGTGGCATTTTTTATATTACCCTTATTTGCATTCGTAAATGCGGGTGTAGATTTGCGTCAAATATCAATTGATCAAATGTGGGGCCCAGTTCCTATGGGAATAATGTTAGGTTTATTTTTTGGTAAACAGATAGGTGTGTTTGGATTTAGCTGGCTGGCCATTAAGTTTAAGCTGGCAAAACTACCTGAGAATTCAAGCTGGATTAAATTATATGGTGTATCTGTATTAACGGGTATAGGTTTTACAATGAGTTTGTTTGTTGATTCTCTGGCGTTTGAAGATGATACCCTGTATCAACAGGCTGATAAGCTGGCAATATTAATGGGTTCATTTGCTGCCGGGCTATTAGGTTATCTGGTTTTGCGTATGACTAAAGAAGTTAAAGAGTAAAGTTGTGAATAAAGTTATGCTTAAAAAGAGTCTTATCTCCTGTTTTTTTGTATTGGTTATATATTTGTCATATTCGAATGTGATCGATACAGTAGCCGAGGATTATACAGAAGCTGGAATTGAAAGGTCTTTAATAACCTTTGCAATATCAAGAAGTTTAAATGGAGTGATATCTGTTGCGCAAGGTACTGAAGTTGCACTTTCACCAGCGGGTGTAGGCTTAACATTTGCGCCGGGGCAGATACTTGATCCTGTAAATGACCTGATAGAAAGGTTTTCCTGGGTTGTTATGGTCAGTGGTGCATCCTTAGGTATTCAAAGGTTGTTTCTAGAAATTACCTCATCTATGTTTGTAAGTGCCGCTCTGTCTTTTTTAGTTTTATTGTGTGTTTTAAATATATGGGGAGTTTTTGATAAATATAAAATTCAATATATACCAGCGTCATTTATAAACAAAAGTTTTGTATTACTTGTTTTCATAAGGTTTTCGATTCCCGTTATTGCACTGTTGAACGAAGGTTTATATTTAAGTTATCTTCAGCCTCAATTTGATGAAGCTCAATCTCAGCTTGAAAATGCATCTAGTCAGATAAAACAAATTAATGAGTCATCACGGAAAAATACTGATGTTGATGGTGATGGATTATTAAATCAGGTTGGGCAATGGATGGATCAAACTAAGCAGAGCCTGGATATTGAACAACAAATGGACTCATTAAAACAAGCCGCATCAGATATGAGTCATCAGGTGGTGAATTTGATTGTTGTTTTTGTTGTGCAGACTATAATTTTTCCTTTGTTGTTTTTGTGGTTGATGATACAGGGAGCAAAAGGGGTTATTAGGAATATTGCTGTTTGATTTTCAGGGTTCTGTTGGGTATTTTTGATTTTTTCGGTTAGAGTTTTTGCAAGCTCTTTTCTAATTCCCATAAAGATAAGAGCTTGAAAGCGAGCGAACAGTTGAAACTAATTATTAAAAAATACAACACTTGTTATAGTTAACAGATAAAAATCAGCATCAAAAATCAAAGTCCACTATGCCTGATCTGCCTCTGGCTAGACTTAATCTTCCTGACACCTGATTCACCAGCCAGGCCATCAAGAAACTTAGGCCTGCCTTTAATGCCTGATACTTCAAAATCACTCAATAATGCATTGCTCACCAGTTCTATATCAAACTCCAGTGCTTCAAGCATGCCGCTATATAAGAGTGAATATAAACGTTCAAGTGAAATTTTATGGGTTTGATTTGATATATTGAATATCCAGTCACTCAAATTAAGAAAATTGTAAAATGCATTCTCAGATAGTATTAACTTTTTAGTATTTTTAAAACGGCCGGAGTTAACAATCAAATCCCAGTATCTGGCAAACCGGCTCAAACGCTGCATGTCGTTAAAGCTGATTAATTTATTACTAACGATATTAAATGGTGGGAGAGGGTTGTAACGCATATCATACTCTTGAGTATGTCGGATTATAGGTGTGCCTTTTAATCGCTTTAAGATCCCAACCTGAATTTCATGTGGGTTATAACTATATAACTGGTTAAGTCCCGTAGCAAAACTATCAATGGTTTCACCTGGCAAACCTATAATTAAATCGGCATGGATATGCGCATGAGAGTGCTCTCTAATCCAGCTTAGATTATTTTTTACTTTCTGAGTGTTCTGTTTGCGACTTATTATTGTTTGGACTTCAGGGTTTAGGCTTTGAATTCCAATTTCAAATTGAAGGCTACCTTCAGGAAACCTGGCAATTGTTGATTTCAGTTTTTCAGGTAAATGATCGGGAATCAGCTCAAAGTGTAAAAAGAGGTTTTCACTATTCTCGGCATTCATTTTATTCAGGAAAAAATCCATTATGCGTATGCTGGTATCTATTTTTAAATTAAAAGTTCTATCAACAAATTTAAAATGACGTACGCCTCGTTCATATAACTTTTCCATTTCATTAAGAAAAATATCTAAATCAAACGGGTAGACGGTTTTGTCGAGTGAAGAGAGGCAAAATTCGCACTTAAACGGACAGCCTCTAGAAGCTTCAACATAAATTACTCGATTTGCGACATCTTCGTCATTGTAGTAAGCGTATGGGAGTTTAATTTCAGATAATTCTACGGGTTGAGGGTGTATGATCTTATTAACGGGCTTCTTATTCTGATTGAGGTTACTACATAGTTCTTTAAAAGCCAGGTCTGCCTGCCCGGTAATCACATAATCAACGCAACTAACTAGCTCCTGCTGTTCAAATTCATAACTGACTTCAGGTCCGCCCAGTACTATTGTTGTTTCGGGTGAAATAGTTTTAAGCAGTTTAACTAATTCAAGTGTTTCTGTGGCATTCCATATATAAACACCAATACCAATTACTTCGGGTTTATCCTGTAATAGTGCTTCAGCAATATCAATAATACGGCCATTGATATTAAACTCTATGAGTTTTGTAACGTCTTGTAAGTCGCCCATATTTGCGTATATATAGCGTAAGCCCATTGATGCATGGATATAACGGGCATTTAAGGTAGTTAAGGTGATTTGTGTCACTAAAGTGAGTCCTGCATTGACGTGTAGCTCTATTGGAGCATGCATATTATAAACTATTCTTGTTTATTGTGTCTTCTCATGTACCATTAAGGACTAAATTCGTTGTAACTTGTCTAAAGAATCGCTGGATTATGAAAGGTATTACAATAGACGGGCAATCATCCGTTGTACAGATCAAATTTGCTGTTGTTTATGCACCTAAACGCTCCCGTGGGCGTTTTTCAGAAAACTGTGTCTTTATATGTGAGTCAGAGTTAGATGCGATAGAAGAAGCTAATATTGAGAAGCATTTATTTGCAGCTAAAGTTATAGGGCCTTCAAAATCATCTGAAGGACAGCGTATCTATTATCTTGATACCTGGATTGACTCCAGTATTAATGATTAGTTTTTATATCACCTGACACTCTATTTATCTAAAATAGTATTAAATTTAACAATTATTATGAATAATCCTTTTACTTCTTTGTCTAACTTTCGAACGCAGTTTAACCAGGGTTTATGTCAGTTATTAGATAAAAAACAGTTAGGCACATTTATTCTTTGTTTGGCAAATGCAAGTAATGATTCTGAATTATTCACACAGCTTAGAGAACAATTAGAAGACCAATATTTAGAGCTGCTTGAGCAATATAAATCTGCATTGCTAAAAGGCGAGCAGATAAATGCTGTAGATGAAGATTTACTGGTTTTTTTGAAATTAAATGCATTAGGTTTTAATAATATAAAACTGACTGAACAGCGCGAAGAATCGATATGGTTATGTCAGTTTAATCAGCTTAGATCTTTCAGACCGCGTCGTATGACGGATTTCGCACACAATGGTAAAATGTTCACACCTTATGTTGAATCTCATTTCAATTTTAATAAACCATTTATGGCGAAAGAGTGTTTCTGGTCGGGTTTGTATAATAATAAGCAGCTTGATTTGTTTTATAATAAATACCCGTTTGCTGATTTGCACGGATTAATCGTTCCGCACCGTGACAAGTGTTTGCCACAGTTTTTATTGAAAGAGTTGCACTCATATATATGTGAATTCACAAATGACTTATCTGTGAATTTACCAGGTATTGCAGTTGGATATAACAGCTATGGTGCGTATGCTTCAGTTAATCATTTGCATTTTCAAATGTTTATTGATGAGAAGGGTTTACCTGTTAGTCTTTCATCCTGGCGACATAATGGGGGAGACGCGGAGTATCCGCTAAAAGTGTTTGTATGTGAAAATGCTGAAGATAGCTGGAAGATAATTGACGACTTGCACAATCAAAAGCAGGCCTTTAATTTATTATATATGCCGGAAAAAATATATATCATTCCTCGTAGTGTACAAGGTAGTGTTGATACTCCTGACTGGAGTAGTGGTTTTACCTGGTATGAAATGAGTGGGGCGATGTTACAGTCTAATTACCGTGATTATATGAGTTTGCAAGAGAGTGAAATAACCGAATACCTTAATAGTCATAAGGTATAAAGTTATTGGTGTACTTATAAATATTACCTGTGATGTGTCATGTACTCAAAAATATAGGCCCGGTCTTTAAACCCGTTTCTTAATTATATCCGCTACTCGAAATGAATTCGCATAAATTGTCCATGTATAAGGAACACTACCACCAGTAGGCATGAAACTGCCATCGGTTACATAGAGGTTTTCAACATCATGTACTTTGCAATCGGCATCTAAAACCGATGTTTTTATATCATTTCCAAACCGGCAGCCACCAGCAACCAGATTAGCAGGTGGTGAACCACTTACACTTGAGCGTATATTTTTTGCCCCCATCTGTCGCATAACATTTTCTGCTTTTTCAGATAAAAATTTACCTACTTTAAGATCATGTTCATGATAACCTAATCTGACTTTAGCGACAGCTGATCCCCATTTGTCTCTGGTATTGCTATCAAGACTGACAAAGCAGTTATCTGTAGGTAGCCAGTCATTAAAAACTTCAAAACGTAAATCCTGAGATTCTGTAAATACGGTTTTCAAATCACGCTTAAGATTTTTCCCCCAGTTTAAATTATCGTTATCATCCCATTTAACAGACATCGCTTTTGAAATGGGGTTTGGGTGGCGTAATAGAAAGTCAATGACACCACCTTTTGTGTGCCCGCCAAATTCTTTATCATTAAAATAATACCAGTCCTGTACACCACGATTTACAAAAGGGCCACGTGTTTTCATTGCGTTAGCGGTTAGTTTGTCCATCTCGCTATAATGAAATTCACCGGTTCCAGAACCGCCAGCAGAAAACAACAAATTCTTACCAAGCTGTGAATAGTTATTACCTAAACCATGCGGATGTTTGGGGCCATTAGATGCTAATAAAAGCCGTGAGGTTTCTATAGCGTGACAGGCTACAACAAATATTTTGGCTGAAACAGATTGAGGTTTATTGTTAGTGTCATAATAAAGCGCTTCAATAACCTGTCCTTTAGAATTGCTTTTAAGTTTGTAAACTTTGCTATTAGCTCTTATTTCGCAATTGCCCGTTAATACTGCAGCATCTAATAATGCTGCACGTGAACTTCCTTTAGCGCCTGAATGACAACCGTAACTGCCACAATATCCCGAGTACTCGCAACTATTACGTCCATTGGAAGGTTTTGATAATATTGCTCTGGGTGTTGCTAAAGATGTTATGTTTAGTTCGTTACAGGCTTTATCAATTTTAGTAACAATCGGGTGTTCGCTAGTCGGTGGAAAAGGAAAGTCTTTTGTTGAGCGTGGCTCCTGATGTTTATGAGGCGTGATTTTCCCTGATATACCAATTTCTGTTTCGGCTTTAGTGAAGTAGGGCTCCATGTCCTCATAACTGATTGGCCAGTCAACTATATTAGCCCCCTTAATCGGACCAAATTCTGATAATAACCTAAAGTCTTTTGGTTTGATTCTATAAAAATAGCCACTCATAAAATTAGATGCACCACCAACAACATTGCCATTCCAGAAATCCCAGCCAGATTCTAATGTTGGTTCGCTGACCCACTTACCATTACTGGTCTCTTCTTCTAGCACGTGTTGTTCATCTTCGAGATCAGGCGTATAAGTGCTGCGTCTACAACACGCCATTTCATCTTTTGTATAATCTTCTTCTGTTAACCAGGGGCCTTTTTCTAATACCAGAACAGACTTACCCTGTTTAGATAGTTCGGAAATAACCGGGCCTGCACCTGCGCCGCTACCGACTACACACACGTCATAATCTTTGCTCATGCTTTTGTTCTCCGACGTGTATTTGCACTTGATTTTTGCCCTAGTTTGAAATAGACCTGTTCAGTGGTAGGAGTAGGAAAGCCGGGAATGTGTTCTAACCATGACCACCCTTTAGCATCTTTATTTCCTCCATATACAGGGTCACTTAATAACGATTCTATTAGATAGCCCATCATTAATGATAACCAGCGACTACCAGCTCGACTGCTCTCAATTTGTCTAAGTACTATTTCTTTTTTATCTGAATCAAGATTGATAAATGAAACTTTATGATTTTTAACGGATAAGTCATTTAACCAGTCTACACCCTGAATAATAAAAGCCTTTTCTTCTGAATCAATGTCAGGTGTATCCAGCATATTACGTAAAAAAAGTAATGCATTGATATCTTTGGCACCGGGTGAGTCATCATCAGCTGGAAATAAATGTTCCTGAACCTCTGCAATACTTAACCAGGGGTCTGAGAGATTTTTATAAGCGTTATTTGTATCCTG
>Ga0316206_1001457_pt1 | contig 20658 bp, 15 predicted proteins | sample 6monthpyrite_MG_FD_204942 | JGI IMG/M metagenome (GOLD analysis project Ga0316206, IMG submission 204942) | Microbial mat bacterial communities from mineral coupon in-situ incubated in ocean water Damariscotta River, Maine, United States -... | ecosystem: Environmental > Aquatic > Marine >... | reverse complement strand
CCCACCGGTATATGCTGCTGTTTTGCCCAGTGAATAAAATCAGCAACGATGAGGAAGTAACCTGGAAACCCCATCTCGATAATGACATCCAGTTCAAAACGTAACCGGTCTTTATATTCTTTTACTTTTGCTGCATATCCCTCATCTTCAGGATCAAGAATACGCTCCAGCCGTTTATCCAGACCCGCCCAGGATTCAGCTTCCAGATGTGAATTAACATCCATTCCTTCCGGTACCGGAAACTCAGGTAAATAATTTTTGCCTAGCGTTAGCTCAAGATTACAACGCTTGGCGATTTCTATGGTATTTTGTATTGCTTCCGGAATATCAGAAAAAAGCTCGACCATTTCCTCTGGAGTACGTAAATATTGCTGACGACTATAATTACGTGGTCGGCGACTATCATCCAGAGTTCGCCCATCGTAAATGCAAACACGTGCTTCATGTGCCTCATAATCACCTGCATTTAGAAAACGCACATCATTGGTAGCTACCACAGGCAACTTTAACCGTGATGCCAGATTGACTGCCTGTTCAGTATAGGTATTTTCATTTTCACGACCGGTACGTTGTAACTCGATATAAAATGAACCTGGAAACAGGCCCGACCAGAAACGCGATTTCTCTTCAGCCTGAGTAGTATTCCCTGCAAGCAGGGCATGCCCGATATCGCCTTCACGTCCACCCGATAATGCAATCAATCCTTCTGTAAAGCCTTCTAACCACTCCATGTCCAGCATAGGGATTCCGCGATGTTGCCCCTCAAGGTATGAACGTGAAACCAACTCACTCAGATTCAGATAACCGGTTTTATTTTTACATAACAAAATAAGCTTATAGGGACGTTCGGTTTCAGCCTCGTTCGCGATCCAGACATCCACACCGATTATCGGTTTGATTCCAACTGACAATGCAGCCCGATAAAACTTGACCATAGAAAAAAGGTTACTTTGATCCGTTATTGCCATGGCTGGCATACCCTCACTGGCAACCTTTTGCGTCACACTCTTAATGCGTAACAGACTGTCAACCAGGGAATATTCAGAGTGCAAATGTAGATGTACAAAATTTTCAGGCATGTCCGGTATTGTACCCAGCTCGAACGTAAAGTGTTAAAAAAATCTCTGACACTTATCTTGATGTTCAAAAAGGCAAAACATCGAATCTTTTTAAGCGTCAAATTTAAGTTATCCTTTAAATACATACAGTTAAAAAGGCTATTGCACATGCGTCATAAATCAGTTAATTTACATATGTTCATAGAATAAATCTGTTAACTGCTATAAAGCGTCCGTAACAGATTATAAATAATTGGCCACAGAGCCAATAAAATAAATAAAAACAATAAGCTACAGGTGATCCAGGAGGATGTTATCATGCCGATAACTCAAAACCCCACGCTTGAGCAGTGGTTGCTGCTTGGTGTGTTTTTTTTACTATTTGCGATCTACGGTTTTACACGTAAAGCAAAATACAGCGGCTGTCGCCCCTGTTACTATATTTTCTTTGGCATACTGGCCATTGTCGGTAATGCATTAATGCTATTCATTGCAAATCGCGCCGGACTGGAAAATTTCAATATCGTAAAGATGGTTACCCTTGAGCAAACAACGCTTGAGTCCAGTTTTATTGTGCTCGGTTACTGCCTGATTATTCATGGCACCGCCATGCTGATAAAATCTTTCTTTGTACCTGCCTCTGTTAAAGCCAGCCGAAGCTTCCTATAATACTCACGCAGCCTTTCAGCGAATAAGCTGAAAGGCCTGATTTATTATCAATAACTTGTGACTAATTTCTAAACTAATTTTGAAAGTAGTCTGTGCGCTGAGCCTATGTCTGCATTTTTAATCATACTGGCCATTATCATATTACTGGTCATTATTTTTTTGCCCCAATACTGGGTGGCGCATGTTATTAAAAAAAATCAGCAGCCGTCAGATCAAATACCTGGCAATGGCGGACAATTTGCACGCCATCTTCTTGATCGCTTTAATTTACAAGATGTAGCCGTTGAGCAGACGCAATCCGGAGATCACTATGACCCACAAGATCGTGTCATTCGTTTGTCAGAAGATAATTTTAATAACCACTCACTGAGCGCAATCGTGATCGCCGCACATGAAGTTGGTCACGCGATCCAGCACGGCACTCACTACCGCCTTTTCAAACTGAGAGGATTCCTGGCAGTTGCTGGTATCATCGCAGAAAAAACAGGTATCATCATTTTTATGATCATGCCCATTCTGACACTGGTATCGCGCGCACCCATCGTGGGGTTACTTGGCAGCCTGTCTGCACTGGCATTACTGGGTGTAGGTGTTCTGGTACATCTTGTTACCCTGCCCGTTGAGTGGGATGCCAGCTTTAATCGAGCACTCCCCATTCTTGAGGCAGGTGACTATATTGATGACAAAGATATGCATGCTGCCAGGCAAATACTCAAGGCTGCAGCACTAACCTATCTGGCAGGCGCTCTTGCCAGCCTGCTCAATTTTTCACGCTGGATAAGTATATTAAGAAGATAAAAAATAATTAGTAACCTAATATTTATAATCTTATTTATCACAATGAATATGCACATATACAACCCACCTGCCCCTTCGCCAATAAAGCAATTATTAATTGACGAACATCTGATTATTATTGAAAAACCCGAAGGACTGTTATCTGTCCCCGGTCGAGGTACGGACAAGCAGGACTGCGTAATGTCACGCATACAAAAAGAATTCCCTGAGGCTCTGAACGTACATCGATTGGACATGGATACGTCTGGCATTATGTTAATCGCCAGAAATACAGATATACAACGTAAGCTCAGCCTCCTGTTTCAGACACAATCCATTATTAAGCAGTACATTGCTGTAGTAACAGGTTTTGTTAATGATGACACTGGACAAATTGATTTACCCCTCATTTGTGACTGGCCAAACAGGCCAAAACAAATGGTTGATCATCATCAGGGAAAGCCGGCATTAACTCATTTCAACGTCGCCGAACGTAATACAGCAACACAAACCACAAGACTGCTACTAAACCCGAAAACCGGACGAACACATCAGCTCCGGGTTCATATGCAGGCAATCAATCACCCGATTCTGGGTGATCGTCTGTATGCGGACAAACAAACATTTCAACAAGCCAACAGGCTGATGTTACATGCCAGCCATATATCATTTATACATCCAGAAACACATGAACTTGTTTCTGTAGATAATGAACCACTTTTTTAAAATCAATGATCAGGTTTTTGTTGATCCACAGGAGTGAATTTATTCACGAAGATATTTGTTTGAGGATGATTGGAGCAATGTCCGTTCCTGCTATTTATCCTTTGTAACTGGATAAGATTGATGCCCTCCGAAAGAGCCATAAAAAAAGGCGGACAAAGTCCGCCTAATACAGGCAAATTCTGATTTATATATAAACAATCAGGTCATTAAAATCTTTGAAACAACGTCATCTATGTTTTCCAGCTGAATATCCGTATCAGGCCCGTTTTTCAGCTCATCCTGTTGTTGTTTTTCAGGCTTACGACCAGGCTTTATAAATAACTTGAACTTCGGTTCCTTAATTGACAGGCTGAGTTTACCGATAGTAAACACCTGACCTGTTTCTACCTTAAGTGTTTTCTTAATACGTTTGTCGTTCATACGTATTCCATTTTTACTATCTGCATCAATAATAAAAATACCCTTACCTGAAACAACAATATCCGCATGGTATCGCGAAGCAAAACTATCCATTAACACAACATCAGAATCCAGCGACTTACCCAGAGTATGCCGACCTTCACCCAGCTGATGCCTGATGATATTGCCACGTGAATCCTCTATTTGTAATTCGATCATTTCCATAACCCGCCTTTTAAAATACTTCTGACCCAATATTGTTTAATAACACTTAGCAAGAATCAGTCCAACCCCGCATTCAATGGCGCTGATTTGTCTTTAATATCCTTAAAAGTATATGCCTCGCCTCTTACAAATGACTTACTGGTAAATACATCGTCATTTAAAACTAAACAATCATATTTACTATTATCTTATAATATTCAAAAAAATCAGATAATTAAGTGACTTATTGCCACCATTAAATGTGATAAATTCACAGCAATTACATGGAAATAAATATGGTTATAGTGTAATTAATGATACTGGAAGGAAGGTATAAAAAATAATGGATTGTTAAATTTAGTCAAATTAATGACAGTAGTATTAACCATAAGTCAGATTATTCTAATGTCTCTAAGTATCAGTGCTTCCCTCTCACTTAATTTTAAGTGAGAGGGAAGCACTCTAGAACTTCATTTTATCAAAAAAGCTTTTAACCCCATTCAACCATGAATCTGAACGTGGGCTGTGCTTTTTTGCCCCATCTTTTATTGTCTGGTCAAACTCTTTAAGTAATTCTTTTTGTTTCGCATTAAGTTTCACTGGCGTTTCGACAGCTACGCGGCATAGTAAATCACCGACCGAACCCCCATGAACAGAACGTACACCTTTACCTCGCATGCGGAACATTTTTCCACTCTGGGTTTCCGCAGGTACTTTTAATTTCACCTTTCCGTCCAGCGTAGGCACTTCTAATTCTCCACCCAGTGTTGCCGTTACAAAACTGATTGGCATTTCACAATACAAATGATTTTCTTCACGATGAAAAATCGCGTGCTCACGCACATGTGTTTCTACATACAGATCACCCGGAGGCCCACCGAACTCACCAGCCTCGCCTTCACCCGTCAGGCGAATTCTATTTCCTGTATCAACACCCGGAGGTACTTTTACTGATAAGGTTTTGGTTTCTTTAACTCTTCCCTGCCCATGGCATTTGCCACACGGATCAGTGATCATTTTGCCAGTACCATGACAACGAGGGCATGTTTGCTGAACCGAGAAAAAACCCTGCTGCATACGTACCTGCCCCTGTCCGCCACAGGTTGTACAGGTCGTTGGCGTGGAACCCTTTTTAGCTCCACTTCCTTCACATTCACCACAGGTAGTCATTACCGGTACACGGATTTTTACAGTTGTTCCGGAAACGGCTTCTTCCAGATCCAGATCCAGCTTGTAACGAAGATCAGCTCCACGATAGGCACGATTACCACCCTGGCCACCTCCGCCTCCGCCACCAAAAATATCACTGAAAACATCGCCAAAGATATCACTGAAATTGCCGCTGCCACCACCAAAACCACCTGGACCACCGCCCATGGATGAATCTACACCCGCATGGCCAAACTGATCATAAGCTGCACGTTTCTGGGCATCAGACAAAACATCATAGGCTTCTTTGGCTTCCTTGAATTTTCCCTCAGCTGTACCATCGTCATCCTGATTACGATCAGGGTGAAATTTCATGGCCATACGTTTAAAGGCTTTTTTCAATTCAGCATCGCTCGCATTTTTAGCAACACCTAATACTTCATAGTAATCTTTTTTATCTGACATGCTTATATTCACTATTTCCTGTTATATTTTTGCTTACATTTCAGAAAGCCATACACACAGATGGCAGCTTAAAGAAATTACTCAATAAGCTGCCACTAATGTCACTACTAATTATAAAATGCCTATTTGTCGTCTTTAACCTCTTCAAACTCGGCATCTACAACATCATCACCTGCATTATCATCTGCCTGCGCATTTGCATCCTGCGCTTGTCCAGCAGCTGCATCAGCACCTTTCTGTTGCTCAGCTTGTGCAGCATAAACACGTTCCGACAATTTGCCGGCTTTTTCAGACAATGCCTGAGTCTTGGCTTCGATATCAGCTTTATCTTCACCTTTCATTGCTTCTTGCAGGTCTTTAATCGCAGCTTCAATCGCTTCTTTCTCACCGTCTTCCATCTGATCAGCAAACTCAGTCATTGATTTCTGAGTGGCGTGAATAAGACCATCTGCCTGGTTTCGTACTTCTACAAGTTCATGAAACTTCTTGTCTTCATCTGCATGAGCTTCTGCATCCTGAACCATACGGCTCACTTCGTCGTCAGACAAACCACTGGATGCCTTGATCACGATAGACTGTTCTTTACCTGTCGCCTTGTCTTTGGCAGACACATTAAGAATACCATTCGCATCGATATCAAAAATAACATCAATCTGAGGTACGCCACGTGGAGCGGGTGGAATATCAGACAGATCAAACCGGCCCAGAGACTTGTTGGCCCCAGCCTGTTCGCGCTCACCCTGAAGGACATGAACCGTTACCGCAGTCTGATTGTCATCTGCCGTTGAAAACACCTGATTTGCCTTGGTAGGAATCGTTGTGTTTTTCTCAATCAACTTGGTCATTACACCACCCATGGTTTCGATACCCAGAGATAAAGGTGTTACATCAAGCAGCAGAACATCTTTCACATCTCCACCCAGTACACCACCCTGAATTGCAGCACCTACCGCAACTGCTTCGTCCGGGTTAACATCCTTGCGTGGCTCTTTACCAAAGAAGTCCTGTACAGCCTTCTGAACCAGTGGCATACGAATCTGACCACCCACCAGGATAACATCCTTGATATCAGAAGCACTCAGATCAGCATCAGCCAATGCTTTCTTGCAAGGCTCTAACGAACGCTGAATTAAATCTTCTACCAGTGATTCGAGTTTCGAACGCGTCACCTTGATGTTCATGTGTTTAGGGCCAGATGCATCTGCTGTAATAAACGGCAGGTTAACATCTGTCTGCTGACTGGTAGACAATTCTATCTTGGCTTTTTCTGCAGACTCCTTCAGGCGTTGTAATGCCATTGGATCATTTCGCAAATCAATGCCCTGATCTTTCTTGAATTCTTCAACCAGATAGTCGATCAAACGCTGGTCAAAGTCTTCACCACCGAGGAATGTATCACCATTGGTAGACAATACTTCGATCTGGTGCTCACCATCAATTTCGGCGATTTCAATGATCGAGATATCGAAAGTACCACCACCCAGATCATATACGGCTACCGTACGATCGCCTTCCTGCTTGTCCATACCAAATGCGAGTGCTGCAGCAGTAGGCTCATTGATTATGCGCTTGACATCCAGACCTGCGATCTTGCCCGCATCTTTGGTAGCCTGACGCTGTGAGTCATTAAAGTATGCCGGTACTGTGATAACAGCCTCGGTAACTTCTTCACCCAGATAGTCTTCAGCTGTTTTCTTCATCTTCTGAAGTACACGTGCAGCAATTTCCGGTGGCGCCATCTTCTTGCCATTGGCTTCTACCCAGGCATCACCGTTGTCTGCTTTAATAATCTTGTATGGGACCAGATCAATATCTTTCTGTACTTCGGCATCTTCGAACTTGCGACCGATCAGACGCTTGACAGCATATAAGGTATTTTCCGGGTTCGTGACCGCCTGGCGTTTGGCAGACTGGCCAACCATTACTTCATCATCACCAGCGAAAGCAACGATAGAAGGAGTTGTGCGATCGCCTTCACTATTTTCGATAACCTTGGCCTGGCCACCTTCCATTACTGCGACGCATGAATTGGTTGTTCCCAGGTCGATGCCTATAATTTTACCCATGATTCTTGATCTCCAATATTCCGATATTTCAAAATTTCTGTTTAATTTATTCTCAAACTTACTGCTTAGTGACTAAATGGGGCTTTTTGTAATCATTTCAAGCCTGATCGTCGATTTTTCTACCTGATTCTTCACTTTTTTCGTATTCTGAACCTGCAGATGCGCTCGGAGCCTTGGCAACCACAACCATCGCAGGCCGTATCAGGCGATCATTGAGCAAATAACCTTTCTGGAACACCGCCATAACAGTGTTTGGTGGAAAATCTGTGGTTTCCTGCATGCTCATGGCTTGATGGATTTCAGGGTTAAACACATCACCCTGTGGATCAATTTCTTCAAGATTGAATTTGCCCATGGCAGCATCCATCATTTTTAATGTCAGCTCCATGCCTTCCCGGATTTTCTGAATATCTACATCATCATCCCCGGCTGCTTCCATACCGCGTCCCAGACTATCCCACACAGGCAGAATCTCCTGAATAAACTTTTCCATTCCAAACTTGTGTGCATTTTCAACATCACGTGCGTTGCGCTTGCGCAGATTTTCCATTTCTGCACGGTTACGCAACAATTCGTTCCAGTGCTCATCAGCCTTGTTGCGCGCATCTTCCAGCAACAGATGCAGCTCTTCACTACCTTCTGCTTCCTGGCTTTCTTCCTGCGTTTCTGCTTCGTTCATTTCAGCCTGTTTATCATTGTCAGACATTTGTTTCTCCGTGGTCTAAATAATTTCTCAAAATTCATCTTGCCCTTATGTCGCCCTCTCCCTCTCTGAAGGGAGAATGCATTCAATTTACAATCCGGGGTAATTATATGGGCTAACCCTTCGAATTCAAGACAGCTCCCATGACTTTTGCTGTGATATCAACAATCGGGATTATCCTGTCATATTGCATTCGGGTCGGCCCTATAACTCCGAGCACACCCAGAGTTTTACCTTCTATCGCATACGGCGATGTCACTACACTACATTCTTCAAATATCTGAAAACCGGACTCGTCACCGATAAAAATCTGTACACCCTCGGTATTTATACATTGATCCAACAGATTCAACACTTCCTGTTTTTGATTAAATGCATCGAACAAATGGCGCAATTTATCAACATTTGAGAGTTTATCAGTCCCCATCAGGTTGGATTGACCCGCGAGCACGTAGTCTTCCCGCTGATCAGGGTTAGTAAACAGGGTTTCAGCCACATCCATGGCGACATTCATGAGCTTGTTCATGTGCTCACGATCTTGCTGCATCTGGCTAATGAGTTGATCGCGCACCCGGACCATCTCCATGCCTGCAAAGGTGTCATTAAAATAGTTGGACAACAAGTGCAACTCATCCATGCTGAAATTACGCTGTACCCGTAATATCCGGTTTTGAACCTCATCATCACTGGTCACCAGTATGGCCAGAATACGGTTCTCAGAGAGTGGAATAAACTCAATCTGGCGTAAAATACTGCACTGAACGCGTGGCAAGGTCACAATACCAGCCAATTTGGTTACACCTGACAGAAATTCGGAAACACTGGATACCAGTTGGTGGGTATTCAGGCCCGTTTCCAATTGTGACTGCAATTCATCAAAGAGCTTTTCCTGACCCAGTGGCTGGGCTTCAACCAGACTATCTACAAAAAAACGGTAACCCTGTATCGTTGGAACCCTTCCTGCCGATGTATGAGGCGAGGTGATAAACCCCAAATCCTCAAGCTCAGACATGATGTTGCGAATTGTTGCCGGACTGACCTCCAGCTGAGCCGTTTCAGCCAATGTCTTGGAACCCACGGGCTGCCCTTGCTCAATATAACGATTCACCAGCACCTTCAGTAAATGGCTGGCACGTTCATTCAGAGCTTTGTCAGATTTATTTTTTGACATTAATAACAGATTTTCAGGGTTTGGAAGTGCTTTAGCACTCGCTATCTTAGAGTGCTAATATGATATCCTCAAACTGTTCATAAATAAAGATATCTCTGATAAATTCTGCTATGCGAGCAGCCATCCTCATGCTAACTTGTATGGAATATCAATAATGAATCAGACTATGGACACGCAATTTAACACTATTGGCCTTATCGGTAAGTCAATCGACCCCGGTATAGACACGGCCATACACAAGATCAACCAATATCTGCAAAGCAAATCTATCCAGGTATTGCTCGACGAACACACCTCCAGACAAGTGTCTACTATTGACCTGCCCGTCGTAAGCCGCGAGCAAATGGGGCAACAATGCGATCTCGTTATCGTTGTCGGGGGTGATGGCACCATGCTTAATGCTGCCAGAACCCTGTATGACTTCGAGGTTCCATTGGTGGGTGTCAACATGGGACGTCTCGGCTTTCTGGCCGATATCTCACCCGCCGAGTTTGAAACCCGACTAGATGAAATTCTCCAGGGTGAATATGAGTTTGAAAAACGCTTTCTGCTGAAAACACATATTTTTCGTCATGGCGAGGAGATCTGTAGCGGTGTCGCCTTGAATGATGTGGTGGTACATAAATGGGAAGTTGCCCATATGATCGAAACCGAGACCTATATAGATAATCTGTTTGTCCATACTCATCGGTCGGATGGCATTATAACGGCTACCCCTACCGGCTCAACTGCGTATGCACTTTCGGGTGGTGGCCCCATACTTCATCCGGGGCTGAATGCTCTGGTTATTGTACCTATCTGTCCACACACTTTAAGTAACCGCCCGATCGCGATCCAGTCCGATAGCAAAATACGTATCGTACTCAGCGAGACCGGGCGTAACCGGGGACAAGTCACATGTGACGGTAAATTTATCCATGAACTCGAAATTGGGGATGAAGTGCATATCCAGTCAGTCGAGAAACAATTATGCCTGCTGCATCCAAAAGAATATGATTATTTTCAGATATTACGTGCAAAACTACACTGGGCCGAGCATCCAAAATGATTGCTAATATTCAAATCAAAAATTTTGCTATCGTCGATCAGCTCTCGCTGGATCTGCAAACCGGTATGACCGTACTCACAGGTGAAACCGGAGCGGGTAAATCTATATTACTCGACGCGTTGAATCTCGCACTGGGTGACCGCGCCGATAGCGGCAATATACGTCACGGTGCCGAACGAGCAGAGATCAGCGTGCTGTTTCAGGTTGAACCCGATTCCCTTGCCCTGTCATGGTTACAAGAACAATCTCTGGATGAAGATGACGAGTGCCTGATACGCCGTGTTATCAATCGCGAAGGTCGCTCACGTGGTTTTATCAATAGCAGCCCGGTTCCCATGCAATCGTTAAAAACACTTGGTGAAATGCTCGTTGATATTCATGGCCAGCACGAGCATCAGTCACTGCTGAAACGTGATATCCAACGCCAGCTACTGGATGACTATGCCGGCAATCAGTCCTTACTAAACCAATTGTCTAACTGTTATCGTCTATGGCGACAAAAACAGGATGAGCTTGCAACACTGAAACAACATGCAAGTGACCGCCAGGGACGTATTGAGCTGTTACAATATCAGGTCACAGAACTGGACAAACTTGCACTGCTACCTGATGAACTGACGAGTCTGACAGATGAACAGCAAAAGCTTGCCAATGCAGACCATCTACGAAATACAACACAACAAAATCTGCATGAATTATACGAGGCCGAACAAGGTAACCTGCATCAGTCACTGAGCCAGATCATCCGCTCACTGGAAGAGCTCCAGGCGATAGATCCTGCTTTAAAAGATGTGATCGATATGCTACATACTGCCGTTATTCAGGTGCAGGAATCGGGCTCTGATCTGCGCAACTACCTGGATAATATCGAACTGGATCCAGCAAGGCTCGCGTGGGTGGAAGAACGCCTGGGATGGGTACATGAACTTTCACGCAAACATCAGGTTGAACCCGGCGCACTATCAGAACATCACCAGCAATTACTCAAAGAGCTGGGTAATCTCAAACAGGATGACCAGAATCTCGACTCACTTGACGCTGAACTGGGTGAACTTGTATCACAGTACCAGGCACTTGCGAGTAAACTTGGCAAACAACGAAGCAAAGCTGCTAAAAAGCTGAATAAAACTGTCACTACCATTATCCGTGAACTCGGTATGCCTTCAACTGAATTTGAAATTCAACTAATTTCTACTAATGCAATACATCCATCCATCAATGGTAACGAAGAAATCGAATTCATGATCTGCCCCAACCCCGGCCAGCCTGCAAAACCATTGCGTAAAATTGCCTCGGGCGGTGAACTGTCGCGCATCAGCCTTGCTATCCAGACCGTACTTGCAAACACAACTCATATACCTACTTTAATATATGACGAAGTCGATGCTGGCATCGGTGGGCCCACAGCAGAAGTGGTCGGTAAAAACCTGAGGACACTTGGCAGCAACCATCAGATACTCTGCGTCACCCATCTTGCACAGGTTGCATCACAGGCGCACCAACACCTTAAAGTTAGTAAAACGCTCGATAAGAAATCTACCAGCTCAGCTGTTACTACATTGACCCCAGAGCAACGCATTGAAGAAACCGCACGCATGTTAGGCGGCCTGGATCTGACTGAACAGAGTTTGTTACATGCACGTGAAATGATAGAAAATGCACAGGAAAGTAAAGAACGTAAACAGGCATAAATAGATAATACTCACCCGCTTTATGTTTTTTAGAAAACAGTTAACAGGATTAACCTAAAAACTTATTCCTGTCTGGACTAAAAACATAATGGAAGAAAATTTACTTACAAACCTGCAAACTCCAGATAACCGGAAGAACTTTTTTAACTTATTGTTATAATAGTTTATATCTAAAAAATAGACAGGTTGTATTTGCAACCTTTCTTGTATTGAACTGAATGATTTACCTGGATATTAATTTGCACTTAGCATTTTTGTTGCTTGCTCAACATCAACAGGACGACTAATTAAATAACCCTGCATTGAATCGCAACCCTCGTCCTGAAGAAATCTTGACTGTTCAGTTGTTTCTACACCTTCAGCAATAACACACATCCCCAAATTATGCCCCATCGAAATAATCGCTCGGGTGATACCCGTATCACCACTATCCCTGGGTAAACCACGAACAAAACTCTGATCAAGTTTCAGCGTATTAATAGGTATTTTTTTTAGTTGACTCAAGGAAGAGTAGCCTGTTCCAAAGTCATCCATACTCAACTGAATACCTTGAGCACGCAACTGCTCCAGAATAGCTATTACACCTTCAGTATCCTGCATCATAATTGATTCTGTTATTTCAACATCGAGTGCATCTGCAGGTAAGTGAGTATCTTTCAGCACAGCAATAATTGACTCGACCAAACCATTATACTGGAACTGCACCACAGAGAAATTGACTGCAACAGTTACATCAGGCAGACCCATGCTTCGCCATTTTGCGTTTTGAGTACATGCTGTTTGTAATACCCACTCACCAACATCAATAATCAAACCGGTCTCTTCAAGTACGGGTATAAACTCCATCGGTGATATCAGCCCTTTTTCCGGGTGATTCCATCTTATCAAAGACTCAAAACCGATAATCTTATTGCTGACAAAGTCAATCTGCGGCTGATAATGAAGAACAAACTCCTGATTTTCGATTGCTCTACGTAATTCTGATTCAAGCACCAGTCGTTTATGAGCTGATATATTCATATCAGCCGTGTAACACTGCCATGAAGAACGTACGTCAGCTTTAGCCCTGTTCATAGCCGTTTCTGCATTCCTTAGTAATTCTGAAGAATCTGCACCATCTTGTGGATAGGCACTTACACCAATGCTTGCGTTAATGAATAATTCTTGTAACTCGACTATAAATGAAGACACAAATACGCTCAGAATTTTCTCAGCAAAATACTGGACTGAATCAAGACTCGTAATGTTTTTCTGAACAATAATAAACTTGCCACCTCCTGAATGGCCCAATATCATTTCTTTATTAACAATTTGCTGTAATCGTGTAGCCACCTGCTTTATAACTAAATCTCCCGCCTCGTGACCCAGACTATCATTAACAACCTTGAAACGATCCAGATCAAGATTGAAAATAGCAATTTTTTCACCATTCTTCTGGCACATTATAATTTCCTGCTCGAGTCTGTCTTTCAGGAATGTACGATTTGCAAGCCCACTGACTGCATTATGATGCATCAGAAAATAAAGCCTGTTTTCTGTATCCATCCGTTCTGTAATATCCTTCCCTGTAGAAACAAAATGTGAACATTTTCCGCTATCACGATCTATTAACGGGGTTATCGTCTTCTCTTCGTAATAGAGGCTATTATCTTTTTTGCGGTTGATGATTACTTCAGAAAAAACCTGTCCATTCCGAAGTGATGACCATAGCTTGTCATATATTTCGTTATTTTGCAGACCAGATTTTAGTATTGCAGGTGTTTTACCCAAAACTTCTTCGCGACTGTATCCGGTGATTTTCTCAAAAGTATTATTAACATATTCAATTACACCGTTACCATCACAAATCATGACGATGTCAGCTGATTGCTCTATTGCCTGCGATAACGTTTTATCTAGCTCCTCCTGATGCCTTAGACTACTAATATCGCGACTGATGCCACGAAAACCTTCGAACCTGTTTTCACTATCAAATACAGGCAGACCGCAACTTTCTATAACTATTTCGTGAGCGTCCTTATGAAGGAGCGTACAGGTTATGGATGAAAATGGACGTTTCAATGCAATAGTTTCATCAAACTTACGACGGAATTCTTTTACGTTATCAGGTTTCATAAAATCCAGTATAGAAGAACCTATAACCTCATCAATACTGTAGCCCAGTAACTTCTCTACCGATGAATTTACATATACAAATTCACCAACCTGGTTGGTTTTCCAAAGCCAGTCAGAATTATTTTCAGCCAAATCATGATAATGCTTCACACTATCCTGAATTTCTTTATTAAGCTTGTCATTTTCTATCAGTACAGATTCGTGAAAACCATCTATCGCTAATGACATATCCAGAAAAACAACTTTGAGTAATGCCGCTATAGTTGATAGCAGAGTGCCTGTATCCTGTTCACTCGCCTCATGTATATATGGAAGCAACCCATCAATATAGCGGCTAAACGCACCAATATACCAACGAGGTAACAGACCAATCTTTTGATGTATCACCCCTATTCGTTGACGGTCTCGAACGTAATCAAGATTTATATTGGCTTTTGTAAGACTATCAAAGTATTTTTGCTGTTTTTGTCTTAATTTTACTAACCCTGAATCTTCAGTCAGGTGTTGTTGTACAGAAGGGTGTGACATGATGGATGCATAAAAGTCATCAACAAAAGATAACGTTTTACCTGCCAGAAAGGAATCCAGTTGATTTAAGCAAGTAATGTCATCCTGGGTAATATTCAGGTAATCTTTATGCTGATCAAGTTCATCATTTGAAATACTCAGGTGTTTAAGTAACTCTTCCAGATGCAACCCCAGATCTTCATAATTTACTTTTGTTGACAATGTATCCCGTCTCCAAAGAATGCTAATTTATGATGTATAAAATCCGCCGGAATAAACAAGAGCCGACATATATAGACCAGCAAAAAAAACACCATCTACAAAGTTTTGGGAGATGGATTAGTATGTACTACTTCATAACGGCTAATTACTTAAATACATTAATATAATATACGAAAATGGAGTAATTGCAAAAAACATTTATTATTAAATGCTAATATAGATTAATACCACGATATGTAACAGTGTTAGTAGTAATAATCCTCTCGATTTGCATCTAATAGAAGATATTTATTATTTCATTTTTCGCACAAAAAATAATGATGCACGATTAAAAGTGGCGAGTGCTTTACCCAGATAATCTGCAAGCTGGTAGTACAATGCCGATCTGCTCGACTTAATAATCAACTTGCTACCCCTCTTATAAAAATCATAGCGAACCATGCCGATTTTATCATTGACGATAAAATAGAAAGCAGGCTTTGCTGAAGCATCTACGCCTTTTACAATGCTGATTACCTGTAAATACTTTATATAGTTCAACAAGCGCTTAACCTGACTCGGGTCAAGTTGCTCATTTTTTTTTGCTTTATCAAGCTGCCACTCATTTTTCACACGATGGAGAGCAAAATCTGCTGACTCCAAACGCATCAAAGGTAGCTCCGGTTGCAATATTTGATGATCAAACCAGTTTTCCTGTTTTGCTGGTAGATGATCCAGGCTGAGTTTTATCGTATAAATTCTATTATCACTCTCAATTCGCGCATAATGTGTTTGCTGTGTCGTCATTTTTCCAATCAGCACTTGCGCTTGCAACTTTCCCTGATGATACAACAATAGTTTTCTTTTGAAGTTTGTTTGATTTACGTTGAATCTTGCTGCTGCTGCCTTGCTTGTTCCGACTGGTGCAGAAACTCTGGATTGTGTCAGCTTCTGTAAAAGAGCCTCTACCTTACCCTTGCTTACGGGTAAATTTTGATAATCTGGCATAATCCATTTGCCGCCATTATTTTTAACCACAATCGGCTTACCTGATTCTGAATGTAATTCAAGCCTATCCGTTTTGTTAATATCCACTTCAAGAAAAACAGTTTTAGCTAGAACAGGAGTTTCGAATAGCTCACTCTTATAGACGTAAGCTATCAAACCTGACTGAATCAACAGGGAAAAAACCAGTAATTTTATTTTTGTCTGTAACAAAATAATTTAACCATCGACCAGAGCGCGGTGATAACGGCGTATTTTTCGCATCTGTAAAATACGTCTGATAACCACTACAGCAGCTATGCTGACAAAACCCAGAATATAATTAAGATATTCCCAGAATATTTGCTCATCTCGTTCCATTGGTGGAATTGTTTTACTAAAATGACTCCTTGAACGAATTTTCAGTAACCCTCTATCCTCAAGTGACCAGTCAACAGTGTTTGCAATCAGCTGATAAGCATTCAGATAACTTGATCCATGTGCTGAAGACAGTAAGCGTATCGTTTGATCCTGAATGAATTCATTAGAAGAAAACAGAATTATCCTTGATGATTCAGATGAACGCGAAATGAACCCTCTGATTTTTTGTGCTGGACTCTGTACCCCCGGCTTACCTGTCTTGTTCTTACCAACAGCCTTGTTCGCTTTACCTAACTCCAGACCAGGTACAGTCTTGTTTTCATAATAGGATGCAAACTTGCCACTCACTATGACGCCCAATAATTGTTTATGCTGATCTTTTCCGGCAGGAAATGGTTTTTTACCGTCCAGCCTGAGTCTCGGCATAACATCTTGTGATGTATATTCCCATGATTGCTCCGAGCTGGTTAGTAACTGTATAACACTTCGGCCTGCCATATCACTGGATAGTTTAATAGGTGATGCCCAGGCCATTGTTAACTGACCCAAATCTGTAGTTATTGCATTATCGCTATTAAGTCCCTTACGAATATCTATAAAAAACGGGTAATCCAGCATCCGCAATTCCTGAAAACTGTAACCATCGGATGTACGCGTAACCGGTACCGGGAAAGCGGTGTTCTGTGTATCCATTACAAAACTGTTTTTAATTTCTATACCATTATGTCCAAGCCATTTCTCCAAACCGGTTTTACGTGGAACAACCAGAAGCTTGTTGTTTTTAAGCTCAACTGCATAAGGTGATGTTGCAATAATCAGGGTGCCTCCCTGCATCAGATATTGATCGATCGCAAAGAGCTCCTTGTTACTCAGGTTGTCTGGAGCTGCCAGTATAAGAACATCAATATCACCCGGCACTGATTTGTTTTTCAGACTGATCTTTTTGATGTTCAAATTTGCAGAAAGCGCCTTCTTCAATTGAGTATAACTTTCACTGGCCATACCCATTTTAACCAGATAAGGGTTTGCCCCGCTATCTACAATACCTGCAGTTTTCAGAAATCCATGTGCAAATCTTTTCAGACCAGCATCAAAATTCAGTTTAAACTCATCAATCTTGTAATCTGACGGCAGCGCTATCTGCACCGTTTTTGCACCATTGGACATGACAACATAAAAATAGAATGTCGTCTTTGCCTTGATACTGGCTGCCATCGGTTTAAATCCATATCGCGTACGCAGTTTTTTAGTAATGCCATTTTTCTCAGGTGCTATGAACTCATAATCAAATTTGCGTGCTGCTTTATTTTTTATCTCCACCAAATGTGTTTTTATATCTGATTTTAACTTCTTCAGTATTTCAGGTAATCGCTGATCATCTGATACATAGGCAGTTACTTTAACAAGGTTGTTTATTTGACTAAACAGATCGCCACCGGACTGAAATGTTTCTAGCACTTTTTTGATTGAACGTGAAATATCATATTCAGGATTTCTCAGGCGTACATCCATACCTGTTTCACCTTGCGCCTTGACTTCAATTAAATCCCTAAACCCGAGTACCTGAAACTGATCACCGTACTTAACCAGTATATTGAAATAGGAATTAACCAGTGAGGCCTGATACTTGTCTGTTATTTGTAACGGTACCGGTTTGATACCGTATTTCTTGTTTGCTTCATCTTCTTTTTCCGGTGACAACACCGGGTCAATAAATTCCACGCGGACATTGCGACCGCCCATTACCGCATATTCTCGCAGCATATCTTTCAGTTGCGGTACCAACGGCGCCAGTAAAGGATGCGTTTTAGCACTAAAATAACCACGCAGCAGGAGTGGCTCCTGTATACGCATCAGATATTGGCGACTTGCATCTGACAAGCTGTATAACTGACCCCTGGTCATATCATGGCGTAACGTGTTCAATGGTAATAACCAGACATTTGCTAACAATATATTTACTACGAGTAAATAACTGCCCCAGCGCATACGGCGCTGATCAGACTGTTTGATATGCCTGGCCCAACGTTGTTTGTCCAGTGCATATACCGACAACACCATAAAGACCAGCGTAATGCTGATATAAAAATATAAATCACGAACATCAATCACGCCACGTTGAATGGATTCAAAACGTGAGCCGCTTCCAAATAGCCTCAAAATATCCGCAATATCATTACTGAAAAATTCAGTTAGTAACGATGAACCCAGTAAATAAAATATTCCGCATATCAGTACTGTTAAAATCAGGCTCACGATCTGACTGTCGGTTTTTATACTGACATACAAGCCAATGCTCAGATACGCACTACCCAATAACAGCGCTGCCAGATAACCCGCGACAACGGGACCCCAGTCAAGATCTGCGAATACAGCAATACTGGTAGCTAAAGGTAAAGTTACTAATAAGGCTATGAACAATAATATAAAGCACGCATAAAACTTGCCTAGTACAAAATGAGATGCCTTTACAGGCAAGGTCATTACATACTCGATCGTGCCACTACGCCTCTCTTCACTCCAGACGCGCATCGTTAATGTAGCGGCCAGAAAAATCAACAGCACCGGCATCCATTGGAACAAGGGGCGTACATCTGCAATATTACGCGCAAAGAATGTTTCTACCCAAAAGAATATATAGAGTGTAACCAGAACAAAACCTGCGAGAAATAACCCACCTGCAGGTGATGAAAAGAACTGTGATAATTCTTTGCACGCAATTTTCCTGACGTCCTGATTAAACATGATTATCAGCTTCCTTGCCCAGGTTTACTTCACGAAATACAGTCTCGAGATTGTGACGCTCAGGGTACACTGCGAAAATTCTGCCACCTGACTGAATAATACTCTGGCTTAGCTGCGCGATTGCATCACCAATATCCCGTTTGACACTGACCTGTATATGATATTCAGTGTATTTATTTCCACTGATAGATTCTGTCAACCTGAAAGCCTGGCTCTCATCTGTTACGTTATTTACGCCATCTGGTTTCAAATCAGTTTTCAGGATCAGGGTATGCGTTTCCCCCAGAACCTCAAGACGCTCATCAACCACAAGACGGCCATTGCGAAGAATTAACACCCTGTCACAAACAGCATCAACTTCCTGCAAAATATGTGTAGATAAGATAACTGTAGATTGTTTTGAAAGCTGGCCTATCAGCTCTCTCATCAGCTGGGTCTGGGTAGGATCAAGACCATTCGTAGGTTCATCCAGTATCAACACATTGGGTTGATGAAGTATTGCTTGCGCAACCCCTACGCGCTGCTTGTACCCTCGTGATAGCGTACCAATAATTTGTGTGGCTTTTTCAATCAGCCCCGTCTGACTCATTGCAACCTTGATTGCCTGCATACGACGTGCCGATTTTATTCCGTGCAAACTGGCCGCATACTCCAGATACTCTGCTACCATCATTTCGGGATATAAAGGCAGATTTTCGGGCAGATAGCCTATACCGGCTTTTACATACAGAGGTTGATCGACAATATCGAGGTCATTAATAGTAATGTGCCCTTTATCGGGCTGGAGAAAACCCGTGAGCATTTTCATGATCGTTGTTTTGCCTGCGCCATTGTGACCCAGCAAACCCACCACTTCACCTTGGGCAATAGTAAAAGACACGTCATCAACCGCACAAAAATCATCATACCAACGGCTAACAGACTCAACCCTGACCATGCAGACTCCTTGTTATTTTGTGAAGCGTTGTCATTGAAGTCTATTTTATCGTTTACAACCTAAAAAACAATATAGATTATAAGGCATTTCTGACTAAATACACCCGAATGTCCTGCTATTACTGACAATCCTTGCAAATACCATAAATATAGAGACAATGATCAGTCATTTTAAAACCAGCCTTTTCAGATATTTCATGCTGCAGTTTTTCAATGGTTTCATCAATAAACTCTTCTATTTTACCGCAACGTATACACACTATATGGTCATGGTGCGTACCCTGATTCAACTCGAAGACAGAATGCCCTGTTTCAAAATGATGTCTCGTGACCAGCCCTGCGGTTTCAAATTGAGTTAATACCCTGTAAACAGTCGCCAACCCTATCTCTTCGTCTGACTGAATCAACTCTTTATAGACATCCTCTGCACTGAAATGTCTTGACTGACTTCCTTCCAGAATTTCCAGAATTTTCATTCTGGGAAGTGTCACTTTTAAACCTGCATCGCGTAAATCTTTAGATTCCAACTGTTTTTACTCTCAGTTTAGTGGCCAGCAGATTAGGCATGAGTTATCATCTGCTTTCCGTTGATTACTATTTTGTAAATATAAATGAAAAAGCTTCTCATTAACATTCTAATCTTATCAGGTTTACTTCTTTCAG
>Ga0316206_1001456_pt1 | contig 20677 bp, 20 predicted proteins | sample 6monthpyrite_MG_FD_204942 | JGI IMG/M metagenome (GOLD analysis project Ga0316206, IMG submission 204942) | Microbial mat bacterial communities from mineral coupon in-situ incubated in ocean water Damariscotta River, Maine, United States -... | ecosystem: Environmental > Aquatic > Marine >... | reverse complement strand
CTATTGCGAAATTTACACTGGGGCCCTCTGAGCATCGCTCGCCGGCGTCGCTTAGAAAAACCCTCCTTGGGGAGGCTTTTTCACACTCCGTAACCCGAAGGTCGGAGGTTCGAATCCTTTGTTCAAACAAATCATAAAAAATTTACATTTAGATTCGATTTATAGATTTATAGATTAATGTTTCTGTTTTCTAGTAGATTTATGCTAGAGACTGAGTATTTCCTTTTTTATCAGTATATAGTTTTGGAGCATTGATTTATGACTCAAGTAGGAAGGAACTCCTTATGCCCATGTGGCAGTGGTAAAAAATTTAAAAAATGTTGTCTCGATAAAAAGCGAGCGGCAAGCGGGTTGCCCTCTGGTGGCAATTTAGTTCCGGCTAAGCGGCCGCGGATGGCAGACCCCGATTTTTTTATCGGCCAGAATATTAAAATAATTGAAGACTTCTTTCACTCGAGTTTGAAGGTGGCCAAGGCGAAGAAATGGCTGTCCAAGCATATTTTCGAATTGAAGTTTCGCACCTTTAAAAGGTCTGACGGGGAGGTTACTTTAGATTGTCTTGATACAGGGCCCTTAAGAGCAGAAAAAATGTCATTAGGAGTAATGGTCTCGGCTAAAGGAGAGATCCGTGGCTTCCCCGGTGGTGAGTTCGCTCTAGAGGCGTCGCTTTTTTTATTATATATTGCTATGAATCCAAAAAATTCAACGTTTAAATATAATGAAAAGGAGAATGGGCTAAGTTTTAAAATTTTTCGTTCTCTAGTAAGTCACAAAGAAAAGAATTCTTTGCGCTTGGAAGCGGCAATTCTGCTGTTACCTCACATCATGAAATCTAAATTTACTGCTCAAATAAAAAAATTTAAGATACCCTCTCAAGAACTCCCAAAAAGAGATTCTCATTATCCTTGTGAAAATTTTGATCGTCCATCGCCGTTACCCTTTAATTATGCTGTCGATGAAACTTTGCCCGATGATGCTTCGGTCCAGGAGCGAATGAATGAACTGGGCAGGTATTTTAATAATCTTGAATTGAATAAAGATATAAGCGATTCCTTGCTGGAGGAAGAAGGTATATTTTTTCAATTTAATGATGGCAGTCTTATAAAATATAGAGACATCGATATCAGTCCCTATGGTGCGTTGTTGCCGTTTGACATGCTACCAGGGCATAAGAGGCCAATTAAGGGGAGACAGGCATCCAAATTGCAGGTCTTACCGGAGTCTTGGTTTTTTGGAGAAAAGGCAAAAGATTATAACTATTCTTACCACTATTATCGACAGGGCAGAGAGTTAGGACAGATGACATTTACCAACTACCTTGGGCAATTGGTACGCTATGTAGAGAAATATAAGTTACCACTTTATATGACCAATGCCAATAATGTGGATGGGGAACTGCTAGTGGGGCAAAAATTGATAGGGTTGAATAATATTGTCGAGGCGCCCTTAAGCTCTTATCGATTAAAAGTAGATGGTAGCACCATAACTGGGGAGCTAGCAGAATATGCCAATCCAGAAGGCTGCATAATATTAAATGAAATATACTTTTTAGATGTAAAAAAGCAGCAGCTAGTTTTTCACTCTATGAACGAATTAAAAGGGCTGGTTACTCAAAATCGGGAGGAAGTTGTCAAGGAGATGGGTAGAGATGAGGTGTTGTCTTTTTCCTACACCCTGATTGAACAGGAAATGAACTCAAATTTTCTCAATTGCCTTTCGCGAGATTTTAATGCTCAATATGGTCATCCACTGACAATTCTTAATCTTGAAGAAATAAATGCAGAACGACTTGAGTTGCAATATTATCTTTCTCAGCAGGAGAGTGATAAATTGGGAGTTTCCCTCAAAGTAGCTTGCAGTGACGGGGATTTTTTCTATGAAAATATTCCGGGGAAAATTACCAAATATTTAATCGCCACCCATGAGGGGGTGGGCAATTTATTCGAAGGAGAAAATACTGATCTTGCGGTTGCTACAAAGGGAGAAGCTAGAAAAAATGATTTAAAGTTTTTGAGACATGGAGGTTTATTTACTTTCTTGCTGATGGAGTGTTTGCAGGCATTTCTCGATGGTAATGATGGGCCCTTTTCATCCGCAAAACTTAAAAAAAATATCCATGGAAAACTCGGGCATGTCTTTAAACAAATTGCAGAAAAAGAAAAAAGATTTTTTGCCATTGATGAAGAGATGGATCTTACGCTTGTCAAATTAAAAGATTATTGTTCATCTAAAATGACGAGATTGGTGAATTGTTTTGTTGACGATTTTGCCGCGTCACCTGGATTGAATAATTACTTATCAGTAGTGGCATCTTCGAGCGGAATGAGGGTTTTTAAGTTCAATTTTCAAAAAGTTTATTATTCTTTCTTAAGGGATCTAATACAGACTCTACTTTTAAAAGATCATAAGTTTTCTTTTCTAAGGGCCACGCATAAAAATTTTGAGGCCTTTTGGTCGCAATTTATGGGACCATTTTCCGCGCAAAATAAAAGTGTCATAGAGCTGAAAAGTCGAGAAACAGGGATTCTTATTGCGGATCGGCTATTGCCTAAAATTATATATAACCCAATTATGAGAAAAACCTTACAAATTGATAATATCCCAGTTCTCGAATTAGTGGCGGAAGATTTTTCAGCTTCTTTTCACCTGCCAGAGGCCACACCAGATAGAGAATTAAACCTCGATTGGTTTGAACTAAACCCTCAAATCTTTTTTCATGGTCGTTCCATTTCTTTAAACGAAATGATGATCTATCTCAATCAAGATTATATGGAGCATAACGGTAAATTTTATTTTATTGATAAAAAAAATATTCCAGCTATGAAGTGGTTGGAATATTTTTGGTTAAAGTTACAAAATCATAAAAAGGGAAAAAGGTTAAAAAAAGAAAATTCACAAAACATTATTGAAGTACCTCGTTGTGAAGCATTAGATATTTTGGCATTAAGGTTAGCTGGAATTCCAGTCATCGGAGGACCGCGCTGGAAAGAAATTTGTGCAGAGTTTGATCAATTAAAGGGCGAGCATTATAAAACTCAAAATATTTTTTCAGGTAAATTTAAATTACCGCTTAAGGATTATCAAAAAATTGGAACTTCGTGGCTGCTAAACCTCTATCAATTGGGGCTAGGAGGGATCTTGGCCGATGATATGGGGCTTGGTAAAACGATTCAGACAATTGGTTTCTTAGAGCTTCTAAATTTGCAAGGAAAGCTCAAAAAAAACCTCATCATTATGCCAACATCCTTAGTTTATAATTGGTGTGAAGAGATTAAAAAATTTGCCCCTCATTTGACGGTCTTCATTTTTCAATCCAAGGAAAAAGAGAAATTAAAAATATCTTTAGAGCAAAGTGAGGATTGCATTTTATTAATGACTTATGGACTCTTAAAAGAGAATCGGCCATTTATTGATGAATTTTCTTGGAATACAGCTATCTTTGATGAGGCGCAAAATCTAAAGAATATTGTCGCTAAAAGAACCGCAGCAGCACGCGGCCTCAAGGCGCGAGCGAAATTTTGTTTAACGGGAACACCGATGGAAAATCATTACGGTGAGTTTTATTCGATGATTGACCTCTGTGTACCTGGAGCACTTGGCACTTATGCGGATTTTAAAAAAATCTACGTGCCCAGTGCCACTGCAAAAAGTCTCAGCGAAACGACTATAAACCCTGCAGATGTTGCATTCTTAAGACTCAAAACTTCACCTCTCGTTCTTAGGAGAATGAAAGAAACCATATTGCAGGAACTTCCAACTAAGACCGAAACGGTCATCAAGCTACCTTTTGAGAGGAAACAAGCTGAAATTTACCGCGATATTGCGCTCTCATGGAATGCAAAAATTCAGCAAATTAATAGAGAAAAAGGGGAAAATAGTAGCCAGTTACAAATGTTTACGGCGCTGCTTAGATTGCGCCAAGTTTGTTCATTTCCACAAATTATTGAAAGTATTTCATACGACAAAACACCGCCTAAATTTGAAATGCTCTTGGCAGCAGCTCTTGAACTGACGGGTAATAATGAAAGTATCTTGGTTTTCACAAATTTTAAAACGACACTTAAATTTCTTAAAAAGGCTTTTATCGAGGCGGGGATCGAAACATTTTCTTTGACGGGAGATATGACGATAAACGCTCGTAGCAAGGCCCTGGCGGGCTTTAATCAATCGCCAAAAGCTTCCATCCTCATTATGACCCTTAAAACTGGTGGCGTTGGGCTAAACCTTACAAAAGCGAGTTATGTTTTTCATATCGAGCCTTGGTGGAACCCAGCGACGGAAAACCAAGCAACAGATCGCGCTTACCGGTTGGGACAGAACAAAAAGGTCCAGGTGTACCGCTATATTATGCAAGATTCTGTGGAAGAAAAAATTCAGACCCTCAAGGGCATAAAAATGCAGGCCTTCAATGAACTCTTCTATGAAGAAAGTGGGCCCAGCCTTGAAACAGGGGCCCAACTTTCTCAAAAAGGACTCACGCAAGCTGACTTTGCCCACTTACTAGGCATTTAAAATTGCCGTTTGGGAGGTTGTGGTGGAGAATATATTATATTTCGTTGCGTCTCTTGGGCTTTGAATCCTGAACTTTTTTGTCGGCCTTCCCTAATGTTCTAAAATTACTTGATTATATTGTATGAATAGAATATTCTATTCATTGATGCTATAACGAATAGAATATTCTTCAGGTTAAGTAAATTATGTTAAATCAAAAATTTAAGGAATATAGGCTAAGAAATGATTATACACAAAAGGATTTAGCGAGGGTTTTGGGCGTCTCCCAAGTTACGATTTCACGAGTTGAGTCAGCTGTGCTTGTTCCATCAGATACGGTATTACTGAAGTTTAACAGACTATTAGCAGTCGAAAAAAATGATAGAAAGCCACAAAAATCATTTAGGCTAAACTCAAAGAGTGAAACAAAAATAATTTTTAATAGAAGAGTAAACTATAGTACTTTTAAATCCACTTTTGGTTATCGTAGTGGAGATGTTATTTCGACGCAGATTCAGGAAGGCGAGTTTAATCTGCTTTTTGGTGATATGGTCGGGCATGGAAATGAAGCGTCAAGCATGTCTTCGGCCATAGAGTTTGGTTTTCAGCAAATTTTACAAATACTTGGAAAAATAATCAGACCTTTTGAAATTTTGGAAACACTAGGAGATACGATGAAACAAACAAAAGATATTTGGACTGGCCCGCCAAGTGTCTTAGTTGCAAACCTAAATTCACCTGAGTTTAAATTGTCTATATGTAATAAGGGGTTACCTGTCCCTATTATTTATAACTCTGAGAAAAATCGATTTGAAAATGCTTGGAAAGAAGTTACAGGGAGAGCTGGAGATGTTATACAAGTGAAAGATTTGAATCTTTCCAAAGGTGATTCAGTAATATTTTTTACAGATGGAGTTTTGGATAATAAAAATGTTTCAAGATCTAAGATCGAGGATAGCTTTAAAACCTTTGCGAGTACATTCAAGGGTGACTCAAAGGCTATAATGACAAATTTGGTAGATGAGTTTATGGTGGATCATCCAATGGATGATACAAGTTTGATGATTATTTCTATAAGTAGGTAAAAAATGAGTTTTGAAAAGTTACATTTTTCATTTAAGAGATCAGATGGTCGAGAACAGACAAATAAAAAATTATATATAAAGTTATTCGAGTTTTTTACATCCGAATTTTCAGACGGGCTTACGAAAGAAAAAGTATATTATACTATTTTTATGCTTAGTGAAATTATAGATAATTACTTTGAACACGATTCCATGAATTTTAGTTATATTGAATTAGAGATAAGGTTTGATAGGAAGACTAAGGAAGTAAAAATTGATCTGAAGGACGACGGAGCAGGCTACGATCCATTTAAGGAAAATAATAATTGTAATAACATTATAAATGCATCAAAAAAAATCAATTTTCCATCGCCGAATATTGGCGAAATTCGTGGTAGTACTGATGCTCTAAATAAAAGGTACTTTAGGTATAATTTAATGAATGGAGTATAAGATGCAACAAGACTTTGAAATTTGTAAATTTTCAGATAAAGAAGAAAAAATTTATTACGAGGTTATGATAGAAGGTAAGCTTATAAGAGGTTGGGGCTTAGATACAGACCCTGATTTATTAGGTTTTATTGATATTGTAAAAGTAAAATCTGTGAAAAAGCTAATTATAATTAACTTATCGAATATGTCGTTTTGGGATACTCAAGGAATACAATTAATCGTTGAAGCTGTTGCTAATATTAATAAAAAAATGGTTAAAAGAGCTGGCATTGTTGGAGGAGGCAATTCTTTGAACGAAGATGTTGCAAGAGAAAAGTATAAAAAAGAATTCTCTTCTGGACTGGTTCCTTGGAAAGATACAGTTCAAGATTTAATTACTGAGTTACGATCTTAATCTCATTGACAACCGTCAGTTTGGAAATTTTTTGGGGATTGATAGAGTTTTTTTGCACGTACTAGATCAGTCTGTTCATTGTGAATTTCTAGAAAAAATTCTAGCTGCCATTTTTGTGTTTTTTGAGCTTGTTTACTGATTGCTTTGTCCCAGGGGGGATAGACTCTGAAGCCACGTTTTCCTATGGTGTTGTTATTGGAAACAATGCCATATTGGGATAAAGTTGATTTGGGAAATATAAATTGTCCGAAAGATTTATCCTTTCGTGAGTGAATGATAAAGAGGTCTACCGGGTCTAAAATATCATGGGCAGCAGTGACACCTTCAGGGTTTCTTTTCCATAAGGTAACAAATTGTCCACTTTTTTTAGGGGTGATTTTAGAGTGACGAGATTTTATACGCAGGCCATTTAATTTAAAAGTACTGGCACTATATTCAATGCTTTCTTTTTCCAATTCTGGGTAAGTGTATTTAAAATGACATATATCGTAAATATGCTCTTGCAGGGTATGAAAATCGTCATTGATCATGAATTGAATTCTCCGCTAGGGAATAATTTTTTGTGATGAACCTTTTTAGAAACAGCATAATACTATTATTAGTATTGCTAATGAAGTAAAAAAATAAGGGCCGATATGGGGTTAATTTAGTAGGATTTATGGATGGATAAATTATACCCAATGGACAAAGTAGATCGAGCTATTTTGACAGCTTTGATGAAGGATGCTCGTAGACCTTACCATGAAATCGCAACCGAGTTGATCGTTTCTAGTGGCACAATTCATGTGCGCATTCAAAAAATGAAAGAGGCCGGGGTTATAACTGGTTCGCGCATAACCCTGGATAAAGAAAAGCTGGGCATGGGAGTGAGTTCCTTTATTGGTATAAATTTAACCAATGCTGGAGACTATGGGGCGGTGTTGGCACGACTAGAAACTTTTCCTGAGGTTGTGGATATACACTACACTACGGGTCAGTACAGTATTTTTGCGAAAATTGTGACGAAAAATACTAAGTCATTACATATATTTTTAATTGAAAAACTACAAAGTATTGCTGAAATTCAATCTACGGAAACTCTTATTTCTTTGGATAACCCGGTAAAGAGGGATATCTCCTTAACTCTCTAGCGCAATAATTGAATTATGCGATGTGCGTTGAGTCGTTTGGCCAGTTCCAATGGTGTTAACCCTGCGCTGTTGACGATTGTTTTGTCTGCACCTTTAGCGAGAAGAAATTTCACATTGCCATAGCGCTTATATTTTATCGCCATTATTAATGGGGTATTGCCATTTTTATTTTTGTAATTTATGTCGAGGTTAAGATGCAAAAGTCTTTTCAAGGTTTCAATGGTGCCATTTTTGGCGGCATAGATGAGTGAATTATTCGTTGGTGTGATTTTGAAAAATGGCCCAACTTTTTGTCGTTTCGCTGGGTCTTTTGGCCGGAGCGGGGGCGCTATTTTTTGAGGTGGGTTTACTGAGTTTAATACTTCAGTTTTTTCTACTGAAGGTGGGTTTTCTTGGGTAGGTTCACTGGATATTTCTTCTTGCATTTCAATTTGCTTTTGGTCATCTTGATCTTCTAGCGCGGCCAATTCATCATCTTCACTTTCTACGGCGGCTTCACTCTCTTGATCTTTCGCTGGCAGAGACTCTGTTTCTTCGGTGGGGATATCGTATATCTCTGCCATACTATCTTTCTTGAGAGGTTTAATGCTGCATGATGAGATTATAATAAGAGATATTATGCATAATATTGATTTCATAATATGATTATACACTGATTTTTTATTTGTGGTAGGGGTGACCTTGCTGCAAAGTTTGTGCACGATAAAGCTGTTCCACTAAGATAATTCTCGCCATTCTATGGGGCATGGTAAGAGCGGATAGAGAGATCTTATGTTGGGCAGCCGCTAGCACCTTTTCTCCATGGCCGGCAGCACCTCCTATGATAAAAAAGATATTTTCTTTTCCTTGGTCACTTAATTTCGTTAGCCAGTTTGCGAATGTAGGACTGTCGTAAGTTTCACCATTTTCGCAGAGAAGAACAATAAAAGGATTATTTTTTTTATTAATATCAGAGACTTTTTTTAACACTTCGGTGGCCGCTTGCTGCTTATCCTCTGTGGGAGTCTTTATTTCAATAATTTGTAACGAGGGATTGGTTATGCGTTTTAAATATTCGTTTTCGATAGATTGATAGTTTTTATCTTTAAGTTTTCCAACAGCAATTATATACAGGGACTTCATGGCCTTAAAAATAAGATTTATCGGGTTCTTCTGCGATTTGTTCTTCATTTTCAGGAGCTGAAAAATAATAGGATTGAGGAATCTCCACTTGGGTCGACTCGGCCCAGAGGGAGTCAAGGTCGTAGATTCCTCTGGATATTTCTAAAAATATATGCACCAAAATATCTCCAAGATCTAATAAAATCCAGTCTGATTCACCGTGCATACCCTCGTTCGAAATGGACTTTGTTCCGTGGCTTTTTAGTTGTGTTAAAATCTCATCTGCCATTGCTTGCGCTTGAACGGGGTTTTGCGCTGAAGCTAAGATAAAATAATCCGAAAGTGAGCTTTTACCTTTAACGTCTAGGACTTTAAGGTTAATACCCTTTTTATTGCCTAAAATCCATGCTGCGGCCATAGCGATATTTTTTGGAAACTCTAGATCTTTGTCGTTAATAATTTTATTGACTTCTTGGGAGACAAATTCATTACTCATTTTTCTTTTCCTCAATGGCTTCTAAGCTTTGTAGCATTAGGGTTTTCAAAAGACTGATATTCTTTCCGGAAACTGCTGATATTGGCAATACTAATTTGTCTAACTGCTGCTCAAAATAACTTTGAAATTTTGCAATTTCTTCGTCTGTCATGGCATCTGTTTTTGTTAGGCAAATGATTTCTTTTTTAAGGCAAAGTTTGGGGTTAAATTTATTGAGTTCTTCTCTGACGGTTATATAAGCGGAAAAGGCTTCGAATTCTTCTAGGCAACATGAGCAATCAATCATATGCACAAAAGCCGATGTTCTTTCGATATGTTTGAGAAATTTTGTTCCTAAGCCTTTTCCCGCAGCAGCATTTTCAATAAGTCCTGGTATGTCAGCTACCACTAAAGATTTTTCTCCTATAGAGACGACGCCCAGGTTGGGTTCTAACGTTGTAAAGGCGTAGTCTGCAATTTTTGGCTTTGCCGCTGAGATAGTAGAGATTAAAGTAGATTTTCCCGCGTTGGGTAGTCCGAGTAGAGCGATATCTGCTAAAAGTTTTAATTCTAGTTCAAGGTTAAGAGTGACCCCTGGTTTGCCATCTTGTGCATACCTTGGCGCTTGATTGGTAGAGCTTTTAAAATTGGTATTGCCTAAACCTCCACGGCCGCCCTCCGCAATTTTTACTTTTTGTTGATCGTGGGTCAAGTCTGCAAGCTCCTCTGAATTTTCGCCATTGCGTATAATCGTGCCGACGGGAACTTGAATGATGATGTCTTCACCATACCTTCCATGCATTTGGCTGCCGGCTCCCGGCGCTCCATTTTCTGCTCGGTAAGTTTTCTTGCCACGAAAATTAACTAAGGTGTTGACACCTCTGTCCGCTTGGAAATAGACATCACCGCCGTTACCTCCGTCGCCGCCATTGGGCCCACCAAATTCAACAAACTTTTCTCGCCTGAAACTGGCGCAGCCATGACCTCCGCATCCGGAAATAATTGTAATGTTTACTTCATCTATAAATCGCATATACTCTTGCTTTAAAATAAAAAAGGGAACCAAACAAGGTTCCCTTTCATAACTTCATTGTTTTTATGATATTAAGGACTAAGCTGGAACAACAGAAACAATCTGTTTCTTTTTATTATAATAAGAAAACTGAACTTTACCTTCTTGTAAGGCAAAAAGAGTAAAATCTTTTCCTGTGGATACATTTTTCCCAGCATGAAACTTTGAACCACATTGTCTTACGATAATGTTTCCAGGAATAACAGCTTCACCACCATATTTTTTTACCCCATACATATTAGGGTTTGAATCTCTACCGTTATTTGTTGAACCACCGGCTTTTTTATGCGCCATAATTAACTCCTATAAAACTTTCGTCATTTATTTATTTTAGGTATTTTTCTGCATTTTTGGATTTGGCATCAATCTTTTCGCTATTGCCTTGGCCATCATTAATCTCAGTAATAAGGAGAGCTGTATAATGCTGACGGTGACCATTTTTTCTCTTGTACATGCCGGGTTTTCTTTTAAAAACAATGACTTTTCTGCTTCTATCGTGGTGAATAACTCTCGCCTTAATAGTGGCCCCTGCAAGTGTTGGTGCACCAATGAGTGGAGTTTCTCCACTGACAAAAAGCACTTGGTCTAGGTCAATATCCGAACCAGCTTCGACGCTTAATTTTTCAACATCAACAATATCACCAGCTTGAACTTTGTATTGATGACCACTAACTTCAACAACTCCGTACATGAAACACTCCTTTATTAGTGACAAACATAGGGGTTTTCTTTTGAGAAAATCTTAGTCCCTATAGTTTAGTCTTGAATCTATGAGTTTTATGAAAAGTTGCAGGAGAAGTCAAGGTTTCAGGGGGTTTCACAGGGCGAAAGGGTAAAAAATGCCACCTTTTAGACTATTTTGTATGACTTGTCGCGCATTTCTCTTTAATGCCGAAAAGTTAACTTTAATACAGGAGTTCCCCATGAAAAAAACTGATGAAATCAAGAGAACTTATTTTCAGTATTGCGATGAGTCTAATTTGCCCGTTTATCTTTTGCTCAATTTGCAGGAATTTACCGCTGATTTAAAAAAGTTTTTTGGTGATTTAGGCTTTAAAGCTTTGTCCAACAAGGAAGCTGAAACTGCAGAGATTAATATAATTAAGAATCCCCGAGCAAGAGTTTTGAAAATTTCGGAAGCAACGCCCTATGTTGCCAAGCAAATTGATGGTCATAAGCTTGGCCCTGGAGCTGAAAGTGTCGTCCCTGGTGAAGGCTACTTCGCCTATCGATATTGTGGACGAGCACTTATTGTTTACTCTTTTAGGGCGAAAGAGTGGAGTATGGGTTGTTTTGCCGATTTTGCAGGTGACCATAACGATATTTCTTATAAAATCATTATTAATCGCTATCTTTCTTGGGCGTTGCTCGCCTCTTCTGTGGCGGGATTTTGGGGGGTGCCAGTAGCGGAGGGTTTAGTGGTTATGACGACAGAAGAAGCGCGTGGAGAGGCTACCTTTGTCAATCTTCAAGAACAGAAAATTTTAAGTATTGAGGGGCAACAAAAAATTCAAGCAAGATTTAATATTATGCGGCTCAATGCCAGTATCAGAGGTAAAAATATTCGCATGTCCCAGGAGGAATTGTTAAGTTTTCTGTCTATAAATACATCCTATTTTGGGCATCATGGTTTGAGTGTTCCGCTTAGGCAGATTATTCAAATGATTGCTAAGACTGCGATAGGATTGATTCATCCCGAAGAAAGTTATAGACCTAGGGCCGACTTGTCTTTATAGTTTTTCAATGGCAAAATCCCCAATATGTTAACCTGTAATTTTGATCCCGTCTTATTGTCATTAGGTCCAATTCAAGTACGCTGGTATGGGCTTATGTACGTTGTTGGGTTTATTTTGGCCGGTTACCTTATGAAGCGCAGCATTCGTCGTGGTTTTTTTAAAATAGCAGAAGACAAAATTGACTCATTGATTACGCATGGCTTGATAGGCATGTTTCTTGGTGCCAGGCTCTTCTATGTTTTTATTTATAATTGGGATTATTATTCACAAAATTTATCGGAATTATTGGCGGTATGGCAGGGCGGCTTAAGTTTTCATGGCGCCTTGGTGGGAATTATCGTAGGTGCTTATATTTTTGCTCGCAAAAATAAAATATCTTTTATGCAAGTAACAGACGCAATCGCACTTTGTGGTACCCCCGGTTTATTTTTTGGGCGTATGGGGAATCTGCTCAATTGTGAACTTTATGGTAGAGTGACAGATTCACCTTTGGGGGTTATTTTCCCCGGTGGTGGCCCTTTCCCACGGCACGCTTCTCAGTTTTATGAAGGGATCTTAGAGGGTCTGGTGTTATCCCTCATTATATATTTGGTTTCCAAGAGAGCAACGATCTATGGGTATTGTGGGGCCGTTTTTTTAATTGGTTATGGTTTTTTTAGGTTTATCGTAGAGTATTTTCGAGAGGCAGATGTGCAATTGGGTTATTTTTTTGCTGGCACCACCACCATGGGGCAAATCCTTTGTTTGCTGATGATTCTGGGTGGTCTCGGGTATATGTTGTTTATTCGCAAACTCGCTGACCCTATAGTCTAGGGATACCAAGTTTTTCATTGTCATAGGGAGTTTTATTTTTAAATTTATCTAAAAGAGATTTAAAACCTTGTATTTTTTCGGGAAGCTTTAAAGTGATGACACTATAATAGTCTGGATAACAAAGTATGGTACACGACCCTCGATAAATATGTTGTCGGCCATTTATATTATGCCAAATATAGACCGAGCTATTTTCCTTATTTTTATATTTATTTTGTTGACCATATCTTTTTATCAAAGATTGATGAAAACTATCGTGTAAAAAATAATTTGGAAGTGGAGCATAAAAGTCTAGGATTTTTCCATTATAAGCTTGGATGAAGACCGGAAATTGATAGCGCAGCTCTTTTAAATAATACCTGATCAATTGAATATCGTTCATTTTGTCGAGGATTTTGCCATTTCCAAATTTTTTTGTAATCTCCCGCAGCTCCGATCCAGGCTGAAATAAATCAAGTTTATTGAGAGAAAAATCGTAGTTTGGGGCAGTTACGAGGGCCTCGATTGAGAATGTAGATAATAAAAATATAAATGACAGTAAAAATTTCATGCGCATATCTGTTCTCATCATACTATAATAGAATTAAATCCACAGATAAATTATTTACCATCTTTTCAAAGATGAGGAGAGTTTACTCATGACCGCCAAGAAAGCTAGAAAAGAAGCACATTTAATTATGCTTGCTATGATTGCAGGATTTATTATTGGGTTAGTTTTGCACTTTACAGGCACCGGAGTTGTCGCAGATTATTTGAAGCCCATTGGCACAGTTTTTATTCGCTGTCTGAAAATGGTCATTATACCCCTCGTTTTTTCCTCAATATTTATGTCGATGATTAATCTTGGCACACCTGAGGCCCTAGGAAGTATGGGTCGCAAGGCGGTAGGTTACTATTTTGTGACGACGGCAATTGCAGTTCTCTTTGGGTTGATTTTTGTGAATATGATAAACCCAGGCGTGGGAGCGGATCTTGGAACAGAGGGCCTAAGTGCCTTATCCACGCAAATGGCGGAAAGGGTGCAATCACAGGAAGGGCTTTTCAAAACAATTATGGGGGTCATAATTAATGCTTTCCCTACCAATCCATTTGGCGCGATGGCAGATGGGAATATCTTGCAAGTGATTGTTTTTGCGATTTTCCTCGGTATCGTAGCACTCTATAATCCTAAAAAATCTGAATCCTTTACAAAGGTAATGGCAAGTTTAGAAGACATGAGTTTGGCACTTACTCACGTCATCATGAAGTTTGCTCCACTGGGAGTTTTTGTCTTAATGTTGGGGGTTTTGGTAAAGTCGGGAACTGGTGCAATAGTCTCTCTTTCAAAATATATGGCGACGGTTTTAATAGGCTTGCTTTGTCACGCAGGGTTTTTAATGTGTGTGGCGGTGGTAAGGTCTAAAAAATCACCTATGTATATTTTAAAAGGTCTTTCGGGCGCACTTACAACAGCTTTTTCTACATCTTCTTCGGCAGCAACTTTACCAATAACTATGGCCAATGTTGAAGAAAATTTAGGTGTTGATAAAAAAACGGCAAAGTTTGTACTTCCTCTTGGCGCCACTATTAATATGGATGGCACCGCTCTTTATGAATCGGTAGCAGCAATATTTATTGCTCAAGCTTATGGTATTCATTTAGGGTTGGGACAACAAGTCATTGTTTTTTTAACGGCTTCACTGGCGGCGATTGGTGCGGCGGCAATACCTGGCGCAGGTTTAATCACCATGAGTATCGTGCTTTCAGCCGTTGGGCTGCCTTTAGAGGGGATAGGGCTTATTTTAGCCGTTGATAGAATCTTGGATATGTTTAGGACAACCGTTAATGTTTTTGGCGATGCAGTTGGCACAATGGTAGTCGATGCCGCCATGAAAAAAAGGGTGTCTCGCCATAAACAAAATTAATTGAAGGGAAGATTTTTTTAACCCTTTGTAATCATAAAGGTAATCTTGTCCGATGCTTGACCGAAGTCAGGTTTCGCGCTCTAATGGAGGGGAAGATTTTTCTGCTATTTATAGCGAGATTTTTACCACTATTATGATAAAATAGATTATAAAAAAACGTTAAAGGGCCTTAACTTATGTTATTGAAATTAAAATATACTAGAATTCATATCCTTGTAATTATAGCTATTTGCTCTTTAATGAGCTCTTGTGGCACGGTACAAACGCAAAAAGTGGAAATAAAACCGGAAATGGGCAACCCGTTTTTTTCCGAAACGGCCACTCCTTCGAAAGCGCCAGAAAATTTAATTGAAAGTTACGAGGCGAAAGACCTCCATCACTCTGGTAAGAAAACTTATTTTCTCTACGGTGCTGAGCATCTCAAGTTAGAAAACTATTATTTCGATATTCCCGTAGTCTACAACGCCTCCGTAAAGAAATGGATCGATTATTTTGTTAATAAGAGAGGGCGTGGATTTTTTGAAAGGTATAGTGCAAGGGCCGGTCGATATGCACCGATTCTTGGAAAAATTTTGCAAGATCACGGTTTACCGCGAGACCTTATTTTCTTGGCCATGGCAGAATCTGGTTTTCAAAACAAGGCGAAGTCGTGGGCCAAAGCAGTGGGGCCATGGCAGTTCATGCCTTATACTGGAAAATATTATGGGCTAAAAATAGATTGGTACGTCGACGAAAGACGAGACCCGATTAAAGCAACAATAGCCGCTGCAAAATATCTTTCTAAACTTTACCGTGACTTTGGCTCTTGGGAGCTAGCGGCCGCTGGCTATAATGCGGGAGAAGGGAAAGTTTCTCGCGCCATCAAAAGGTATAAAACAGAAAATTTCTGGAGTATTCGAAAAGGCAGATACCTCAAGCCCGAAACAAAAAATTATGTGCCAAAAATAATGGCCTTGGCGATTATAGGTAAGAATTTAAAGAATTTTGGTTTTGAAGATATCGATTGGCACGAGCCTTTGGACTTCGAAGAAATTGATGTCACTGGTGGGCAAGACCTAGATAAAATATCCGATGCCCTCGGTGTCCACAGCGATGAAATTCATCGCCTTAACCCAGAAATCCGCAGATGGTTTACACCGCCAAACTTGGCCACTTATAAATTGAGAGTACCGGTAGGTTACAAAGCTATTTGGAGTGAATGTTGCCAAAATACCACTTTTGTTGCTGAGGATTTTCAAAAGTATAAAGTTCGCGGTAAGCGTACTACCTTAAAGGACGTCGCGAGAAAATTTAGAATAAAACCTTATGTCTTAACCGAATTAAATAAGCTCGCCTTTAGCAAAAGAATCAAAAAAGGCACTGTCGTATTACTGCCTTTCAAGATCGGTCAAAATAAAAGAGCGAATATGTATGAGGACCTTTACGAACGCCCACGTAGAAAGGTACGGGGTCGAAGAAAATACAAAAAACGTATCCGCATAGCCAAGAGACGAGGGCAAAAAATCCGCAACCCAAAAGAATACTACACAGTTATTAAAGGCGACACGCTATGGACTGTAGCTAGAAAAAAACGTATCTCACTAGACACCCTAATCCTTTCCAACCTTAGAATAGTACAAGGACGTATGATTCGTGCCGGTGACAAATTAGTCATCCGCTAGGTCATGAGAATTATATGAAACATATTGTCATTGTAAAAAATAGTCGATTATTTAGGCGTTATTGTATATCGCTGTGAAGCTAGCGTAGTCTCCGAATTAACTTTATGATGGAGGTCGACATGTACGCAAGATTGACAATAATTCCCCTTTTTTTTCTGCTAATCATACCAAACATAGGGTTCGCTCAAGAATTTATAACCTCTAAGTTTCCGAATTTTCAAGACAAGTCATTTATTGCTTTTATGGATCAGAAGCTTACGGATGGTGGCGCTTATATCGCTCTGTCTTCGGGAATAAACCCAGTAGGAACCATCTTTGCAAGAAAAAATACCAATTCCCTACAGATTTGGGAAATCTTAAAAAATGGCAAGAAAATCAAGCGCCAGGAACTACCCTTTGCGGGAGCAAGTTTTGGTAAATTACTTAAAATAAATAAAGACGATTGGTATGACCTTGTCACTGTGGTGGAAAAGTTAGACGGGCGTAATTATATAAAAGTGTTTTGTGGAGCCGCTCCACCAGAGTATTTAACTCTCAACGATTGTGGCCTTCCCGAAGTTCCTTTGTACGACGATTATCCCGGAGCGAAGGGAAAACTCATTTCTATCAGAGCGGTAGATTTTGTAAAACTAGCAGATAATATTGTCGCATCTGCCGTGAGCTTTCAAAATGCTAACCCTATTATGGAGGGCAATGGAACAAGGCCCGAACATTTTAAAAGTTTTGCATATCGAGTTAAAGTTACTAAAATAAGCAAGACTGGCTTTTCTTCCAAGTATGTGAATTCTAGTTTTACGAGTGTGGCGAAAGACTTCAGTAATTTAGCAGAATTAGAGTTTTTAACTTTTGCAGACTTATTTAATGATGGAAAAATTTCTTTAGTTTTATCAAACGGTCAAATTGCTTCATTTTTAGACTCATCTCCTTTACCTGCAGTGCTTATTCTTAATGATGTTTTTTCCAAAGAGAATATGAGCGCTAAAGGCTTGTATTACCAACTTACTGATGCGCAAGCTAGTGGAGGTAATTATAATCAGCCAAGAAGGGTTATTGTCGCGGATATGGACAATGATAAAAGGAAGGATATAGTCGTCATTAATTATGGTGTAAATGATTGGGAGAATGGTAGCCCAGCAGTTATGTTTCAAAATTCTAAAAATGATTGGGATTTCGTGGCCACAGATATAAGTGCCGGTGGAGAACCAATAGAAGGGACGGTAGCAGATATTGACGGTAATGGTCTGCTGGATATTATTGCCATGTCTAGCGATAGAAATGGTTTTGAGATTCTGGGGCAAACTTCGAAACGAAAATTTAAAATGCTAGATACTATTAAGTCAACACATCGGGATTGGGTCCTTGCTGGTGACTATAATGGAGATCAATTAACCGATTTGTTAATTGGTTCAGAAACAGGTTTTAAAGCTTTTGAGCCTAGTGGTGGTTTTTCTCCATTTGGAGAAGTAAGTAGTCATTCTCCTTTGCATCTGTTACTGCAAAATCCTTAGTTCGCGGTATTTTTTTTCGTGTCTATTATTAAGGCTTAAGTTGCAGGTGTGCAACCGGCCTTAATACTGCGCGCTTTAAGATTAATTTTTTCCAAGAGGATTAATTCATTTTCTAAATTGTCTTCAATGATTTTTACTAAAGCCGATCCAACGAAAATGCCATCGGCACCATTCGCGATAGCAGCTTGCGCGTGTTCTTTAGTGGAAATGCCAAAGCCTTGGAGGATTGGTGGGCAATTGTATTGTCTTAGTTGGGAGATGATGGATTTTGTATCTTCAGTGGTTTTTATCTCGCTTCCGGTGACTCCGCTGCGACTCATTAAATAAATATAATCTTGCGAAAATTTCGAAATTTGTTCAAGAGTTTTATTGTCGGCATTTGGTGGGGCAATAAGGACTTGAGAAATTTTATTCTGTAAAAAGTAGGGGCGTAAGATATCTATCATTTCGAGCGGCAGGTCTGCCAATAACAATGAATCGACCCCTACGCTTGCTAGTTTTCGAAAAAATTTCTCTTTGCCATAACCATAGGCGAGATTGGTATAGGCGAGTATCCCAATAGGTAAGAGGGGGTATTTCTTCCTAATTAAATGAATTAATTCCAGAGCAATATTTGTGTAGGTTTTATTTTTTAAGGCCCTAATATGTGCCCTTTGAATAGTTGGCCCATCGGCCAGAGGATCTGAAAAAGGCAGCCCTAGTTCAAGTGCATCTGCACCGGCCGCTATCAGCACGTCGATAATTTTTAGAGATAATTCTGCAGTGGGGTCACCGAGATTAACAAAAGGCACAAAAGCTTTTTGGTGAGATTGTTTTAATTTGCTAAAAGTTTGTTTATATCTATTCATTCTGTGTTCCGGCCATCGCGTTTTGTACTGTTTCTAAGTCTTTATCTCCTCGCCCGGATAGGTTAACTAAGAGAATTTGATCTTTTTTGGGATTTTTTTTCATTAACTTGAGGGCGTAGGCCAAGGCGTGGGAGGATTCTAGGGCGGGGATAATACCTTCGGCAACACATAATTCTTGAAATGCGGCCAGCGCCTCTGAATCATCTATGCTGGGATACTGGGCCCTTCCAGTACTTGCTAAATAGGCGTGCTGGGGCCCCACAGACGGGAAGTCGAGTCCTGCCGAGAGGGAATAAGATTCTTTTATTTGGCCTAAATTTTCTTGCATCAAAAAGGAATGCATGCCAAAAAAGACACCTTTGTCACCTTGTTGCAAGGGCGCTCCATGGTATTCAGTTTGCGTGCCTTGGCCTGCCGGCTCAACACCAATTAATTGAACTTGCTTTTCTGCGATGAAGTCATGAAAAATGCCGATGGCATTGGAGCCGCCACCGACACAGGCTATCACGGCGTCGGGAAGTCTCTCCTCAAAATTAAGAATTTGTTTTTTCGCCTCTTCGCCAATCATTTTTTGAAATTCGCAAACGATGGTTGGGAAGGGGTGTGGCCCGGCGGCGGTGCCTAAAAGATAATGGGAGGTTTTATAGCTTAAAGTCCAATCGCGAAAAGCTTCGTTGCAGGCATCCTTTAAAGTTCCACTTCCCGCCTCGACTGGGATGACTTCGGCACCCAAAAGCTTCATGCGCAAAAGGTTGGGGCGTTGGCGTTCACAATCCTTGATACCCATGTAAATACGGCATTTGAGCCCCATACGGGCGCAAATCATGGCGGTGGCTACGCCATGTTGACCGGCGCCGGTTTCCGCAATAATCTGAGTTTTCCCCATTCTCTGGCATAAGAGAGCTTGTCCGATCACCTGATTCGTTTTATGGGCACCACCGTGCAAAAGGTCTTCCCGTTTTAAATAAATTTTAGTCTTACTGTTTTTAGTAAGGTTTTCACATCTGGTGAGGGGAGTTGGGCGGCCAGCATAATTATTTAAAAGGTGGGCATACTCAGCGATAAAAGTTTGATTGTTTCTGTATTTAACAAAAGTTTTTTCGAGCTCTAATAAGGGTGGCATGAGGATTTGTGGGACAAACATGCCGCCAAACTCCCCATAAAAAGGATTTAATAATGTCACCTGTCCTCCTCAGTAATTTCGAATAATCGCAAACGTCTTTAATATTTTTTCTTTTGACTTGTTGCCAGGACTTGATTCTAATTGGGAATTAAGGTCAAGTCCAATGCACCCTACCGCAATGGCAGCCGCTGCATTTTTTTCCCCGATACCACCCGCCAGTAAAATCTTTTCTTTTTTAAGGCCAGTAAGTTCATCCCAATTAAAGACTTCGCCAGTGCCACCAAACTGACCCGCAATTTTAGAGTCGAGTACGAGGCGTTTTATATAAGGTTGTTGGTAATGGGGTGCTTCCTTGCTGGTGACGGCTTTCCAGATACCCACTTCTTTGGGGAGTAAGTTTTGCAAGGCTTGAATATATTCTAGCGTCTCGTCGCCGTGAAGTTGAACACTATTTAATGATAGGCTGTCGACGATGTTTTGTATCGCTGCTAAAGGTTGATTGCAAAAAATTCCCACAATAGGTAAAGTCGTTTTCGCGCTCAATTCCTTGGCCTGTTCTACTGACAAATAACGAGGACTGCCATGGACAAAATTAAATCCTATATAATAAGCACCACATTCCTCAAGAGTTTTGATGGTCTCTAGATCTCTCACACCACAAACCTTATGCTCTCCATAAATGAGCTTTCTACAGGCCAAGTCCAAATCATTTTCTTGCATTAAACTACCGCCAATTAAAAAACCATTGGCGATAGGTGAAATTTTTCTTACCTGCGAATTTGTGGAGATTCCCGACTCACTGATGATGAGTTGATCATCTGAGAGTAAAGGTGCTAATTGAGCTGTTTTATTTATATTTGTTGAAAAATCTTTTAAGTTTCTATTATTAATTCCTACCATGGGT
>Ga0316206_1001454_pt1 | contig 20680 bp, 24 predicted proteins | sample 6monthpyrite_MG_FD_204942 | JGI IMG/M metagenome (GOLD analysis project Ga0316206, IMG submission 204942) | Microbial mat bacterial communities from mineral coupon in-situ incubated in ocean water Damariscotta River, Maine, United States -... | ecosystem: Environmental > Aquatic > Marine >... | reverse complement strand
GGTTGGTGATTTTACTTATCTAAAAACAAAAAACGGAGAATTGTTTCATGCCGTTATTATTGATTTATTCAGTCGTAAAGTGGTGGGTTGGTCTTTTAGTAGAAAGCGAAACACCGAATTGACTAAACAGCAAATAGGGGTCAGAGAGCAATTGTTTCTAATATGCTCGCCTGCTAATATAAGTAATAATTTCAAATCACATTAACTCTATTCACAAGGAAGTGAATGATGCCTCGTAAACCTCGTTTTAATCTTATTGGAATTCCACAGCACATTGTGCAGCGTGGAAATAACCGTGAGCCTTGTTTTTACGCTGAGGAAGATTATCGGCGTTACCTTGAGGACTTATATAAATGCGCTAAGAAATATGACTGCCGAGTTCATGCGTATGTGCTGATGACAAATCATGTTCACATTCTTGCTACTCCTATGTCAGATCATAGTATTTCTGAAATGATGCAAGCACTTGGTCGTCGTTTTGTTTATTACATGAATAAAACATATAAACGAACTGGTACTCTCTGGGAAGGGCGGTTTAAGTCCAGTCTTATTGATAGTGATTATTATTTATTAACTTGCATGCGTTATATTGAGTTAAACCCTGTAAGAGCCTCTATGGTGGATCATCCCTCTGAATATAAATGGTCTAGCTATCAATCTAATGCAATAGGTATGCATGATTCGTTGATTGATTGTCATCCTTTGTATATGGAGTTAGGATCTTCATTGAGTGTTCGTCTTCATGCGTACAGAGAGCTTTTTAGAAATCATATTGATTATGAGACGTTACATGAAATTCGTGAGGCTTTAAATCATGAACTAGTTTTCGGTCGATCTTACTTTAAAGATAAGATAGAGAAAATTACTGAAAGGAAAACGCGGCTAGGGAAACCAGGAAGACCATGTGTTAATGAAGAGTCTGTTTATTATATTAACTATTAGCATATTAGAAACAATTGCTCTCTGACCCTGATTAATTTAAAACTAAATAGTGCAAATGATTACCGAAACATTACGATTAAAGTTGGTTGAAGTGACCAAAGCTGACTGTTATCTGGTATTCAAGTTGACAGGTAATGAAAAGGTGATGAAGTATTTCCCATGTGTGCTTAGTTACGACGAAACTCAGGAAATGATTCAAAAGATTCTCAATCAGTATGGTGAATACGGTTATTGTTTTTGGAAGGTTTTACTTAAACCTGATGATCAATTCGTTGGAATAGCGGGGATTCTTCATCAAGATATCGATAATGTACCGGAAGCGGAGATATCATATCGGATACTGCCGGAACACTGGAATAAAGGCTATGCTACTGAAGCCGCGAATGCCTGTAAAAAGTTTGCTGAAATTGAACTAGGAAAAAATAGGCTCATCTCTTTGATCCATCCGCAAAACGATGCCTCTATCCGTGTAGCAAGTAAGCTTGGAGCCGAGAAGTCTAGATCAATTGTTTTTATGGGGGAGAAACACGATGTTTACGTTTATTAATTCAAGAAAATCGTGTAACAAACCGGTCAAATACGCACGCTAAACGCACATGTCGGTTGCTGCGCAAAAGACGTACCACACCACTTTCCTAAGTCGTTATATGTAATGAGTCCCGAAAAAATGAATAATTTAATAGTGAAATTATGAAAAAAGTAGTCGTGTTTGGGAAGCCAGGAGGCGGTAAGTCTACGTTAAGTAAAAAGCTATCTGCAGCAACCGGTATAAAACTTTGTCCGTTGGACTTAATCGAGTACAAACAAAATGGCGAACGTGTTTCAGCAGAAGTGTACTCAGAAAGACATGCTAAATTGCTTGCTTATGACAATTGGATAATTGACGGGCTTGGCACCTTAGAGTCATTTTGGTTCCGTGTAGACGCAGCAGATACGCTCATATATGTTGATCTACCGTATAGTGTTCACTATTGGTGGGTTACAAAGCGGCTGCTCAAGAGTTTTATTGTAAAGCCAGAGGGATGGCCTGAAGGTAGTTCGGTTTTGAAAGGCACACTGGCAGGCTGGAAATATCTACGGTTATCGCCCATGTTTTGGACTCCTGAGTTGTTCAAGGAAATTCAGTTTCGTGGAAAAGGTAAAAACATTTATCGAATCACATCTGTTAAAGAGCTTAATAATTTTGTAAAGAAGTATGGTGGTTAGGTTCTTCACATATAGCAATGCAATTTTTAGGAGTCAAAACAGTTTTCACATTTTGTGCAAAAAAAGCATAAAAACCGCCAACATTTTTTGTCGTTGTGTTTGGCGGCAATGTTATTTACATCAAAAATAATTTTTTATACCCGACTAAATTAGTAAGAATTGAATGAGTCGATGGCAATGAAAAAACGTTATATATCGAATTGTTAGTACAAAAACTAATCCATTTGAGTTGTATCAACAAACAATGTTTACCTGTTTAATTTTTTTGTGGTACTGTCATTAAAACTAAATATAAAACAGGTATCTTAAGCCTGTAAAAGCGACACAATTAAGGGGTACATATGATTCAGAACCATAATAACGTTACATCACTAATTCCCGTGCAAACAGATTTCAATGGAGGGGCGATTGTGACTGAAGATGGAAGCGAAATAAAGATTACCGAAGGCTCGGTACAACAGGCTCTCAGAGAGCTAGAAAGCGTCTGGATGAAGCACCATAACCATTATGCGGATGTGCTGGATAAGCTGATGCTTAAGGTTGAAGCTGCCAGAGGCGTTGTTTAATAATATTGATGTTTGTTAACAAACTGTAAAACTTCGGTTCCATTTGTCATAAAAGACTCTTATCTGCACTCAATTTGTTCTATTATAGGCATATAGGCGATAACCGGTTCCTTATGACCGACAGGAGGCATATATGACATATATATCTGAACTTGTTGTAGAACAGAAAGAAGTATTTACTGCAGAGCCTGTGATGGCGATGGTTGATGAATTTGGCCATGAGACTCCTATTACAGAGTTTGATATCAGGCGTACTTTGAAAGAGTTATCTAAAGCCCCTGAAAACCATCATCATGATGCCTATGATGATTTAATGGAGCGTGTATACGCTGCCAGAGCAATCGCCTGATAACACTGTTTATCGGCTGACAAGGTGTAAGGGATACACCTTGCTTGTTTTCACTTAGTACATGCTTTCTATGATTGAGTACTGATTGTTTGATCCATTCCCTGATTTTAACCTCATTCCCGACTTATTCTTATTAATGTCACACTGACCGCTATCGATGTATGAAAGCGCGGATGCAACTGACGACTCATTGCTATCTCCTAATGGCGAAGTGATGTCATCTTCAGCATCACAAAATGCCGCCAGACCGCTGTAACCTGCGCTAATACCATCAAAATAACCACCCTGATTTGCTGCATTCTTTATTTCGAAATTGACAAAAGACAACGCATTATTGCAATGAATTTGTGGTTTAAAGCCAACCGGCTTGCCGCAGGTTGTTGAGCCTATAATCACCACTTCTATGTCGGTTGTGGGTATAAAAGAGTTGATGAGCAGCTCACTGGCGGAGCAGCTGGCGCCGGTGGTGATGAACACAACACGGTTTAAGTTAAGTGAGTTGCTGATTTCGCTCAAAAAATTAAACCTTTCGGTGTAACCTGCGTATCCATCCGATTTGTTATTAAAGACGAGTTTAGTGAATAAGTTGCCAGCAGTTTTCTCGCCACCAATCAGGCTGCCCAGAGTTCGAGCTGTCTTTATTGAACCACCACCGTTGTAGCGTAAATCGACAATCAGTTCATTAATGTTGTTTTGTGTGAAGGTGCTAAATTGAGTTTTTAAATGCTCTACTGCTGTACTCAGGAAGTTAGTAAAATGCAGGTAACCCACTTTATTGGCTCCAGCATCTATGACTGTAGAGTATTGCGTGGTGTTGATGGTCACCAGGCTTTTAGTCACCGTTATTGTTTCAGCCTGGGTCGGGTCGCCAGCGTGATGGACCAGAAGGTCAACCTGAACACCCGTTTCACTGGGCCCCCAGGCGGCTATCCAGTCTTCGCCAGTAAGGCCGTTTGCCGCATAGCCATTGACTTCTACTATTCGATCGCCTCTTCGAATGCCATTGTCATAAGCCGAGGAGCCGGTAAATGCGTAGGCAATCATCAGATCACCGGTTATTTCATCCGTTAATAAACGCAGGCCTGTGCCTAAAAATACACCTTCGCCTAAAAACTGAGTATAGGTCGTCGCATCACTGACACTACTAAACCGGTCAAAGGGGTCATAGCGTAATGCTTTGACTAAATCATGGGGGGTCGGATAGGCAATGGTGTCTTTGGGGTCTATTTGATTGGTTGGATCAACTTCATCGTACCAGTAGTAAAAGCGTTTCATTACGTCATAGACGTACTGGTTGTAATCTTCAGGGCTGCAGGATGCCGGTGCAGGAATGCCGGGTTCGTCATCATCAAAAAGACTACAGCTGGTTTGTGACAAGGTGATGCTGGTGATGAGTACCAGGTATTTAAGTAGGGTGGTTGTGTGTCCTTTCATCACTATCCTGCTTCATGCTTTGTATTATTGGAATGAATAACAATACCATTAAATTAATTGGAGTTCAGTGCTATGGTGTGCGCTATTTCATGAATTTGGTAAAAACGATTGGTTGATGTTCTTATTTCCCGAATTGAGCAGATATTGGCAGATACTTCAGATGCATTGTCTGAGTATGAGCTGATTACACTGCTGCGAGATAGCCATGGTGATATTTTTAAAGAGGCTGATTTACAGAATTCTTTTGAATTGTTTCAGGTGCATTTTCTATTATTTCATTGCCTTTATCAGTTACGTGACAGGTGGCTTAGTGAAAACAGGGCCTGCTTACAAATCGATGCTATGGAAATCAGGCGATTACCTTACTCTCAGAGCAATAAAGAGGCTTTGACTGTAGCTGACTCACTGAGAGCGTATTATCTTGATTTGTCGCATCTCAAGCAGACATCGGAAGAAGATGCCGAAAACCTGATCAATGATTTCTGGTTAAAATTTGTTGCTGCTGCCGACCGCAGCGATGCATTGAAAGCACTGGAGCTGGAAGAAGGGGTTAGCTTTGATCAAATAAAGCTGCAATACCGGCAATTGGTCATGCGACATCATCCAGACAGGGGCGGGTCGGCTAAAAAACTGGCCGATGTGAATCAGGCGATGGATGTATTAAAGCGGTATTACCAGTGAGGATTTGAGTCTGAAAAGACAGATAAATCCTGTTTGTCTAAAAAGCATATATAATAATATTCTTATCTGGTGTTTTACTGCTATTTTCAGTATAGTTCCTGCCTCATTTTCGCCAGTTAACAGAGGTTTTCCTTTGTCTTTTAAAGCTTTAGAACTCGATTCCGATATATTACGCGCCATTGAAGACTGTGGTTTTGAAAGCCCCTCTGAAATACAGGCCAAGGCGATACCTTCTGTACTGGAAGGCCGTGATTTGATGGCATCCGCTCCAACCGGAACCGGCAAAACCGCTGCATTTGTTTTGCCAACCTTGCATCAGTTAATAAAGTCTAACCAGGCTTCTGAAGAGAATACGGCAAAAGGTCGTGCTCCCAGAGTATTGATCCTTACTCCAACTCGTGAACTGGCGAACCAGATCGTTAAAAATACCCGCGATTTTGGTAAATACACGCGTTTATATAGTGCGCTACTGGTGGGTGGTGTGCCTTATCCAGCTCAAATTAAAAGTTTAAGGCGTGGTGTTGATTTAATTATTGCGACGCCGGGTCGACTCATTGATCACATGAAGTCTGATCGAATTGATTTCTCAAAGCTGGATTTACTGATTCTGGATGAAGCTGATCGCATGCTCGACATGGGTTTTCTTGATGATGTTAAGAAAATTGCGGCGGCTACTCCAAAAGAACGTCAGACATTATTGTTCTCTGCAACACTTGAAGGTCCGATTCAGAAAGTTGCTAATCAGCTTTTAAATGATCCGGTCAAAATTCAGGTTGCTGGTGTAAAAGAAAAGCACGATTCGATTCAGCAATATATTCATCAGGCAGATGATTTCCGTCACAAAATGAATTTATTGCGTTCTTCATTAGAAAATGAAGAAGTGAATCAGGCGATTATTTTTACAGCAACTAAAAAAGGCGCTGATGATATGGCAACGCGTCTGCGTGACGATGGCCATAACGTCGCAGCACTGCATGGCGATATGCGCATGGCGCAGCGTTTACGTGTTGTTGAGCGTATGCAAAAAAATAATCTGAAATTTCTGGTAGCAACCGATGTTGCTGCTCGTGGTTTAGATGTTAAAGGCATTACCCACGTTATTAATTTTGATTTACCAATGGCGGCTGAAGATTATATTCATCGTATTGGTAGAACAGGTCGTGGTGGCAGTACCGGTACCGCTTTATCACTGGTCGGGCCAAATGACTGGGAAGTGTTAAGTCGAATTGAAAAACTAACGGGTCAGGAAGTTGAACGACGTGTTATCGATGGCATGGAACCGACTAAGCCGATTCCAGCATTTCCTAAAAAGAATAATCGAGGCCGCAAGAACTTTGGTGGCAATGGTAAGAAACGTTTCTCATCAAATTCTCGTCATGGTTCAAACGCTAATAACAGTAATCGTCAGGGGCATGGTAATGGCGCCCGAAACAGCAGCGGAAGTACTGTGAAAGTGACATATGCCAAAGGCTCGTCACAAAGACGATCGCAGGGACAAGCTGCTTAATAGCGGAATCGAAAAGCCTGATCATTGATCGGGCTTTTTTTTGCCTAAAATTACTATATTGAAGTTGTTGATAAAAGTCATATTAAAGTAAGTTTCACTATGGTATTTATATCATGGCCAAACATTCAATAAGGTTAATGATGTTAAATATAGATGATCCTAATCCGGTGAAAAAATTTGCCCTGTTTAATTCCGGGTTTAGAATTTTCTTTTTATTAGCTGGAATCTTTGGCGTGGTGAGCATGCTGATCTGGATATTACAGTATTCATTTAACACAGGGCCAGAGCTACACAATCTTTCATCTCTTAGCTGGCATTCCCATGAGATGATTTATGGTTATAGTCTTGCGGTTATCAGTGGTTTTTTGTTAACCGCTACTACTAACTGGACCAGCAGAAAAACATTAACAGGTGCAATGCTTGGTATTGTTTCACTTTTTTGGTTGATAGCCAGAATTAGCCCGTTTATTAATTCTGAACATAATGTAGAGATTATGTTCGTATCTGAGGCTCTGTTTTTTCTGTTACTAATAACCGGAATCGCAAAGCCAGTTATTCAGTCCAGACAATGGCAACAATTACCGGTTTTAGTGCCGGTGGTTTTATTGTTTTTATCAGATATGGTTTTTTATGCGGGGCAAATGCAGCTGATTAGTAACGGCGTTCATATCGGTTTGTATGCAGGTTTTTATCTGATCCTGATGTTGATTTTTGTCATGGGCAGACGAGTCATTCCATTTTTTATTGAGAAAGGAGTCGATGAAAGTTTTACTGCAAAAAACTATTTGTGGCTCGACAAGGTAATGGTTCCATTATTTTTTACCTATGCTGCTTTTGAAATATTTAGATTTAACTCATTAGTTCTGACGTTTCTTGCACTCGCTCTGTTTATTCTTAATATGATCAGATTGACTGGATGGTACACGCCAGGCATATGGAACAAGTCATTGTTATGGGTTTTATTACTTGCGTACTCATTTATTACATTAGGCTTTGCATTAAGGTCGTTGAGTTATTTTTTAAATATATCAGACTTTATTGTATTACATGCTTATGCTGTAGGTGGTATCGGCATGATCACCATTGGCATGATGTCCCGTGTTGCTTTGGGTCATACAGGCAGAAATGTGTTTGAACCACCGGCAATTCTTGGCTGGATATTTGCGTTACTGTTAGTCTCATTTGTTTTCAGAGTTATATTGCCTTTGTTCTTTATTTCAAATTATTCGAACTGGATTTTGTTGTCGCAGGTATTCTGGACAGGTGCTTTTAGTTTATTTGTTTTGAAATATGCGCTCATGTTTATCAAGCCTAGGATAGATGGTCGTCCTGGTTAGGTATCTGCATCAAGTTGGAATGATTTTTTTCCGAAGCTTTGTCCATTGATCATTATTTCCAGATCGTGCTTTCCAGAATAAAGCTTTCGTGTTGTCATTAATTTGAACTGATGATTTTTTCTTATATTGGTCTTTTCAGCTGTCGCCTGATCGATTGTTTTTAATTTGAACGTTTTAGGTTGTGATCCGCCATTGCTTTTTACAAAATGGATGTTGTAGTCAATGACTAGTTTTTGATTTTTTGCAGACAGATTTTCGATGCTGAAAGAAAACTCAAGAAACTCACCTAATAAAATTTTGTTTTTATCTAATTGAAGTTTGGATAGTTTTACTTCGGCCGGTTTAACATCGAAAAGCTTTAACGTGGGTTGGTGTCCTTTTTTTATCAGCGTGCGGCAGCCGTGTTTTATTATCCATGCCGTATTTCTATTTTTTTGATTCCACTTAGATATTTTCTTTATCATCCAGTCCGGGTTGTCCTTGCTGATATCATTAAGATGATTAGCAACAGATTTTTGCACGTACTTTGAATCATCATTTCTTAACTTGTTCAAAATTTTCCAGGTCAGGACCGGTTTGTCGATAACTTGCTGTAATTTATTTCCCCATGGCAGTCTTGGTCTGCAGCCTTCGGAAGCGAGTCTTCGAATATGTTCGTGTTCATGCGCGGTCCAATCCTGCATATGACCAATGGTTCTGTCAAAATCCAGTGTTAGAAAGTCTCTGATTGCAAATTCTGAGGATGAATGATGAGTAAAGTCACGTAAGGCCTTAATGGATGTCTTGTAATTTTTTAGTCCATAAGTTGAAACGAATTCCGACATAAACAGATAACCGAACTTTTCGTCGATAATTGCTGAAAGGTCATAGAGAATAGCTATCGATTTTTTATAATTGGCGGGCAGGTGCTCAGCGACTGTGCTGGTGAGATGGGCAATACGCTGCATCAGTTCCAGCTGGTCTAATGGATTAACGCATTGCTGGTAGAATTTCTTTTTGTTTAAGGCTGGATAAACTGTTTTGAGGTCAACTGACAATTGCTGAAAAAACTCCTTATTTAAATATTTGTCCTTTAAGTTTTCAGCCATGATGTTAGTCGCGTGATTCCGTATTACAAATAGATTTAAATATTTCAGCTAGCTGTTTGGTTGCCGGGCCTGTTTGTTCTGTATCTGCATAAACAAGGTATAGCATGGCGGGGTTATTTTTACCTTGCTTTAGTGGCAGTGGTTTAAGGCTACCATCGGATAACTGCTGCTGAATTTCTTTTTCGGGTAGCCAGCCAAAGCCGAGGCCATTGCTGATCAGCTTGAATGCAGATTCCGGACTGGTGACGGTCCAGCGTCGGGTATCGCTAATCCATCCTGAATCCAGTCCTTTGCTACCAGAATCGCTGACAATGACGTGAGTTTCACGATTGAGGTCTTTTGTGCTGAGCTGCCTGTTTAACTGGTGAAGAGGGTGGTCAGGTGTGGCAACAGCAATGAAGTTCACTCGAATGAGTTCTTCGCCCAGAAAACCCTGAGGTATGAAGGGCGAGATGGCCAGATCAACGCGACCTTCAATCAGTGCTTCATCTGCCCCAGACAGTACAACTTCCTCTATCCGAACGGGGGTTTGATGACTCAATTTGTTAAATTCTTTAAGGGCCTGCATTAGGTATTCAGTTGGAAAAGCAGATTCAACAGCCAGCTTCACCTCGGCTTCCCATCCGCTATTGAGATGTCGGGCTAATTGTTCAATATGGCTGGCATCGGCGACTAGCTGACGAGAGCGTTGCAGTATCACTTTGCCGGCTTCGGTCAGTTCGGCTTTGCGGCCTTTGATTTCCAGTACTTGAATACCGAGCAGTTCCTGCAACCGGTTGACGGCATAACTGACTGACGACTGGCTGCGATGCAGCTTCTCTGCAGCTTGAGCATAGCCGCCATGGTCAATAACGGCTTGCAGAGCTTTCCATTGTTCCAGGCTGACTCGTGATGAATACATAACTCATAAAATATATCTAATTATTCGATATGTAAAGGCTAAAATATGCGCTATTTTATCTAATTAGTAGGTTCATAATGTTCATCACTTACTTAAATTAATGAAAGGGGAAAGAAAATGGATAAAGCAATTGAATTAATCGGTCGTATTTTATTAGGTCATATATTCCTGATGGCAGGTTTTAGCAAAATAGGTGCTGGCTATGCCGGAACAGCGGGTTATATGGACAGTATGGGTGTTCCGGGTGCGTTATTACCTGCAGTCATCATTCTGGAAATTGTTGGTGGATTGATGGTTATCGTTGGTTTTAAAGTTAAATGGGCGGCCTATGCTTTAGCTGGGTTTACTGCCGTAGCAGGCATAATCTTCCATTCAAACTTTGCAGACCAGATGCAGATGATTCTGTTTATGAAGAACATGAGTATTACAGGCGGTCTGCTGCTGTTATCAACTTATGGTTCTGGTCAGTTAAGTCTGGATAATAAACTGTCTAAGTAAGCGTGATCATTTAAAGCTTTCTCAGAAACTGGGAAAGCTTTAGTGTTTCGAGAAAAATTATCAAAAAAGGAAGAATGATGAGTAACTCAGTTGATGCACCAATCATTGCAGATAACAAACCAGTTAAAGTGACGTTATCTAAAGGGCAGGAATATCATTTTTGTACCTGCGGCCGGTCGAAAAGTCAGCCGTTTTGTGATGGCTCACACGTCGGGACTTCATTTAATCCAAAAGTGATTGTTTCTGATGAGGATGGAGAAGCCTATTTATGTGCATGCAAACATACAGGTAATACGCCATTCTGTGACGGTACTCATCAGCAGTTTACTAATGAACAGATTGGCAAGGAAGGGCCGGGTGTTAAAGCGAAAGCAACTGATATGCCTGTTGCGGTTGCCACCATTGAGGAGCCAACCGTTGAATTTATTCATCAGCTGGCGAAAGAAGGCTTATCGAAATTAGGTCATCACGGCCCAATGACATCGATGGGTGTGCCTCGTCATGAATTACCGCACTGGGATGATCTTCAAGTCATGGTGGCTCAAATGGCAACCAAACCTTTGCTGGAAGATCAGCTTGTTGGCACCGAGCTCATTATCGGGCCAGAAGCCAAAAAGCCGTTGAAACTAGACATACCTTTGTTCGTTTCTGATATGAGTTTTGGTGCATTGTCGGAAGAAGCCAAAATATCACTCGCAAAGGGAGCGGAGTTGGCGGGAACCGGCATTTGTTCGGGTGAAGGTGGCATGCTGCCGGAAGAGCAGGCCGCCAATTCGAAATACTTTTATGAATTAGCAAGTGCTGGCTTTGGTTACAAAGAAGAACTTTTGACAAAAGTTCAGGCTTTTCATTTTAAAGGTGGTCAGGGTGCTAAAACAGGCACAGGTGGGCACTTACCTGGTAGTAAAAATATTGGAAAAATATCCGAGGTAAGGGGTATTGCCGAAGGCGTCGATGCTATTTCACCGCCAACATTTAAAGATTTATCTTCGGCGGCTGATTTTAGAAAGTTTGCTGACCGTGTAAGAGAAATAACAGGTGGGATTCCTGTCGGTTTTAAATTGAGTGCCAATCATATTGAAAGAGATATTCAGTTTGCACTCGATGCCAGTGCCGATTACATCATTTTAGATGGGCGTGGCGGTGGCACAGGAGCCGCGCCAGATATGTTCCGTAATCATATCAGTGTGCCGACCATTCCTGCGCTGGCCAGAGCAAGGCGCTACCTTGATGAGCAGGGTGCCAGTGGTCGCGTGACGTTAATTATTACCGGCGGTTTACGTGTGCCGATCGATTTTGCAAAAGCGATGGCACTGGGTGCAGATGGAGTGGCTATTTCTAACAGTGCAATGCAGGCCATTGGTTGTGTGGGTGCGAGAATGTGTAATACCAATAATTGCCCGGCAGGTATTGCAACACAAAAACCTGAGTTGCGACGTCGATTGAATATTGAGAACTCATCGATTCAACTACAGAATTTTTTTAATGCCTCTGTTGAGTTGATGCAGGTGATGGCGCGTGCATGTGGACACGAAAACTTGAGCCAGTTTAATAAAGATGATCTGGCAACATGGCACCGGGAAATGGCACTTTTATCTGGTGTTAAATATTCTGGGTTTGAAAACATTACAAACTATTAAAAAATATAAAGTTAAGACTCAAATATTGTGATGACAGTCTTAACTCAGTGGAGAAAAATATGGGTATGTTAATAAAAGGTGAACTGGTCGATGACTGGCTGGCAAAGGAACAAAATGAAGGCGAGTTCGATCGTATGGAATCCAGCTTTCGCCACTGGGTGACAGCAGATGGTTCGGCTGGACCGAGTGGTGATGCCGGCTTTAAGGCAGAAGTCGGTCGTTATCATCTCTACGTGTCGGATGCTTGTCCGTGGGCACATCGTACCGTCATTTTTCGTGCGTTGAAAAAGCTTGAGTCTGTGATTAGCATTTCTTATGTTGAAGCTGAAATGCTGGATGATGGCTGGACGTTTTCTGAAGATGGTAAATATATAGATGAACTGTTTGGTTATAAATATACCTATCAGTTGTATCAGAAGGCAGACAGTAAATTTACCGGCCAGATTACGGTACCCATACTCTGGGATAAAAAACTCAATACGATTGTTAATAACGAATCGTCAGAAATTATTCGTATGTTGAACTCTGCATTCAATGAATTGACAGATGTAAAAACGGATTTCTATCCTGAAGAATTACAGGATGAAATTAACCGTGTAAACCAGCCAATCTATGACAATATTAATAATGGTGTTTATCGTTGTGGTTTTGCAACAACGCAAAAAGCTTATGAAAAAGCATTCGACCGTTTGTTTAATGAGCTTGAAAGCGTTGAGCAGATTTTATCGAAGCAACGTTATTTAGCCGGTGACAAGATGACAGAAGCTGACTGGCGATTGTTCACAACACTGGTTAGATTTGATGCGGTTTATGTCGGGCACTTTAAATGTAATTTAAAACGTATTGCAGATTATCCGAACTTGTCGAATTTTTGTCGCGAGTTGTATCAGGTTAAAGGTGTGGCTGAGACTGTCGATTTAAATTATATAAAACGACATTATTATTTTAGTCATACCAGTATTAATCCGACACAGATTGTTCCTAAAGGTCCTGCATTAGATTTTGATGCGCCGCATGATCGTGACCGAAACTATTAACCAGAAGGAGGAGCGTATGACTACTTTAATTCGTGATGTTACTGTCGTGCCGGAAGGCGATGGTGTTGATGTGAAGCGTCTTTTTCCCCTGCATGGTTTTATGAATTTCGATCCTTTTGTATTATGGGATCACTTTAATATCGGGCCGGGTCGAGGTTTTCCAGATCATCCACATCGTGGTTTTGAAGCGATTACCTATATGTTCGATGGCGGTATGAATCATAAAGATAATCTCGGTAATGAATCGTTTGTAACTCCGGGTGGCGCGCAACGATTTACTGCGGGCAGTGGTATGGTGCATTCAGAAATGCCAGCTGAACAAGGCGAGAGTAATGGTATTCAACTGTGGATTAATTTACCCAAACGATTAAAACAGGTTGAGCCGGGTTATCAGCAAGTAAATGATGAAGACTTTCCTGTAAAGAAAATTGAAGGCGGTCAGGTTAAGATTTTAGTGGGTGACGATTCACCACTAAAGCTGAAAACAGAGGTTGTTTATCAGCATGTCAATCTCGATAAACAATCAACCTATGAGCTTGAATTAAAACCGGGTATGCGTGGTATTGTTTATGTTATGTCTGGACGTATTTCAGTTAATGAAGATGTTATTCATTCAGATCAGGCATTGTTTATAGAAGATCAGGTCAATTTAAGTTTTAAGGCTGATGAAGATAGTCAGTTTATGATTTGTATGGGCCTACCGCATGGTGAGCCGATTAAACAATATGGTCCATTTGTGGATTAGTATTTTAAAAACAGGAGAAAGGTTATGTATAAACAAGGTTCACCAAGAATGATAGAAGTTAGCTCCGGCGATACGGTTTATATCTGCCAGTGTGGTCGTACTAAGACACCACCTTATTGTGATGGCAGCCATCAGGGTACTGAAAACAGCCCGCTTGAATATACAGCCAGTGAAAATGAGCAGTTATATGTTTGTGGTTGTGGCAAGTCCGGCAATATTCCTTTTTGTGATGGCTCTCATAATAACTAATGCCTGAATATATCAGCGCATATATCAGGGTAATTCCTTTACCCTGATATTTACCTGATACTTAATTAGCTCGCATTGTTCTATAATGCAGTCTTTATTTTTCGATGCCATGATCCTTTATGTATTCACTCAGCGCAGTCAGTTGTTACCGTAGTAATCTCGTTTTATTTGAAAATGCCAGTTGCCAGATTCATCGCGGCTATCGGGTTGGTGTGGTTGGCAGAAATGGCAGTGGTAAGTCCAGTTTGTTTGCCATGATGATGGGTCAGTTAGAGGTTGAGGCTGGTGAGCTATCAATTCCACCGAATACAGCTATTGCCACTGTTTTACAGCACACACCAGACTCAAATATTGAAGCCATTGAGTACATACTTGATGGTGATGAAGAATTGCGATCAATAGAGGCCGATATAGAAAAAGCGGTGATGGCTGAAGAGGATGAAAAGCTCGGCGCACTGTACGCCAGACTGGAAGCGATAGATGGATACAATGCGCGAGTAAGAGCTGCCCAGTTATTGCAGGGGTTGGGCTTCAATGTTGAGCAACAGTCAAATGCGGTCAACAGTTTTTCTGGTGGCTGGCGCATGCGCTTAAATCTGGCGCAGGCATTAATGTGTCGTTCGGATTTGTTGTTGCTTGATGAGCCAACCAACCATCTTGATTTAGATGCTGTGCTCTGGCTGGAAGACTGGCTGGTGAGTTACCAGGGGACCTTGATGCTAATTTCTCATGATCGTGATTTTCTTGATAAAATTTGCGGCCACATTATTCACATCGAAAACAAACAAATAAATTATTACACCGGTAATTATTCTGCCTTTGAAAAAATGCGAGCAGAAAAATTAGCGCAGCAACAGTCTGCTTTTGAAAAACAACAACGTGAAGTTAAACATATCCAAAGTTTTATAACACGTTTTAAAGCCAAGGCCAGTAAAGCCAAACAGGCGCAGAGCCGGGTTAAGGCTTTAGAAAAAATGGAGCTGATTGGCCCTGCGCATGTGGACTCCCCATTTACTTTTGTATTTAAGCAGCCTGATAAGGTGCCTGATCCTTTAATTAAAATTGAAGAAGCAGAAATTGGTTATGGCGATACCAAAATAATTGGTGACCTGGATTTTAATCTGGTACCTGATGATCGGGTTGGTATTCTGGGTCACAACGGTGCCGGTAAGTCGACCTTAATGAAATTACTGGCGGGTGAGCTTGACGCATTTAAAGGTGATGTATTTCGTTCACCGAGTTTGAAGATCGGTTATTTTGCGCAGCATCAGCTGGAACAGTTGCGACTGGATGAAGATGCGATTCATCATGTGCAGCAGCTGAATAAAAAGGAATCAGAACAATCAATTCGTGATTTTCTAGGTAGCTTCGGTTTTGCAGGGGATCATTGTTCAAAACCAGTTAAAGTTTTTTCTGGTGGTGAAAAATCACGTCTGGCTTTAGCTTTGATTGTTTATCAAAAACCTAATTTACTTATTCTGGATGAGCCTACCAATCACCTGGATATAGAAATGCGTTTTGCATTGGTATCGGCAATCCAGGATTTTGCTGGTGCATTGATTGTGGTTTCGCATGACCGTTATTTATTAACCGCGGTAACGGATCGTTTTTATCTGGTACAGGATGGCAAGTGTGAATTGTTTAAAGGTGATCTGGATGACTATCGTCAGACTTTAAAAGAATGGAAACAACAGCAATTAGAAACAGGAACAGCTAAAACAAATACTGATGGACAGTCCCGTAAGGAAATGCGTCAGCAAAAAGCTGAGTTACGTAAATTGTTACAGCCGCTTACTAAAGAGATCAGCCAGCTTGATAAAAAGATGGATGAGTTAAATGCAAATAAGGAACAAATTCATGCTGAATTATCGGAAGAAGGCTGCTATCTTGAAGAAAACAAATTACGTTTGACTGAGCTTTTAAAACAACAGGCTGAAGTTGATAAAAATCTGAACGAAGCAGAAGAACGATGGATGATGGCTTCCGAAGAGCTGGAAGAATTAAAAACCGCAATGGAACAGGATGAATAGCCGTGAGTGAAATTGATAAGACAGATGATGAGTGGCGTCAGCAGTTAACTGATGAACAGTATCGGGTAACTCGTCAGCATGGTACTGAGCCCGCATTTAGCGGGGAGTACTATAACCTTAAAGAGGATGGTTCGTATCAGTGTATTTGTTGCGGGCAGCCACTATTTAATTCTACAGAAAAATACGATTCCGGAAGTGGCTGGCCAAGTTACTGGGTTCCTGTCAACGAGCAGGCAATTACAGAAAAACGAGATAGTAGTCACGGCATGACCCGGGTCGAGGTATTATGCAGTCAGTGTGATGCTCATCTTGGCCATGTATTTGAAGACGGGCCACCACCAACAGGTTTACGATATTGCATTAACTCAGCTTCGCTTAAATTTGAAAAAAGCTAAAGGCGGGATAAAGATGGATGATTTTGAAATATCTGCAAAGCAGGCCTATGAAATGCTCGAAGCGAACCCAAAGGGTTTGTTAATTGATATACGTTCCAGTATGGAGTTTTTGTTTGTTGGTCACCCGGTCGGTGCTGTGCATATTCCATGGATTGATGAGCCGGACTGGGATATCAATCCACATTTTGTTGCTGAAGTCAGAAAGCTGCTTTTAGGTGGTGCTGTCTGTGATGATGATGAGGAGGGTTGTGTGCCAGTAATCTTAATTTGTCGAAGTGGCAAACGCTCTAAACAAGCTGGGCATAAGTTGCTGGAAGCTGGTTTGTCGAATGTCTATCATGTTGATGAAGGTTTTGAAGGTGAGCTGGATGAAAAACATCATCGCAGTTCAGCTGGCGGCTGGCGCTTTCAGGGTTTACCATGGGAACAATGTTAATGATAAATGCTGGTGTTTGTGTAATATGAGTAATATGCTTGTTGATACAGAGCAGCTGGAGCGACGTATTGAGGCGTTGACGCTTGAGCATCGGGACCTTGATGATGTTATTTTTCATCTACATGAAGTGCCGACAGCTGATCGGTTACAAATCCAGCGTTTAAAAAAACGTAAGCTGATCATTAAAGACATGATTGAAAAGCTTCGTGATCAGCTCATTCCTGATCTGGATGCCTGATCTTCCGGTACATTGAGTTTATCTAAGTTCTTGTTACTAAAGAAATATTTTCGAATATGCAGGTGCTCTAATAGCCTATCGGATGTCGGGTGTTTCAGAATATCCATATGCTATAATACAGCCCGATAATCATCTAATGTTTGGAGTTTTTTGCATGTCTAATGATATGACGAAAGAAGAACGTATTCTTCATATGGTCAAAAAAGTACTCAGTAATGTTGCCAAAGACACCTATACAGCGCCTGGTCTTAAGCACCCATTATCGGAACAGACTATTCTGGAAATCAGAGAATGTTTAGGTCTGGTTGTTTCTCGCGAAACTGAGTTAGCGCAAGAGCATGGTCGTGATAAGAGTGCCCGCCCACGTTTTATTGATGAGCCTTCTTCTACGGTCGTGGTTAATTTTGATCAGTCGGATTCGAAAGACAAGTAATCTCAATACGTAAACAGATACTAGGAAGGCAGAAAGATTATTTTTTCTGCCTTTTTTTTCGGCTCTGAAACTGACTCACCGCTTTTGTCAGATCGCTGTAGGGGAAGTTTTCAATTGCACCAAACTTTTCCACTCCATCGGAAATGGTTTCACGAATATTGGGTAATTCAGTCGATGATTTAGAATGTAATATCTTATGTAGTTCGGTGACGCTGGCTAGCTGGACTCTTATTTCTTTAGCATGCGGAAGCGGGCCATTAATCTGGGTTAATTGAAGTGAAAAACGGGCATTTTCACGCATTGCATCGAGATACTGTTCACAGCGTTTTAGTAACAAGGCATCAGCGCAGGCAACACCTTCTCTGTCGGCAAGATTAAAGCGTTTCGATGCATCACAGGTGCAGCGACGTGAATTGATCGCTTTTTCAAACACGCATTTATGTGGATTCAGGCTCTTATAGGCGGAACGGTACTCATTTTCTTGCATAACAACTAGTGGCTACTTTTCCCACTCTTTGATGATAGGTTCATCTCGTTTTTCCATCAGCAGTTCTTCGGCCTGCAGTGCGTTATCAGCAAAGATAACTTTAACCTGAGTTTTATCGTTTACCAGCGACGGGCGGAGCTCACGGGCCTTAATTTTAGCTTCTTTATAAGCATCATATTCATCAAGCTTTTCAAGGTTCTTGATAAGGTCTGTAGCGCCTTCACTAATTTTATATACGAAATAAGGCATGGTGTTGGATTCCTGATTTAAGGTTCTGATCGGGGCATTATATCAATAAAGCCTAATATATAGGTACTGTGTTTGTAAGCTTATCTTTCAATGTTAATAAAATGATAATGATTTTAATTTTAGCTTATTTAGCATGGAATCCGGATTTTATTGAACTAAGATCATTACTAGTATTAATCGTTTTAGGTTAGGTTAAATTAAATGAGTGGTATCACTAATTATCTTCAAGTTCTGGTTAAACACGATGGTTCTGATCTTTATCTGAGTACAGGTGCGCCTCCCAGCGCAAAATTTAATGGAGAACTGAAGCCTCTGGCAAAACAGACGATGCCACCTGGTATGGTTAAAAAACTCGCTTATGAGCTGATGTCAGAAGATCAAATCAAAGAATTTGAACACAAACCAGAAATGAATATGGCGATCTCTGAACAAGGCGTCGGCCGCTTCAGGGTAAATATTTTCAAGCAGCGCAATGAAATTAGTATGGTTATTCGTAACATCAAAACGGATATACCTAATCTGAATGATCTGGGGCTGCCAGAAGTTCTAAAAGCCATGATCATGAAAAAGAATGGTCTGATCCTTTTTGTTGGTGGAACGGGTTCGGGTAAATCAACGTCACTGGCGGCTTTAATTGATTACCGAAACAGTAACAGCAAAGGGCATATCATCACGATTGAAGACCCGATTGAGTTTGTTCATAATCACAAACAATCAATAGTGAATCAGCGTGAAGTGGGTGTTGATACCGATACTTATGAAGATGCACTTAAGAACACATTAAGGCAGGCACCTGATGTCATATTAATCGGTGAGATACGTGATGCGGAGACGATGGAGCATGCCATGGCCTTTGCGGAAACCGGACATTTAGCGATTTCGACATTGCATGCAAACAATGCAAATCAGGCGCTTGACCGAATTATTAATTTTTTCCCGGAAGAACGTCGTCATCAGTTGCTCAATGATTTATCACTGAACCTGAGAGCTTTCATTTCTCAGCGTCTGGTGCCAACGGTTGATAACAAGCGTTGTGCTGCAATTGAAATTTTGCTGGGAACACCAATGGTCTCTGAGCTGATTAAAAAAGGCGAAGTCGAACAGATTAAAGAGATCATGGAGAAATCAGAAAATATTGGTATGCAAACCTTCGACAACGCATTGATTAAATTATTTAAACAGGGTCGAATCAGTAAAGACATGGCGATTAAAAATGCCGACTCTGAAAATAATGTGCGTTTAAAAATTGAACTGGGTGATGGTATTCAGGAGCCTGCACAAGATCATTCAGCTGAAAAAGAAAGTAGCCAGTTTGGTGGTTTGAGCCTAATGGAAAAAGTGGAAGACGAAGAGGATGAAGAAGAGGATGGTCTTTTACAGTAATAAGTATTAGTAGCTTAACTCTGCCGAATGGAATATTAATTTAGGCAGAGTCAAGCGTGTATAAGATATACCATATTAAATAAATTAACTGAGTGAACTACCCAGACGTCGACGGGCTTCTTGTGATATTTCAGGTTCAGTTGTTGCTAGCATATTACTTAAATGTATAATCATTTCTCTGACTGCGCCTTCCTTGTACTCAGGATTCTGATCAAAAACAATAAATAATTTATCAATAGCCTGTTTATAGTCATGCTCAGCGATTAAACAAATTGCCAGATCAAATAGTGCATCGAAATCATTAGCATTATTATCTATTCTGGTTGTCAGTTGTTCTTTACCCTCTGTTTTAGCGGCATGACCTTTAAAGGTTAATTGTCCAAGTAGTGCTTTGCCCATTTCGCTGGTTCTGTCTTTTTCTGGCAGGCGATTAAACAAACTTTTAGCTTGCTCCAGTTCATTGATATCGAGAAATATTTGTACCATATCCATCGCAAGACGTGTGTTGGTCGGGTCTTGTTGGATGGCTTGTGTTAATAGTGTAATTGCTTCGATTGTTTCGCCGGCCATGTGTTTCTGTCGTGCGAGTTCTCTGGTTTCATCTGACTGACGGAAAATACCATAAACTTTAAGAAGGTCTTTCAGTTCTTCTTCTTTTAACGCGCCTTCTTCGGTACGTGCGACTTCACCATCTTTAAATATTTTGATAGTAGGTACATTTTCTACGCCGTACTCTTTCATAAGTTCGGACTGCTCATCGACATCGACTTTGGCAAAAACGAACTGGCCACTGAATTCTTTGGCCAGTTTAGTCAGCGTATCTTCCATCTGTATGCAGGGACCAGACCA
>Ga0316206_1001453_pt1 | contig 20716 bp, 18 predicted proteins | sample 6monthpyrite_MG_FD_204942 | JGI IMG/M metagenome (GOLD analysis project Ga0316206, IMG submission 204942) | Microbial mat bacterial communities from mineral coupon in-situ incubated in ocean water Damariscotta River, Maine, United States -... | ecosystem: Environmental > Aquatic > Marine >... | reverse complement strand
TGATGATTTTCTCGTTAGTATTCAACATGAGGGTTATCTCCTATGGTTTTAATGGTCAGTTTGCACTTCCATCAAAACCGATAACCCTCACTCTTTCAACTCAGGTGTCAGGTCAAGTCGAGACTAATTCAGCTAAAGGAATCGAAATATTCGTGCTGACAGCACGATTTCCGCTAAGAATTTTTACTCGCGAAATGGTTTTATCGTAAACGGTGGGCCTATATGATGCCGATAATAGACTGGGAATTTTCTTTGGTTATGCTTGTCGTTAGGTAGCCCAATGACCGATACACCCCTACCGCTCCGCGAAATACTGACCGACGCTATCAATTATTGGGAGCCTCGCCGGTTATTTTACAACATTGTGCTTGCACTCGTTGTGATTATTCATTTCTTTGCTGGGTGGCCTGGAACTAAGGCGGTGCTTAGCGTTGACCTTGGGCTGACTATTTTTGTCCTCGCCGTTTTCGCTAACGTGGCATATTGTGCCGCATACGCCGTAGATATTTTTGCTCAGCTTTCATCATTTCGCTTATCGTGGCGACGGTATCGATGGGCCTTGTTCCTGACTGGCCTTGTATTCGCAGGCATCATTACGCGGTTCTTTTCTCTGCGTTTATTTCATGTAGCGACCTAACCATTCGTTCGCTAGGTTTACTGGGACTATCCGCCTATGGTGTCCAGTTTCTTAGCGCAACCACCATATTTCATTGAGGTGTCCTGCGCTTCCTCCGAAAATCAGTCATCCAAGGATGACGTAAAATAACGGTCACTTTGGAGAGGAAGACGATGAAGATACCGAGGCGGGAATACACCGCCGAGTTCAAGGAATTGACGGTCAAGGGTGTGAAAAACGGCCGGCCTGTTGGCACGGTTGTGAAGGAACTGGGGCTAATGCGCAGACGCAGCGTAATTGGGTCAAAGCGGCTGCGGCAGGCAAGCTCTGGCGGCAAGAAAGCCACGGCGGAGGAGGGGGAATGATCGCGGTTGCGGGCGGAGAATATCCGGTTCAAGCGAGAGAATGAAATCCCTAAAAAAAGTAGCGGCGTACTTCGCGCAAGATGTGCATCTTGGATTGATGCGTAACGCCAGGAATCTGTCAGGGTTGAAACGCTGATGCAGTGCAACTGCGGTGATGATTGCAGCATGTCAGCGGATAGCGGTTACGAAATTTATCCCATTCGCTCCTAGAAACCAAATGTTTTTGGCGTTGCTAAACCCGTCTTTATCTCAACGGAGAGTTTTTCAGCGTATCGAAGGCGCTTCTCTGGATTTCTCCTTCATAAGCTGGTCAACCGATAGGGAGCGCCAATATTTCCGATGCGTTATTTGACGCCTTCGCAACCGCGATGCTAAATACCACGAAAAGGGATGAAGTCATCGCCAGGCAATGATGATTTCCAGCTCCGGCAGCCGACCGGCCCCGCGCGAAAAGCCGCGCAGGCCGGTTACTTTGAACGTTATGCTTGAAAAGAGAACGGCGCATGAAAGAGACATTGCAACCCGGAATCAAGTACGAACATAGATTTCTGGTTCCGCCATCCAAAACCGTACCTTCTTTATATCCAGAGTCTGAAGAATTTATGGCGATGCCGGAAGTATTCGCTACAGGTTTCCTCGTAGGTTTCCTAGAGTGGAGTTGTATCAAGGCAATCAACCCTCATCTTGACTGGCCGAACGAACAAACCGTCGGTACGCACATTGATGTCAGCCATGAAGCAGCCACGCCGCCTGGCCTGGAAGTCACGGCGGTTATTGAATTGATCGCGGTCGATGGAAGAAAGCTAATATTCTCGGTCGAGGCGCACGACGGCGTAGACTTAATCTCGAAAGGGCGTCATGAGCGCTTTGTTATTAACAAAGACAAATTCGACGCTAAAGTTAATGAGAAGAAAAAAAGCAGCGCGTAATCAAATTGCAGCGGCTAAAAAAATGGGTGTGGGGCGGTGAAAGTAGCAGGGCGCGGCGTTTTTTCCTAGAGCGCGTCAATGACCTCAATCGTGCGCTTGACCAGCCAGTCCATGGTTTCCAGCGAGATAATGTACGGCGGCATGAAATAGACTGTGTTATCCAGGGGGCGCAGTAGGAGCTCGCGTTTCAGCGCCGCGGCGTAGAAACGGTTGGCGAAATCGGGGCGCGGGTCGTCTACCTCGAACGCCCAGACCATGCCGGTGTTGCGGAAATTGCGTACCGCCGGATGCGCCGCCAGCGGCGCGGCAGCGCGGTTGAATGCATCCGTCTTGGCGCGGTTGGTGGCGATGACTTGATCTTGCTCGAAAATATCGAGCACCGCGAGCGCTGCCCGGCAAGCCAAGGCGTTGCCAGTGTAGGAATGGGAGTGAAGAAAGCCGCGGGCGGTGTCGTCATGATAAAACGCCTGGTAGATGTCTCCGGTGGCGAGCACCGCCGACATTGGCAGGTAGCCGCCGGTAATGCCCTTGGATAAGCACAGCAGATCGGGGCGGATAGCGGCTTGCTCGCAAGCGAACAAGGTGCCGGTGCGGCCGAAGCCGACGGCGATTTCGTCGGCGATTAAATGAACGGCGAAGCGGTCGCAGAGTTGTCGCGCGCGCGCCAGGTAAACCGGGTCATACATCCCCATGCCGCTGGCGCACTGGATTAAGGGCTCGACGATCAGCGCGGCGGTGGTGGCGTGGTGTTGTTCAAGGTGCGCTTCCAACGCCTGGGCGCAACGCAAGGCGTAGGCCTCCGCTGATTCTCCCGGCGCGGCGCGGCGCCAGTCCGGGCTGGGAACTTGCGCGGTTTGGCGTAGCAGTGGCGCGTAGGTGTCCTTAAACAAGGCGACATCGGTCACCGATAGCGCGCCGATGGTCTCGCCGTGATAGCCGTGGGCGAGGCTGATAAAACCGGTTTTCTCCGGCTTTCCGTGATTCCGCCAATAATGAAAGCTCATTTTGAGGGCGATTTCCACGGCCGATGCGCCGTCCGAACCGTAAAAGCAATGCCCCAGTCCGCTGAGGGCGGCGAGGCGCTCGGACAGTTCGACCGCCGGCTGATGGGTGAATCCCGCCAGCATCACGTGTTCCAGGTTATCGAGTTGCGCTTTCAGCGCCACGTTGATCCGGGGGTTACAGTGGCCGAACAGATTGACCCACCATGAACTAATGGCGTCGAGATAGCGGTTGCCGTCGAAGTCGTAGAGCCATAGATCTCGCCCGCGTTGGATCGGAACGAGGGGCAAGGCTTCATGGTGCTTCATCTGGGTGCAGGGGTGCCAGACGGCGAGCAGGCTGCGTTGGCGTAATGCGTGGTTCGACATGGCGGGCGGCTGTTGGGCGGAGGGCGCGACGTTAAACTTCATGGCACGATATTTTACGCGCTTTTTCCCTGGTGTCGGCAAATAAGGAGTGGTGCGTGGCGGATATCGAGCGGAAAGTCGTCGCTGGGACGATGGTCGCGAGGGCTGGGGGCGGTGCTTCCCGGAGATTTTGCGGGCGCAGGAATATCATCGCGGTTAATTTGAGAGCGATTGTTCCAAATCATTCCACCTCCCCCTCTTGAAATTTCAGCGGCCCGTCCCTATTATTTAGCACTCCTCGGGAGAGAGTGCTAGCAACGTCCCGATTCGTTATTTCCGGTGGCGCTGAATATTGCGCGGCGCGACCGGTGTGATGGTTCAACTCAACAAACCGTAAACCAAGGAGTAGATAGATGAAAATTCGTCCCTTGCATGACCGTGTCATCGTCAAGCGCCTGGAGGAAGAGCGTAAGACGGCTTCCGGTATCGTGATTCCCGATTCCGCTGCCGAGAAGCCCGATCAAGGCGAAATCGTCGCCGTCGGCAATGGCAAAGTGATGGAAAACGGTGACGTGCGCAAGCTGGAAGTCAAGGTCGGCGACCGCGTGCTGTTCGGCAAATATTCCGGCCAGACCGTCAAGGTTGAAGGCGATGAGCTGCTGGTGATGCGCGAGGAAGACATCATGGGTGTCGTCGAAGCCTAACCCCAATATTGTGCGATTAACAACTGAACACCACAAGAAATTCAAGGAGATTTAAATGGCAGCTAAAGACGTTAAATTCGGTGATTCCGCCCGCCATAGAATGGTAGCCGGCGTCAATATTCTGGCCGACGCGGTCAAGGTCACCCTGGGACCGAAAGGCCGCAATGTCGTGCTGGAGCGTTCCTTCGGCGCGCCCACGATCACCAAGGACGGGGTTTCCGTGGCCAAGGAAATCGAACTGAAGGATAGATTCGAGAACATGGGCGCGCAGATGGTGAAGGAAGTCGCTTCCAAGACCTCCGACGTAGCCGGTGACGGCACCACCACGGCGACTGTGCTGGCGCAGGCGGTTGTTCATGAAGGGATGAAATACGTGGCCGCCGGGATGAACCCGATGGATCTGAAGCGCGGTATCGACAAAGCGGTGGACACGGCGGTAGAAGAGCTGAAAAACTTGTCTAAGCCTTGCACCACGAATAAAGAGATTGCGCAGGTGGGCAGCATTTCCGCGAACGCCGACGCCTCCATTGGCGACATTATCGCCAATGCAATGGAAAAAGTCGGCAAGGAAGGCGTGATCACCGTGGAAGACGGTTCCGGCTTGCAAAACGAGCTGGACGTGGTGGAAGGCATGCAGTTCGACCGCGGTTACCTGTCGCCCTACTTTATCAACAATCCCGACCGTCAGATGGCCGTGCTGGAAAACCCCTATATTCTGCTGCACGACAAAAAGATCTCCAATATCCGCGACCTGTTGCCGGTGCTGGAGCAAGTGGCTAAATCCAGCCGTCCGTTGATGATTGTCGCCGAGGATATCGAAGGCGAGGCGCTGGCAACCCTGGTGGTGAATAATATTCGCGGCATCCTCAAAACATGCGCGGTTAAGGCGCCGGGGTTCGGCGACCGCCGTAAGGCCATGCTGGAAGACATCGCCATTCTAACCGGCGGCACGGTGATTGCCGAGGAAGTCGGCCTGCAACTGGAAAAAGTGACGCTGGAAGAGTTAGGCCAAGCCAAGCGCATCGAAGTGGGCAAGGAAGACACCACGCTGATCGACGGCGCCGGCCAGGTGGACGCCATCGAAGGCCGCGTCAAGCAAATCCGCAAGCAAGTCGAGGAAACCAGCAGCGATTATGATCGCGAGAAGCTGCAAGAGCGGGTGGCCAAGCTGGCCGGCGGAGTTGCCGTGATTAAGGTCGGCGCTGCCACCGAGGTGGAAATGAAAGAGAAGAAAGCCCGTGTAGAAGACGCCCTGCACGCGACGCGCGCCGCTGTTGAAGAAGGTATCGTCCCAGGGGGTGGCGTGGCCTTTTTGCGCGCCCGTGCCGCGATCGCCGCCGTCAAAGGCGCCAATGCCGATCAAGAAGCCGGTATTAAGATCGTGCTGCGCGCCGTGGAAGAGCCGCTGCGCCAAATCGTAGCCAACACCGGCGATGAGCCGTCCGTGGTGGTGAATAAGGTCGAGGAAGGTAAGGGCAACTACGGTTACAATGCCGCCACTGGCGAATATGGCGACATGGTGGATATGGGCGTGCTCGACCCCACCAAGGTGACCCGTTCCGCGTTGCAGAACGCCGCTTCCATCGCCGGCTTGATGCTCACCACCGATTGCATGGTGGCCGAGTCGCCGAAAGACGAAGCCGCTGCGCCTGGCGGTGGCATGGGCGATATGGGTGGCATGGGTGGCATGGGTGGCATGGGGATGATGTAATCCCGTCGGCCGTGTTTGCCTCGCGGCGCCCGCCGGGCGCCGCGGCGATAACGACGAAATCCCCCGTGCCCCACGGCGCGGGGGATTTTTTATGGGCTGCCGCGGTATGCCGCGAATGGCGGATAATGCAGGTGTTCTGCGGGAGACGACAGGAGGCGATGATGAGAATTTTGCACACGATGATCCGGGTTGGCGATTTGGATCGTTCCATTGACTTTTACACGCGGGTGCTCGGGATGCAATTATTGCGCCGCCAGGATTATCCGGAAGGAAAGTTTACCTTGGCGTTCATCGGCTATGACGACGAGGCGGCCGGGGCGGTTATCGAACTGACTTATAATTGGGGCGTGTCGTCTTACGCGCTCGGCGACGGCTTTGGCCATATCGCGCTGGCGGTGGACGATGTATACCAAGCGTGTGAAGACGTGCAGAATCGCGGCGGCAAGGTGATCCGCGCGGCGGGGCCGATGAACGCCGGAACCACGATTATTGCTTTCGTCGAAGACCCCGATGGTTACCCCATCGAGTTCATCCAGGAAAAACCGTAACCTGGTTTACTTCTGCCGATGGAGATGGTTGGCGATAGCGACGAATTCCTCCACGCCGAGGGTTTCCGCGCGCCGCCCGGCATCGATGCCAAGAGTGGCGAAATCCTCGGCGTTGAGGAGGTGCTTCAGCGTGTTGCGCAGGGTTTTACGGCGTTGGGCGAACGCGGCGGCGACCACTCGGCCAAACAGCGTTTCATCCGCGGCGGGATAGGGCAACGGCCGCCATGGGACTAGGCGCACGACCGCCGACTCGACCTTGGGCGGGGGGCGAAATGCCTGCGGCGGCACGCTAAACAGCCATTCCATCGTGAAATGGTATTGCAGCATAACCGACAATCGTCCGTAGGCGGTGGTAGCGGGCTCGGCGACCATGCGCGCCACGACTTCCTGCTGCAGCATGAAATGGAGGTCGATTAACCGTTCGGCGGCGGTGCTCAAATGAAACAACAAGGGCGTGGAAATGTTATACGGTAGATTGCCGACAACCCGGATCCGCCCGCCGAGAGCAGTAAAGTCGAAAGTCAGTGCATCGCGGCCGTGGATCGTGAGCCGTTCGGGCGGAAAGTGTTGTTGCAGCCGAGCAATAATGTCGCGGTCGATTTCCACCGCGTGCAGGTGATCGAGCGTTTGCAACAAGGGGCGAGTGAGCGCGCCCAACCCAGGACCGATTTCCACCATGGTGTCGTCCGCCGCCGGCGCGATGGCGCGAACGATCGCGTCGATGACGCCAGGGTCGGTGAGAAAATGCTGGCCGAAACGCTTGCGTGGAATATGGTTCATCGGCCTCGCCGGGAATGCGCGAGTAAACGGCGAGAAGTCATGATGGCGTATGCCGCCGGGCCTGGTTGCGCGTCAATTCCAGCGCCGTGGCGAGAGCGGCCGCTAAACTACCGCCTTGGGCTCGGCCGGTGCCGGCGAGCGTTAACGCGGTGCCGTGATCGACCGAAGTACGGATGATGGGCAGGCCTAGGGTGATATTCACCCCGTGGCCGAAACTGGCGTATTTCAGTACCGGCAAGCCTTGGTCATGGTACATCGCCAGCACCGCATCCGCCGATTCGAGGGTGGACGGGGTGAATAAGGTGTCGGCGGGTAGCGGTCCGGTCAATTCCATGCCCGTGGCGCGCAGTTGATGGATCAGCGGTTCGATGATTTCGATTTCCTCGCGCCCTAAATGGCCCGACTCGCCGGCATGGGGATTGAGGCCCGCGACCAGAATCCGCGGCTGCGGGATCGCGAACCGGGTGTTCAGGTCGCGATGCAGGATGCGTAACGTCCGGGCGAGACCATCGGGGGTGATGGCGTCCGCGACTTGCCGCAATGGCAAGTGGGTGGTAGCCAGCGCGACCCGCAGGCCGCCGCCGGCGAGCATCATGACGACGTGAGGCGCGCCGGTGCGCGCCGCGAGATATTCGGTGTGGCCGGTAAATGGAATGCCCGCGTCGTTGATGACGCCTTTGTGCACCGGGGCGGTGACCATTGCGGCAAAGCGTCCATCGAGACAGCCTTGCGCCGCGCTGTCCAGCGTGTGTAATAGCGCGCGGCTGTTCGCCGGATTCAAGCAGCCGGGCTGCGCCGGCGCCGATAAGGGATGATGCAGCACTTCCAATGCTGGCGGTTCCACTGGCGCGGCCGGGCCGGATTGGAAATCCACGATTTGCAGCGGTAATCCGAGTTGTGCCGCGCGCTGTTCAAGCAGTGCGCGGTCCGCCAGCACCACGACCCGCGCCGGCAATGGCCGTTGGGCCAGCATGACGCATAAATCCGGGCCGATACCGGCGGGTTCGCCCGCGGTCAGGGCAATGATCGGCGGCGAGCGGGTGGGCATGCCGGAACTGCGCGGCTATTGGCTATTCAGCCGGATGTCCACATAGGCTTGGTCGCGTAATTGACGCAGCCAGTCCTGATAACGCGCGTCCGCTTTACGTTCGCGGATTTCCTTGCGGGCGAGCAAGCGGCGGCGTTCCTGGCTGACATCTTTTTCCCGGCGTCCCAGCACCTGAATCAGGTGCCAGCCGAAAGGCGTTTTGACCGGCTGGCTGATTTCTCCGGGTTTTAAGGCGTTCATGGCGTGCTCGAAGGGTGGAACGGTATCGCCCGGAGACACCCAACCCAAATCGCCGCCGTTTGCCGCCGAGGTATCCTCGGAGTAAAGCCGTGCGAGTTTGGCGAAATTCGCGCCGTGCATTAACCGATTCCGTAGCTGCATCAGCTTATGCTTGGCGTTGGCTGCCGAGGTGAGCGCGTTGGTCTTAATCAGAATGTGGCGCACATGCGTTTGCTGCACGATATACGGCGCGTTCTGACGGCGTACGGCAATGAGTTGAACGAGATGAAATCCGCTGGGGCTGCGTAGAACCGGGCTAATATCGCCGGGCTTCATTCGCTGTAGCGCGGTGAGAAAGAGCTCGGGCAGGCGCGCGGCGTTACGCCATCCGAGGCGGCCGCCGTTCATCGCGTCCGCCGCTTCGGAATACGACGCGGCGACCTGGCCGAAAGGCGTGCCGCTTTTTAACGCCTCCAGCGCCATGTCCGCGCGCGCCTTGCGGCGTTGAATTTGCTCCGGGCCCGCTTGTTCCGGCACGGCGATAAAAATATGCGCCAGATCGTATTGGACGCCGCTCTGCTGCCCTTGGTGGCGGGCAAGGTAATTGTTGACCTCGCTGTCGCTGACGGTGATGCGGTTGTTAATTTCCCGCTCGCGCAAATGCGCGATAATCATCTCATTGCGGATTTCCTGGCGGAAGGTCCGATAGTTGACGCCGCCCGCTTCCAGCGTTTTGCGGAAGGCGTCGAGACTCAGATGGTTTCGCTGCGCGATATTCTGCAACGCTTGGTCAAGCTGGGCGTCATCGACGCGGATGCCGGTTTGGCTGGCGTATTGCAATTGAATGCGGTCGGTAATCATCCGTTCTAATACTTGTTTCTCCAAGACTGGACGGGAGGGTAAGGCGATCCCTTCTTTTTTTAGCTGCAAGGCGACCACTCGCACGCGATCGTCGAGGTTGTTCTGGGTAATCACCCCGTTGTTGACGACCGCGACGATACGGTCGATCAATTGGACGCGAGGCGTCGGGTGCTCCGCCGCGTGCGCGGACACCAAGGCGGCGGCTGTCCAGCAGGCGGCAAGCAGGATGACAAAGCGGTGGCTGAGACTTCTCATAATGTATTACTCGTTAATCCTGGTGTAACCACTAATGTTTTGTTTTAGAATTTCCAGCGGGTCGGTGCCGACTTTGCTGAAGCCATTGAGTTCCAACTGCACGAAAAACGCTTTATTCATGGTATCGGTGCCGGTGGCCAGGCCGTGAACCACGAACCGGGCAACCCAGCAGCCGCCATCGTATTCTACGCCGGCCAATGCTTCCAGCACCTTTTGATCGAGAATGGAGTAATTCCAGCGGCCGACGCCGTGCCAGCGGCCGAAGAGCGGCCACTGACCGGAAACATCCACCTGTCGCAAGCTATTGACCGTATAACGGTAGCTCAAGTTCAGCAGCTTGCCGGCCTCGGGATTGTAGCGTGCGCCGGCATTGAATTGTACGGTTTGGCGCTGATTGGGGTCATACTGCAGCAGGGTGGACGTTGTTAGCGCTGGTGCGACGGTTCCCATCACACCGGCCAGGATATCGGATGACCGGTTGGTGCGCGGTAGGGTGGCGGGCGTGAGCGTGACTTGCTGGTCTTTGAAATAATAGCGTTGTCCCAGCATAAAGCGTAGGCGCTCCCGGCCGCTGTGCGGATCCAGCAGACGCGAAGTGAGCGCCAGCGTTGCTTGATTCGCATCGTTGATGCGGTCGCCGCCGCTGAACTGATTCTCGGCAAAAATGGATGAGAAATTCAGATCGGCGACCCCGGTGTCGAACAACGGTATCCGGTCCTGGTTGCGGTAGGGAATATACACATAATGAAGCCGGGGCTCCAAGGTTTGCACGTACGCATTGTGGAACAAGGTGGTGTCGCGCTCGAAAATCAGTCCGCTGTCCAGGCTAAAGGTCGGCACTGTAAGCGTGGTGTCGGGCAAGTGGGTCGTGCTGTGATCCAGCGAATAGCGGGTGTAATGTAGCCCCACCTTCGGCTTGAGGTAAGCGTAGCTGGTGGAGAGCGGCAGCGTCGCCGTGGGGTAGAGCGAGAAACGTTTGCCGTTCACCAAGGTGGGGTGGCTAAAATCGACGAATGCCCCATTATAGGCGAGGTCCAGGCCGTGAATATTGCGCCAAGCGTCGCGGGCGGTGAGTTGGGGCAAGCGGTCGTAAGGTGGCGAAATCGGGTTTTGCGGATCTTGCAAGGTTTGGTAGCGCTGCGCCAGCGCGCTGAAATTAAACGCGCCGCTGTTATACTGAAGCGCGCCTTGGCGGGGAAGGTAAGTCGTCGAGGTGGCGACGGCCTGCGTGCTCAAGTCACGGTAATAGGCATCGTCGGACACTTGATTCAGATCCAGGCTGCCGCCCCAGCCGTGACCGAAGTTCTGCGCATGCTGAATGGTAATGGCGTAACGATCCTTACCGGCGACCCGGTCGTTGGGCAGATCCACGACATGGACGACGCCATGGTAATTTTTTTTCAGGTAACGGAATTCGACGCCGAGCTGTAGCCCGCGTTTCGTCAACAGCCGCGGCGTAATGGTGGCGTCGGCGTTCGGCGCGATATTCCAATAATACGGCAGGATCAACTCGGTGCCGCTATTAGCGGTGGTGCCGAAGGTCGGCGCGAGGAACCCCGATTTGCGCTGCTTGTTCAGAGGAAACGTCATCCACGGCGTATACAGAATCGGCATGCCCTTGAACCATACGCTGGCCTGGTGAGCGGTGCCGATTTGGGTGGTGCGGTCGATGTCCAGTTCCTTCACCTTCATGTACCAGTCATTATCGCCGACGGGGCAGGTCGTGTAGTCCGCATGATTCATGCGGTACTTGTCTTGGCCCTGGAACAACAGCTGATGGGCATGACCGCGGGCAGCGCCCGACGTGAGACGGTAATTCGGCGTTTTCATGGCGCCGACATGGGTCTTGAGATTCAATCGTAGTCGCGGCCCGGTCAGGATATCGCCGCTTTTTTCAACGCGCACCTTGCCCTTGGCGAACACGTCCTGCGTGGGTTTCTCATAGCGTAGATAGTCGCCGCGAATCGATTCGCCGTCCTGGCGCAAGTGCGCATTGCCGAACGCCTCCACGATATGTTCCTCGTGCCCCTCGATGCGGTCGGCGGTGATAAAAACCGGCGGCTGGCCGCCCGGCGGCGTGACGGGTTGGGGCAAGGCCGCCTGCTCTTCCGGCGTCTTCGCTGCGGGCTTGCGTGTTAACGGTATCGGCGTGGCGGCAGGGCGCGGCGCATGTCCACGGCTCGCCGGCAGCGGGGCGGCCGCCGGCGGGGCGGCGGCGGCGGGCGTTTCCACCGGCGCCGTCTGAGGCTGGCCGAGCGACGCGGCGGGCACAGTCGGGGCCGGCGCCGGTTTCGACGCTGGCAGCGGCGTTTCCGGCGGCATCGGCGTGGTCTGGGCGGGCGGCGGCGTCACGGGTTTTCGCGGAGGAAGCGGCGGCAGGGGCTGGAGCAAGGCGGGATCCAGCCGAAAATCGGGAAGCCCCACGGCGGCGTGAGTATAAGCGGGCAACAGGCAAATAACGGAGAAGGCGATCGGAGTGAGCCGGAAAATTTTCATTATGGCTTGGCGTGTTTAAATCGATGATAAAATCGCATAAATTCGACTTTTACGCAATGTGAGTGTGGTTTTGGAACGTTTAGCGCAGCTTGAGCAGTGGTTACAGCGGTTATTTCCCGGCGAGTCCATCGCATTGGCCCCCGCCTCGTCGGACGCCAGTTTTCGGCGTTATTTTCGCATTCGCCTCGGTGGCGGCAGCCGGATCGTCATGGACGCGCCGCCCGGCCGCGAAGACTGCGGCGCGTTTCTACGGGTGGCCCGGCTGTTCGCCGCCGCCGGCGTCCATGTGCCCGAGATACTGGCCGAAGAAATCGCACAGGGGTTTCTACTACTCTCCGACCTGGGCGCGACCACCTACTTGCAAGCGTTAGCCGACGGTGATGCCGACGCCCTTTATCGGGATGCTATCGTGGCGCTCGTGCAAATTCAGCGCGCTAGCCGTGCCGGCGTGCTGCCGGAATACGACGAAGCCCTGTTGCAACGGGAAATGCAGCTGTTTCCCGACTGGTACGTGACCATGCACCGCCAAGCCGTGCTGACGCCGGCGCAGCAAGAGACCGTTCAGCGCCTGTTTGCCCTGCTGCTGCACAACAACCTCTCCCAGCCCCGGGTATTCGTGCACCGGGATTATCATTCCCGCAACTTAATGGTGGCCGATCCCAATCCCGGCATTCTGGATTTCCAAGACGCCGTCACCGGCCCGGTGACTTACGACCTGGTTTCACTGCTCAAGGACGCCTACATCGATTGGGAAGAGCCGCAAGTACTGGACTGGGCCATTCGCTACTGGGAGCAAGCGAAAGCGGCGGCGCTGCCGGTCAGCCGGGATTTCGCCGCATTCTACCGGGATTTTGAATGGATGGGGGTGCAACGGCACCTCAAGGTGCTCGGTATTTTTGCCCGCCTGGCACACCGCGACGGCAAGACGGATTACCTGAACGACATGCCGAGAGTGTGGACATACCTGCATAAAACCTGCGCACGTTATACCGAGTTACGACCATTGGCGCGGCTGTTGGATCAACTGGAAAACCAGCCGCTACGCACAGGATACACGTTTTGACGGGATTTCCCGCCATGATCCTGGCGGCAGGACGCGGAGAACGCATGCGTCCACTGACCGACACCGTACCCAAACCGCTGTTGCCGCTAGGAGGCAAGCCGCTGATCGGCTGGCATCTGGAGAAATTGGCGCGCACGGGATTTTCCCCCGTGGTCGTCAACCACGCCCATCTTGGCCACGCCATCGAATCCGCCCTGGGGGACGGCGGCGCCTATGGAATCCCCATCGTCTATTCGCCGGAAGCCGAGGCGTTAGAGACGGCGGGCGGCGTCGCCAACGCCTTGCCGTTGCTGGGCGATCGTCCCTTCTTGGTCGTGAACGGCGACATCTACTGCGATTACGATTTTGCCCGCCTGCATCCAGTATTGAACGCCATGGCGCGCGGCGGTAAGGATCTCGCGCATTTGGTGCTGACGGACAATCCGCCGCACCACCCGCAAGGGGATTTCGGCCTGGCGGCGGGGCGGCTGACAGCGCGGGCGCCGCGGCTGACGTTTACCGGCATTGGCGCGTACCGGCCGGATTTTTTCGCGGGGGTGCCGTGCGGCGGCAATGCGCCGTTGGGGCCGCTAATTCGCCAATGGGCGGCGGCGGGCCGGGTGAGCGGCGAGCATTACCGGGGGCGCTGGGTAGATATCGGCACCCCCGAGCGATTGCGGGCGCTCAACCGCATCTTGGCAGGCTAGCGCGCCGGCGTTTCTTGTTTCACACCCCATTTCCTGTAACAATCACTCCTCGATGATTTCCTGATACCGCAATGAGCCGTTTCAAGCAATGCAAACAGCGCCGTCACCGGCTCGCTGCCCACATCGGCCAAGGCGTCGCGGTCATCCCCACCGCCCCGGAGCGGGAGCGTAACGGCGGCAGCGACTATCCCTACCGTTACGACAGCCACTTCTACTACCTCACCGGTTTTACCGAACCCGAAGCAGTGCTGGTGATCGTTGCCGACGCGACGAAGAAACGGGGAAAAGCAGAAAGAAGCCTCCTGTTCTGCCGCGAGAAAAACCCGGAGCGGGAAACCTGGGACGGCTTTCGCTACGGGCCGGAGGCCGCCCGCCGGCGGTTCGGTTTCGACGAGGCGCATCCCATCGGAGAGCTGGACGAACGGCTGCCCGGCCTGCTGGGAGACCAGCCCGTAGTGTACTCCTTTATCGGCAGCGACGACGCATGGGATCGGCGCTTGCATGGCTGGCTGAACCAAGTGCGCGCCCAGGCGCGAACCGGCGTGCGCGCGCCGGATGGCCTTCTCGACGCGCGCGCGCTGTTGGGCGACATGCGGCTCGTCAAAACGGCCGACGAATTGGCGCTGATGCGCGCCGCCGCAGCGATCTCCGCCGACGCTCACTGCCGCGCCATGACGCGTGTGCGTCCGGGAATGCGGGAATACGAAGTCGAAGCGGAGCTGCTTCACGAATTCCGCCGCCGCGGCGCGCAAGCGCCGGCGTACCCCTCGATCGTCGCGGGCGGCGCCAACGCCTGCGTGTTGCACTACATCGAAAATCGCGCCCGATTAAACGCCGGCGATCTGCTGCTGATCGACGCCGGCTGCGAACTGGACGGCTACGCCGCCGACATTACCCGCACCTTCCCGGTCAACGGCGAATTCAGTCCTTTCCAGAAAGACCTCTACCAGATCGTACTGGCGGCCCAGCAAGCGGCCATCGCCAAAATCAAGCCGGGCGTCCGCTGGGACCGGCCGCACCGGGCGGCGCTCGCCATCCTGGCGCGCGGATTCATCGACCTTGGCCTGTGCCGGGGCAGCGTGGGCAGCGTATTGGCGTCGGGCGATTACCAGCGTTTTTATATGCACAAAACTGGCCACTGGCTCGGGCTGGACGTACACGACACCGGGCAATACAAAGAAAACGGCAAATGGCGCAAACTGAAGCCTGGCATGACATTGACCGTCGAGCCCGGTTGCTACATCCGCCCGGCGGACAACGTGCCGCAACACTACTGGAACACTGGCATCCGCATCGAGGACGACATCGTGGTGACCGAAAGCGGCTGCGACGTGCTGACCACGGCCGTTCCCAAAACCGTGGACGCCATCGAAACCCTGATGGGGCGGCGATGAGCGGCGAAACACACCGGTTTTCCACGGACGTGGCCATTGTTGGCGGCGGGCCGGTGGGCGCGTCGCTGGCGTTGGCGCTGCAAGGCAGCGGGTTGCGCGTTACCGTGCTGGAAGCGCGGCGGCGGCCGCCGGGTGGAGATCCGCGCGCCTTGGCGTTGTCCTATGGCAGCCGCCTGATCTTGGAGCGGTTGGGCGTGTGGCGCCGGATTGCGGCGGCGACCCCGATCGAAACTGTTCATGTATCGCAACGCGGCGGTTTCGGCCGGACGGTGCTGCGCGCCGAAGACAGCGGCGGCGACGCGCTGGGTTACGTGGTGGACTATGCTGATCTTACGGCGGCGCTGCAAACCGGCTTGACGGACGCCGGCGTGGATTGCCGCGTGGGCGCCGAAGTGACCGCGGTGACGCCGGAGCGCGGCGGCGTTACGACCGCATTCATCCAACACCATCGCGCCGGCGAGGCGCAAAGCGCCTTACTGGCGCTGGCGGATGGCGGTCGCTTGCTGGAGCGATTACCGGCGTTCGAACAACACATTCACGACTATCGGCAGCACGCCATCGTCGCGCGCGTGACAACGAACCGTCCCCATCGACAATGCGCTTATGAACGCTTCACACCCCAGGGGCCGGTAGCGCTATTGCCCGCCGGCGACGCGTGGGCGCTAGTGTGGACCGTAGTGCGGGAAGAAGCGGATCCCCTATTGCGGTTGGACGAGACAACGTTCCTAGCGGCATTGCAACAGCGCTTCGGCGGGCGGGCGGGCGCTTTTCTCACCGTGGGGGCGCGCACCGCCTTCCCTCTCTATCGTAAACAAACCCGGCCGGTGGCGATCGGCCACATGGCGGTCATCGGCAACGCCGCCCAAGTGCTGCACCCCTTCGCCGGGCAAGGCTTCAACCTCGGTTTGCGCGACGCCTGGACCCTGGCCGACGAAATTCGCCGCGCCGCCGCGGGCGAATTGGGCGCGCCCGCCATGCTCGACCGCTACCGGCGCCGCCGCATCCTGGACGCCCGGGGCGGCGCGGCCTTGACCGACGCGCTGGTGAAATTATTCCTCGGCGACATTCCCAGCCTGCAATGGGCGCGTGGGCTGGGGCTGGCGGCGCTGGATTGGTTGCCGGGCGCCAAGCCGTTTCTACTGCGGCGATTCATTCACGGCATGGGATAGCATGAGAAACGCGGCGGACTTCGATATCCTCATCGTCGGTGGCGGCCTGGTGGGCGCGGCGCTCGCCTTGGCGCTGCGCGATAGCGGCTTGCGGCTGGCCCTGGTGGAGCGCGGCGCGCCTCAGCCGCTGCCACCTGGCGACGACTGGGACGCCCGTATTTACGCCATCACCCCGGCCAATGTCCGCGCCTTGCAACGGTTGGGCGCATGGGCGCATCTCGACGCGGCGCGTCTCGCGCCGGTGTATACAATGCAAGTGTGGGGCGATGATGGCGGCCAGATCGCATTCAGCGCCGACCGCTTGGGCGTGCCGGCGCTTGCCGCCATTGCCGAAAGCCGGCGAGTGCTGGACGGACTGTGGATACGGTTGCGGGAGAGCGACGCAGTACACTGCGTGACCGGCCTAGATTGCGACGCGCTGACCTGGGAGGCCGAGCGGGCGTGTCTACGGCTGACGGACGGCGCGGAACTCACCGCCCGCCTGGTGGTGGGCGCCGACGGAAGAGACTCCTGGGTGCGCGATCAGGCGGGCATCGACATCCATCCCCATTCCTACCAACAATGGGGCATAGTGGCCAACTTCGCCACGGAAAAGCCCCACGGCCAAACGGCCCGGCAATGGTTCACGCCGGACGGCGTCCTGGCCTACCTGCCGCTGCCGGGCAATCGCATCTCCATCGTCTGGTCCGTCGAGGAAACCAAGGCCCAGGCATTGATGGCGCTGCCGCCGGACGCCCTCTGCGCCGACGTGGCGGCGGCGGGGCGGCATGCCGTGGGCGCGTTGCGGCTCATCACGCCGCCGGCGGCATTTCCCTTGCGGCGGCTCAACATCGGCTCGCTCGTCAGACCGCGATTGGCGCTGGTGGGCGACGCCGCCCACAACGTCCATCCGCTGGCCGGCCAAGGCGTTAACCTCGGGTTTCAGGACGCCTGGCGGCTGGCGGAAACGCTTCATCGCCGCGGCGTTTACCGCGATTGCGGCGACTATCACCTATTACGGCGCTACGACCGGGCGCGGCAGGAAGACATCCTCGCCATGCAAATCGTCACCGAAGGACTGCAACGGCTATTCAATAACCGCGATCCACTGCTCGGCTGGGCGCGCAACCTAGGGCTATCCGCCGCCAACCGGCTGACCGGAGTCAAACACCTGCTGGCGCGGCGCGCCCTGGGAACCGGCTAATCCGTCATCGACTAGACACACCAAGGGACACACATGATTAAGCTATTTTCCGCACTGGCCATAACCGTACTCTTCACCGCCGGCGCGTTCGCCGGCGACGCCGCAGTCAAACAAGCCGTCCAAGCGCGGCTGCCCAACGCCATAATAAAAAGCATCGCGCCAACGCCCTATACCGGCTTGTACGAAGTCGTCACGCCGCGCGAACTGTTCTACACCGATGCGCAAGCGGACTTCTTCTTCGTCGGCAGCCTGATCGACGCCAAAACCATGCGCAACCTCACCCAAGAACGGATGGAAGCAATGCGCCGGGTGCGCTTCGACCGCCTGCCGTTCGACCTGGCGTTAAAAATGGTGCACGGGAACGGCCAGCGTCAACTCGTCGTATTTTCCGACCCCGACTGTCCCTATTGCAAGCGCCTCGAAGCCGAGCTGGAAAAAATAAACAACCTTACCGTATATACTTTCCTCTATCCCATCCCGAGCTTACACCCCACCGCGCCGGCCAAGGCCAAGGCCATCTGGTGCGCCAGAAACCGGATCAAGGCGTGGGAAACCTGGATGCGGCGCGGCGTGCTGCCGAGGGGTAAAGCCCGGTGCGCGACGCCACTCGCCAAAATCGCCGGCCTGGCCGCAAACATCAAAGTCAGCGGGACGCCCACCCTGGTTTTCCCCGACGGACATGTCGTTACCGGCTTCGTACCCGCCGCGCGGCTGGAAAAAATGCTGAACGCCGCCACGGCCGCCGCCGCAGCGGCGGCGGAATAAAGGAACACACAATGAAAGAATTTTGGAACGAACGTTACGCCACTGAAGAATACGTATTCGGCACCACGCCCAACGCATTCCTGGCGAGCCAGGCACACCGGCTGCCGCCGGCGGGGTCGGCGCTGGCGGTAGCGGACGGCGAAGGACGCAACGCCGTATGGCTCGCCAAGCACGGCCTGGACGTACTGTCGCTGGACCTCTCCCCGGTCGCCCAGGAAAAGGCGCGCGCGCTGGCGGCGCGGGAAGGCGTGGCGATCAAAACCGAACGGGCCGACATCCTGACCTGGCCATGGGAAACGCAGCGCTTCGACCTGATCGTCGCCATCTTCGTCCAAGTGGTGGGATCGGCGGAACGCGCCGCGTTCCACCACCGCATTCAAGCCGCGCTCAAGCCCGGCGGCTTGCTGATCCTCCAGGGCTATACCCCGAAGCAACTGGAATACAAAACCGGCGGCCCATCCAACGTCGACAACCTCTACACTGCCGCCATGCTGGCCGCCGACTTCGCCGCCATGGAAATACTGCATTTACGCGAGCACGAAGACAGAATGCGCGAAGGCAAGGGCCACGACGGCATGTCGGCCCTGGTGGACCTCGTAGCGCGCAAACTATAACCCGGCCCGGCCCACGCGCCGGGGATAGCGCCGGCTAAAAAGAAGACAAGGCCTCCGCCGCGCCGCCGGGAAAATACTTCTTCAACCGGTAAAGCAAGGTATACCGGCTAATCCCCAACAGCCCCGCCGCCCGCGTTTTATTACCCCGCGCCTGCTGCAAGGCTTGCAGAATCAACGTGCGCTCGGAATGCGCCAGGCTGAAACCGTTCCCCGCAAGCGGCGGCGTTTTTCCCGCGTTGCGGATAGCGGGCGGCAGATTCTCCACCGTCAACGGCGTCGAGCGCGCCGCGCAAAGAATCGTGAGACGCTCGCACAGATTCTTCAACTCCCGCACATTGCCCGGCCACGCATACGCCTTGAGCGCCTCCGCCGCGCGCGGCGTAAACCCGATGGGGCGCAGGCCGTGCGCCGCCGCCGCCTGCCGGACAAAATGCGCGGCCAGCAACGGCACATCGCCGGCGCGGTCGCGTAGCGGCGTCATCTCCAGCGGCACCACCTGCAAGCGGAAAAACAAATCGGCGCGGAACCGACCCGCCTGCACCCAGCGCTCCAAATCGCCATTCGTCGCCGCGACAACCCGGACATCCACCGTAACCGGGCGGTCGCAGCCCAGCGGTTGAATCTCGCCGTTTTCCAGAAAACGCAACAACTTCGCCTGCGCCGCGGGAGGCAGCTCGCCCACCTCGTCGAGAAACAACGTCCCGCCGCCGGCGGCGCGAATCATGCCATCGCGGTCGCGATCGGCATGGCTGAACGCCCCCCGGCGATGGCCGAACAGCTCGGACTCCACCAAATGCTCGGGAAGCGCCGCGCAATTGACCGCGATAAACGGCTGTTTCGCCCTTGGGCTGTGCGCGTGGAGATAACGCGCCAGCACCTCCTTGCCGCTGCCGGACTCGCCGAGAATCAACACACTCGCATGCGTCGCCGCGACCAATTGCGCGGTGTTAAGCAACTGGCGGAACACCGGCGCGGAACCCAGCGGCGCGGAAAGAAACGGATGCGTTACCATAGCGCGCAGTATAACGGCGGACTTTTTCAGCCGTCAACGCCGGCAAACCGCCCGGTGTCCCCGTCCGGGGCGGACAACCAGTCCTCGCCCGGCCGCGCGGCGCTCGACCGGCGACCGCGGATTCCAAATATTAGGACACGCGTAGCGCGCGCGCTACGCCCGCGAAACGAAATCGGCGGCGGCGGGAGAATCCATCCCCCCATGCGCCGCTCCCGGCTTGACAAAACGGGCAATCGCCCCCACGATAACGGCAGCGCGCGGGAGCCGTGGCCGCATAATCGGCCGCCCGGCGCGAACTAAAGAACAAAACCGGAAGGCGCCGTCCTTCGTCACAACAAGACTAAAAAACCCTGGGGAGGGCGCATGACCCGCCACACCACCGCGCCGCTTCGACCGGCGCAAGACCCAACGCCGCGCCGGCGGCCCGCCCGGCGCTTCGCCGCCGCGCTGCTCAGCCTAATAATACTCACCGCCGGCTGGCTCGGCCCCATAACACCGGCCAACGCCATGGCGCCAGCGCCAGGACTCTGGTTTCCTCAATTAGACGATGTGGATTGTCCCGGCGGAACGCTGCTAAAAATGGTCGCGTGTACGTGTCCTTCTACTGGCTATTATGGCGGCCACTATCATCCCATTAACCTTAAAATAAAGCCGTGGTTCAGAGATGGAAAGCGTGATGGATTGGCCGCAACATGGGATTGTGTAGACAATGCGAGTGGCCATGTTGATTGGGCTTCTATTATTGCGCTGGCAATGTCCTGCCCGACGGGCCAACACTACAACCCCATCGGCGTATGCGTTAGCAGCGCGCCGCCGGACCTCGTCGCCCAACACAGCCCCAAAAACAACGGCCAGCCGCGCTTCTGCCCGGTAGGCAACCCCGTCAACCAAGCGACGGGAAACAAATACCAAATCGCCACCGACTACCGGGGAGCGGGGCCGCAGCCGC
>Ga0316206_1001449_pt1 | contig 20739 bp, 13 predicted proteins | sample 6monthpyrite_MG_FD_204942 | JGI IMG/M metagenome (GOLD analysis project Ga0316206, IMG submission 204942) | Microbial mat bacterial communities from mineral coupon in-situ incubated in ocean water Damariscotta River, Maine, United States -... | ecosystem: Environmental > Aquatic > Marine >... | reverse complement strand
TCGGTTATGGTGTTTCAGGACGTGAGTCATGAGCGTAAATTAAGTCGTCAGCTGTCTTATCAGGCCAGTCACGATATGCTGACCGGCTTGCTAAACCGGCGCATGTTTGAAGAATTATTAGAAGATCTGTTATTAAATATAAAAGTAGAAAACCGCCATCACGCGTTTTGTTATCTCGATCTCGATCAATTTAAAATTGTTAATGATACCTGTGGCCATGTTGCTGGTGATGAATTACTGCGTCAATTGGCCGAGTTATTAAAAACCTGCATCCGCGAAGGTGATGTACTGGCGCGTCTGGGTGGTGATGAGTTTGGCCTGTTGTTAGAAAATTGCGGGCTGGAAAAAGCCACCGAGGTGGCTGAAAAAGTCAGGCTAACCGTTAAAGATTTTCGTTTTGCCTGGCAGGACAGAAGTTTTGAAATCGGTGCCAGTATCGGTGTTGTGGGCATAAATACCGAAAATATGCAGCTTGCCAGCGTACTCTCTTCGGCTGACATGGCCTGTTATGCGGCCAAAGACATGGGGCGTAACCGGGTGCATGTTTATGAGCCATCCGACGCCATACTGGCGGAACGTCATGGGCAGATGCATTGGGCCGGGCGAATATCAAAGGCACTGCAGGAGCATCGGCTGGTCCTGTTTATGCAGACGGTAGAGTCTATTCATAGGAGTCGTTCCAACACGCAACATTGTGAAATACTGTTACGTATGCGTGATGAAGAAGGGGTGATGATACGCCCGGATAGCTTTATTCCGGCCGCCGAGCGTTATAATTTAATGCCCGCAATTGATCGCTGGGTGGTGCGCCAGGTGTTTAAGCATATGGGCGTGATTTGCTGTGACTGTGAGGACAAGGTTGTGGCGATAAATTTGTCCGGCACCTCGCTAGTGGATGAGGGCTTGCTCGAATATATTTTGGATATGGCTGAAAAGCACCATACAGATCTCAACAGAATATGCTTTGAAATTACTGAAACCGCCGCCATTAGCAACCTGGCCAAGGCCGGTCAGTTTATCAAGGCATTAAAAGCCCGGGGCTGTCGGTTCTCGTTAGACGATTTTGGCAGTGGCCTGAGCTCCTTTACCTACCTTAAAAATCTGCCGGTAGATTATATTAAAATCGACGGTTCTTTTGTTGTCGACATGATAAATGACCCGATTGACCGGGCAATGGTGGATGCCATTGTACGGGTAGGGCATGTGATGAAAGTACAGGTTATTGCGGAATGGGTCGAAAATGAGGAAACACTTAATTTGCTAAAAGCGATGGGTGTGGATTATGGGCAGGGATATCACCTGGGCGTGCCGAAAGAGGTGGTGTTGAATTGAGCTATTGATCTGAAATTGCTTATGTTAACGCCTACCAGAGGTGTCGTTTAAATTGTCTTCAAAGCCACTTATTTTAAATTAAATCCTTCCATTAATGTGCAAATGCCCACATAAAAAAACTTACCCAACCCGTTAGTGCTGTTAATGTTTTAAAGTCTTTGCATCAAACCCGTAGATTGCCTATTATGTGGCGACATTTAGATGGATATGTATTAGCGGTTACTAATGAATAAAATTATAAAAGATAAAATAAAGCAGGTTTTTCAGGGGTTATTTCAGCGTTCGATTATTGGATCAATTAAGGGGTGTATTCAGGTTCTTGTGCAGGGACTTGTTGTTTTATTTTTATCCGCCTCATTAGCCAGTGGGGCGAACTCAAGTGGGGCAACCTCAAGTTCCGGGGTTTCCCTGCCGGTTTACAAAATTGGCCCCGGGGATGTACTGGCTATTTCTGTCTGGAAAGAAGAGGGCATGCAGCAGGAAGTATTAATTCGCCCGGACGGAGGCATGAGCTTTCCACTGGCGGGTGATGTGCAGGCCGGGGGTAAAAGTGTTGCGCAATTGCAGGAAATGCTCACCGAAAAAATCAAACAGTATATTCCAGACCCGGTGGTCACGGTTTCCGTTCGACAAATTCAGAATAATAAAATTTTCGTTGTTGGAAAAGTTAATCGCCCCGGCGAATACGTGGGCACTGCCTATATAGATGTTCTACAGGCACTGGCGATGGCGGGGGGCTTAAATGCCTACGCAAGCTCAAATAACATTAAAATTCTGCGCCGCGTAAAAGCCGGTATCAAGAGCATGCCTTTTGAATACGATGAAGTTGCCGGTGGCTATAAGTTAAAACAGAACATCATCCTGCAAAGTGGTGATGTTGTTGTTGTGCCTTAAAACTTATTGAGTTGTTGTGGTTATGAGTTTTAAGACGATAAATATCCTTGTTTGTATTTTGGCTATCTGCCTGCTGAGTTCTGGCGTATCCAGTGCGGCGGAATGGAAATCAGAACCGAGTCTCTTTTTGAAGGGGCAATATAATGACAATGTCAGAATGCGAACCGATGAATTAAAAGAAGCTTCTACTGGTTTTACGCTGGAACCCCGACTTAAGTTTGCAGGTGAAGAGTTGCAACGCTGGGATATGGCAGTTGATACCCGGGCCAAAATCACACGTTTTCAGGATATAGAAGATGGGGATAGTGAAAACCTGTTTTTTGATTTTAATGGTGGGCGTCAGACAGAATTAACCGACTGGCGGCTGGGGGCTAATTACAGTAAAAATACCAATTTCGACACGGATTTTGATACATCAAATCCTGATGCGGGTATCGGTGACCGCACCGAACGTACAACCGCATCTATTTCACCATCGGTTCGATGGAATACCAGTGAGACCTCACAGATCCGCTTTAATCTAAATAGCACCCAGGTCACTTACGGTAAAGTAACAAGTCGTAATTACACGGATTACGATAATAATAGTTTAAGCTTTGTTGCCTACTGGATGCTGGCCGAAAATCATCAGTTAGGTTTTACTTCATCCTATTCAGAATATGATAGCCCGGATGCCAACTTTTCTTATGACCTGGCTATTTTACAATTCGACTATACCTATAATATAAACCCCACATCGGATTTGAGTCTTTCATTAGGTGGGCGCAGGCTGGATTCACTGAGAACGGTGGTAATACCGGTTATTGAAGATATTTCAAATCAGGAAAGTGGCACTGTTGTCAATTTAAGTTACTCAAGCCAATCAGAAACCGCATCCCATCGTTTCAGCGGTGGAAGAACGATTTCACCTTCCAGTTTTGGTGGGGCTCAGGAAGTGCGAAGTGTGACCTATCAATTTAGTATTAAAAATACCGAGCGCTTTATAACTAAGTTATTACTTGATGGCTCGGAAGCATCAACCGTAAATGGCACCGCATCATCGTTTCTTAATGATAGAACCCAGTATCGCATAGAGCCTTCAGTGACCTACAGGCTAAGTAAAAACTGGAATCTACAGTTTTTATACCGGTATATAGCCCAGGATTATACAAATAGTCTTGTTGACAGAGACGCTACATCAAACGCAGTGTATATAAATTTATATTTACACTGGCCTAAATTCGTAACAACTTATTAGTAAGATATATCAATATGGAAGAACAGGAAAAAAGTATTCAAGATTATCTGGCGATTGTGAGCCGTCGAAAAACGGCAATTATTGCGACAGGTCTTATTGTGTTTTTGATGGGTTTAATCACCGCATTAGTGTGGCCACCCACGTTTCGCTCATCGGCAACGATTTTAATTAAAGAGCAGGAAATTCCAAATGAGCTGGTGCGCTCCACGGTGACATCCTTTGCGGCTCAGCGAATTCAGACGATCAGTCAAAGTGTGATGACGCGTCCGAATTTGATGCAGATAATTGAAAAATATAATCTTTATGTGAAAGAGCGAAAGCGAGAAACTTCAGAAGAAGTACTGAAAACCATGCGTGAAGATATCGGTTTAGATATGATTAGTGCCGATGTGGTAGACCCTCGGACAGGGCGTCCGGGTGTTGCAACGATTGCCTTTAGTCTTTCCTATGAAGGTGGCAGTCCAGGATCCACCCAAAAAGTAGCGGGTGAGCTAACCAGTTTGTTTCTGGCGGAAAACTTAAAAACCCGTAAGGATAAAGCCGCAGAGACCTATACATTTTTAACCGATGAAACAGAAAAGTTAGAACAAAAAATAGCGGAATCGAGTAAACAGCTAGCAGAATATAAAGAAAAGTATGCCGATAGTCTGCCGGATATGGCGGCCATGAATTTATCTATGCTCAATCGAACTGAGTCAGAGAAGGATGCAGTTGCTTCCGAATTAAGAGCTTTAAAAGAGCGACAGATATTTTTGCAGAGTCAGCTTACACAAATTAATCCGCTCACCAATATGCGTTCAGCAACCGGTGAGTCTATTTTAGATCCGGCATCGAGATTAAAAGCACTTGAATCTGAGTATGCAAGTTTATCTGCAAAGTACTCGAAAAAACATCCGGACATTGTAAAAATCAAACGGGAAATTGCCGGCCTTCGTGAGCAAACAGGTCAGGGCGTGGATACTCAGGAGCACGCAAAAGCATTAACCAGAAAACGCAGTGAGCATGCTGCCGCTAAGAAAAAGTATTCTGCTGCTCACCCGGATGTTTTACGGCTTGATTCTGAAATTAAAGCCCTGGAAAAATCCATTGCAGAAAATCCCGCACAAACTGAAGTGCAGGTGATGAAAATGCAGCCAGATAATCCGGCTTATATTTCAGTGCAGACTCAGTTGCAAGCGATTGAAACTGAAATTAAATCAAATCTACTGAGAAAAGCCAGGCTTGATAAAAAACTTTTAGATCTTGAAGAAAGAATTTCACTTAGCCCGCAGGTAGAAAAAAACTTTCTGGTCTTAAGTCGAGAACAGCAAAATGCATTGCTGCGCTATCAGGATATAAAAGCGCGCCAGATGGAAGCAGAAATTGGACAGGTACTTGAAAATGAAAGTAAGGGTGAGTCCTTTGTTTTAATCGATCCCGCACAGTTTCCTGAGAAACCGGTTAAGCCGAATCGAACTGCAATTGTATTTTTATCTTTAATATTTTCAATTGCGGCGGGTTTAGGCATCGCCATTTTAAAAGAAGCAATGGATAGTTCGGTACGGGGTGTTTCCGGTGTGAGTAAACTGTTAACTGCAGCGCCACTGGCGGTTATTCCTTTAATTTATAATACTTATGATTTAAGACGTAAGCAGCGTATAAGTCGAATCGTTACAGGCTCTGTCATTGGTAGTATTGTGAGTGTTTTATTATTAATACATTTTTTCTGGACACCACTGGATGTTCTCTGGTTCAGAGGAATTCGTAAAGCAGAAAATGTGATGGATTTATAAGGGGATTAATAATGGAACGCATTAAACAGGCATTAGAACTGGCTCGTCAGGAGCGCATTAAAAATGGCGGCAAAGTGACAAGTGCAATCGCTAAGCCGGATAATAATCAACAACGTGTTGAAGAGCAGGATATTCAATACACCAAAACCCGCACCGTGCCAATGCCGGTGGCTGAGTTAAGGGAAAAACGAATTATTACCGAGCAGCAAAATAATATTTCCGATGCGTACAGAATATTACGAACGCAGGTTCTACAGCGATTAAATGAAAAAAACTGGAATACGCTGGCGATTACCAGTCCGGGAAGTGGTGCAGGAAAATCACTCACCGCAATTAATTTAGCCATGAGTCTGGCCAGGGAAATCGATAATACCGTTTTGTTAATCGATGCTAATTTACGCTCCCCAAAACTCGATCAATTTTTTGATTTTGATTCTGAGTACGGGTTAAGTGATTACCTGCTCAATGATAAGCCTTTAGGCGATATGCTGGTGCATCCGCAGGGGGTTTCGCGCTTTGTTGTATTGCCGGCAGGGCGCGCCATTGCTAACTCATCTGAAATGTTAAGCTCACCTAAAATGCAGCGACTGGTTGAAGAAGTAAAACACAGGTACCCGTCACGTATCGTTATTTTTGATCTACCGCCGCTTTTGGAAAGCTCCGATACGTTAGCATTTATTCCCAATGCGGATGCAACGCTGGTGGTTATTGAGGAAGGTCGAACCCAGGAAAAAGATTTAAAGCAGGCATTTGAATTATTGCAGGGTAATGAAGTCATCGGCACTGTGCTGAATAAGGCTTACACAACCGATAAAGATTATGCCGGTCTAGACTTAAAGCCGGGTTTAATTTCTCAGCTGCTGTCAAAAATTAGTGCGAAATCTGCGCGAGTGTAAAAAATATTTATTTCGTTGAGCCAGTGACTGGTTCTGGATGAGGTAATGTGAAGAGGGTTTGATACGAAATATCAATTCAGAAAACTTGCCTGTTTGTTAATGGTTGTGGTGTGTTACATGCCCTCACTCAATGCGCAGGTGAGTAATCAGACGTTAGCGATACTCGTAAATGAAAATGATCCGGAAAGTATTGAGATAGCAAAATACTACCAGCGAAAGCGTTTAATACCGGAAAGTCATATTATTTACTTAAAATTTAAAGCACAGTCAGATATGTTAACTGAAGCGGAGTTTGATGAAATACAAAGTCAGTTAAATGAAAAGGTAACAGGCGATATTCAGGCCTATGCACTTGCCTGGAGAAAACCCTGGAGAGTGGGTTGTATGTCTATTACGTCAGCATTTTCACTGGGCTATAGTAAGGCGTATTGTGCAACAGGTTGTAAGTTAACGCGGCCAACTAAATATTTTAACAGTCTGAGTCATCGGCCATATACCGATTTTAATATACGGCCATCCATGATGCTATCGGCTGGCAGTGTGGAAAAAGTAAAAAAATTAATTGATAAGGGTGTTTTAGCAGATTTTACAAGACCGGATGGTACGGCATATTTATTAAGTACAAGTGATGAGCATAGAAATGTACGGAGCGTATTTTTTTCACGAATTAAAAAAATATTTAATCAAATCTTAAATGTAGATGTGTTAAGAGCCGATGCCATAAAAAATAAAACGGATATATTGTTATATTTTACAGGCCATCAAAAAGTAAGGTGGGTAAATGAAAATAGTTATTTACCCGGAGCCATTGCGGATCATCTAACTTCTGCGGGCGGGCACTTGTTTAAAGGGAGTCAAATGAGTGTTTTAAACTGGATTGATGCGGGCGTAACGGGAACTTATGGTGCAGTTGTTGAGCCGTGTAATTTTATCCAGAAATTCCCAAGACCGGAAATTGTGATACAGAAATATCTGGCGGGTAATACGTTAATTGAAGCCTACTGGAAAAGTGTGCAAATGCCAGGGCAGGGTGTTTTTGTCGGGGAGCCGTTAGCGTCGCCTTATTTGAATTGTAAGTTGATGAAAAGTAACCAGGGTTATCGATTTTTCCCGGCAAGCCCAGAGAAAAATTTTGTCGAAAGAAAATATAAGAATTGTATTTAATGAGGTTCATTAAAAATTAAATTAAGGTTATTGAAATGAATGTAGTGATGATTGGTTCAGGATATGTAGGTCTGGTTTCCGGTGCCTGTTTTGCAGAGTTTGGTGCAAATGTAATCTGTGTAGATAAAGATGAGTCTAAAATTGATGCCTTACTGAAAGGTGAAATACCTATTTATGAGCCGGGGCTGGATGATCTGGTTAGCCGGAATGTTAAGTCTGGGCGATTAAGTTTTTCACTGGAATTAGAAAGTGCCGTATCAAACGCTGACCTGGTGTTTATTGCAGTGGGTACACCCACTCGGCGAGGGGATGGACATGCAGATTTAAAATACGTTTATGCGGCGGCTGAAGAAATAGCGGCTTACTTGCAGGGTTATACCGTAATTGTAGATAAATCTACCGTGCCTGTGGGAACTGCCCGAGAAGTGCATCGTATAATAAAGAAAACCAATCCTTCAGCTGATTTTGATGTGGCTTCAAACCCGGAGTTTTTAAGAGAAGGCTCGGCAATAGGTGATTTTATGCGACCCGACCGCGTTGTATTAGGTGTGGAGTCTGAGCGAGCAGAAAACAAACTTCGGGAGCTTTACCGTCCACTGAATTTAATTGAAGCGCCGTTGCATATAACCAATCTGGAAAGTGCTGAAATTATTAAATATGCGTCTAATGCATTTTTGGCAACGAAGATCAGTTTTATTAATGAAATGTCTCAGCTATGTGAAAAAGTCGGTGCAGATGTGCATTCGGTTTCAAAAGGTATGGGGCTGGATGGACGGATTGGTAAAAAGTTTTTACATGCGGGTCCGGGGTACGGTGGATCCTGTTTTCCAAAAGATACACTGGCGTTAATTCGTATTGCACAGGAGCATGGTGTTTCCAGTCGAATTGTTGAATCGGTGGTTGAGGTTAATGCGTCTCAAAAAGCTCGAATGGTTTCAAAAATTCGCGATGCTCTGGGTGGCACTGAAGCCGATAAAACCATTGCGGTATTAGGTTTAACCTTTAAACCAGAAACAGATGATATGCGTGATTCACCTTCACTGGCAATTTTACCGGCGCTGGTAGATAAAGGTGCACATATTAAAGCGCATGATCCTGAAGGTGTCGAAGAAGCGAAAAAACTATTACCCGAATCCATTCAGTATATGGATAATATTGAAGATGCAATAAAAGATGCGGATGCCATTGTCTTAATGACGGAGTGGAATCAATACCGTGGTTTGGATTTAGCCAAAGTGAAATCCATGATGAAAGGCAATGTATTTGTGGATTTAAGAAATGTATATGAAAAAAACACGATGAAAGCGCATGGTTTTGAATATACCTGTGTCGGACGCTAGTTGAATTATCCAGACGTTTAATGGCTTATAAAAGGTAGTCTTATGAAAATTTTAGTGACCGGTGCAGCAGGATTTATCGGTATGCATTTATCTAAGCGATTATTAGAGCGAGGCGATGAAGTCGTCGGTATCGATAACTTAAATGATTATTATGAAGTGCAGCTCAAACACGACCGCCTAAAACAGCTGGAAGATTACGAAAATTTTACATTTATCAAAATGGATATGGCAGATCGTGAAGCCATGGCTGAATTATTTAAAGAGCAGCAATTTAATCGGGTGATGAATCTAGCGGCACAGGCCGGGGTGCGCTACTCATTACAAAATCCTCTGGCTTATGTTGATAGTAATCTGGTGGGTTTCGCAAATATTTTAGAAGGTTGTCGACACAATAAAGTTGAGCATCTAGTTTATGCGAGTAGTTCGAGTGTTTACGGTTCAAATACAGATATGCCATTTAGTGTGCATGACAATGTTGATCATCCGGTGAGTCTGTATGCGGCTACAAAAAAGTCCGGTGAACTCATGGCCCATACCTATAGTCATTTATATGATTTGCCGACGACGGGTTTACGTTTCTTTACTGTTTATGGCCCATGGGGGCGTCCCGATATGTCGCCTTCTTTATTTGCCGGTGCAATCATGCGCGATGAAGCAATCAACGTATTTAACGAAGGTAAAATGCAGCGCGATTTTACTTATATTGATGATATTGTTGAAGGTGTAGTTCGTGTCATCGATAAAGTGGCAGAGCCCAATGAGCAGTACGATAAATCATCTCCGGACCCTGCAACCAGCTATGCACCCTACCGGGTTTATAATATTGGCAATAATGAGCCAGTCGAATTAATGAAATTTATTGAAACCATTGAAAATGCAGTCGGTAAAAAAGCTGAAAAAAATATGATGGGCATGCAGGATGGTGATGTGGTTGCAACCTTTGCCGATATCGATGCCTTAATTGAAGCGGTAGGATTTAAACCGGCAACATCATTAAAAGACGGCATACAGAAATTTGTTGACTGGTATAAAGATTATCACGGTTGATAACGATACTCTTAACCCTGTGATCACATGAAGGTCGGCATAGATTTAGGTGAATTGTAGGCGCAAGCCTGAGCTCGTAACTAGACCCAGGAATGAAAATTTACATGAAGGCACGCAGAGTCAATTATAACTATGAATTATTACGCAAAAGAATCATTTGTTAAAATGCTTTCTATGGAAGAAAGCGAACAATTAAAAAAAACAATTCCAGTTAACTGTACGGTTACTTTAAATCAACGGCAGTTATGTGATCTGGAAATGATTTTAAATGGCGCGCTGAATCCGTTAAATGGTTTTATGACGGAGGGGAATTATAATTCTGTGCTGGAAAATATGGCACTGGATAGTTTAGCGTCGGAAAATAATTTATTATGGACACTTCCAATAACTCTTGATGTTTCTAAACAACAGCTGGATGATTTTGCTAACGCGGATACCATTGGTCTTTGCGATCAGGAAGGTTTTATGCTGGCGGTGATGAATCTGCAATCTGCGTGGAAGGCCAATAAAAAAATCGAAGCCCATAAAATATACTTAACTGACAGCGCAGATCACCCAGGCGTTAAATATTTATACAATGAAGTAAAGGAATATTATATCGGTGGTGAAGTTACGGGTATGCAGTTGCCCACACATTATGATTTTGAATCCATAAGATTTACACCGCAAACTTTGCGTAATGAATTTAAAAAAGCCGGTTGGGATAAGGTGGTTGCTTTTCATACCAGTAAGCCCATGCATAAAGTGCATTATGAAATAACTGTGAATGCAGCCAGGTCAGTGGGTGCAAATTTATTGATACATCCGTTGTCAGGTGTAGGCAAGCCCGGTGATTTAGCGTATTACAATCGGGTACATTGTTATCAGGCGATAATGAAATATTATCCAAAATACCTGGCGATGCTGTCATTAATGCCACAGGCTATGCGCATGGCGGGGCCGCGAGAAGCAATACATAATATGATTGTCAGGCAAAACTACGCCTGCTCGCATTTTATTATTGGGCCTGAACATGCTTCACCGCCGGGTGTGCGGTTCGGCAGGCAGCGGTTTTATGATAGATATTCTGCACAAAAGCTGATCGAAGAATATAAAGATAAATTACAGATACAAATGATTCCAGTTGAAGAGCTGGGCTATTCTGAAAAAAGTACTAACTATATCGCCTGCAAAAAAGCGAATAGTGAAAAATTACAAACACTGGATTATACCGAAAAAGATTTTAATTATGCGCTGGAACATGATGAGCCTGTGCCGGAGTGGTATTCGTATCCTGAAGTAATAAATGAGCTAAGTAAAATTAAACTTAGCCTCAAGAAAAAAGGCCTAACGTTATTTTTTACCGGCTTGTCAGGGTCCGGAAAATCCACACTGGCCAAACTGGTGTATGCAAAATTTATAGAGCAGGGTGACAGACCGGCTACCTTGCTTGATGGCGATGTGGTTAGAAATAATCTGTCAAGTGAGCTGACGTTTTCAAAAGAACACCGGGATATAAATGTCAGGCGGATAGGTTATGTGGCTAGTGAAATAACTAAAAATAGAGGCGTCGCTATCTGCGCACCGATAGCACCGTATGAAAAAACGCGTGAAGCGGTAAGAAATACAATTGAAGAATACGGTGCGTTTATAGAAATTTATGTAGCGACCCCACTTGAAATCTGTGAAGGACGTGACAGAAAAGGCATGTATGCAAAAGCCCGTAAAGGAATAATTAAACAGTTTACCGGCATTAGTGACCCATATGAAGAACCACTAAGCCCGGAAATAAAAATAGATACCACGGACAAAACGCCGGTGGAGTGCGCACAGAAAATAATGCTCTATTTATTTAAAGAAGGTTATATTGGCTAAAGCGTAAATCTCCCCCAGCCCCTCTTTGTTAAAGAGGGGAGAACTAAGCTACCCCCTTAGAAAAAGGAGGATAAAGCTTATACTTCCCCCATAGAAAAAGGGGGATAAAGCTTATACTTCCCCCATAGAAAAAGGGGGATAAAGCTTATACTTCCCCCTTAGAAAAAGGGGGACTGAGGGGGATTTAAAAACTCCAGCCCTCTTTGCTAAAGAGGAAAGAAGTAAGCCTCCCTCTCAGAAAAAGGGGGATAAAGCTTATACTTCCCCCTTAGAAAAAGGGGGACTGAGGGGGATTTAAACACTCCAGCCTCTTTAACTAAAGAGGAAAGAAGTAAGCCTCCCCCTTAGAAAAAGGGGGATGAAGCTTATACTTCCCCCTTAGAAAAAGGGGGACTGAGGGGGATTTAAACACCTCAACCTCTCTTTAACAAAATAGGGAAGTATAAAAAAGAATGATTATAAATCGCAAAAAAATACAAAAGTGAACAAGGTAAAATAATGATAATCCCAGTAATATTATCCGGTGGCTCAGGTACAAGGTTGTGGCCATTATCCAGAGCATTGCGACCTAAGCAATTACTCAGCATGGTGTCGAATTACACAATGATCCAGGATACGGTAACCCGCTTGAAAGGGATAACAGATCTTGCTGACCCCATCATTGTTTGCAACGAAGAGCACCGCTTCACCATCGCTGAGCAAATGCGTGAAATGAATATAAATCCATCGGCTATTATTTTAGAGCCATTTGGAAAAAACACCGCACCGGCCGTTGCAATATCTGCACTGCAATCACAGAAAGATGAAAAGGATCCGGTGTTACTGGTTTTGCCCGCTGACCATGTAATTGGTGATCAAGCCGCGTTTCATGCAGCAGTAGAAATGGGTTACCAGGCCGCACTCAGTGACAAGCTGGTCACCTTTGGTATTGTGCCGGATGCGCCTGAGACGGGTTATGGTTATATCAAAGCAGGTGAAAAATTAGATAATGACAGCGTTTTAAGTGTCGAAAAATTTGTAGAAAAACCAGATACAAAAACGGCCCAAACCTATCTCGATGACGGAAACTATTACTGGAACAGTGGCATGTTCATGTTTAAAGCATCGGCTTATCTGAATGAATTAACTGCACATAATAACGAAATGTATAACTGTTCGGCAGAAGCATTATCCACAGCAACAATTGATATGGATTTTATACGTCTTAACCGTGAAGTATTTGAAAAATGCCCGGCAGATTCCATTGACTATGCAGTCATGGAAAAAACAGCTTCAGCGGCCGTTATTCCTGTAGACATGCAGTGGAATGATATTGGTTCCTGGTCAGCTTTGTGGGAAGTCGGTGAGTCGGATGAAAACGGTAATGTAACCCATGGTGATGTCTTATTAGAAGACAGTAAAAACTCTTATGTCCATGCTGACAGCAGACTTGTAACAACCGTAGGCTTAAATGACCATGTGGTAGTAGAAACCGCTGATGCGGTTTTAGTTGCACATAGAGATAAGGCGCAAAATGTTAAAGAAATAGTGGCCCAGTTAAAAGCAGCCAATCGGGATGAAGCCACTATTCATAGCAAGGTGTATCGTCCCTGGGGGGCATATGAATGCATTGATAATGATTCACGTTTTCAGGTGAAGCGTATCACGGTAAATGTTGGGGCAAGTTTATCGCTGCAATTACATCATCACCGTGCTGAGCACTGGATTGTCGTGCAGGGCACCGCAAGGGTTACCTGTGGCGATAAGGTATTTTTAATGGCGGAGAACGAATCAACTTATATACCTTTGGGTGAAAAACACCGTCTTGAAAATTCCGGAAAAATTCCACTGGAATTAATTGAAGTGCAAACAGGCAGTTATCTAGGTGAAGATGATATTGTCAGATTTGATGATGTGTATGGTAGAGAAGATTAAAAAACTCAGAGACGATTAAAAAATTCAGAGAAGATAAAATAAAGTAATTCAGAAAAACAAATAACATTCATTAAGTCTCCCCCTTAGAAAAAGGGGGATTAAGGGGGATTTAAAACCTACCCTGTCATAATGAAGAAAAAACATAACATGACTAGAAAAAGCTATAAGAATCTAATCAATTTATATAGCTTAGTAAAGTGCTAAACAAAGTAAATTTGGGAGGGTGGTAAAAAAGTGTCAGCAATAAATAAAAAAATATGTGTAATTGGATTAGGTTATATAGGTTTGCCTACAGCTTCTTTACTTGGTACCAAGGGTTTTAAAGTACATGGAGTAGATGTTTCAAAACATGTAGTCGATACAATTAATGAAGGTAATATTCATATAGTCGAGCCTGATCTTGATATTATGGTTAAATCTGCAGTGAATGCGGGTAACTTAAAGGCCGGGCTTGAACCCGTAGAAGCGGATGTTTTTATTATTGCGGTACCCACTCCGTTTAAAGGTGACTATGAGCCAGATCTGTCTTTTGTTGAATCGGCAACTCAACTGATTTCGCCTTACATTAAGCCCGGAAATCTTGTGATTCTGGAATCTACCAGCCCGGTTGGGACAACCGATGAAGTTGTAGCAAAAATTCTAAATGACAATGGTCACGATACAGATAAGAACGTGTTTGTAGCTCACTGCCCAGAGCGGGTATTACCAGGTCGAATTTTAGTAGAGCTAGTGGAAAATGATCGAATAGTTGGTGGTATAAACCCACTTGCTACAGAAAAAGCGATAGAGTTTTATAACTCATTCGTGCGTGGAGAAGTTTTAGCAACAGATTCAAGAACTGCGGAAATGGCAAAACTCACTGAAAACTCATCGCGCGATGTCAGTATTGCATTCGCAAATGAATTATCGATTATTTGCGATAATGAAGGCATTAATGTCTGGGAATTAATTTCGTTAGCCAATCGTCATCCACGTGTCAATATTTTAAATCCTGGGCCTGGTGTAGGCGGGCACTGTATTGCCGTTGACCCCTGGTTTATTGTGGCACGATCACCAGAATACGCTAAATTAATTAAAACCGCCCGTTTGGTGAATGATTCAAAACCAGATTGGGTGATTGAAAAAGTTAAAAGCAGAGCTGAGAAATTTAAGCACCCCGTTATTGGTTGTTTAGGTTTGGCGTTTAAAGCGGATGTTGATGATTTACGTGAATCACCTTCAGTAGATATCGTACGTAAATTAATTAAACAAAATGTAGGTGATATCTTAATTTCAGAGCCTAATCTTCAATCACATGATGAATTTGATTTGTTAGCATGTGAAGAAGTTATTCGACGTGCAGATATTGTTTTGTTACTGGTTGATCACAAAGAATTCAAAGGCATTAAGACTTTAGAGTTAAATGAAAAAGTATTGATAGATACACGCGGTACATTGCAATGATATTAATGCCCGTCATCCTCGAGTACTTATATCAGGGGCTTAGAGGCTTTTGTATTTTGAGCAGAGCAATAATCAAATGACACTAAAAGTATTATCAGTTTTCGGCACCAGACCTGAAGCCATAAAAATGGCCCCAGTAGTTTTGGGTTTGCAACAGGCTGAAGGCATAGAATCTTTAGTCTGTGTTACTGCACAACACCGAGAAATGCTTGATCAGGTGTTAGATTTATTTGAAATAAAACCGGATTATGATTTAAATATCATGAAGCCAGGGCAAGACTTATATGATGTAACTGCAAATGCATTGCTCGGTATGAGGGACGTGTTACGTGAGTGTAAGCCAGACCTTGTTTTAGTGCATGGTGACACCACCACCTGTTTTACAGCTGCACTTGCAGCATTTTACGAACAAATAAAAATTGGCCACGTAGAGGCTGGTTTAAGAACTGGTGATATGTCCGCACCCTTTCCTGAAGAGGCCAATAGATCTTTGGTGGGTAGGTTAGCCAGTTATCACTTTGCACCCACCGAAGGCTCAAGACAAAATTTACTAAAAGAAAACATACAAGATGAAACAATAACCGTCACAGGAAATACCGTTATTGATGCTTTGCTTATGGTGCGTGACAAAGTGAATGCATACCCAACTGAAAAGTGGTGTGAAAGATTTGGCGAAGAAGTATATGAGCGGATTATTAATGAACAGCGAAAATTTATTCTTATAACTGGCCATAGAAGAGAAAACTTTGGTCAAGGGTTTGTGGATTTATGTAATGCCATAAAAACGCTAGCTAGCAATCATCCCGATTGGGATTTAATTTACCCGGTTCATCTAAATCCGAATGTGCAAAAACCTGTAAATGAAATATTAAGTGATGTAGAAAATGTATTTCTTATTGAGCCTCAGGACTATGCGCCATTCGTTTGGCTTATGGATCAATGTGATTTGATTCTGACAGATTCTGGAGGGATTCAAGAGGAGGGACCATCACTTGGTAAGCCAGTATTGGTTATGAGAGATGTTACTGAAAGGCCTGAAGCTATTGAAGCGGGAACTGTTAAGCTAGTTGGTACTGACAAAGATAAAATCGTTAGCGTTGTTCAGAATGTAATGCAAGATTTCATTGTTTACTCAAGTATGTCACATGCGCATAATCCTTACGGCGATGGTGCGTCAGTAAGGCGAATAGTATCGGTACTTTTAAAAAATTCGAAAACTAGCTTTTAGATACCTCTTGTACTCCTACAAAATTTTAAATCAGGATATTAAAGTCACTTCTAAAAAGGTGATTAATAATCTATGGGCTTGTACTGAAGTAGTTATTAAAAATTCTAATAAACATGTCGCAAGTATTGGCTTTGAAGTTACAGCTAGAGTAAGTGATGGGCATTTTTAATGCATCATGAATATGGGGGTAAGCGGATTTTTCACCGTATGCTCAAGACTAATACTAGACGCTCATCGATGTTAAGACTCGTGCAGCATTTGAAGGGCATAAGGTTTTACCGACTATTAACGGAGTATGAGACGTTACATGAGTGCTATTGGGATCAGGTGTATATGGGGTGTACGTGCCAATTGGGATCAGGTGATGATTTTCAGGTTGTGTGGCAACAGCGATTAGCTAAAATGCCGATTGGTCCGACTTTAGCTTGTGGCTATGTGTATTCCATGAAATATAACTGGAAGTATGACTAGTATGACGGATTCATCAACCAAACTAAGCTTTAAACGAAATGCGATGTGGGCGATCGCTGGTTCAGCTGCAACGGTATTGTCTCAAATTGTAGCTATCGTTGTATTGGCGCGATTATTAACTCCTTATGAATTCGGTGTTGTGACAGCAGCCACTTTAGTTAACCAGTTTGCTCTCATCTTCGTAGAATTTGGAGTTGGCCCGTATGTGGTACAACGATCTGATTTAAATGAAAAATGTATTGGGACAGCTTACAGGATCTCATGCTTTCTAGGTTTACTAATCTCATTCCTAATTATAATGATAGCGCCGTTGCTAGCTAACTTTCTTGATGCACCAGAACTAACGCTAGTACTGAGAGTTTATTCGATAATGTTTTTGATATTCGGCTGGTATGCTATCTATGATGCATTGACGCAACGTGCCCTTGATTACGCGTACCTAGCGCGAGCAGATGCCATTAGCTTTTCAATAGGCTATGCAGGCGTATCTATAAGTTGCGCACTACTGGGGTTTTCATACTGGTCTTTGGTTATAGGGCATATCAGCCAAATGGCAATTCGTGGTACATTTTTACGGTTAAGGCATAAAAATCTATCACAGTATCAAATGAGTTTGAATGACGCGCGTAGTATTATGCATTTTGGTTTTGGCCAAACCTTATCAAGAATCGCGAGCATGATAGCCAGTCAAGCAGATGGCTATGTGGTGGCCACACGTCTTGGCATAACAGCCATAGGCACATATGGTCGTGCAAACCAGCTTGTTACGATGCCTGCTGCTCAACTTGGTCAAATATTTGATAAACTAATTTTTCCTCATATTTCACGGACTCAGGATGAGCATAAGCGTTCAGCAACTACATATCTTAATGCTATAACGGGAATTTGTATTCTCAGTTTTCCCGTGTGTGTGCTTTTTTGGGTATGCGGGGAGAGCATTGTCAATTTTTTGCTCGGCGCCAAGTGGCATGAAGTAACTCAGCCATTGAAGGTCTTAGCACTGGCTATCCCCTTTCGATTGATTCACAAAGTGTCTGATCCTACCGCAAGGGCGATGGGTAAAACGTACAGTCGTGCCTGGCGGCAATGGGTGGTTGCTGTTAGCTTGGTATCTTTAGTTTTAATTCTTAGTCCATATGGATTGGTTGCGATAGCTTGGGCCGTCGTCGTTACGTCGATTGTAGACGCGGGATTAATGGTTTGGCTTTGCTTTAGAGTAACTCACTTTCAAATTTCTCAATTAACTCAAGCTTTTAAGCCAGGTTTATATGCTGGTTTGGTGGCGCTCCTAGCCATCAATGGGATATTGGAGGTGCCGTTTTTGCAAGAACTGAATGACGTATTTCAATTGTTAATAGCTTGCATGTTTTTTGTAGTAATCGTATTTTTCTTTCTAAGAAATTTTCTAAAGAGGCTTAATTTGGCATGAAAAATATTGATCGACGTACATTTATGCAAATGCTTGGTATCTCATCCAGTTTGGCTTTATTTTCTCGACCCTTTGCTTCCACGACTAAAATACAACCAAAGAGTTCGCGAAAAATTGATATCAGTCAGTTTGATAAAGTGTTATTGCCACGAGAGCATGGCCAGTTAACATCAATGGTTAAACCGCTGACTAGGCGTTATCCATCTAGAGAGCATTGTATGCAAATGGCTGCTTTTTTTAATGAAAAAAAAGGCGTTTTAGTTATCGCAAATGATCCCGAGGGAGGTACTGCAGATTGGCACATACAACCCAATAGAACTTTAACGATCAACTTTTATGAAACAGATCCTGATGTTCTAGTCATAGACATTGAACCGACCATTGAGGCAGCGGCCAAAGTCTATAAGGAATGGGCAGTTAAGCAATATTGGATTCAGGGGCGTAAACGTGCGGCACCAAAACTTAATTTTGTTTCAGTCGCGTCAAGTTCTTCTATTGCTGTAGAAAAAAAACATCTAAATCAGGTATTAAATACTGTTGATGGAACAATTGGTGTTTGGTTAACCCAATGGCGAAGTAATCCTTTTGATCGTAAGTATCCAGATTACACACCGAAAGAGCCTGCTGAGTTAGCAAAGTTCTTTTCATATATTGCAGCTAATGGAGGTCTTGCATTTCCTTATTTAAATGGATTGCTATGGGATCGTGAACTAAAAAGTTTTCAAAGTAGAGGAGAACGTATAGCGGTGAGAACCGTGCGACAAAAAACGATTGCCTATAACCGAAAACTCGATTTTCTGAATTACGCGTGTCCATATACTCCAGAATGGCAGGATAAGATTGTCAATGCAAGAAACTCTCTTAAAGGTATAGATGGACAGTTGACGGGTGGCGTTTATTTAGACATGCTAGCAGCAGTTAGTCCTATGGCTTGCTGGTCTACCGATCACGGACATGAGCCAGGCGATTATGGTGCTTGGCGACGTGGTGTACGTGAGCTGCTTAAAAAAATTGACGGGCTCATAATGATTGAAGGCTGTGCGGAGATTTATATGGATTTATTTGATTACCCATTGATGCATCAGTACACGGATAGAGTTGATACTGTGAACTTATGGAATTTGGTGTACGGAGATTATGTTCAGGCGCTTGGTTGGCGTTTACCTAAAGGTGTTGAGCACTTGCAATTTGAGAAAACACTTAGACAATCCCGCGCTGCGGGACTTAATTCCTATGCTTCTCCATGGATGGTTTCAGAGCCTGAGTCCGCATTGTTTAAAAGACAATTGATTAATTATTCAGTTAAGTCTAACACTAAAACTTCTGTAGATACCCGCGCTAAAAAATAGCGATAATTTGTATAATAGTAGATCATCATGTTACATACCAATACTCAATCAACGACTGTTACACTAAAATCTTTAATTGATAAAGAAGAATATAATAGTCCAAATACAGATACAAATACAAATACAAAGCCAAAAGTGCCATGGTTGAACTTGCTAGTCACGGTCATCGTGATTTCAGTTTACTGTTTAATTTTCGCAGCAGGGAGATCGCCATTATTTGTTTTTAGCTCTTGGATGCTAATGGTTCTGTGCATGTGTTTTGTAATGATTGAACAACCTTTAAACTCACTAGCACCAGCTAATGTTGCATCATTACTTTACGCTGTCAGTTTTGCGGCTGCGCCAATGTGGCTAGCTGACCTTGGCGCTTATCACCACCGATATTTCGGGAATGAAGTCGAAGACCTCCTGGGCATGACTTCAGTGATGACATTAGTTGGATATGTGTTCTTTCTTATTGGTTATTTTGTATATATCCATATTCGTGGAAGAATGCGCATACAAACAATCGGATTGAGTATTAAGTTGCGCCGTTATCTGCGACTTTGTTTATTTGTGGCCGGAGTAGTGGGAACATTATTTTATATTATGTTGATAATTCAGTCAGGTGGCATTGGGCGCTTGCTTGGGTATAGTGGTGGACGAGCAGATATTTTTGGGAGTGTTTATGGCGGATGGTTTTGGGGTGCTCATATCCTGTTCGTGGCTTACGGTTTGTTTGCGATATTGGCAATGCAGAAACATCCATGGTTGTGTCTTGTTCTGGCGTTAGTTTTAGCAGCCTCGTTTGTGCCTTTTCAAGGTCGAGATTTAGTAGTTGCACCAATTTTTTGTTGGCTCATATTTTATCATTTGATGCGTAACAGTGTGAGCTGGAAAGCCATTGGTGTTGGAGCATTTAGTATCATATTAATCGCATCCTTGCTTGGTGCTTATAGGGGGGGAGTAATTAGAGATGATGCAGGAAGTTTTTTTTCCACGTTTTTTGAGACGACGGGTGCATCCCTCACAAAAACAGTTAGTGCTAACATTGAGCAGCTCGACACAGCCATGACAGCTGTTCGCTATGTTGAAAAAGAAGGGCATACGATTGGCCCAATGGTATTGTTTTCATGGGCTGAGCCATTGGATCGAGCGTTGTTGGGAAATAATATACCGAGTATATACTCTGGAGTTTTTATTGATCTGTTGTTGTATCCAGAACACAAAGGGTGGAATACAGCCGCAAGTCCATCTTTGCCGGGAGAGTTATTCATTGGTATGGGCTGGTTTGGAGTGGCAGCGGGTATGTTATTGTATGGTTTGGTCTTTGGACAACTAACTCGCTGGTGTAATAAAATGCACTATTCCCCAGTTTTATTTGCTGCTT
>Ga0316206_1001448_pt1 | contig 20756 bp, 20 predicted proteins | sample 6monthpyrite_MG_FD_204942 | JGI IMG/M metagenome (GOLD analysis project Ga0316206, IMG submission 204942) | Microbial mat bacterial communities from mineral coupon in-situ incubated in ocean water Damariscotta River, Maine, United States -... | ecosystem: Environmental > Aquatic > Marine >... | reverse complement strand
ACAGGAACCCGCAATTGGTGGTAATTCCATCCGCGCCATCGGCCACCAATTCGCGCGCCGCGTCGATGAAAGCGGGCAACAGCCCGTCGGCGCCGCCACGCACCACACGATCGGGCGAGGCATCACGCACCACCTTATAGAGCACCGGAAATGGCCAGGTCAGCGCGTTGCCCATGTCGCCGGGAATACGCGGGAACTGCGCCTCTAACATCAAGATGCCCACTGTTGCGCCGTAGACCGCCTTGCCACCTGTCACGATCATCTCAACTCTCCTCCAGCACGCGGTCCATCAGCGCGTCGGCGCCGCCCATGTAGATGTTGCTGATACCCTCTTTCACCGCGTCCACCACCTGATCCATGCGTTGCGAGATATGCTCTGACAGCAGATCCCCGGCGCGGTCTGCATTGCGATTGCATAGTGCCTCCAGCACGGCCTTGTGTTCCTTCTTCGACTCGGTGATGCGGGCCGCGATATTGACCCAGCGGATGAACCGGATGCGGTCATTGATCATCTGCAACTGCGCCACCAGCGCGCCATTTCCGGTGAGCCGGGCAATCCCTAAATGAAAGGCCTCGTCGCGCGAAACCGCCTGTGCCACGGTCAGCCCCGAAACCTGCATCCCCCGGTCCAGCGTTTCGTGGCGCAGCGCGTCCAGGCCTGCGTCATCGGCCCGGTGACAGGCCAGCATCACCGCCGAAGTTTCCAGAATCCGGCGCAGTTCATAGAGATCAAAAATCGTCTCGGGTTCCAGCGTTCGGCAAAAGAACCCGGTGCCGGGGCGGAATTCCACCAACCGTTCGGCCAATAGCCTGTTCAGCGCCTCGCGCAGCGGCGTGCGGCTGACATTCAGATCACGCGCCAGCGCCACCTCGTTCAGCCGCTCTCCGGGGCGGATGCCGAACCCGACCACCCGCGTCTTCAATTGCGCATAGATATCTTCGACTCGAGTCTCGCTCATATCCTGCCTCACTTTGCTGGTTGACAGAAAACCCGACTCGGCCCAAGAATGCAACCCTGCATACAGTCCTGAATTCAATGAGGCGACAATGGCCGAGACACGACCCAACGAACTGACCGGCGCCGAGGCGATGGTGCGCATGCTGCAGGCCCATGGGGTGCAGCATATGTTCGGCCTTTGCGGCGACACGACGCTGCCGTTTTACGACGCACTGTCGCAGCTTGATCATGGCATCACGCATTTCCTGACCCGCGATGAACGGCACGCCGGGTACATGGCCGATGCCTATGCCCGCGTGACCGGCAAACCCGGCGTGTGCGAGGGGCCATCGGGTGGCGGCGCGACCTATATCCTGCCCGGGCTGATAGAGGCGAATGACAGCTCTGTCCCGATCCTGGCGATCACCAGCGATGTGGCCACGACGTCGCGCGGAAAATACCCGCTGACAGAACTGGATCAGGTCGCGCTGATGCGCCCGCTGACCAAATGGAACGCCTCGCTTGATGCGGCATCGGCGCTGCCTGCCAATGTGCGCCAGGCGTTTCGTGCAATGACCAGCGGGCGGCCCGGCGCCACCCATCTGGCGCTGCCATTCGACACCCAAAAAGGCGCGGTGGACGCGGGCGAAATCTGGGCCGATCCGCGTCACCAAAGCTTTCCGGCAGAGCGTACCGCGCCTGACCCACAGGCCATCATTGATGCTGCCGACATCCTTGCCGGGGCAAGCGCTGCCATCGCGATCTGCGGCGGCGGGCCGGTGTTGGCCGGGGCAGAACCCGCCCTGCAAGCCATTGCAGAGGCGTTGGATTTGCCGATTGCCACCACTGTATCCGGCCAGGGGTCTATTGCCGAGACCCACCGCCAAGCGCTGGGGGTTGTCGGCTCTAACGGCGGTGTTCCGGCGACGCGGGCGGTGGTTGATGCCGCCGATGTCATCGTGTTCATCGGCTGCCGCGCCGGGTCGGTCACCACTGAACGCTGGCGCTCTCCGCCTAAAGGCAAGACGATCATCCATATCGATAATGATCCGATGGTGATCGGGGCCAATTACCCCACGGACGTTGCGATCTGCGCTGACGCCAAACTGGCGCTGGAGGCCCTGTTGGCCGAACTGCAAACCCGCGATCTGCCCGCACAGGGCGGCAGCGCCAAAGCCGCCACTGCCTGGGCCGCCAAACTGGCCGATTACCATCCGCTTGCCACCAGCACCGAAACGCCAATCCGACCAGAGGCGGTGATGGCCGCGCTGATGGACATCCTTGATGACGACGCGGTGATCTGCGCCGATCCGGGCACCCCCTGCCCCTATTTCAGCGCGCATTATCGGTGGCGCAAACCGGGGCGCAATTTCATCACCAACCGGGCGCATGGCGCGCTGGGGTATTCGCTGGCCGCCGCGATGGGCGCGCAGGTGGGCCGCCCGAATGCAAAGGTGCTTAGTGTGATGGGCGACGGGTCTTTCGGGTTCTGCTGTGGCGAGTTTGAAACACTGGCCCGCTACAATATCCCCGTGACCTCGATTGTGTTTTCCAACGCGGTATTCGGCTGGATCAAGGCCGGGCAGAAAGCAGGGTTTGGCCAGCGGTATTACAACGTCGATTTCAACCGCACCGACCACGCCGCCGTCGCGCGGGCGTTCGGTGTAAAATCCTGGACGGTTGAGGACCCCGCGCAGTTGCTGCCCGTATTGCGAGAGGCGATTGCCCATGATGGCCCGACCCTGGTCGACATCATCAGCCAACCCCTGCACGAGGCCGCGGCCCCGGTGTCGGAATGGGTTGCCTAGACAAGACTGACAAGTCGCGGCCCCGCATTGCCGCGGGCCGTTGACGTGGCTTTTAATCCCGCGTCACCGCGACATCGGCCATGCGCCCCTGCATCCGGCCCAGGAACTGCTGCCCGACCGCAGACACTGGCCGCCCCCGCGCCGTCACGATGACGATATCCAGCAGGATGCGGCGCCGGAACGGGCGCACCACGTAGCCCTCGCCACTGTCGCTGGCCAGGGTGAACGGGTCGATCAGCGCCGCGCCGATCCCTTGTTTCACAAGGTTCAGCGCGTTGCGGAACAGGTCTGTGTGACAACGCACCCGCAAGGCCGCCCCCGCCGTCTGAAACGCCTCGCGCGTGCGGCGCGTCACCATATGATCGGCCCCCATCACAATCACCGGAAAATTGTCGAGCAACTCTGGCGTCAGCACCTCATGTTGCGCCACCGGGCTGTCGCGCGGCACCGCGCACAGGGTTTCAAAATAGAACTCTTGCCGATCAAGCCCATCGTACAGAAGTGGCATTTCGCAGATCCCGATTTCGAACAGCCCCGCGATCACCCATTCCTGGATCTTGGCAGAGTATTGCGACTGGAACGACACCGTCAGGTTGGGTTTGTCACGGGCAAAATCGGCGATTTCCTGCGGCAGGAACCCAAAGGCCAGCGCATGGGCCGTCACCACCTGCAACTGCCCTGCTTGTTGGTTCTGCAGGTCCGTCACCGCCTGGTTCACATGATCCAGCCCGCGCACCACCGTGTCGATTTCGCGGTACAGCACCGCCGCCTCGGGGGTTGGCACCAGTCGGCCCTTGGATCGCTGGAACAGCTTGATCTTGGTCTGCCGCTCCAACTGCGCCAGCAGGTTGGAAATGCCCGGCTGCGAAATGCCCAATTGTTCCGCCGCCGCAGTGACGGTGCCGGTTTCCATAATCGAATGAAACGCCTGAAACTGTCGGAATCGCGAGGCCATGCCGTGACTATATCACAAAAACTTATAGAGTCGTAAAAAGATAGTATTGGAAATGATGTCAAAGACTCGTCAGGCTTTTACGTAGGGGAAATATCGCATTCATGACTGACCTTTCACAGATAATCACTGGGTTCGACCTTTGGCATCTTGCGCTGCCAGTCGTATCGCGGCGCGATCATGGCATCGGCTCTGTCGAGGGGACATGCGAGATCGTCGTGCTGCGCCTTACCGCCGAGGGCGGCGCCGCAGGGTTTGGCGAGGCTTCGCCCTGGTCGGTTTTCACCGGCTCACCAGAGGCCGCATACGCCGCGCTAGATCGGTATATCCGCCCGCATGTGCTGGGCCGCCCGGTATCAGACCGCGCCGCGATCATGGCCGACGCCGCCCGCGCCGTGGCGCATTGCACCGATGCCAAGGCCGCGCTGGAAACCGCGTTGCTGGACCTGACTGGCCATATCACCGGAGTGCCGGTGCATACCCTGCTGGGGGGTAAATGCCGCGACAGCATTCCGCTGTCGGTTTCCATCGCCAACCCCGATTTCGAAGCTGACATCGCCCTGATGCAGCGCATCCGCGAAGATGGCGTGCGACTGATCAAGCTGAAAACCGGCTTTGCGGGCCATGCGTTTGACATCATGCGGCTGGAACGCATCACCCAGGATTTCCCGGAATTCGAGCTGCGCGTCGATTTCAATCAGGGGCTGGAACCGCATGGCGCGGTGCAAAAAGTCCGCGATGTCGCGGGCTTTGCCCCGGCATTCATCGAACAGCCCGTGCGTGCGCATCACTTTGGCCTGATGGCAGAGATCCGGCGCAGCATTGATGTGCCCCTGCTGGCGGATGAAAGCGTCTTTGGCCCCGAGGATATGACCCGCGCCATTGCCGAGAAAATCTGTGACGGCGTGTCGGTCAAGATCATGAAATCAGGCGGTTTGACCCGTGGCCAGACCGTGGCCCGCATGGCCGCCGCCGCCGGAATGCCCGCCTATGGCGGCGACATGTTCGAGGCCGGTCTTGCCCACCTTGCCGGTGCCCACATGATTGCCGCGACCCCGGAGATCAGCCTTGGCTGCGAGTTTTATCAGGCGAGATATTATTTGGCCGAGGATATCCTGGAAACGCCTTTCGCCTGCGACAATGGCCAGGTGCAGGTGCCCGATGCGCCGGGGCTGGGTATCCGCCCCGATCTGGAAAAACTACGGCGGTTTTCGGTATGAACCGGGCTGCGCCCTTACAGCGATGTTGCCGCCCGCGCTGCCTGATCGTATTGCCCCGACATCAGGCGCAGCAGCCCCGACAGGCGGCTGATTTGGTCAGGCGCAATCCCAAGCTCGTCAACCGCGCTCAGCAACAACGCCTCGCGGATATCGCGATACCGGATGCAGGCGTCAGCCCCCGCCTGTGTCGCCGAAACCGCCTTTTCCTTGCCCCGCTTGCCAACACTCACCAGCCCGGCTTTGGCCAGCTTGCTGACCGCATAGTTGACGGTATGGGTGTCCTCGACATTCAGCACCAGACAGATATCGGCCAACGTCTTGGGCCGGTCACGATGATGCACCGTGTGCAGCACCAGAACCTCGAGCGCGGACATATCGGGATGTCCGGCTGCCGCCATCGCCCGCACTGTCCAACGCTGAAACGCGTTAGCGGCAATGATCATACCGAATTCGAATTCGGACATTTCAGGGAACCGGCCAGTGGCCAGATGGGCAGAGGAGACGACGGGGCCAAGATCAGACATATCCACACATCGACATTTTATCGACAAATTGTCAATAAAATGTTGACGTATGCGGCAGAATCGCCGCAGTCTCTTGAAATTGAATGCGGGAGCCCGCGCAAATGACCAAAACAGTCGCCATCATCGGCGCCGGAATTGTCGGTGTTTCCACCGCGTTGTGGCTGCAACGCGACGGGCATCAGGTGATCCTGATCGACCGCGCCGGGCCTGCCGAGGGTACCAGCTATGGCAATGGCGGCGTGTTGGCATCCTGTTCCATCGTGCCGGTCACCGGGCCGGGGCTGATCAAAAAGGCGCCCTATATGGCGCTTAGCCCGAACCAGCCGTTGTTTCTGAAATGGGGCTACGTGCCAAAGCTGCTGCCGTGGCTGGCCAAATACCTTAGCCACGCCAATGCCGCCGACACCAAACGCATCGCAACAGCGCTCAAGGAAATCGTCGGCGACAGCCTAGCCGACCATCAGGCGCTGGCGGGCGGCACACGGGCGGAAAAATGGATCGTGCCCAGCGACTATCTGTTCATCTACAACGACCGCGCCCACTACAACGGAGACGCCTTTGGCTGGTCGATCCGCCGCGATCATGGCTTTGTCTGGGATGAACTGGAGGGCGACGCCTTTCACAGCTACGACCCGGTATTCGCGCTCCATCTTGGCTTTGCCGCGCGGCTTGGCAACCATGGCCGCATCACCGACCCGGGCCAATACGTCAAGGATCTGGCGGCAGAGGTCGTCGATGCCGGTGGCAAGCTGATCCAGGCCGATGTCGAGGATATCGTGCGCGAAAACGGCGCCGTTACCGGCGTTCGGGCGGGCGGCGAAACCATTGCCTGCGATGCCGCCGTCATCGCCACCGGCGTCTGGTCTGGCCCGCTGTGCAAAAAGCTGGGCCTGACGGTGCCGCTGGAATCCGAACGTGGGTATCATGTCGAATTCTGGAACCCTTCGGTGATGCCGAAAACGCCTGTCATGATCGCCAGCGGCAAGTTCGTTCTGACCCCGATGGAGGGCCGTCTGCGCGCCGCCGGGGTGGTGGAATTCGGCGGGCTGGATGCGCCGCCGTCGCCTGCACCGTTCAAACTGCTGATGAAAAATGTCACCGCCGCCCTGCCCGGCCTGACCTACAGTGAAACAACCGAATGGATGGGGCACCGCCCCGCCCCCAGCGATTCAATTCCGGTAATCGGGGAAATCTCTGGTATAAAAGGCGCCTATACCGGGTTTGGCCATCACCATATCGGCCTGACCGGCGGCCCGAAAACCGGGCGGCTATTGGCACAAATGATTGCGGGACGACAACCAAACATTGACGTCTCGCCCTACTCTCCGGCACGCTTTGCCTAGACGGAGACCTATAAGACCCGCGACAAAAACACCTCAACAGGGAGTACTATAATGAAAACAGTCACAAGACTTCTGGCCGCAACGGCCATCACCGCAGCGGCCAGTCTTTCGGCCAGTGCGGGCGAAAAATGGGATATGCCGATGGCTTATTCCGCCAGCAACTTCCATTCGGCTGTCGGCGCTGAGTTTGCCAAATGCGTCACCACCGGCACCGGCGGCGATATCGAAATTGTCACCCACCCATCGGGCAGCCTGTTTCCCGGCGCCCAGATCAAACGTGCGATCCAGACCGGGCAGGTCCCGATTGGCGAGCGTCTGCTGTCTGGCCACCAGAACGAAAACGCGCTGTTCGGGTTTGATTCGATCCCGTTCCTTGCCACCTCGTTTGATGATGCTGACAAGCTATGGAAGGCCGCCAAAGGCCCGATGACCGATCTGCTTGCCAGCCAGAACCTGACGCTGCTTTACGCCGTGCCATGGCCGCCGCAGGGGCTTTATTTCAAGAATGAGGTGACCTCGGTTGCCGATATGAAGGGCCTCAAGTTCCGCAGCTACAACAACGCCACCTCGCGTCTGGCAGAGCTGACCGGCATGTTGCCGGTGACCATCGAAGCGGCTGAAATCAGCCAAGCCTTCGCCACTGGCGTGGCAGAGTCGATGATTTCGTCGGGGTCCACCGGATATGACCGCAAGGTGTGGGAATCGCTTAGCTATTTCTATGAGGTCGATGCCTGGCTGCCGCGCAACTATGTGATGGTAAACTCGGATGTCTGGTCCGGAACATCCGAAGCCAACCAGAACGTCATCACAGGCTGCGCCGAACTGGCTGAATATGCCGGGAACTGGCGTGCCAAGGAATACACCGGCTTTACCCTGCAGGGTCTGCGCGACGGTGGCATGACAGTTGGTCCGGCATCCGACCAACTGGTCGGCGAGTTGAAAGCGATTGGCGAGACGATGACCGCCGAATGGCTTGAGGCCGCCGGGGACGAGGGCAAAGCCATCGTCGATGCCTTCCTGGCCATGAAGTAACGCAATCTGCGGGCGGCCTGAAACGGGCCGCCCGCACCACCAATAATCACAAAAACGATCAGGAGGGACAGCATGACTGTGCTGCGACGGCTTCGGTCCGTATTGGACTTTATTTATCTCGCCGCCGGGGTGCTTGCAGCCCTGTGCCTGGTTGCCATTCTGGTACTGATCGTGTTGCAAATGCTGGCGCGCTGGTTTGGCGAGGTCGCCCCCGGCATACCGGAGTATGCGGGCTATTTCATGGCTGCGGCCTCTTTTCTGGCCTTTGCCAACGCACTGAACCGGGGCAGTCACATCCGCGTGTCGATTCTGGTAAACGCGGTCGGGCCCAAAATGCGGCGGGCGCTGAACATCTGGTGTTTCAGCATCGGTGCCGCCATCGCCTGGTACTTTGTCTATTACGCGCAAAAGTTCGTCTACTGGTCATATAAGTTCAACGATATCAGCCAGGGTCAGGACAAAACCCAGCTTTGGATTCCGCAAAGCTTTGTCCTGCTGGGTTCGGTCATTCTTGCCATCGCACTGACCGATCATCTGGTTCATCTGATCATCACTGGCGATCACCGGATCAAGCGCGATCTGGTTGATCAAAGCTTTGGGGAGTAAGGCACGATGGAAGACATTTCGATCATCATCCTGTTCCTTTTCGTTCTGTTCCTGTTGCTGGGCACCGGTGTCTGGGTCGGTCTGGCCCTGATGGGCGTCGCCTGGGTCGGGATGGAGCTGTTCACCTCTCGCCCCGTCGGCGACGTCATGTTGACCACCATCTGGTCGTCCAGTTCCAGCTGGACGCTGACCGCCCTGCCGCTGTTCATCTGGATGGGCGAAATTCTGTATCGAACCCGCCTGTCCGAGGACATGTTCAAGGGCCTCGCCCCCTGGCTGTCAAAGCTGCCCGGCGGGTTGGTGCACACCAATATCGTTGGCTGTACGGTGTTTGCCGCTGTCTCTGGGTCATCAGCCGCGACGCTGACCACCGTTGGCAAAATGTCGATCCCCGAATTGCGCCGCCGTGAATACCCTGAAACCATGATCATCGGCACGCTGGCGGGGGCTGCCACGCTGGGCCTGATGATCCCACCCTCGCTGACGCTGATCGTCTACGGCGTCACCATCAACGAAAGCATTTCAAAGCTGTTCTTTGCGGGCATCCTGCCGGGGCTGGTGCTGGCCACGATGTTCATGACCTATGTGGCGATCATGTCGAAGGTGTCCAGCAAGTGGAACCCGGCCGAGGAGCCGCCGATGAGTTTTGGCCAGCGCGTCGCCAATTCGCGCTTTCTGATCCCGGTTTTCCTGCTGATCACGGTGGTCATCGGCTCGATGTATCTGGGCTTTGCCACCGCAACCGAGGCCGCCGCCTTTGGGGTCATCGGCGGGCTGGTGCTTGCGGCAGGCCAAGGCTCGCTTAGCTGGAGCACGTTCACCGAAAGCCTGATGGGTGCCACCCGCACCAGTGCGATGATCGCGCTGATCCTTGCCGGGGCGGCCTTTCTGTCGCTGACGATGGGATTCACCGGATTGCCGCGCGGGCTGGCCGATCTGATTGCCGGGTTCGAGCTGTCGAAGTTCCAACTGCTGATGGTATTGCTGGTGTTTTACATCGTGCTGGGCATGTTTCTGGACGGGATTTCGTCGGTGGTGCTGACCATGGCCGTGGTGGAACCGATGGTGCGCGAGGCCGGGATCGACCTGATCTGGTTCGGTATCTTCATCGTGGTGGTGGTTGAGATGGCACAAATCACGCCGCCCATCGGGTTCAACCTGTTCGTATTGCAGGGCATGACAAACCACGAAATGGGCTTTATCGCCCGCGCCGCGTTCCCGATGTTCCTGATCATGGTGGTGATGGTCTTTGTGCTGATCCTGTTCCCGGAAATCGCAACCTGGCTGCCCGACAATATCCGCAAAGGCCCCGGTGGCTAGGCGGTGACAGGGGCGTGGACGCAGCTTCCCAAGCGCATGAAACCGCGCTTGGGTCACGCCTGATGCGCGCGATGCGCCTTGCGGCCCGGCATGGCCGCCTGTTGCTGGTGCTTGGCTTGTTGGCCGGGTTCACCCTGCCCGACCTTGCCGCCGCGATGAAACCGGCCCTGCCCGCAATGGTCGCCTTTCTGGTGTTCATCAGCGCGCTGCGCATCGGCGCCCGCGCAGCGCTTGGCAACCTGCAACAGGCGCGCGGCAGTCTGGGGCTGGCGGTGATCCTGCAACTGGCGGTGCCGCTGGTGCTGATCGGAGCTTTGACGCTGGCGGGATGGCAAAACACCCCTGCCGCCCTTGCGCTGATCCTTGTCCTGTCGGCCCCGGCGATTTCCGGCAGCCCCGCGTTCACCGCGATGCTGGGCCATGACCCGGCCCCGGCAATGCGCCTGCTGATCCTTGGCACGGTCCTGCTGCCGCTGACCGTACTGCCGATATTCTGGCTGACCCCGGCCTTTGGCGACGCCACCGCCGTCATCCTTGCCGCCCTGCGCCTGACGGCTGTGCTGGCGCTGGCCATCGGTGCGGCGTTTGCCTTGCGCCGACAAGTCTTTCCCAGCCCGGCCCCCGACACCATCAAGGCGCTTGACGGGCTGGCGGCCCTGACGCTTGCCATTATCGTCATCGCCCTGATGTCCGCCGTCGGCCCCACCCTGCGCACGGCCCCCGGTTCGCTGCTGGGCTGGCTGGCGCTGGCATTCGCGATCAATTTCGGTATGCAGATCGCCGCCCGTTGCTTTGGCGCCTCTGTCCCTGCCAGCATCATCGCCGGTAACCGCAATATCGCACTGTTCCTTGTGGCGCTGCCCGCCACAATCACCGACCCTATCCTTATCTTCATCGGCTGCTACCAGGTGCCGATGTACCTGACCCCCATTCTGATGCAGAGGTTCTATGGCCCGGCTGCCTGACACATATCCCATCATCCGCGACGTCGGCCTGACCGCCAAGCTGATCAGCTTTTCAGACCACTTTTCTGAATCCGCCAACCGCGCTGCACTGGCCTATCGCGCCGCCCTGAAGGCGCAAGCCGTCGAGGGGATAATCGAGGCCGCCGCCACGCTGGCCTCTGTCTTTGTGCGCTTTGACCCGCTGATCCTGTCGCATGACACCCTGCACAGCCATCTATCCGCCGTGCTGGACAGCGCCGATTGGTTCACCGCCCCACTGCCCGCAGGCCGCAAGTTGTGGTGCATTCCCACGGTGATTGGTGGCAAACATGGGCCGCAATTCATCGAGGCCGCGCAAGCCGCCGGGCGTGACCCCGACGCCGCACGCCAAGACATCGCAGGCGCGCGCATTCGCGTGCTGGCGCTGGGCTTTGCCCCCGGCCAGCCCTATATGGGCCAGCTTTCGCCCGCCTGGGATATCCCGCGTATGACACAGTTGAACCCGCAGGTGCCCGGCGCCTCGCTGGTGGTTGCCATCCGCCAGTTGATCATTTTTGCCGGACCCGCCCCCACCGGCTGGCGCCATATTGGCCAGACCGCATTCAACTGCTTTCGCCCGAATTCCGACACGCCCGTTGCCCTGACCCCGGGGGATGAGGTGACGTTCCGCGGAATCACTGACGACGAGTTGGATCACATCCGCGCCACCGACCCATCCGGTAACGGCGGTGCAACGTTCGAGGCCCTGCCATGAGCCGCGCGCTGATCATCCACCGCTGCGGCCCCGGCACCACCGTGCAGGACATGGGCCGCCCCGGCCATCTGGAACAAGGGCTATCCGTCGGGGGGGCCGCCGACATCACCGCCCTGCACGAGGGCGCCGCGCTGCTTGGCCAGCCCGCCAGCACCGCCGCCCTTGAACTCGCTAGCCTTGGCGGAATATTTGAAGCGACGGCCGACACCCGCATCGCCCTGACCGGCGCGCCGATGCCCGCCACCATCGCCGGAGACCCCGTTGCCTGGAACGCCAGCCACATGCTGCACCGGGGTCAGCGGCTAACCCTCGGCAATGCGACACGGGGCAATTACAGCTACCTGCATCTTGGAGGTGGCATCGCGACCGATCTGTTTCTCGGTTCCCGGTCAGTCCATCTTGTTGCCCACATCGGCAGTCCCGTGGCCGACGGCGACACGCTGCCATTGGGCATGGATGCTGGCACCGCTACCGGCCAAACGCTGGATACAACCGACCGGTTTTCCGGCGCCACCATCCGCATCATCCCCAGCGTTCAAACCATTCGTTTCGATGCCAACACCCTAAGCCGGCTTGAAACCACCAATTTCACCCGCGACCCGCGCGGCAACCGCATGGGTGCGCGCATGTCGTTCGACGGCGCGCCCTTTGCCGCCGAGGGCCAGCTGAACATCCTGTCGGAAATGGTGGTGCCCGGCGACATTCAGGTCACCGGCGACGGCACGCCCTTTGTGCTGCTGGGTGAATGCCAGACCACCGGCGGCTACCCCCGGATCGGCACCGTGATCCCGCCTGACATCGCGCTGGTGGCACAGGCCCGCGCTGGTGACCCGCTGCAGTTTCAGTTCATCACCCGCGATCAGGCGCTGGCGATCCACAAGGCCCATCTGTCGCAGCTTGCGGGATTGCCCGGCAACACCCGTGCCCTGATCCGCAACCCGCATGACATCCGCGACCTGCTGTCCTATCAACTGATCAGCGGCGCCATTGCCGGAACCGAGGAGACCTCATGAGCATTTCCGTCGATCTGAACGCCGATATGGGCGAAAGTTTTGGCCCCTGGCCGATGGGCAATGACAGCGCCCTGCTGGATATCGTGACATCCGCCAATATCGCCTGCGGCTTTCATGCCGGTGACCCGGATGTGATGGCGCAAGCCATGTCCACAGCGGTGAAAAACGGCGTCGGCATCGGCGCGCATCCGGGGTTTGATGACCTGCAGGGCTTTGGCCGCCGCCGCATGTTCGTGCCCCTGCCGACGCTTGCCAATTCGGTGCGCTACCAACTGGGTGCGGCGCAGGCGATGGCGCGGGCAGCGGGCGGCCATGTTCGCCATCTGAAACTGCACGGTGCGCTGTCGAATATGAGCAGCGCAGACGCCGACATGGCCCGCGCCTGTTACGAGGCCGCGTTGTCGGTCGACCCGGACATCATCATCATGGTGCTGGCCGCCACCGCGCAAGAATCCGTCGTGCGCGATCTGGGCTGCAACTACGCCGCCGAAATCTTTGCGGATCGCGCCTATAATGACGACGCCACACTGGTTGACCGTTCGCTTCCGGGTGCTGTCATCCATGACGCCACCCATGCCGCCGAGCGGATCACCAAGATGGTCCAGACCGGTGCCATCCTGACCGAAAGCGGCAAGCAGATCCCCAGCCGCATCGACACGATCTGCGTTCATGGCGACAACGCCCAGGCCGTCGCGCTTGCGCGTGCCGTACGTGACGGCCTGCAGGCGGCGGGCATCACCGTGGGTCAGTTCACCTAGCGGTTCAACCCCGGTCTAAGGGATCAACACCGTCGACCCGGTGGTCCGCCGCCCGGCAAGATCGTCATGCACCTCGGCAACCTCGGCCAAGGGCCGCGTCGTGGCGATGTTGATCTGCAAGATTGCGTCCGCAATCGCCCCAAACAACGCGTCCGACGCCATCGTCAGCCACGCACGCGATGCCGTGTAATGAAACAGAGTCGGGCGCTGCAGCCGCAGCGACCCGCGCGCCAGATGGCTGATGCGAAAATCATCGGCAGGTCCCGAACTTTGGCCGAAACTGACAAGGGTGCCGAACGTCTTCAGGCATTCAACCGACCCCAAAATCGTATCCTTGCCGACACTGTCATACACAGCGGCAACACCCGCGCCATCCGTCAGTTCATTCACCCGCGCGACGAAATCCTCATTGCGGTAATCAATCGTCTCACTGTACCCATTCTCAAGCGCCAGCTTGCCTTTGGCCACACCGCCCGCCGTCCCAATCGCACGAACACCCCGCGCCGCCAGCCATTGCCCGGCCAACGATCCCACGCCCCCGGCGGCGGCATGAAACAGCACGGTCTCTCCGGCCACAGCCCGGTAGCAGTCATTCAGCAAATAATACGCCGTCAAACCCTTCAGCATCGCCCCCGCCGCCTGCGCGTCACTGACCGTGTCCGGCAGATGCACCAGCTGAGACGCCGCCACCCGCCGATGCGTCGCATATGCCCCGTTGGGAACCGTGTAGGCGACCCGGTCACCCGCAGAAAACCCCGTCACGCCAGACCCCAGCGCCTCGACCACACCGGCCCCCTCGCAACCCAGAATCAGGTCTTGATCAACGGGCCATGGATAGGCCCCGGTCCGGATGTAGATATCAATGAAATTCACACCAATCGCTGTCTGGCGGATCAGCACCTCACCCTCACCAGGAACCGGGGGCGTCAGATCGACCCGTCGCAAAACCTCTGACCCGCCGGGTTGCCCGGCCACCATCGCATATGCCATTGATTGTCCTCTCTCAGCCGCTATCGGCGAACATCATCCACACTCAGCCTAGCGACATCGCGCGGCAGGCTCCATCGCTCTCACAGATAAAACACAGGCATATCGCGCCACCTGCCGCCTTGCCTGAATGGACGCGGTAGCGGCCTTATGTATCAAACGCATCATGTGTTTTATCCATAAATCCAGCATGTTAGTCTGGCTTTGGCCCGTGATTGTCAGGCGCATGCCGCACCGCCATTGCGACAAGACCACCAGCACACCGCTGTGCGGCCTGCGCCGGGTTGATCGAGAGGCGATCCATCTATCGCCCAAAAGGGTCACGATATTTCGGCTTTCGGGATTCCAGCGGGCCGTCTTGCCGGAATTCAGGCGAGGCCCGACAGGCAATTGCACCGGAATCTGTCGAGCGGGGTGACCGCAGGTCGCAGAGCCATGAGATGCAATGCCCTGTTTTGATACAGAATTCACTCCTTATTTGTGACGCCACCGAACGTCAAAAAAAGCCGCATCATCAATCATACAAACCCGCCAGCGCCCCCAATTCCCAAACCATTCTGGTGTTCCATTTCATATAACGACGGGCCGTCGGGCGAGATCCACGGACGACCCGTTGCTGGAAAGCATGGATCAGGTGTCGCGCGGCAACCTTATGATGCGCGATTGGCGGTCAGCTTGGCATCGACGATCTCGATATTGGCGTCAACTTCGGGCATGGACATCCCATTCTGACGTGCGATCAGTTGCACCAGTTTGTCGACCCGCTCGATATTCTTGGCGCCAGCAAAGACAGCACGCGCTGCCGAAGACGGGTTCAGCAAGCTGTTGGCGGCGTTGGCGTATTTATCGAACGGAACCTGATCGGCGGGTTCGGCGCCAAGCTTGCGCGCCAGCGAGTTGACCCATTCATAAATGCTGCGAGACAGTTCGACATCGCTGTGCACCGCATCGCGGATTGAGCGCGGGCCTTCTGCGGTGATCGCCCGGTAATTGCCGGTCAGAAGCATGCTCCACTTGGCAAGAGGAATGAACAGGGAATCGTGGATTCGCAGCTTTACCGGCACGTCTTTACCCGCAAGACGCACGGCTGAAATATCCGTCTCTAACTCGCGCAGGATGGCGTTGTGGGCGTCGCTTTCGAATGCTGCCGCCTTGAAGTTGGTCGGCAGACCCACGTGCAGGAAGTTCAGTTTTTGATCCGGCGGGCGGAAAGCCTGCGGGTCGGGGCTGCACAGCGTGAAGACATCCGGGTTGAACCCATCCCAGACGCGCGGGTCGCCATAGCAGCTTTCCAGCGCAACCGTGTCCAGCCCTTCGAAACGGCGCAAATAGGGCAGTGGCGGCATGTTCATGATCGACATGCACGGCTTTTGCGATGTGGCGATCCGGGACAGCAGGTCGCGGACTTCGGGGGCGCCATATTGCGGTTCCTGCATCGCCATCGTGATCAGGTCATAGTCCTCTGGCATCGCCTGTTGCGGCGTGCAGGCCTTTAGCACACCGGGAAAGTCACCCGATTTCAGAAGGCGCGGTTCATCTTCGCCGCGCAGGGTCAGCCGCACGATCGTGCCTTCTGAATTGATCAGGTCGGCCTCTTCGGGCAGACAAACCAGCGTTACGTTATGCCCCGCCATCAATAATTTTGTCGACAGCAGAGAGCCGTAGGACGCCCCCATTATCAGTATCTCTTTCGCCATTTTCGATCTCCCTTGTCCGTTTCAAACGTTATTTTGAATGCCGGTGAATTTACCCGCCGTCGGCCGCGAAACCTTCGGCCTCGATTGCGGCAATAGCACAGGCTTCGTCATTGTCAGATGAGTCGCCGGTTATTCCAACAGCCCCAAGGATCACGCCGTGCCGTTTTATCAGAACGCCACCGGGCACCGGCACCAGCGACCCTGACGCGATGCTGTTCATGGACTGTATGAAATAGGGTTGGGTTTGCGCCCGTTGGTATAACGCACGAGATCCCAACCCCAATCCAACCGCGCCGCGGGCTTTGCCCTGCGCGATTTCGGGGCGCAAGTTGCTGACGCCATCCTCGCGCGCGAGCGCAAGCAGGTAGCCACCGCTATCCAGAACGGCGACGGTCAGTGGCAGCAGGTTCTGTTCGCGGCGCCATGTCAGCGCACGCGATACAATGGACTGTGCGGATTGCAGGTTGAGTTCCAAAATCTGATCCCTTTTTGACAGTTTGAACGGCGCGCGGGCCTGGGTTGCAGCCGCGCCCGGGTTTACGGTTTGCGCGGGCGTGCGACCGTGCGACCGTGCATTCAGGCTGCGATGACCGCCTCTGTCTGGATAAGCCTGTCGATATCGACCGCATTGTAACCGATCTGTTGCAGGACTTCTCTGGAGTGTTGCCCCAGTAGCGGAGCGGAATGAACGACCCTCGCCGGAGTTTCGCTGAACTTGACCGGATGCCCGATGGTCTTGACGGCGCCGGCAACTGGATGTTGCAGATCAACGATCATATCGCGTGCCTGGGCTTGCGGATCATTGTGCATGTCAAGAATTTCCAGAACCGGACCAGCCGGAAGATGCGCGTCTTGCATTTTGACCAGCCAATTGGCGGTCGTATCCTTTTTGAGAAACCCATCAAGGATCTGTACCAATGCGGGCAGGTTTTTGATGCGTTGCAGATTTGACGAGAACCGCGGGTCGGTGTCGAGCTGTGGGGCGTCGATGACCGTCAGGAACCTTAGCCAATTGCTTTGGTTCGCCGCGCCGACATTGATCCAGCCGTCGCTGGTTTCAAACGACTGATAGGGTGCGTTCAGGGGGTGGGCAGAGCCTAAGGGCTGTGGGCTTTCGCCGGTGGCAAAGGCAATCGCGGATTGCCAATAGGTTTGCACGATTGCGGCCTCGTAGAGCGAGGTATCCACCTTTTGCCCGCGCCCCGTTTGCAGCATGTTGGCATAGGCCGCTGAAACGCCCATTGCCGCCAATATTCCGGCATTGATATCCGAAATTGGCGCGGCGACCTTGACGGGCGGTCGGTCGGGGCCTTCACCGGTGATTGACATCAGACCGGACATTCCCTGCGCAATAAGGTCAAAACCGCCCCGTTCCGCGTAGGGGCCGGTGCGGCCAAAACCCGAAATCTCACAGTAGATCAGCCGTGGGTTGATGCGGGCGAGATCATCGTAACCAAGCCCCAAACGTTCCATCGTGCCCATGCGGTAGTTCTCGACGACAACATCCGCGTCCAACAAAAGCTTGTGCAAAACGGCCAGCGCCTCTGGGTCTTTGAGGTTAAGCGCGATGCCGCGTTTGTTGCGGTTCATCATCATATAGGCGGCGGATTCGCCGTTGATGTCTGGCGGTATGAACCGACGAGAATCATCGCCCCTGGGCTTTTCGACCTTGATGACATCGGCGCCCATATCGGCCAGCATCAATCCGCAGACCGGCCCCGCCATGATATGCGCCAGTTCGATAACCTTCATACCGGCAAGGGGGCCGAAAGACGCGTTCACTTGCCTGTCCATTCGGGTTTGGTTTTGCCAAGGAACGCTTCCATTCCGGTGCGGAAATCCGCGCTCATGTAGCACATGGTGATGAGATCGGCGTCATCAATCTGAACGGCGGCGCGGTTGCGGCGCATCGCTTCTTTGGTGGCGCGCAACGTCAGCGGTGCCATGGCGCCGATTTGCGCCGCAAGCGCTGACGCGCGCGTCAGCAGGGCGGGTTCGTCTGGTAAAACCTCACCGACCAGACCTGCCACGAGCGCCTCATCGGCCTGCATCAACCGGGCGGTAAAGATCATCTCGCGCAGCCGCCCGGCACCGATCAGGGCCGTCAGGCGCGCCAGATTTCCCGCCGCCAGACAGTTGCCCAGCGTCCGGGCAATCGGAAATCCAAATTTCAAGCTGGAGGAGGCAATGCGTAAATCACAGACCGCAGCAATTGACGCGCCTCCGCCGGTGCAGGCCCCGTTCAGGGCGGCAATCGTCGGCAGCGGGCAGCGTTCTATCGCATCAAGAACCATTTCAATCCGGGCCTCGTAATCCAATGCGTCCTGTGGTGTCTCAAAGGCGCGGAACTGCGTCATGTCGGTTCCGGCGGCAAACGCCTTGCCGCCAGCGCCGGATATGACAATTGCCTTGACCGACCCGTCAGTCGGCGCGTCTGCGCAGATGTCGGCAAGGGCGCTGTACATGCCGAAGGTCAGCGCGTTGCGGGCGGCCGGGCGATTGAAAGTCACCCAAAGCGTGCCGTCACGCACTTCCTGGATCAGCTCTGGCTGTTCATTTTTCATCTGTAGAAATACTCCACAAGGAACATCGGAACGCTGGGCACATAGGTGCATAGCATCAGCACCGCAAGCAATACACCAACGAACCAGACATTGACCTTTGAGACTTCCCAGATGTTGGCCCGCGCCACCGAACATGCGGTGATCAGGACAGAGGCAACCGGCGGGGTCTGTTGCCCGATTGCAAGGTTCAGCGTGACAACCAGACCGAAATGCACCGGGTCAATGCCTGCCGCCGTGATCAGCGGAATCACGATCGGGATCACCAGGATGATGGCCGCAGCCGAATGCAGGAAGAACCCGATGATCAGGAAAAAGACGTTGAGGATCAGCAATATCGCCCATTGTTGGGTGGTGACCGCCAGGATGCTTTCGGCCAGTTGCTGTGGAATCTGGGCGCGGGTCAAAAAGCCGCCCATCAGCACAGAGGCGGCGACCAGCAGCATGACCACGGCGGTCTGTATGCCACCATCCAGCATCGCACGGCGCAGGTGCGCGATATCAATGTTGCGATACCAGGCAGAGACCGCAAGGGCGGCCAGTACGGCAAGACCCGCAGCCTCTGTTGCGGTGACGAACCCACCAAAGATACCACCGAGGATAATCGCGGGCAGTGTGAAAGCGGGCAATGCGGCGACAAATGTCTCGCGCACACGCGGGATGTTAAAAGCCGCCTCAACCGGAAAGTCATACCGTTTGGCAAAGAAGTAAGCGACGCTCATCAGCCCGCCCGCGCCCAGAAGTCCGGGAACGACCCCGGCGACGAACAACTGCTCGACAGAGGTGTTGGCCGATGCGGCGTAAAGGATCATCGGGATGGAGGGCGGTATGATGATGGCCAGTGAGGCCGAAGATGACGTGACCGCCGCCGAAAACTCCTTGCTATAGCCGCGCTTTTTCATCTGCGGGATCAGGATCGACCCCATCGCGGCGACATCCGCCACGGCAGACCCGGAAATCTCTGCAAAGAACAGCGACACGCCGATATTCACCATCGCAAGGCCGCCGCGAATGAAACCGATCAGGCTGGAGACGAAATTGATCAGCCTGTCGGTAATCCCGCCTGCGTTCATGATCGCACCGGCAAGCACGAACATTGGTATCGCGATCAGCGAGAACTTGGTCGACCCGTCGTACATATCCAGCGCGATTGTCACCAGACTGTCGGTGCCTTCAGTGACCAGCAGGCCGATGACCCCACACATGGCAAGCGCCACGGCAATCGGCACGTTGATGCTGATCATAATCATCAGCGCGGCAAAAATAGCGGCCATCAACATCAGAAACGATCCTTGTTTTTTTCAAGCTCGGCCTCGACTTCTTCCTCGATCTCGGCATGTTCAATCGAGATGCCGGCGGCCGTGGTTTTCCAATAGCCCGGCAGGCTGAGAAGCTGGCACAGCATGAACAAAACTGCGCCGATCGGGATCACGGATTGCGTAAACTGCACGGGAACCCAAGTCAGCGAGATCAGAGTGTCGCCGACAAGAACTTCAAGTACCTGAAAACCGGCGCGCGCCATGAGCAGGAAAAAGGTCAGCACTATCGCCTCTCCGGCCAGAAGGGCGAGCATGCGGATTTTGACAGGCAGGGCCAGCAACACCGTGTCAAAGCCGATGTGGCGCCGGTGCAAGGCTGCCAGTGCCGAGCCATAATAGGTGATCCAGGCCAACATGATGGCCGCAACTTCGTCGTACCACGAAAAGCTTTGCCCCATCAGGCGGGCCAGCACGGCAAGCGTTACAACAATCGTCAAAAGCACCATCAAGGATATGGTGATCCACTCCAGAACCTTGCCGAGGATCGCGACGATACGCGGCAGTAGGGAGGATAAGAGCTGCTCCATTTCGGACCTGTCTATTGGGTGGGGCGGAGCCATGCTCCGAAATCGGGCGCAGCATCAGAGCGCCCGATCTGTCGGTGAGAAAACAACCCGGGCAGACGAGCATCGCCGCTGCCCGGAGTCAAATCAGCTTGGGTTTGCAAGCCCCAGCACCAGGTCGATCATCTCTTGACCGCCTTCGACTTCTTCGGCGAACGCCTTGTAGATCGGGGCCGAAGCCTCGACAAAGGCAGCCTTGTCCGCTTCATTCACGGCGACGCCCGCAGCCTTGATCACGTCAAGCAGATCGGTTTCCATCTGCGCCGCAGTTTCATAGGTGAAATCCTGCGTGCCGTTGGCGCATTCAGCCAACACAGCCTGAACATTCTCTGGAAGCTTGGAGAAATGTTTTTTCGAGGCCAGAATATAGGCCGGTGTATAGACGTGACCGGTAATCGAGAGGTATTTCTGCACCTCC
>Ga0316206_1001447_pt1 | contig 20769 bp, 19 predicted proteins | sample 6monthpyrite_MG_FD_204942 | JGI IMG/M metagenome (GOLD analysis project Ga0316206, IMG submission 204942) | Microbial mat bacterial communities from mineral coupon in-situ incubated in ocean water Damariscotta River, Maine, United States -... | ecosystem: Environmental > Aquatic > Marine >... | reverse complement strand
AAAGGTCTCAAAACACCCTGAAGCGGACGTTTGTTAGATTGCTTTGCTTGCTGACAAGTTGCCCTGTTAAGGAACATCTCCCGCGGGGAAAGACCGCCGCTTTTTGGCGCTCTGTCCCCTTATTGAGGCCACCAAGAGCTGAGCGGAGTCGCTTATCGCACTGCCCATCTGATCGGAATTACCACATGGGACAGGGCGCTAAAAAGCAGCGGACTGTCCCTGATGGTCATGTTCCTTAACAGGGCAACTGAGCATCGAGAAAAACAATTAACTAAACGTCCGCTTCTGGCTAGCTTGAGCCATTGCCTACTTCAAGAGCTAACACAGCTATTTTCATCAAAACCACCGTACTGACAACTCTAGCTTTTGAACCTCATTTAATGCTCAATCGATTCCAGCGCGGTATGAAGTGCATGATCAAATACGGAATGCTGCATAATTAATCCCGATAATCCCCTATTAATTTCATCTGCAAAAACTTCCGCATCTTTTTCAATCACCACATTTCCCAGGTGATCAACAAACACCATCGACGCATCATGCACCAGAATAATCGCCAGCTTAAGCCGCCTAACCGGCTTATCTTCACCGTTATACACAATAAACCAGGCGCCCGGTGCAACCCCCGTGGGTAGTTTGGCAATTTTTTCTTTTGAGATAAGTTCGGGATCAACCTCAGGTTCAGGTTCCGCTTCAGCCTGTGCTTCTTCCTGATCCAGCTCTAAGGTTGCAGCTTCTTCATCTGCACCACCCATCGGCTCAGCTACATCTGCCGTTATTTCAGTTACAGTCTCAGAGTCAATAGTTTCAGGGCTGATAACTTCAGAATCGACAGCTTCGCCATCCAGCAACGCGGTGTCCAGCTCAGGCGCATTGGCCACTTCCGGCTCTGGAATATCCGGCGTCGCCATCAACTCTTCGTAGATAGCCTCCAAATCTGACATAACCTGATTAACAATCGACTGGCTCTTTTTACAATTTGCCAATTTACTACGAGTGGCTTCAACAATATCGTGATTGGATAAACCCAGCTCTTCTAACTCTTGTTTCGAATGAATCGGCTGTACACTTTCGATGATTTTTTGCAAAATCATCAACAACTCGACCCATTCATCATTGGCTTTACCATTTTTTAAAAAATGGTTAAACATCATGCTCGGCCAGACTTTTAAAACCAGCATTCGAATGCCTTCTGGCAATTCTTTTCCAATGGTGATTTTACGAATTTCCTGCAACACAATACTTTTAGCATGTGCCATTTTTACCGTTTTCTGAGATTTAGCTTCAGTTTCCCGCGCTTTGCGATAAATATCCTCGGTCAGCTCTTTAAGCTCTTCGAGTGCAATAGTAAATGCCACCACATCTTCATCATAATCATTCAGCAGTTTACGTACGATTTTTTCTATATCGATATAAACCGGATCATTATGCTCAGAGACTCCTACACCAGCCTCTGCAATTTTATCCAGTAGTTGGCGAGCGGGATGTTGGTCATCAACGAAAAACTCGCCATCTAACATGGCGGCTTTTATAACCGGGATTTGCAAGCTGAGTAACAGGGTTTTTATTTCATCGGTAATACTTTCTTCATCAATAATCGCATCGAAAATCAGCTTGATGAAATCAATGGTTTTTTCCGATACCTGATGAACCGCTTTAGTTACCGCGCCACCATCTGACTCGCCAATACTGGAAAGTACGGCTTTTTTAATCTGGTTGGCATCGAACACCAGAGGCGTTTGACTTAAATCCTCATCCGGTGCCTGCAAATCAGTTAATGCCGTCATCACCTGCTGTTGGGAGTAATAGCCCGCACCGCCCCCGGTTGCCACATCACTATGGCTACCGCCGACATAATTTTCTATGCTTTGCCTGACCTGTTTTACTGGCACACCAGCCGAATATGCCTGACCTGCTGGTCCCGTTTTAGTGTTTGCATTAGGTGCTGCGGCTCCATCACCCTGAGTGTTACCCTGAACACTTTCCTGCCCTCCAGCCTGCTGTGCATAGCCCTGCATGCCACTACCGAATGCCCGCCTGGGTCCACCAGCCGGGCCACCAGCTGGAGCATACCCACCAGAGCCCGTTGAGGGCGCCATAGGTGGAGCTGATTGATAACCGGGTGGAGTCCCCTGAGGTGACATTGGCGGCGGCCCACCACCCGCGGGCATGCCTCCGTTCATTGGCGTCTGAGGTACGTGCCCGGCATAACCCTGCATACCACTTCCAAAAGCACGCCTGCCCCCCGGTGGTAATGGATTTGCTGGCTGACCAGCTGCATCTTCAGAGTTAGCCTCTTGAGGCATTTCCTCTTCAATACCACCGCTTTCGTAATGCGGTGCAGCGCCACTGAAATTGATTTCCGGCAATATACCCTGTTCAATTAATAAATTATTCAGGGTGTCATAAAGAGAACCCACTTCTTTGATTAATGTTTTATCAAAGAAACGATAAACAACCAGTTTATTGGCATCAATTAACTCGGTATCCGAAACCGCTTCATGCAATGCGTCACATAAGCGTTTTGGCTCAAGCGCTTCTCCATGAAAGATATGATCGTTGTACTTACCTAATTCTTTGAAACGAGCAATGAGGTTATTGATGGACTCAGAATGCTCCATTGCTGCTTTACTGCTGATGGTGGATAGGGTCACCATCTCATCCATTTCATTTTGTTCAACCAGCCCTAGCTCTTCGGTTTTTTTAACCGGCTTTTTCTTAGGCAGTTCGTCAAGCTCACTCATGGGCTGCAGATAAAAACTCAGCTCATCAACAAACCCTTGCTGGATATTTTTTTTATTATCCCGAACCCCGTTCATGCACTCGAACAGGCTATTTTGTTCGGCTGTACTGGTGGCCTCATCTGCTGCTTTAAATAGATAATCGTCGGCTTTTTGAAACAAATCATCTAACTGAGTAGAGAAATACATTTCTAATTGCGAAATTATTTCGTCCACTAGCTCGGTATAATACCGTGGCGTTTCATCTATATTTTGATTATTCTGATTATCAGTTTCAGTATCACTCACCTGAAGCCATCCTCGTTATCCATCGGTTTGCTACAACAGTAGTTTTCATTTAGATATACTCATGTGGTCTAAAAAACATTCTGCACATAAATACATTTACGTAGATTCCATTGGGAAGTCGAGCTCTATAAAAGCCAGTCCGACTCCTCTTTCTTCCTGACGAACCACCACCGCATCCGCACTCGGAAAGACCACATCGGTATTTTTTTCGCCATTTATTAGTTTCACTTCGACCACTTCCCCAATAATCGGTCGGCGTAGCTTATCGACAATGAGAAAAACCCCGCCATCACTAATATCCAGTGTTCTCACCGTTTGCTTTTCCCCTGAAGGAAAGCTCAGCTCAACCTCGAGATGTATTTGCTGTCGCGGGTATTTTCTAAGTTCCTTTTCTGAATTTTGACCTGGCTTTTCGATCACCTTATCCCCCCTTGGACTGATACTGATACTGATACTGATGCTATTGCTAATCTCGCATTCGCTATTACGAGATCGTAATCAACCGACTTAATCATCATTAATATAAAATAATAGTCGTTATTTCAGTTTTGCCAACTACTCAAATACAAGAACGACCGATAATGGGTCTGACAATTAATCCAAAAGCTCCCTGAGAACAAATTAAACAGCTGAATTATTTGGCTTTTCTTCTCTTTGAATAATAAACAGCACTCATATTCGCCATCGCCATATAAATCGTATTTTTTGCATGCTTCTCACAATACAGATCCACCCAGGTTAAGGCGCCCTGAAAATCTGAATTGCCTAATAAATTATAAGTATCGCTTGATGAGCGATTACTGGACGTTAGATAACCTGAAATCCAGTTCTTATAGGACAGCTCAGAAAAACCGCCATTACTCCGTGCTTCGAGATACGTTTCACAGGTTTGACGCCCAACACCGTATATCCAGTATCTACCATTTTTATCTGCCGCAAAGGCCCACTGTGCAGATAGTGAGAGCAACAACACCCCCCAAATTGTGACTGCTTTAATCATTATGATGATCCTGTTATTTTTATATTTATTAATCAGGCATAAACCCGAACACTACCCCAAAACAATATCCAGAATGTCTTTGTGCTCCGATGCCGCGAGTCTTGGTCCAAACTGTCCCACCACCCTGGCGGCAGCAAGGCTTGCTATATTACCTGCCTCATAAAAGGAATGTCCATGGGTTATGCCATATAAAAATGCCCCCGCGAACATATCTCCGGCTCCATTTGAATCTACCGCCTTTACCTCATGGGGTGAAATCTCAATGAGTTTTTTACCATCGAATAAGATTGCACCCTGTGAACCCTGCGTGATAGCAAAGGTATGAGCAACCTGTTTAAGTGACTCAATGGCGGTTTGCAGATTGTCCGTGTCTGCCCAGTTCATCGCTTCGGCATCATTACAAAACAATAAATCGACTTTTTCACCAATCATTTCCCGCAGGCCATCTTTAAAAAACTGCACCATCGCTGGATCTGAAAAAGTCAGCGCGGTTTTCACGCCATTTTCCTGTGCAAGCTTACGTGCCTCAATTGCCGCGTGCCGGCCGGTATCCGATGACACCAGGTAGCCTTCAATATATAAATACTCGGAATCTTTAATTGCCGCCAGATTTAATTCATCAACCGAAAAGTTAGCGGTAATTCCCAGAAAGGTATTCATGGTCCGCTCCGCATCCGGCGTAATCATCACCAGGCACTTTCCCGTTATCCCATCTTTACGGCCATCACCAACATTACTATCAACCCCTGCCTGCTGTAAATCATTCACATAAAAATCACCCAGTTCATCATTGGCAACTTTACATGAGTAAAACGATTTTCCACCGAAATAACTGGTCGCAATAATCGTATTCGCCGCTGAACCACCCGAGGCTTTTCTACCCTCAAATGCATCAAGATGCCCAAGCAGTTCATGCTGGCGATCTTCATCGACCAACGTCATTACGCCCTTATCAATAGCATTGGATTCAAAGAAATGGTCTTCAACTTCAAATTCCATATCAACTAGTGCGTTACCCACGCCATAGACATGATATTTTTTCATATTATTTCTCGTTTTATATTTAAATAAATAGCCTTCAATTAATCTTCATTAATTTATATTGAAGGGCACTTCTAATTCATTATTGCGCAATTTGCGTACTTAACATTAACAACTCATCCCAGGGGCGTCCCGGCTCTACGCCTTTTATAACTTTATCTATTTTAGCACAGCGTTTTAAAAACAATTTCCAACGGCTTGCACCGTGACGTGATAGTGCTTTACGAATTAACGCTTTTCTATTTTCCCACACGCGAAGTTTTGCCATCGCCGCGTCGGGTGAAATAGTCGATTCTGAAATTTTTGCCATCATACGCACTTCTCGGCTTAATGCCCAGAGCATCAACACCGGCTCAACACCTTCGTTTTTTAAGCCACCAATAATTCTTGCGGTGCGCACCACATCACCTGCCAATGCATTATCAACTAAATCATAGATACTAAACCGCGCACTGTCTGCAACCGCAGCAGCAGTTTGTTCAAAGCTTAATTGCCCCGCACCGTGCTGCAAAAACAACTTATCCACTTCCTGCGCGGCCGCTAATAAATTACCTTCCACTCGGTCTGCTAATAACTGCACCGCATCTCTATCGGCTGCAATACCCCTGGACTGCAGCCGCAGATTAATCCAGCCGGGGAGTTGATCGGTATTGACTGGCCAGCATTGAATCACCACGCCTTGTTGATCCAGTGTTTTAAACCATTTAGTGTTTTTTGAACTGCTTTCCAGCTTGCCGCTGCTAATAATTAAAATCGCATCATCTGCAGGGCGTTGCGCATATTCCTGTAAAATTTTTGAGCCTACTTTGCCCGGCTTACCCGTGGGCAACCGTAACTCTAAAATTCTTTTTTCTGCAAACAATGAAAGACTGTTACCTGCATCAAGCAATGAGTTCCAGTCAAACTGCGCATCCACATCCATGACCTGGCGCTCGGTATAATCTCGTTGGCGCGCAGTGGCACGAATCAAGTCAGCCGACTCCATTACCTGTAATGGCTCATCGCCGCAAATAAAGTAAATTGCAGCAAGCTCATTTTTCAAATGACGTTCGAGTTGGTCAGGACGCACTTTCATGTTTTAAAATTTACTTCCTACCATTAAGTATTACTTTAAAAAATCATTTTAAAAGAAAATGCAAATGAACGCGGAAAACTCAAATTAATGCGACAGTTAATTATGGCTGTTAACTCACCCAAAGTAAAAACCAACCACTTAAAACGGCTTAATAAATCGTTTTTTTGCATTAACTCAACCCTGACTCTGCAAACGCAACATAATCAGCCGAATGATATCCACCTGCATTTCTTCGTACAGCCGAGATTCTTCACGACTATTCCCCAGCACATCTTCGGTATCAAAAACAAAGTCTCGATCAATACGCACTTCCTGATCTTCAATTTCAAACGGGCCATTCAGCGCTTTCACATTAAACGAAATTGCATAAGTTAATGTGTATTCCCGCGCACGACCTCTTGAGTCAACTGAAATAATCCGCTTGGTTTTAAGCTCTTTTGATAAACTTAAAACGGCAACATCATCCGCTGCACTGCTGGCAATTTTTACATCGCTGGCTTTTAGGCGTCGAGTTAACACTCGACTTACACTGGAGCTGTCCGCAATTGCACTCGCATCAACATATGTTACGTTCATAGCAGCGGGCAATTGATAGGCGCCACGCAGCTGAAACCCACAACTCACTAATAATGTAATCAGTGAAATTAAAAGCGTCTGCTGAAACTTTTTATTCAACTTTATAAATAAACGACACAAATAACAAACCTTCATTAGTTCGCCACAATATTCACAAGTCGTCCCGGCACCACAATAATTTTACGTACCGTTTTACCTTCAGTATGTGCTTTAATATGCTCATCACTCCGGGTTAGCGCTTGCGCCAGTTTTTCAACCGATTCTTTATCCGCATCCGCCGCGACTTTTATTTTACTGCGCAACTTGCCATTCACCTGCACCATTAATTCAATGCTGTCCTGCACCATTGCGGCTTTATCTGCAACCGGCCAGGTTTCATCAATCACCGTTGTTGTGTGCCCCAGCTCTTGCCACATGGCATGACTAAAATGCGGCACAATGGGGGACAGCATTAACACCATGGCATCCAGCGCTTCCTGCACTATCGCACGATCATTATCCGACTCAGCTTTGAATTTAGATAATTCATTAGTTAATTCCATTACCGCCGCGATGGCGGTATTAAATGTGTAGCGCCGGCCAATATCGTCTCCCACTTTTTCGATGGTTTGATGCAGCTTTAAACGCAGGGCTTTTTGACCATCACTTAATTCATCAATATTTAATGACGCAACATCACCACCTGTAACATGATTAAAAATAATACGATACAAGCGCTTTAAAAAACGCGCAGCACCATCAACGCCTTCATCCGACCATTCTAAAGATTGCTCCGGGGGCGCGGCAAACATCGTAAATAAACGCACCGTATCCGCACCGTGCAATTCAATTAACCCCTGCGGGTCTACCGTATTGCCTTTGGACTTGGACATTTTAGTGCCGTCTTTCAGCACCATGCCTTGCGTTAATAAATGTGAAAACGGCTCATCACTGCCCTTAACTAATCCCACATCTCGCATTAATTTGTGAAAAAAGCGCGCATACAATAAATGCAGTACCGCGTGTTCTATTCCACCCACATATTGATCAACCGGCAGCCAGTAGTTAGCTCGCTCATCTAACATGCTATCTGCATCGGGGCAGGTGTAGCGAGCGTAGTACCATGATGACTCAAAGAAGGTATCAAACGTATCGGTTTCACGAATCGCATCGCCGCCACAGTTCGGGCAACTAGTTTCATAAAATTCTGGCATTTTTTTAATTGGCGAACCCACGTCATCACCAAAGGCTGCGTCTTCGGGGAGAATCACGGGAAGCTGATCTTCCGGCACGGCAACCGAGCCACACTTTTCACAATTGATAATCGGAATAGGTGTGCCCCAGTAACGCTGCCGGGATACCCCCCAGTCACGCAAACGAAAATTAACCTGTTTTTCGCCCTTGCCTGCTGCGCTTAAAAATTCAGCAATCGCATCAACCGCGTCGGCGGATGTTTTTCCATCGAACGGGGCAGAGTTTCTTAGCACACCTTTTTCTGTGTATGCCGCAGCTTCAATATCACACTCATCATCATTTGCCGGATATATAACCTGCTTAATTGGCAGATTATATTTTTTGGCAAATTCATAATCGCGCTGATCGTGTGCAGGCACGCTCATGACTGCACCCGAGCCGTAGTCCGCCAGCACAAAGTTAGCGGTGTATACCGGCACGAGTTCACCGGTTACCGGATGCGCGGCTTTAAAGCCGGTATCCAGGCCTTTCTTTTCCATCGTTGCCATCTCTGCTTCGGCCACTTTGGTGGTTTTACATTCTTCAATAAACGCCTGTAGCTCGCTATTCGATTCGGCGGCTTTTTTAGTTAATGGATGCTCCGCAGCAACCGCCACATAAGTCACACCCATTAAGGTGTCCGGGCGAGTGGTATAAACCGTGAGCGGTGCTTCGCCCGCCACATCAAATTGCAACTCCACGCCTTGCGAGCGACCAATCCAGTTACGCTGCATGGTGCGCACTTGCTCGGGCCAGCCTTCTAATTTATCGACATCATTTAATAATTCATCTGCATAATCGGTGATTTTCATAAACCACTGGGGGATTTCGCGACGCTCCACTTTTGCGCCGGAGCGCCAGCCACAACCATCCACCACCTGCTCGTTGGCGAGTACGGTTTGATCAACCGGGTCCCAGTTCACTATCGCATTCTTTTTATATACCAGACCTTTTTCATAAAGTTTGGTGAACAACCACTGCTCCCAGCGATAATACTCCGGCGTGCACGTGGCAATTTCACGATCCCAGTCATATCCAAAACCGAGGCGTTTTAACTGGCCTCGCATGTAATCAATATTCGAATAAGTCCACTTCGCCGGATGCGAATTATTTTTATGAGCCGCATTTTCCGCCGGCAACCCGAACGCATCCCAACCCATGGGTTGCAGCACGTTTTTACCCTGCATCCGTTGATAACGGGAAATGACATCGCCGATAGAATAATTACGCACATGCCCCATGTGTAATCGACCACTCGGATAGGGAAACATCGACAGACAGTAAAACTTCTCTTTACTGGCATCTTCAGTAACTTTAAATACCTGATTATCTTGCCAATATTGTTGAACATCCTGCTCTATTTTTTGTGCGTCGTAATTTTCTTGCATGTATCTATCTTCAAATTGGGTTGAGCGTCACAAACTAGTAAGGAATATGAGCTATATATAAAAGGAGAAGGATACAGCAGACCAATGAGTTAGGAAACTCTGATATTTAATAAAAGGCGGGTCTATGTCTACACCGAACAAACAAGATGACACTTCTCTGGTAGAAGCCTATAACCAAATGATGGCTCGGGTCAGGGACAGCATTGATAGCGCAGAGTCTCATACCATGCCCACCTTGCAACGGGCGATTGAGCATGCGCGAGACCAGGCGATTCATTTAGGTGAAGTGAGCCTTGAAGAAGCTGAAGAAATTGGCAACTACATCAAGCGCGATATCAATGATGCGGCGGAATACCTCATGGAAACCAGCCACGAATTCAGCGAATGGTTAATGCTGGATATCAACATTATTGAACAAAAAGTGCTGGAACTGTTTTTATCAGTAGCCGATCGAACTCGTCTGGAGCTGGAGCAATTATCCCATACGGCTTGTGAAATTGGAGCACCCAATAACCGTAGTGAATATAAAAGCAGTGAAATCACCGGCCCTGGCTCACTGGTTTGCAACCACTGCCAGCAGATGATTCAATTTAATACCACCGCCAGCATTCCCACCTGCCCTCAATGTGGCGGTCAAACATTTAAGCGCGCGGAACTATAGCTCTCCCCCGCATTTTTCGTACACGCGCGACCTCACTCATTAGTACCGACTGCCCGAGAAAATTTACCTTAGAAAAATTACCCGATAAAATTTACCTGGAATCATTTACCTGGAGTCATTTACCTGGAATCATTTACCTGGAATCATTTACCTGGAATCATTTACCTGGAAAAATTGACCTGGGTTCACTTACCTTAACCAAAAACCTTTATCTAATAGATAATACCTATCAACCCCATTGATATTTAAAAATAGCTAATACCATATTGCTTATGGCAATATAATTATATTCTAATTAATGGATGTAAAACCCATGCAAAAACTAACAACAATAATAATGACATTAGCCCTTTCTTTTCAAGCTCAGGCGACCGACTGGAAAGCACTTCCAAATACCCCACCCACCCCGAAAGACAACCCAACAACCGATGCAAAAGTTGAGTTGGGCAAAATGCTGTTTATGGATCCACGCTTCTCTTCCACCGGTACTGTTTCATGTAACTCCTGCCACAATATTATGGAAGGCGGCGATGACAGCCGTGACTTTTCCATGGGCGTACACGGCAAAACCGGCGGGCGTAATGCACCCACCGTATGGAATTCGGCATTTCATTCTGTGCAATTTTGGGATGGACGCGCTGCACTACTGGAAGATCAGGCTAAAGGCCCGGTTTCCAATCCGGTTGAAATGGGTATGAAAGATGTTGAAACGGCAATGGCCCGAGTGAGAAAGATTCCCGGCTACCAGCCAGTATTCGAAAAAGCCTTTGGCAAAAACAGCATGACAGTAGACAATGCGGCAAAGGCCGTAGCCGCATTTGAGCGTACCTTAATTACGCCAAACAGCCCTTACGACAAATATGTAAAAGGCCAAAACAACGCCATGAACAAACAGCAAATTCGTGGCATGAACAAATTTGATACCGTTGGTTGCACTTCTTGTCATTCAGGCGCGGCATTTAACGGTATAGCACTGGATGGCACAGGACAAAAATTGGGTGAAGGCTTTTATATGATGTTTCCCGTATTTGAAAATGCATACATCAAACAATACAAACTCAATGTTGACCAGGGGCGCCAGGCGGCTACAGGTAAAACGGGGGATGCCGGCATGTTTCGCGTGCCTACACTACGCAACATCACCGACACTGCACCCTACTTTCATAATGGCTCAGTTAACGACTTAAGTGAAGCGGTGCGAGTGATGGCGAAGTCACAACTGAATCGCTCATTACCTGAAAAAGACGTTGAAGATATTGTGGCATTTCTGGGTGCGCTAACAGGTGAATACCCCGCCATTACTATGCCGCGCTTACCGGCAACGTCTGGTACAAGTATTGTAGTTAAGTAACGCCTGTTTTTTGAGTGACCAAGAGCGCAATCAGAGAAGGTGGGTGACCAAGGGCTGATTAGCCAGGATGTAGCTACATAAAGGTAGCAGCACAAACCTAAATCAAACACTTTAAATAAAAAAGAAAACGCAAATAAAACAAAAATCTTATTGCGTGCATCAGGCGCACAATGAAAATATTTGCGCTTATTTGCGTGCATTTGCGTTTTCTTTTTCTTTTTCTTTTTCTTTTTCTTTTGCTTTTGAACTCTAGCCAGGACTGTTGCTTTACGTTCCCAATTTAGATTATTAAGTCGATTATTAAGTCGATTATCTGGGCTATTAAAACAACATATCAAAAAACCGATCCAGCGTTTCCTGATCCGGTCGACTTTTCATTTTATATTTTACATGTTCATTTGATTTGTTTTGATCCGTTAAAATAATCCCCCACATCGACTCAATACGATTAGGTAAAAACGAGTAGCGAACATCAATGATAAAATTTGGGTCATTCTCACTAATTGCTAAAAAGTCACTGGAAAACCAGCGGAACCGTTCAATATCTTTAGCCTGCTGACTTTCAATATTTAAATCAGGAAAGTCACGTTTAATCTTTAACTTCTGCACCGACATCCCTTCAATTAATTTTGCATCCCACAACAACTTAACCGCATCCACATAATATAGCCCATTATATTCATACATGGTTTTCCACACATGGCGATTGGCAAAGCTGGGTTTTATAAGCATTCTCTCTATACTGTGCCCGCGCTGTTGCGCTACAACATGCAGCATATTTTCTGCTCGATTCTTTTGTACCAGCCCTAAACTTAAAAACAACACCGCATAAATAAAACCCAGGCGTGCAAATAATATTTTTTTACGGTAAACCGCTAACACAGACAAAGCGATTAAGGGCAATGTAAACAACGGGTCTATAATGGACACCGTATTCCACGCGACGCGTTGATCACTAAAGGGCCAAAACAGCTGGGTTCCATATGAAGTACAGGCATCAAGCAAACCGTGTGTTGCAAAGCCTAAAAATGAGAATAGATAAATATGCTTAAACGAGAGTTTAGTTCTGGCAAATGGATAAAAAAACAGCGCACAAATAAAAGCACCAAATGGAACAAAAAATAACGAATGGGTAAACTGGCGATGAAACTCCAGAAACAACAGCGGATCGTTTGCCGAGCGAATCAGCATATCAAGATCAGGCGCCATACCGGCCAACGCACCAATGACTAATGCACTTAACTGCTTATCTTTCTGCTTATCTTTCTGCTGAGCTGATGACTGAGATAGGCTGGCGCCCAAAAAAGCCTGGGAAATAGGATCCATTTACTACACCTGTTGTTTCGACTTAACGCCAAAGACTTTGTCGTTATTGGGCTTTGTCGTTATTGGACTTTGTTGTTATTGGACTTTTTCGATATGGACTTTATCGCTATTGAAGTTTTTCAGCCAAGCTATTTATTCATCGCGATTTGATTCGTTATCCTCGCCCAATTAACTCATAACTGAATTGAATTTTTATTTTTCTAATTTCTATTTTTCCAATTTTCATTTCTCCTATAAAAAAACAACAGCACGAGTAAGCCGGAAATAATTAACAAATAATTTGCCCATAGAACATAGGGCGTTGCACCTTCATAAGCTTGCACATCTGCTGTAATTACGTGACGCTCAAACTGCGGGGACATCTGCAACACATCACCCTTTCTATCAATCACTGAAGACACGCCCGTATTCGTTACCCTAAGTAAAACCCGCCCCGTTTCCAGTGCACGCATGCGAGCAATTTGATGATGCTGCCAGGGTTGAGCCGAATCTTCAAACCAGGCGTCGTTACTCACATTAACCAATAAAGTGGCGGCGGGCAAATCCAGTAAAACGCTTCGATCAAATGCATCTTCGAAACAAATACTCAGACCAATTTTCTGCCCCACCGCCGTGATTAACGGCTGCTCATCATCTCCATTATCAATATCCGACATGGGAATATTGACCCATTGCGCAAAAAAACCTAACAATGGACGCAGCGGAAAATATTCTCCCAATGGAACCAGGTGGCGTTTTAAATAAACTTGATCATCCAGAGTAATCATTGAATTATAATATCGCTGAGTTAACTCATTTCGAGTAAACAAACCCAGCATGACTTCAGTATTGGTCGCTTTTGCCTCTTCTGCTAATTCTTCTAAATAGTAGGGCACTCTTCGCTTATATCCGGGCACGGCTGTTTCAGGCCAAATAATTAAATCACTGTCCCAATGCTGTTGAGTCAGCTCACGATACATCTGCAACGTTGGCCGATAATTTTCTCTTTTCCATTTTTCAGCCTGTGTAATATTGCCCTGTATCATGCTAACTTTTATGGGTTCATCGACGGGTGATGTCCAATTAATTAACCCCAGCAAAAAGCCTGTTCCGTAAATAAATAAAATGCCCGGAATGAGCGTTTTAAAGTTGAATTTTAAAATGCTCGTAGCTAACAAGCCTGCAATGATCGTCACAATTAAACCAACACCCAGCCCGCCAATTAAGGGCGCATAACCGGCCAGATAAGTATCTACTTGCGCAACACCAATTTGCACCCAGGGAAAACCCGTTAAAAAATATCCGCGCAACCAGTCAAACAACATCCAGCTAATGGGATAAATCAACAACAACATATTGGCTTTAGATGTTTTAATAAATCGATTAGACAGATAAAATGCCAGCGCTGGAAACAATGCCATATAAGCGGCTAGTAAAACAATAGTAGCTACCGCAAGCCCTGCGGGCATACCACCGTGTAAATGCAGGCTGTAAAAAAGCCAGTAAATTCCGTGCGAAAACCAGCCTAGTCCGAAGAGGAAACCTCGTCTCAATGCAATTCGATTGCCCTGCTCCAGGCAGGCTATAAAGATAAATATAATGAGAGGGAACTGTAACCAGAAAAAATCATAAGGTGCAAAACTTAACGGCAATAAGGCACCGCAGACAAGTGATAAAATTTCTAATATATAATATGGATTTTTTTGAATTCGTTTTAAATCTAGCATTAATTAATCATTTTTCATTATAGTTAAATAACCAAAACCCGAAACAAAGCCTTAACTTATTATGTAAAAGCTACGAATCAGAAACCGGCAAAATAGCCAATTGCACATGTTTTATCCGGCGACTATCTGCACTCATTATTTTAAATAAATAATGATCAATAGTAATGGCTTCGCCACGCTTAGGCATGTGCCCCAAATGCTTCATTAACATGCCCGCTAACGTGTCCGACTCATCTTCATCAAACTCGCTTTCAAAAAACGCATTAAACTCTTCAATCGGTGTTAACGCCTTAATTGAGTAACGATTAATTCCCATGCGACGAATATTTCCCACATCTTCAACATCATGCTCATCATCTATCTCGCCCACAATTTGCTCTAACACATCTTCAATTGTCACCAGTCCGGCAACCCCACCATACTCATCTACGACTATTGCCATGTGATTTCTACTGGAACGAAACTCTTTTAACAAAACATTTAGGCGCTTACTTTCCGGCACAAAAACGGCCTGCCGCAAAACATCTTTTATATCAAAACTTTTACGTGCGTCATCATCGACATAACGCAATAAATCTTTAGCCAGCAATACCCCTTCAATTTCATCCCGGCTTTCTCCGATAACAGGAAAGCGCGAGTGCCCTGACTCATTAACGACCGGTAGCATATCTTCATACGCGGTATTTTCATCAATGATAACCATATGAGATCGCGGAATCATAATATCGCGCACCTGAATTTCAGAAACCTGCAACACCCCTTCTATCATATTCAGGGCATCCATATCCAGCAACTCACGTTTTTCTGAGGCCTGTATTACTTCAATTAACTCCTGCTTACTTTGCGGAGTTTCAAGAAAGATCCGACTGAGTTTTTCGACCAAACTTAATCTTGATTTTTTTAAGGCATCATTCATTTTCTTGTTCCGTCACTGACGATTGTTCAATATTATCTGGGTGAATTAAGTAAGGATCAGCAAAACCGAGGCCTTGCATAATTTGCGTTTCGAGGGATTCCATTTCTTGCGCTTGCACATCTTCTATATGATCGAAGCCCTGTAAATGCAACATGCCATGCACCAACATGTGCGCCCAGTGAGACTGCAGGTTTTTTTGTTGCTGGCGCGCCTCACTAGCCACCACTTCTGCACAAATGGCCAAATCACCCAACATGATTTCAGGCATGACAAAGCCCTCATCCATTTGCATGGGGAAAGACAAAACATTAGTGGGTTTATTTTTGCCGCGATAGTCGTGATTAAGCTGCTGACTTTCTGCTGCACTAACAATGCGTAAACTTAAGTTCGCTTGCTCTGCCTCATCACCTTGCCAGGCCGCCTGAGCCCATTTACGCAGTAAGCTACTCGGCGGAGGCTCTTCGCTTGATTCAGCTATATCATCGGCAAGTTGAATATCGAGTTGCACAGACATTAGCGAGTAGAACCCCGCTTATATTTATCTGTATTAGATTCATCGGGATTATTAGCTTCATGCGTATCATAGGCTTTAACAATCCGCTTTACCATGGGGTGGCGCACCACATCACGCGGCTGAAAAAAGGTCATAGAAATATCATCAACATCTTTTAACACTTCGATGCAGTGGCGCAAGCCAGAAACGGTTCCGCGGGGCAAATCAATCTGGGTTACATCACCGGTAATCACCGCCGTTGAACCAAATCCAATGCGGGTTAAAAACATTTTCATCTGTTCGCGAGTCGTGTTCTGCGCTTCATCTAAAATAATAAATGCATCATTTAAGGTGCGTCCGCGCATATAGGCCAGCGGGGCAATTTCAATAATATTTCGTTCGATTAATTTTGCCACCCGTTCGAAGCCCATCATTTCGTAAAGTGCGTCGTACATGGGACGCAAATAGGGGTCAATCTTTTGCGCCAGATCACCGGGCAAAAAACCTAATCGCTCACCGGCCTCCACTGCAGGTCGCACTAATAATAACCGGCGCACACTTTCTTCTTCAAGCGCAGCTACGGCACAGGCAACCGCCAAATAGGTTTTACCGGTTCCCGCCGGGCCAATACCAAAACTTAAATCGTGATTTTGAATGCTTTTTAAATAGCTAATCTGGTTGGGGCCGCGACCTTTAATGACCTCTTTACGTAAACGCAAACTCCACTGATTTGCATCCAGTTCAATGTCTTCATCAATCGGTTGCAAACCCGCTTCCTGTAACTGCAAATGCACATGGTTAGCGGTGAGTGCCTGATCTTTTGTTGACAGATATAACGCCTTTAAAATATTACCGGCAATATCTATATTGTCCGCATCACCGATAATTTGAAAATGATGATTGCGATTATTAATCTCCACACCGAGGCGAATCTCGATTTGTTGCAAATACTCATTCGTCGGGCCGCACAAATTTGCCAGTCGCTGGTTATCTGCGGGATTGAATTCTATATCCAGACTTTCTGTCATAATTTTATTATAGTATTTTTTAGTTTTGAATTCAGGCGCTAAGCATCAGACGGCTAAACGGACGCGATCTATTTCGGCAATTTCAATAAACTCGCCCTGTAGCGAATTTGACAACCCTTTGCTAATTTTCACATCAACAAAATGCCCAATTAAACGCGCCGCTCCATTAAAATTCACAATGCGATTATTTTCAGTGCGGCCCGCCATTTGCTTGGGGTCTTTTCTTGAGGGGCGTTCCACCAGAATAGTTTGCACCGACCCCTCCATGGAGTCTGAAATAGCCTGAGACATTTCATTAATGCGTTTTTGCAAAATGGCCAGGCGGGCTTTTTTAGTTTCCATCGGCACGCTGTCTTCTAACGAGGCGGCGGGCGTGCCGGGGCGCGCAGAATAAACAAAGCTGTAAGAGTGGTCGAAGCCCACATCTTCAATTAACTGCATCGTCTGCTCAAAATCTTCATCTGTTTCACCAGGAAAACCAATAATAAAGTCGGATGAAACCGTTAAACCTGGGCGCGCCTCGCGTAATTTTCTAATTTTAGATTTATATTCCATCGCCATGTGGCCGCGCTTCATCGCCGCCAGCACTCTATCGGAACCACTTTGCACCGGTAAATGCACAAAAGTGACTAACTCTGGCACTTCCGCAAATGCCTGTATTAATGAATCGGAAAACTCCACCGGATGCGATGTAGTAAAACGTATTCGATCAATACCTTCAACTGCGGCGACATAATTGATGAGCAAGGCTAAATCAGCCTGCACCCCATCGTGCATTTCGCCCAAATACGCATTTACGTTTTGTCCCAGCAAATTAATTTCACGCACACCCTGGCGCGCCAACTGAGCCACTTCGTCAAGCACATCATCGAACGGGCGGGAGATCTCTTCCCCACGGGTATAGGGCACCACACAGAAGGAGCAATATTTACTACAGCCTTCCATTATTGAAACAAACGCACTGGGGCCTTCGGCTTTAGGCTCAGGGAGGTTGTCAAACTTTTCAATTTCGGGAAAGGAAATATCCACCACCGGCCTGTGGTTAGTATCGATGCCCTTCACCATTTCGGGCAGGCGATGCAGGGTTTGCGGCCCAAAAACCATATCCACATGGGGCGCTCGCTTGCGTATCGCTGCGCCTTCCTGGGATGCCACACAGCCACCAACACCAATCACTAAATTGGGGTTATTCTGCTTCCAGTGCTTCCATTTACCGAGCAAAGAGAACACTTTCTCCTGGGCTTTTTCCCTGATAGAGCAGGTATTTAGCAGCAGTATATCGGCCTCTTCAGGAGTATCGACCGTAACAATTTCTTCTGAATCCGCCAGCACATCGTGCATTTTTGCCGAGTCATATTCATTCATCTGACAGCCGAAGGTTTTGATATAAAGTTTGCGCGCCATAAAGCTCGTCGTTTTCTAACAAAGGAACCGAGCATTTTAGCATCAACTGGTTAAAACACCTATAGCATACAACACCTCACATTTTGAATAGCCTGAGCTGAATCGCTCCTTAAGCTATATAGATCGCAAACTGGCTACTGACGGATCACGCAATGCCATACTAATGTAAGCGCACTAGCTCAGACTTCGTCTGACAGTGGGCAATGACTCAAACTAGTTGCGGTCGCTCTTCAGTTTAATTTTCTGGTAACAATGCGCACTGCTGTGGAACATGACCATCAGGGACAGTCCGCTTAAGGGTGTTTTGAGACCCTTAAAACTCCAATATGCCTCTTTAATAAACCTCACTTCAACAATATCTCCGCACCCTTCGCCACAAATCGCAATTGCGTAACCGCCTTTTCCGTTAGCAACTTACGCTCAGCTACATTACTATCCAGGGCCTCTGCTCCCGCATTAAACACCAGCACAACCATCGCTTCTGCCTGCATCTTTGCGGCTTCTGCCGGATAACTCTGGGTGTGCTGAATATAATCCGCCAGCTCCACTACAAAATATTGCAACTCACGGGAAACGGCTTTGCGAAATGCCAGTGAGGTACCGGATCGTTCGCGCAGCAATAGCCTGAAAACATGTGGACTAGTCTGGATAAATTCCATAAATGTTTCCACTGAGGTATTAATCACCAGACCGCGGTCGCGTATGCGCTGGCGAGCCTTGCGCATTAACTGTCGCAGAGCGACCCCGCCTTCATCAACCAGGGTCAATCCCAGTTCTTCCATATCTTCAAAGTGACGATAAAAAGACGTGGGCGCCATCCCCGCCTCACGGGTCACTTCGCGCAGGCTTAAGCTAGAATAACTCCGCTCCTGGCTCAACAACCTGAATGCCGCATCGATAATCGTGCGTCGTGTTTTCTCTTTTTGTTGCGCCCGATTGCCGCTCACCTGCATTTCCTTTATTCAAAGTTATTGCCTTAAATCAATATAAGCCTAACAATTGTAACGTCATTAATGGCTTTTTTATATGGGCAGGCTATACTTCATAAAATATTCAGCGTACACTTGTACGCAACAACCTGCAGCATCGGAATCAACATGTCTCATAAAACATCCGCCACCAATCACCCAACCCAGAAGCCCGCCTTAAACTGGCTACCCATTAGCGTATTTAGTATCAGCGCAATATTGACCCTGCTTGCGGTGCCCTACTACGCCTTCACCCATGGATTCGATATCTGGCAAATTGCCGCCATGGTCATTGGCATTACGTTCTGTGAAATTTCCATTACCGCCGGCTACCACCGTTTGTGGTCACACCGGGCCTATGAAGCTCATTGGCTAGTGCGATTATTTTTTGCCATCGGTGGAACCTACGCCGTACAAAACACCATTTTGCACTGGTGCTCAGACCACCGTATCCACCACAGCCATGTGGATGAAAACGCAAAAGACCCCTACTCTGCAAAACGTGGATTTTGGTACTCCCACATGGGCTGGATGATTCGTGATTATAATTTAAACCCGAATAAAAATTACGAAAACTGCAAAGACCTGAAAAAAGACCCTATCGTCATGTTTCAACACAAGCACTATTTACCATTAGTGCTGGGGCTCAATTTTGGCCTGCCTATTTTACTTGGCTTATGGCATGGCGATTTAGTTGGCATGATGCTGTTAGCCGGTGTTGCTCGATTATTTATTTCACATCATTTAACGTTCTTCATTAATTCACTGGCGCATGTGTGGGGCAAGCAGCCCTACTCCGACAAAAACACCTCGAAGGATAACCCGATTATTGCCTTGCTGACATTTGGAGAGGGCTACCACAATTATCATCACAGTTTTCAGCGCGATTACAGAAATGCCATTCGCTGGTGGCAATACGATCCAACCAAATGGCTGATTCGTGGCCTGAGTTTTATGGGCCTGGCAAAAAATCTTTATCGTGCGCCTTTGGAATATATTGAAAAAGAACGGGCAATTATGCTGCTCAAAAACACCACCACCAAATTATCTCAGCGCCTGCACTCTGAAGCTTTAATTCAACGCCTGCACGATGAGTATGAAATATTAATGCGTAATATGAACGCGTTTGCTAAAGCCAAGAGACAATGCATTGAAGCTCGAAAAAACTCCATGATGCAAGGTTGTGACATCGAAGCGCTAAAAGCCAAAGCCGAAACACTTAAAGCGAATTTTTTAGAGCAAAAGAAAAACTGGTTAAGTTTAAATGCCCAAATGGTAATGGCTTAGCTGTAAACTTAATCTGACAATATTGACGTAGCAAGGGTCTCCAAACACCCTGAAGCGGACCTTCGATTTATTGCTATTCTCGATGCTCAACTGCCCTGTTAAGGAACATGACCATCAGGGAAAGGTCGCTGCTTTTTAGCGCCCTGTCCCATGTGGTAATTCCGATCAGATGGGCAGTGCGATGAGCGACTCCGCTCAACTCTTGGTGGCATCAATAAGGGGACAGAGCGCCAAAAAGCGGCGGTCTTTCCCCGAGGGAGATACGCCACAGCAGGGTACAAAACATCAAGTAAATAAAATGGTTAAGG
>Ga0316206_1001446_pt1 | contig 20790 bp, 15 predicted proteins | sample 6monthpyrite_MG_FD_204942 | JGI IMG/M metagenome (GOLD analysis project Ga0316206, IMG submission 204942) | Microbial mat bacterial communities from mineral coupon in-situ incubated in ocean water Damariscotta River, Maine, United States -... | ecosystem: Environmental > Aquatic > Marine >... | reverse complement strand
CCTTCACCAAACTGATCAAACTCGAATACGCCAACCGGACCATTCCAGACAATCGTTCCAGCTTTCTTAATAATGTCAGCTAATACATTTGCAGAGTCAGGGCCGATATCAAAAATCATGTCATCATCAGCACAAGCATCAGCTGCTTTTAAAGTCGCCTCAGCCGTTTCTGCAAATTCTTTAGCACAAACAACGTCTGTTGCTATTGGAATAGATGCACCACGTGCTTCCATTTTTTCAATCAATGCTTTAGCAGTATCAACTAAATCTGCTTCGTATAAAGATTTACCAACGTTGTAACCTTTTGCTGCTAAGAAAGTGTTTGCAATACCACCACCAACAACTAACTGATCAACTTTTTCAGATAATGCTTCAAGCACAGTCAACTTAGTAGAAACTTTAGAACCACCTACGATCGCAACCATTGGACGCGCAGGCTCTGCTAATGCTTTAGCAAGACTGTCTAGTTCGTTCGATAATAATAAACCAGCACATGCAGTTGAAGCTTGAACACCAACACCATGAGTAGAAGCTTGTGCGCGGTGAGCCGTGCCAAATGCATCCATTACAAATACGTCACATAGTGCAGCGTACTTTTTAGATAATGCTTCGTCATCTTTCTTCTCACCAGCATTGAAACGAACGTTTTCTAAAAGAACACATTCGCCAGCAGCAACTTCAACACCACCGTCTAAATAATCTTTAATTAAACGAACTTCTTTGCCCAGTTTTTCAGACATAGTCGCAGCGATTGGAGCCAGTGAATTTTCTTCATCAGCAACACCTTCTTCAGGGCGACCACGATGAGACATAACCATTACAGAAGCACCAGCTTTCATAGCGTGCTCAATAGTTGGCATAGATGCAGTGATACGCGCATCAGAAGTTACCTTGCCATCTTTAACAGGTACGTTTAAATCAGCACGAATTAAAACGCGCTTGCCAGCAAGATCCAGATCAGTCAGCTTGATAAAAGCCATTGTCGAACTCCTAAATAAATATTAAATAATTTTAAAAATTGTTTGTTAAGTCATGATGACAAAACTTAACAAAAAACTTTCTTAACACTTCAAAACATCAATTTTTATAAATCAACCAGCCCGGAGACCGGGCTGATTAATAACATCTCTTTAAAGGCTGTTTAATTACTCAAACAACCTTCGACTAACTAAGAGAGATTTTTTCGTCTAGCTAGGCGCGGCGCGAGTTTAAAAGCGGAGCGTATTAATAATACGTGAGCATTTTAAATTCGTGCCGCAACAACGCTAGCCGGAAAAAGATCCTTAGTTAGCAGCTACGTGCTCTACGAAACGCATCATATTGCAAGTGTAGCCATACTCGTTGTCATACCAAGATACTAACTTAACGAATGTACCATCTAGTGCAATACCTGCTTCTGAATCAAAGATTGAAGAGTAACCAACACCACGGAAGTCAGTAGATACAACTTTCTCATCTGTGTAACCCAGAGTCTTAGAGATATCACCATTTTCTGATGCATCTTTCATTGCTGCACAAATTTCTTCGTATGAAGCTTCGTTGTTCAGCTCAACAGTTAAGTCAACAACAGAAACGTCTGAAGTAGGTACACGGAAAGCCATACCAGTCAGCTTGCCATTCAGTTCTGGAAGAACAACACCTACTGCTTTAGCAGCACCTGTTGAAGATGGGATGATATTTTCTAAAATACCACGACCACCGCGCCAGTCTTTCTGTGAAGGACCGTCTACAGTTTTCTGAGTTGCAGTTGCAGCGTGAACAGTCGTCATCAGACCGCGTTTGATGCCCCACTTGTCATTGATAACTTTAGCCATTGGAGCCAGGCAGTTAGTAGTACAAGAAGCAGCAGAAACAATTTTCTGACCAGCATATTCAGTATGATTAACACCGTATACGAACATTGGAGTGCCATCTTTAGAAGGAGCTGACTGAACAACTTTACCTGCGCCTGCATCGATGTGAGCCTGACAGCTTTCTTCAGTTAAGAAGAAACCAGTACAATCAATAACGATATCTGCACCAACGTCGCCCCATTTCAGGTCAGCTGGGTTACGCTCTGCTGTTAAACGGATGTTTTTACCGTCAACAATCATGCAGCCTTCGCCAGCTTCAACGGTACCATTGAAACGACCGTGTACTGAGTCATACTTCAGCATGTATGCTAAGTAATCAGCATCTAATAAATCATTGATACCAACGATTTCGATGTCTTTAAATTCATTTTGTACCGCACGGAAAACCATACGACCGATACGGCCAAAACCGTTAATACCGACTTTAATAGTCATTAGTTAATACTCCCCTTAAGTTTACAAACTAAGGCCTAAGCACTTTCGTGCCCAGGCCTAATTTAATTACATTACTGATTCAACAGCTTTCACTACATTTTCTACAGTGAAGCCAAATTCTTTAAACAGTTCGCCAGCTGGTGCTGACTCACCGAAGTGATCGATACCAACTACAACGTCTGCATACTTGTACCAGGCAGCTGTTACTGCTGCTTCAACAGCAACTGTTGGGATACCGTCGCCTAATACTGAAGACTGGTAAGCATCATCTTGTTCTTCAAATGCACAAACAGAAGGCATTGAAACAACACGAACATTCTTGCCTGACATTGCCGCCGCAGCGCCAGTCGCTAAATCAACTTCTGAACCTGTTGCAATGATGACTGCATCAGGAGTGCCATCACAATCTTTTAAGATGTAGGCACCCTTAGCGATGTCAGCAATCTGTGCATCAGTACGTTCATTATGGTTCAAGCCCTGGCGTGAGAAGATCAGTGTAGATGGACCGTCTTTACGCTCAACCGCCTGCTGCCAACATACTGCTGATTCAACAGCATCACATGGACGCCATACTGTCATATTAGGAATCATACGCAGTGTAGGAATTTGTTCTATTGGTTGATGAGTAGGACCATCTTCACCCAGACCGATTGAGTCATGAGTAAATACGAAGATGCTCTGGATTTTCATCAGTGCAGCCATACGCAATGCGTTACGTGCATACTCAGAGAACATCAGGAAGGTTGAACCAAAAGGAACCAGACCACCGTGCAGTGTAATACCGTTCATGATTGCTGACATACCGAACTCACGTACGCCGTAACGAATGTAGTTAGGTACTTCGTTAGCATCCATAGGCTTGTAACCAGACCATTCAGTCAGGTTAGAGCAACCTAAGTCAGCAGAACCACCAAACAGCTCTGGTAACATTGGAGAATAAGCTTCGATTGACGCTAAAGATGCCTGACGTGTTGCAGGGCTCTTCGCATCAGCGGCTACAGATGCGATGTAATCAGCAGATTTCTGTGCCCAGTCAGCAGGCATCTCACCGGCCATGCGACGCTCATATTCCGCTGCTTCTGCAGGGAATTCCGCTTTATAGGCCGCGAACTTATCGTTCCATGCAGCTTCTGCTGCTGCGCCTTTTTCTTTAGCATCCCAACCAGCGTATACGTCAGCAGGTACTTCAAATGCCGCATGATCCCAGCCTAAAGCTGCTTTAGTCAGGTTGATTTCTTCTTCACCTAATGGTGCGCCGTGACAAGCGTGTGAACCTGCTTTGTTTGGAGAACCAAAACCGATCGTTGTTTTACAGCAGATCATTGTTGGCTTGTCAGTCATTGCTTTCGCAGTTTCAATTGCTTTAGCTAATGCATCTGAATCGTGACCATCAACGTCAGCAATTACATGCCAGCCGTAAGACTCGAAGCGCTTAGGGGTATCATCAGTAAACCAGCCATCAACGTGACCATCGATAGAAATACCGTTGTCATCCCAGAACGCAATCAACTTACCTAAACCTAAAGTACCGGCCAGTGAACATGCTTCGTGAGAGATACCTTCCATTAAACAACCGTCGCCCAGGAACACGTATGTGTTGTGGTCAACAATAGTGTGACCTTTCTGGTTGAACTGTGCAGCCAGTGCTTTTTCAGCAATCGCCATACCAACACCGTTGGTAATACCCTGACCTAATGGACCAGTCGTTGTTTCAACACCTGGTGCATAACCGTACTCTGGGTGACCCGGAGTTTTAGAATGCAGCTGACGGAAGTTTTTCAGATCGTCGATAGACAGATCATAACCAGTCAGGTGAAGCAGTGAATAAATCAGCATTGAGCCATGACCATTCGATAGAATGAAACGGTCGCGGTTGCTCCATTTTGGATTTGCTGGGTTGTGGTTCATGTTGTCGTTCCACAAAACTTCAGCGATATCCGCCATACCCATAGGTGCGCCCGGGTGGCCTGAATTTGCTTTTTGTACTGCATCCATACTTAACGCACGTACGGCGTTAGCTAGGTTTTTACGAGAAGGCATCGTTGTGTCTCTCCCTTAAGTATTAAAAATTCGTTTTAAAATCTTTGTGAGACCCTCAAAATTTTGGGAATCTCAACACTCATTCTATTGTTCTTTTTCAGTGTTTACTGAAGCGCCATGTCTGGGGGATAGAACCGGCATGTATAGATTCCCCCAAGCGTAAGGGCGGGTATTTTCTCTCAAATCGGTTATTTCAGCAACTAAAAGCGCCTAATAGCCCTATAAGTCAGGTTATACAGAAACACTAAAAGCCCTATACAGAGGGCTTTTAGGACCAATAAATATTTATTCTTATTTATATATTGCTGATACCGATTTGAAGCCACTCAATTAAAAATCAATCACTTAGCCACTTTATTGAACAACCCATACTTGGAATTTGCTCAGCAGGCCCCTTACCAGTTGCTGCCACTTCACTCATTCCTTCAAATAAATCACGACGAACATTCGGATCAGCGGCCTCTTTGCGACTCTCATCCAGACGACCACGGTACTGCAATTTGAACTGATTGTTATAGCCGAAGAAATCTGGCGTACATACTGCACCATAGGCCTTTGCAATATCCTGAGATTCATCGATCAGATATGGAAACGGAAAAGCAAACTTATCCGAAACTTTTTTCATGTTTTCAAATGAGTCCTCTTCATATTCATTGGGGTCATTCGACATGATCGCTACACAATTGACACCTTTAGCCTTTAAGTCATTTGCATCCCTGACAATGCGATCGCGGATAGATTTGACATAAGGACAATGATTACAAATAAACATCACCAAGAGCCCGTTTTCACCCATACAGTCTTTTAATGTCCAGCTTTTACCATCAACACCAGGTAAATTAAAATCAATTGCTGGCACATCAAAGTCACACACAGGCGGCTGCAAACTAACCATTATTTTTCTCCTAATTTTTTTACTTCATTGAAAATGGTAACAAAAGACACCATATCAGTGACCATATATCGGTAATTTTACCCGACAAATCGTTTATATAACCTTATTATTCTGGTCGATTTAGTCAAATCATGGTAAAATAGTTGATTGTGCGACACAAATCGACGTTTAATCTTTTAGTCAGGTAAGTAATGTCTCAAAATTCAGAAACGGAACCAACTCAGGCTCCTACACCACAAGATCAACAATCCAGCCTAAAACAGCTGATAGCCAAAGGTAAAGAACAAGGCTATCTGACTTATGCAGAGGTTAATGACCACCTGCCTGAAGGCATTGTTGACCCGGAACAAATTGAAGACATTATCAGCATGATCAATGACATGGGCATCAAGGTGCACGAGTCTGCGCCTGATACTGAAAGCTCAATTTTGTCTGATAATGCCGTTGCTGACACCGATGAAGATGCCGCTGAAGAAGCCGCCGCAGCACTGGCTTCTGTTGATTCAGAGTTTGGCCGCACCACCGACCCGGTTCGTATGTATATGCGTGAAATGGGTAGTGTTGAATTATTAACACGCGAAGGTGAAATCTCAATTGCAAAACGTATCGAAGAAGGTTTGGGTCAGGCTCTGCAAGCACTTGCTACCAACCCAAAAACGATCGCTACTATTCTTGTTCACTTTGAAAACGTATTAGCTGAAGAATCTCGTCTTACTGACCTGGTTGCTGGCTTTGCTTATACCAGCGACGAAATTGCACAGCCAACCAACAAAGGCCTGCAAGAAAACAAAGATAAAGACGAGGAAGAAGAGGAAGAGATCGAAGAAGATACCGGTCCTACCCTGGAAGAAATCACTGTTATTTTTGCTGATCTACAAAAACTTCTCGATAAAGTTATTACCGGTATTTCTAAAGGCAGCAAAAATATTGCGGAAACCCGCAAAGCCATGTCTGACAAATTCCTGGAATTGAAATACCCAACGCCGCTTATCAACTCATTAAATGATGATCTTCGCAGCACGGTGGATAGAATCCGTACCATGGAACGTCATGTCCTGGATATGTGCTCACAAAAAGCACACATGCCACGTAAAGAATTTATTTCATCTTTCCCGGAAAATGAAACCAACGCCGAATGGATTGACCAATACCTCGAAGGTCATGAATACTCAGCCGCATTAAAAGAATTTGCTAGCGACATCAGACTGACTCAGCAACGTTTGGCAGCGCTAGAAAAAGATTACGGCCTAAGCATTGCCGAAATCAAAGAAATTAATCGTCGCATGTCGATTGGTGAAGCCAAAGCACGTCGCGCGAAGAAAGAAATGGTTGAAGCTAACTTACGATTAGTTATCTCAATTTCTAAAAAATACACTAACCGTGGCCTGCAATTCCTTGATCTGATTCAGGAAGGCAACATCGGCTTAATGAAAGCGGTTGATAAATTTGAATACCGTCGTGGTTACAAGTTCTCAACTTACGCAACCTGGTGGATTCGTCAGGCGATCACTCGCTCAATCGCTGACCAGGCACGCACCATTCGTATTCCGGTTCATATGATTGAGACCATTAACAAACTGAATCGTATTTTCCGTCAAATGCTGCAGGAAATGGGCCGCGAGCCCACGCCTGAAGAACTGGCAGAAAAAATGGAAATGCCAGAAGATAAAGTTCGTAAAGTACTCAAGATTGCTAAAGAACCTATCTCGATGGAAACGCCGATTGGTGATGACGAAGACTCTCACCTTGGTGATTTCATTGAAGACCAGAACATATTGTCTCCAGTGGACTCAGCAACCAGCCAGTCACTGAGCGAATCAACCAGAGACATTCTGTCGACACTGACCGCACGTGAAGCTAAAGTACTTCGTATGCGCTTTGGTATCGACATGAACACCGACCACACTTTAGAAGAGGTTGGTAAGCAGTTTGACGTAACACGTGAACGTATTCGTCAGATTGAAGCGAAAGCATTAAGAAAGCTTCGTCACCCGACACGCGCAGAACATCTGCGCAGCTTCCTCGGCGAAGAGTAAAATCTAAAAAGCCCTCTAATGAGGGCTTTTTTATGATTGATATTCTTTGCTAATTCTTCAATGGTCAATCCATTGGAATTTATATATAATCGCTGCTGGTTTTTTTGTTACCTTCGTTATAGCAAACCGATTAAACACCTTCGGTCATTTGGTAACAGATAATCAGGATGCCTACGGCATAATTAATCTGCGTGTTATCGCAACACGCTTAAAAGATATTGGGAATACCCTCCGGGTATATTGAATCCGCGTGTCACCCAAACTCGCAACGCAAGATAGTCGGAATGCCCTACGGCATAATTAAATTACGTGTCACCGACACACGCAAGTCGCCCCTGTAGCTCAGTTGGTTAGAGCAACCGACTCATAATCGGTAGGTCGAGTGTTCGAGTCACTCCGGGGGCACCATTTATTTCATTCGTTCTCTTCAATTACCAAATGCAAGCACGCTCTTCTAGACCAAACCATTAAAGTTTTATACAAAAAAACAATTAATCTAGAAATATGATATCGGAATCCCAATACCAAAATAAATTGCATAATTACTATCTGTGGAATACGAAACACCGGCCCGATACAGATAATCACTATTCAAATTACTCTTATCATACCAAGCTAGACCAAATCCAAAAGTTATCAAATGGGTAGTTTCTTTTTTAGCAGCCTGACCGGTCTGTTGCTCTATTTCAACAACAGGTATATAAGCTATTGATAAATCATAGCCGCATGCCGTCATCAACCCAAATAAACACGTACCTTTCATTGAATCTGTTACCGGTACATTGTCATCACGCACAAGTATCTTTTTATTAAAACGAGTAAAGTTAAGTGATAAAAAAGCGTTAGTTTCATTATCCTTCTGATCATCTGATAACTGTAATTGAAAACCCGCACCTACAGACCATCGTCTCCACGTCTGCCCCAGTGGAATCTCAAGCGGAGCTACCTCGGATGATAACTGGTAATCATCTTGATTTTCCGTGTTGAAACGCTCATGAACAACCTGGTAACTAATCGGGCCCGAAATTGTTTTAGGGTAATATAGACTGAAATAGCCACTATCCCGAGTAACTGCACCACCAAGAAGCTCATTACCTTTCTTCAAAGTAATAATTGCGCCCTTAATTTTAATATCCGATTTCTTGTCACTTACTCTACCGTATAAAACATTATATGGAGACTGTATATATACTGTACGATAATCTGGATCTGTTATTTTTCCCAGATCAATAGTAAAAGGTTTGTTTTTTTCATCTAAATTAACTATAGTTTTTGACGCAACGCCATACCCTCTTCTAAATACTGTAATAAATAATTTGCGCCCATGAAGAGAACGACTTAACGGAGAACTAGTCTCGAACCAGCCTGCTTGTCCAGTTCGTAATGTGGATACTTTATTCTGTTCAGAAGAAATAATTACTGTAGCCCCTTCCACCCCTTTTCCCTTATCATCATGAACATACCCCGCAATATACACATCAGGTTTCTGCCTTAACGTAGTTAGCCCTTCTGCCGCACTAACACTCAATAAATTTACAAAAAGAAACACTTTGATAATCGATTTAACAATATTTTTCACTGCACAATCTCCTCCACTATCAAGTTAACCGGGGAAGGCGAAAGTATATTCACCTTGTTCATTTGCGAGTTATCAACAAGCTTGTAATCTGGTGAATCTACCAAAAGTGTATATTCATTTACATTATCTATTCCTGGCACGTCAGGCAAATAAAACGATAAACGAAAGTGATTGTCTTGATCTACATCTGTCGCTGCAACATACGGTTTTTTTGTATCATAAAATACTTTAACCTTTACAAGATCTCTGTTTAATGGCTTTCCATGTTTTGGTATAACCAGCCCCTGAAATACAAACGGCCCCTTTTTCTTCCTTGTTGATACATATATATCTGACTCCCTAACCAAGCCATCATTTGTTTTAATGATTATTTTAAACTTAACTTTTTTATTTACAGCACTATCATCAATCTTTTCTACATCGTACTCACTCCAATTTTGCTTTGCATTATCTTCTCTCTTTTCGAGTGAGAGCCAGCTTGGTAACGTCGATTCATTACCACAATTATCACTCGGCTTACACACCATCCATTTAATCCCGCGATCATCCTTCTTATTACCTTCGTACTTATAGGCTTTGACTTTCAGTATATCATCCGATCTATTAAATAAATTTATACTGCTAGGACTAACAAAGAACACAATCCCTTTTCTTTTATTTAATTTATTTTCAGAAATATTAAACTCTTTAAAATCATTTTTTACACCAGCGCTCGAAACATACTTATTAACAGAACCAAATCCAGATGCGATCACCTCCACCTTCCATTTTTTATTTTTTATATATGGAACATTAAAATTAAACTCCCCCTTATCGTCTGTATATGTATACAAACTCATCTCTGATGGTTTACCTTCCACCTCATCTGTATATAGACTAACCCAAGCCTTCTCAACTGGCGTCTTCCCATCAACAACCTTTCCCCGTAAAATATATACATATTCTTTCTGGTTGTTTGAATATTTTTTTATATCTTTATAATAAGAATCATTTTTATTTTCCTTTTTTCGATATTCTTTTATCTTAGCCAGCGACTGTATTTTGTTTAAATCAGATTTCTCAATCAACTTTTTGACATATTTTACTGGCACCCCGAAACCAGCAAACTCTTTTTTAGCAGCCCCACTAGCCACTCCTATAACTTTTCCATTCTTTACACTTAAAATAGCCGCACCACTGCTTCCTTCCTTAATGATATTATGAAAATAAAGGAGCTTATATTTAAACTCACTATCTGAATTTGCCAAATCACCTCGCTTTTCTATCAAAAACCTGACGCTATCCACAGCACCCACAAAACCGAACGAAGCAAACTCTCTAAACCCCACTGGATTCGATACAACAACCATTTCATCACCGGCATCAGCAAATTCCGCATCTGATAACACCAGTGGATTTTCTGAAATATAAGCAGAAATTCCATCAACCTTAAGTAAAGCGAGATCTTTAACAACATTTGCATTTATGAAATGTATTTTATTCTTATCAAAATACTGTCTTTTTCTTTTTTCTCCGCCCATCAAGACCATTTCAAGGCTAGTTGAATTTCTCAAAACGTGATAGTTAGTTACAACAATATCATTATCAAGCACAAATCCAGATCCCGATGATACATTTCCAGCACCATCATATGCTTTGATCCCAACTAATGACATGAGCGCATTATCCATTACGACTTTTCTATCAGCCGCATTCGAAAAAGGCACCATTCCGAAAATTACTAGAAATACGATAAAAACACCCTTAATCACATAACAGTTTCTACCCACCCTCTCATCCATTCCTTTTCTCCAACCCTAATCTCCCAACCAGTTATCTACACCATTCTTCGACTTATAATTATATAACCCCACATCATTTTCTTTTCCTCCATGTTCCTCAGCAATATAAGAACCACTCTGATCAGAAGTACATCTTGCTTCGTTATTTAATAGCGCTCCAGTTGTTAACGGACCCAGATTAACTAACAAATCAATCATTCCATTAGTCAGTTCATTCTTATTTTTAACTGTTTTCCTGTTTACGATTATCAGCTCACAGAGTGATGCATCAGTCATTTTATTTTTGGCTAGTGTAATAATTTTTTCGAAACCTATTTCATACGATATTTGATATGCTGCCCCTATATCTTTTTCGACATCCTGCTCCCCTAATCTAAAAACATCTCCATTTACTCTGATAAATATTCCAATGAATGCACCCACAATCATAGTCACACTTATTGACACAATACTTTTTCCAATAAGGCTTAATTCTTCTGTAGTTTTTCCTTTAACTAGGGCCAAAACCGACCCCCCAACAAAGGCAAATAACAACCCAATAACTGTGGCGACTACCGGAGAAACTGATAAACCAACAAATACTCCTATTAACAAGCCAAATGCTGCCTGCCCTAATATGAACCATCGTAAATGTGTCATATACACTCCGAGAAAATAATTTAGAAAAGAACAAAGAAATAGAATTAATCAAAGGAAGAGATACACCGAATCATAAAACCATCCTTTAATTTATGACTAATGCTTATAAAAATAAAATATTAATGATTACACTACTGCTTGCATTGACTAAAATCAACCAATTCGACATATAAACATTTCAAACACAAGAGCTTGATACAATTGATTTATAACGCTCATTATCAAATTCAATAACACATGCACCATCTTCTTCTAATTTGTTACCAAATAACACCCACAATGTTATAAGTTTAACTTCTTAACTTGATATTAAATAAAAGAAACTGAATGTGATTTGCTATATTAGATATAAATAACTCTAACTGAGAGACAGAGCATGCTCCCTATTCAACAATCTATTCTTTCTGAAAACACCAGACACGCCCGCCATTTGTTTTTTTCTTTGTTGCCTGATTGCGACATCAGAACCGCGCTGACTTCTCTAAATCAAATCATTGATACCGATAACACTGTGGTTGGACTAGGCGAATCTCTTCTTAATATCACTAATGCTAATATTTCTGGCATCAAAACCATGCCAGCACAAACCTGCAAAAACATTTCAATCCCTTCAACACCCTACGCTTTATGGTGTTGTCTAAACGGGACCGATAAAGGAAAACTGTTTCACTTATCAAACAAAATTGAAAGTTTTCTAGCCGGTGACTTCATACTCGAAGATGCTGTCGATTGTTTTCAGTATGATGAGAACCGTGATCTTAGTGGCTATATTGATGGCACGGAAAACCCCGAAGGCGATGAGGCTATTCAGGCCGGTATTGTTCAGGATAATTCTATTCTTAATGGCAGTAGCTTTGTCGCCATTCAACAATGGCTACATGATTTTGATCAGTTAGATCAAATGACACAGGAAGAAAAAGACAATACTATTGGCAGACATCAATCTGATAACGAAGAATTTGATGAAGCCCCCGAATCTGCCCATGTAAAAAGAAGTGCACAGGAAAGCTTTGTTCCTGAGGCTTTTATGCTCCGTCGCTCAATGCCATGGACTGAAGGTATGCACGCAGGCCTTATGTTTATTTCCTATGGACACTCTTTTGATGCTTTCGAAGCTATTCTAAACCGTATGATTGGTAAAGATGACGGTATAGTAGATAGCCTTTTCAAGTTCACCAAACCCATATCTGGCAGCTATTTCTGGTGTCCACCTGCCAAAGACGGGAAGCTTGATTTGAGTTTTCTTGAATAGACCCACACTTGTGGATAAGACCGATTGCACCCCCTCGTTAGATTAAGTATTATTTTCGTTACTTTCTATTTCAGGAAACCAGATGAATCTCTTTGAAAGATTCAAGACTATGCTTGGAAACAAGCAGACGGATACAAACCACTTCACTGAGCTCTCCTATGTTGGTCATAGAGACACCAATCAAGATTACGCTACACATTTATTCGAGCCACAGGGAAAACTATTCATTGTTGCTGATGGACTAGGCGGTCACCAGGGCGGCGAACTAGCATCGCGCTACTTCTGTGAAGCCTTTCTGATACTTGCCAAACAAAACCTTAATAAACTAAAAAAGCAGCCAGAAGCAACGTTAATCTCTCTTGCAGAACAAGCCGCTAAAGCCATGTCTGACAAAATAATGCAAGACTACTCCGGTGTCAAAGCTCATACCACATGCGCTATCTGCTGGCTTTCATCAGACAATAAATTATGCACACTGCATATTGGAGACACTCGCATTTACTGGATCTCACCAAACAAACTCATCTGGAGAAGCAGGGACCACTCTATCATTCAAATGAAAGTAGATCAGGGACAAATCACAGAAAATCAAATGGGCACACATCCTGACCAGGGAGCACTGACCCGAAGCATAGGCGTGGGTAAAAAAATTAATCCCAGCTATAAAGCACATCACAACAAACTCAGAAAAGGCGACGCACTACTGCTGTGCACCGACGGTTTCTGGGAACGCATTACGCAAAACGAAATAATTAGCCTGGCCAAAATCAAAAAACCAGAACAAGAAATGACCACCTGGGTCAAAACGGCAATTGATCGTGCCCAGCCCAGAAGTGACAATGTCACTGCCCAGCTATATATAATCTAGTTTAAACCTTCATACCCTGACTTTTCATAAAGTGTGCGCGTAACTGCAATGCTATAAATCCATAGCCGTTTATTTCTGAACTTTTCAAACTCCGGACACTCAAATCAAGCACCGACAAATGCTTACTTCCGTGACATTTTCGTGATTATTTAAACGTATAGTGGAACTATGCTTATGAAAAATGTGCTCATTGTTGAAGACAATAAGGATATTGCAAACTTAATTCAGCTGCATTTATCCGACTCAGGCTGCCAGACCGTTATTTCGGAAGATGGTCTTGCCGCTGTCAAGCAAACACAAAAACAAAGCTTTGATCTGGTCATTCTTGATTTAATGCTACCTAAACTCGATGGCCTGGAAGTTTGCCGAACCATACGACAGCAACCCAGATACACCCCAATACTGATGCTCACTTCAAAATCATCTGAACTCGATCGTATCGTCGGCCTTGAAGTTGGTGCTGATGATTACGTCACCAAGCCCTTCAGTATTCGAGAACTTCTGGCTCGCGTTAAGGCACAATTCAGAAGAGAAGAAGCATCAAATTCTCATGAACAAGTAGAACATGAAATTTCTTATGATGACCTTAGTATAAATCCGGACAACCGAATGGTTAACTTACGCGGAAAAAATGTTGATTTAACCGCTAAAGAATTTGACCTGCTTTATAAGTTTGCTCAAAACCCTGGCCGCGTTTTCTCTCGCACCCAGTTACTGGACGATGTATGGGGTTACGGCCATGAAGGCTATGAACATACTGTAAACTCTCACATCAACAGACTAAGAAGCAAAATAGAAGAAAAACCAGCCCTGCCAAATTTCATTATGACCGTCTGGGGAATTGGCTACAAATTCAATGACACATTAAAACCAAAATGCTAAATAAACTTTCAAACAAACTAACCATCACTCTACTGAGTTTATTATTAGCGCTGTCTGCAATATTTATTACGTTTACGATTAATTCTTTACCATCATTTCTTCAGGAAGTTCAACAAAACCTTAACCTCAATCTTGCAAACAATATTGTTAAAGAAAAAAAACTACTCATCAACAAGCAGGTAAACAACAAAGCACTGAACTCCGTCTTTATGGGACTGATGCTGGTCAACCCAATGATAGAAGTTTACCTGATTGATGCCGACGGAAAAATAATGGCTTATTCGGCACCTGAAAATACCGTTTTGAGAGACAACATAAACCTTGATCCCGTCAAAAAACTTTTGAAAGATAGCTCCTCACTTCCAATAACCGGTAACGATCCAAGACAGATTGATAGCAATAAAGTTTTTTCTGTTGCCGAAATAAAACAAAACAACAACTTGCAAGGATACCTTTATATTATTCTTGCCAGTCAGGCTTTCGATTCAATTTTTAACCTTATAGAAAGCAGTTATATTTTCAGACTCTGGCTCGTATCAATTGCTATTAGTATTTTTTTTACCTCTATTGCCGGCATTCTTATTCTAAGACACGTTACCAGGCGCTTACATTTTTTAAACCACGCCATTAAAACGTTCAAACGAAACAATTTCAAAAAATCAATACGCTTATCTCGTTTATTCAATAATAAATCAGGCGATGAGATTGACCAGCTTGGTCAGTCATTTAACGAAATGTCTGACCGCATTACGCAACAAGTAATAAAACTCGAACACAATGACACATCCAGAAGAGAAATGGTTGCGAATGTTTCACACGATTTAAGAACACCACTTGCATCCTTGCAAGGATATTTAGAAACACTATTATTAAAACAAGACACATTAACTCATGAAGAAAACACTTCTTATTTAAACACCGCTCTACAACATAGCAATCACCTAAAAAAACTTATCTCTGAATTATTTGAACTCTCGACACTGGAAAACAACGACACCGAACTACAGATTGAAGCATTTTCAATGAGCGAACTTGTTCAGGATGTAACGCAACAATTCAAACTAAAAGCCCAACATAAAGAAATAAATATCACTGCCAAATTTCCTGAAGAACAGGCTTTTGTCTCTGGCGATATCAGCTTGATACAAAGGCTACTGGAAAACTTAATTGAGAACGCGATAAAATACACACCATCCGGCGGAAAAATAGATATCACCATACTGACTCAGAACGACACGGTAACAACCAGCGTCTCCGACAATGGAGAAGGCATATCATCAGCAGATCTGCCTTTTATATTTGACCGTTTCTACCGTGCAGATAAACAACGCCAAACCGAAGGCACCGGACTTGGTCTTGCTATTGTGAAAAGAATACTGCAATTACACAACAGCAAAATCGACGTCAGCTCTATTCCAAGCTGCGGCACAACATTATCATTCCACTTACCTTTTGCATAAAGGTTTTGTGATAAAAACGTTATAACTTTGTGACTCCATTGTGACACCTTTCCTTTATCGTGATACCTCGAACAAGACAAGGAGTTACCATGAAAAAGATAATAAGCAGCGCAATTCTCGGATTAGGCGTAATCAGTGCAGCCAATGCAGATGATTACAAACAATATGAAGTAACCATCACTAATGCAACCCCACATCACGTTTTTACTCCTGTATTAATTACTACTCACAGTAAAAATGTAAACATATTTGAAATAGGCCTGCCTGCAAGTGATGGACTTGCTCATCAGGCAGAAAATGGAGACCCATCTGTATTGGTTGCTGAACTTCAGGACACTTATGGTGTATACAATACTTTTGTGGGCGGCTTTGTTCCTCATGGGCAACAAGCAACTTATATTATCGATGCCAATAAAAAGTCTCGCCTCAGCCTGACCAGTATGTTGGCAACCACCAACGATGGTTTCACAGGCTTGAATGCAGTAAAACTACCTAAAAAGTCTGTCACTTATTACGCACATGTTTATGATGCAGGCTCTGAAATCAACAATGAAGAATGTGCATTTATACCAGGACCACCATGCGATCCTCAATCAGGAAATGCTCGCGCACTTAATGGCGAAGGCTTCGTAACAATTCATAACGGCGTTCATGGACAAGGCGACTTAAGCCCACAAACACTGGACTGGAGAGGACCTGTTGCAGTTATCACTATTAAAAAAATAGATGATTAATAAATCCATCTGATTAATACTAACCTGATCATGTTCAGGTTAGTATTTTTATAAAAAATCATAATAATACCCATACATATTTATTATCCTATAAGACACAAAGCCCCTTCAATTCGCACACTAGTTATTATTTCTTTTTTCCCTATATAATAGAGCATAAAAATATGCATTATAAAATGTACAGGGAGAGTAAATATGGCCAAAAAAAATTGTCTTGATACTAAAACAAGAATATTGATTGGAGCAATAGGTGGTATTTCACCCATCATCATCAGCCTTCTGGTTGTAGACATTGTTCAACTATTTAACGAAACCGGATTAATGGATGGCATAGGCCTCGGTATTCGCTTTTTTGTTTTAATATTTATCGGTGGGATGGTTGGTTATTTACACAACCAGGAAGAAGAACCCTTCAAACTGTTTCAGCTCGGTATTGCAGCACCAGCTCTGCTAACGACAGCCATTAATGGCAATAGCATTGCCAACCAAACCTTATTAAAAGAACATAGCGCAGAATCTCAATATCACTTTTTTATTAAAAGCGCGCATGCTGCTGATACAGCTTACAAAAATATTTCGGATTTTAAAGAACCAAAAGTCAGTAATACTCAATTATTTTTGAGAGGTTTGGTGGGCACCAAACTGTTTAGTAATGATGATGACTGGTTTGTCATTATAGGATCACATAAAAATATTAAAAAGGCTAAAGATCAGGTAAAAAAGGTTAAGAATAAAAAATACAATGCCAAAATTTATGAACCCTCAACTGGCTCAAAATATTTTTCAGTGGCGATCGGCGCAAACCTTGACCTGAAAGAAGCAGAACAACTTCAGAAAGACGCCATTAAGAACGGTTTACCTAAAGATACGTATCTCTGGAAAAGAAAATAGCTTTCCCTTCCTTTAAATAATAAAGAAAGAGAAATTAAGTATTTTTACGGAACGCAATTAACGCTTACGAGCAACAGGGTGTGGCTCAAGCAACAAACTTTTTCCTGTCATACCTGTTGGCTGCTGCAAACCCATCATTTCCAGAACGGTTGGAGCAATATTACTCAGACCAGCACCCGTTCTTAAATGCCAGCTAATTTCATCCATGATGACGCATGGCACAGGGTACAGGGTATGTTGTGTATGCGGTTCCCAGGTTACCGGGTCAACCATCTCATCACAATTGCCGTGATCAGCAGTCAGAATAACCGAGAAGTTCTCTTTATTGGCAACATCCAGTACACGACCCACTTCTCTATCAAGTGCTTCAACGGCAGCAATAACCGCTTCACGCTTTGCCGTGTGACCAACCATGTCTCCATTTGGAAAATTAACAACAATAAAGCCGTATTCTTTTGAACGAATGGCATTGATAACTTCATCTGCCACTTGAGGCGCACTCATCTCAGGTTGTAGATCATAAGTTGATACATCCGGTGATGGCACCATCACACGATCTTCACCGGCAAACGCGTCTTCACGCCCACCGTTAAAGAAAAATGTTACATGCGCATATTTCTCTGTTTCTGAACAGTGGAATTGTTTGATACCAGCCTGACTGATAATTTGCGACAAAGTCACCATTGGACGTTCCGGCGCGAAGCCAATCGGCAATAACAACTGCGGATCATATTCTGTTAAACAGGTTACTGCAGCTGAATTAAAATCACCGCGATCAAAATGCTCAAAACCGTTTTGTGTTAATGCGGCAGTTAGTTGTCTAGGGCGATCATTGCGGAAGTTAAAGAAAATAACATTGTCATCTTCCTGAATAAGATCTCCACCTTCTATCAAGGTAGGCTGAATAAACTCATCACCTTCATCTTCTTCATAAGCAGCATCTACAGCTGCTTCAGCTGATTCGGCTTTACGACCTGTACCCTTAACCAATAAATCCCAGGAAACTTTAACTCTGTCCCAGCGGTTATCACGGTCCATTGCATAATAACGACCACAGACGGTAGCGATAGCACCACCTGCGTCCTCTAGTGCATCTGAAATATTTTCTATAAACTGGTGAGCTGAACGCGGTGCGGTATCACGACCATCGGCAATCATATGCACAACCGGCTTAATTTCACTGCGTTTGCACATTTCAATAAGCGCCAGCAGGTGATTGGTGTGGCTATGAACGCCACCATTGGAAACCAGCCCTAACAAGTGCATGGGACGGCCGGCTTTTTTTGAATCTTCAATCGCTGAACATAAGGCTGAATTTGTGAAGAACTCACCGCTTTCGATGGCATCATCAATTCGCACCAGATCCTGACGAGTAATTGAACCGCAACCAAGCGTCATGTGACCAACTTCTGAGTTACCCATCTGACCTTCTGGCAAACCAACAGCATTACCACAGGCATCTAAAACAGTATGGGGATAGAGGGAGAAATATTCGTCTAAACGAGGGGTATCTGCTTCGGCAACAGCATTGTTAATTTTGCTTGGGTTGACCCCAAAGCCATCAAGGATGATTAGAATGGTATTGCGACGTGGAGCATTTCGTTGCATTGATGAATTCCCAGGTTTTTGTCTAGTCTCTATTTTTCAAGCGTGCGAATTTTAACGCTTATCTACATCAGAATCCATTAATACACGTGAAAAAGAGCCAATAGCCACAAATATCTGACTATTTGCGACCAAAACAGCCGGAAATCAGTTTACGTCAGGCAAATCGTCCATTGAACTTGGAAAATCCATTTCTTCAGAACCAGCATCTTTATCAATGTCTTTTTCTCCACCAAAATTGATGCGCCACTCAAGGTTGCTTCGAGAATCGGCATTATTCAGCGCTGATTTAAGATCAATTTTACCCCTCTTGAAGAGGTCATAAAGCGATTGATCGAAGGTCTGCATACCCTCTGTTGCCCCTTTTTCCATGACTTCTTTGATATCCCCGAACTCTCCTTTACGGATCAGCTCTGAGATATAAGGCGTGTTAACTAAAATCTCGATCGCTGCCACACGCTTTCCATCACGCGATTGAATAAGTCGCTGGGAAACAATCGCCCTGAGATTAAGCGACATATCCATCAAGATTTGTTCTGATGATTCATTACCAAAGAAACTAAGAATACGATCCAATGTCTGGTTAGCATTAACGGCATGTAATGTTGTTAAACATAAATGCCCTGTATCAGCATAACTTAATGCGGCCTTCATGGTTTCTTCATCACGTGCTTCACCAATCATAATGACATCCGGTGCTTCACGCATCGCTTCTCGTAAGGCATTTGAATAAGACCGGGTATCAAGCCCGACTTCGCGCTGCCCGATGATGGAACGACTATGGGTGAAGGCAAACTCAATCGGATCTTCAATCGTCAAAATATGACCAGAAACCGTTTCACTTCGGTGTTTGATCATCGAAGCCAGTGTCGTCGATTTACCTGAACCGGTCGAACCAACAACAAGAATCAAGCCCTTTTTCAATAAAATAATATCTTTGAGTTTTTCAGGTAAGGTCAATTTTTCCATCGATGGTATATCTGCCTTGATATAGCGGATAACCATTGAAACTTCACCACGCTGCAGATAGATATTAATACGATAACGACCAATCCCTTTCAGGCTCATGCCAAGATTCATCTCCAGCTCATGAGCAAACTCCTGCTTTTGTTCATCAGACATAATACTGTTGGCAATTTGTTTGACGATGCCTGGCTCTAAAGGTGACTTACCAACCGCTTTGGTATCTCCTTCAATTTTCATGCTGACAGGTGCGCCGGTTGTAAAAAACAAATCTGATGCACCTTTATCTGCCATCAGTTTTAAATAAGGAGTTATGTTCATAAATTTACCGGATCCACTATATTAATTTATTATCGTCTGGATCATCTGCCATGGTTAATCCACCGAGATCTTTAGACACATCTTGTTTTTTAGATTCGGCTCCTTCCAGTTTAATTCGCAGTCGTAAATCATTTACAGAATCAGCATTTCGCAATGCGTCTTCATAGGTAATCATTTTATTATCAAACAATGTAAATAACGCCTGATCAAAAGTCTGCATTCCATATTCATTTGATTTACTAATCAGCTCCTTCATGCCATGAATATTGCCTTTGAAAATCAAGTCAGACATCAATGGTGTGTTCAGCATAATTTCAACAGCAGGCACACGACCTTTACCATCTTTACGAGGTATCAATCGCTGAGACACCATGCCTTTCATATTTAAAGACAGATCCATTAACAGCTGCTGTCTTCTCTCTTCCGGGAAAAAGTTAATGATTCGATCAATGGCCTGATTAGTATTGTTTGAGTGTAAGGTTGATAAACAAAGGTGACCTGTTTCTGCAAACTGAATCGCATACTCCATGGTTTCGCGGTCACGAATCTCACCAAT
>Ga0316206_1001443_pt1 | contig 20877 bp, 15 predicted proteins | sample 6monthpyrite_MG_FD_204942 | JGI IMG/M metagenome (GOLD analysis project Ga0316206, IMG submission 204942) | Microbial mat bacterial communities from mineral coupon in-situ incubated in ocean water Damariscotta River, Maine, United States -... | ecosystem: Environmental > Aquatic > Marine >... | reverse complement strand
GGCGGGGGCAATTCATCGCCCCGCGCCAGCAGCGCGTTGGTGATGTCATTGGCATCGGCAGGCTTGCTGAGGTAATCCGTCGCGCCGATTTTCACCGCCGCCACAGCCGTCGCAATCGCGCCATATCCGGTCAGCACCACAACACGGCAATCGGGCCGCCGTTCGCGCAAAACCTCAACAACATCAAGGCCATTGCCGTCCTCCAGCCGCAGATCGACCACCGCATATGCGGGCGGTCGGGCAGTGGCTATGGCCTTACCAGCCGCCACTGATCCGGCCATTTCCGGCTCAAACCCGCGTTTTTCCATGGCACGTGCCAGGCGTCGCAAAAACGGCTCATCATCATCGACCAGAAGAAGCGTCTTGTCTTCTCCCAGCTCACTCACATCGCGCTCGGCCATCGCCGTCCCCTCAAGATTTTTCTTATCGTTGGCTCAACTCTAAAGCGCGCGGATGCCGGGGTCAATTTGCCGCGGACTGATCTATGAAGCAGGCTGTCCTATTTGCCATATCCTCTGCCGTGTCGCCACGTTTGAAGAACTCGACAAACCCGTGTTCCGGCAGCACCAGATAGGTGAAGGTCGAGTGGTCGACGAGGTAATAATCCGGGTCTTCGTCATCGTGTCTTTTGTAGTAGGTTTTAAAGGCTTTCGACGCGGCCGAAACCTGTTCCAACGACCCGGTAAGCCCGATCATGCGTTCATGCATATTCTGTGCGAAATCATTGACTTCCTCGGGTCCGTCGCGCCCTGGATCAATGGAAATGAACACCGCCTGCGCGTCGTAATCCTGTGCGATCAACAGGTCCAGCGCCTCGGCGTTGCGGGCGTTATCCAACGGGCAGACATCGGGGCAGAACGTATAGCCGAAATACAGCAATGTCGGCTTGGTGATCACATCCGCATCGGTCACTGTTTCGCCCTGACCATTGACCAGCGTGAACGGCCCGCCGATGCTGCCGGCCCCCCCGGCAACGGCAGATCCACGACATTCAGCGAAAATATCATCACCACTGCGCCCGAACGAATACCAGAACGTCAGCCCCAGCAACGCAACGACAGCGGCAAAGGCGGCAATGGCAAGTACTCTGATCATGATCGACTCCTGATGTGTTCGCGCGCATTGATCCGCCCTTGGCACGCAGCGTACAAGGATACAGGATGACGCAACCCCTACGCCCCCTGATCCAGGTATTGTAATGGCAGATCCCAACCACGGACTTCTGGCCGAAGAGACCCGCAGCAACTGGGTGCGCCTGCGCACGCTGATCGTATTGCGCTGGATGGCCATCGCGGGCCAGTTGGTCGCCATCACCGTAGCCCAACGGTTTTTTGACCTCAGCCTGGAACTGGGCCTGTGTTACGTCGCCATTGGGGCCTCTATCATCGCCAATCTGGTGGCCATTTTCATCTACCCCGAAAACAAACGCCTGTCTGAGGGCGAGGTTTTTCTGATGCTGCTTTTCGACATCAGCCAGTTGGCGTTTTTGTTGTTCCTCACCGGGGGGTTGAATAACCCGTTTGCGCTGTTGATCCTGGCCCCGGTAACGATTTCCGCCACCGCGTTGCAGTTGCGGTCGACCCTTGTGCTGGGCGCTGCAGCGATTGCGCTGATTACCGCGCTGGTCTTCTTTCACGTCCCCCTGCGCACCGATGAGGGGTTCGTGATGCGTATGCCCAACGTGTTCCTGTTTGGGAATTTCGCCGCCATCACCATCGGAATCGTGTTTCAGGCAATCTATGCCCGCCGCGTCACCAGCGAGATTCATTCGATGAGCGAGGCGTTGCTGGCCACGCAAATGGCCCTGGCGCGCGAGCAGAAACTGACTGATCTCGGCGGAGTCGTCGCCGCCGCCGCGCATGAGCTGGGCACGCCCCTGGCCACCATAAAACTGGTCAGCACAGAGTTGATAGACGAGCTGGATGACAGGCCAGATCTGCGCGAAGATGTTGAATTGATGCGCGATCAGGCCGATCGCTGTCGCGATATTCTGCATTCGATGGGGCGTGCGGGAAAGGATGATCTGCACCTGCGCCACGCCCCGCTGGGTACGGTGATACGCGAGGCCGCCGAACCGCATTCCGACCGTGGCAAAGAGGTGCTGATCAAGCTGACCGCAGGCAACGGCGCCGATGCCGCCCAGCCCGCCATCTTCAGGCGGCCGGAGATCATTCATGGGTTGCGCAATCTGGTACAGAACGCTGTAGATTTTTCTGAAACCACCGTTTGGGTTGATGCGGTCTGGACGGAAAACACCATCGAAATCCGCATCATTGATGACGGTCACGGGTTCCCGCCGCATCTGTTGGGGCGCATTGGCGATCCGTTCGTGCGCCTTCGTCGCACCGCCGAAGACCGCGCCAAACGCCCGGGATATGAGGGCATGGGCCTGGGCCTGTTCATCGCCAAGACCCTGCTGGAACGGTCCGGCGCAGAACTGAGTTTTGCCAATGGCAGCGACCCGATGACCGCCCGCAGCCAGCCCGGCGCCCGCAGTGGTGCCATTGTCGAGGTTGTCTGGCCACGCGAAAAGGTTTCGCCCGCCGAGGGGCATCAAAGCCGCGGCCTGGGCGAAAATCGCCCGATAGAGGCGTGAATCGCGGCTTTATTCGGGGCCTGAACCGATACTTGAACGGGGGCTTAACGCCTCGTTAACTCAGATGAACATATCCTTGGCCCGGGACACGAAAGAGATGGGCAATGATTCCTGAAATCAACATGTTGATCCAGGCCGCAGGTCTGGGGTTCGTCGGGTTTTCCACGGCATTGGTGACACTGATCGTCGTGGCACGATACTCACGCAGCGGCAACACAGCACCACCAGTGCCGATCGCCGAGATCGTGTTTTTGTTTGATGGCGATACGATGGTGGACATGTCCGATGCCGGGCGGCGCCTGTTCAAGCTGACCGAACCGAACGGCAATGATCTGGCGCGTCTGACCGCGTTCCTGTCGCCCCGGTTTCCGGCCCTGCGCGGCGGGCTTGCAGGTCTTGAAACGGGCGACGATATATTGACGTCAAACGACGGCCAATCGCGGCTATGCCTGTCAAAGGACGCCAAAGGATTGCGGCTGCGGCTGGAAGACAGCGGGCCAAACACGCCATTCCTTGCCCCAGACCGCTACAGCGTCACGGCCTTGACAGAGGAACTGACGATGTACCGCACCCTGGGCGACACCACACCTTTTCCGGTGTGGCGCCAGACGGAAGACGGTCGCATCCTGTGGGCCAATGGCGAATACCGCGCCTTGGCAGAACGTCTGGGCCATCCCGCATCGGGGCCAACAGAACAGAAACCGATCTTTATCGAAGATCTGGTGGGGGCCGACAAACCGCGCACCATCCGCCGCGCAAAGCTGGAGCTACCGCGCGAGGCTGAGCCGAAGTGGTTTGAATTTCAGGTCAACCGTCTGGGAAACGATCTGCTGGTCGCCGCGATCCCCGTCGACCGCGTGGTGCGCGCAGAACGCAGCCTGAACGATTTCGTCCAGACCCTGACCCAGACTTTCGCGCATCTCAATGTCGGGCTGGCTGTGTTCAACCGCACCCGCGAACTGGCGCTGTTCAACCCGGCCCTGTCCGATCTGCTTGGCTTGCCGCCGGAATTCCTGATCACCCGGCCAACCCTGTTTCAGCTGTTTGATCGCCTGCGCGAGAAACGCATGGTCCCGGAACCCAAAGACTATAAATCCTGGCGCCGCCAGATGTCCGCGCTAGAGGCAGCCGCCGCCGATGGCGCGCATTCCGAAACCTGGAGCCTGTGTGACGGGCGCACCTATCGTGTCACCGGCCGTCCGCACCCCGAGGGCGCGGTGGCGTTTTTATTCGAAGATATCAGCGCCGAAATCTCACTGGAACGCAAATTCCGCGCCGAATTACAGATGGGTCAGGCGGTGATCGACGGTTTGTCCGAGGCGATTGCGGTATTTTCCCCCTCGGGTGAAATGGTCATGTCAAACCGATCATACGCCATGCTTTGGCACGACCGTGCCGCGCTTGCCGCCAAGGAATTGACGGTGGTTGAGGCCTCACGCAGTTGGCAGCGGCTGAGCGTACCCACTCCGGTGTGGGGCGACGTGCGCGACTTTGCGGCCACCATGGGAGAGCGCTGTAACTGGACGGCGGATGTGCGTATGCGCGACGGGCGGCGCCTGGCCTGTCGGTTCGACGCACTTGCGGGGGGCTTGACCCTTGTCGGTTTCAGCGAACCAGCCGGGGCAATGTTTGCCCCGCTTTCGACAAGCGAAACCTCGATCAGCGCCTAAGCGAGCCCCGGTTGATACAAGTGTTTATTTCACGCGCGTGCTCCTATATGACGGCTAGCATCCCCTTTTAGGATCAGACAATGCCGGCCACCGCCCCGATCACTCAGGACGTCCACACAATTCCTCGTCGCCTACCCGAAGGCGGACGGCAGAACCTTGTCGGCCTGACACGCACCGAACTGCGCGACGCGCTGATCGCCGCGGGCACGCCCGAGAAACAGGGCAAAATGCGGACCGGGCAGGTCTGGCAATGGATCTACCAAAAGGGCGTGCGCGATTTCGCCGAGATGACCAACCTGGCCAAAGATTATCGCGCCCTGCTGGCCGAGGCGTTTGAAATTGCCCTGCCAGAGGTCGTGTCCAAACATGTTTCTGAGGATGGCACGCGCAAATATCTGGTGCGCATCGCGGGCGGGCATGAGGTTGAAACGGTCTATATTCCCGAAACGGATCGCGGCACACTATGCATTTCCAGCCAGGTGGGCTGCACGCTGACCTGTTCGTTCTGCCACACGGGCACGCAAAAGCTGGTGCGCAACCTGACCGCCGGCGAAATCATCGGCCAGGTCATGCTGGCGCGGGATGATCTGGGCGAATGGCCCGAACCGGGCAAGAACCCGCATGACGAAACCCGCCTGTTGTCAAATATCGTGCTGATGGGTATGGGCGAGCCGCTGTATAACTTTGACGCCGTGCGTGATGCGATGAAAATCGCCATGGACCCCGAAGGCATTTCCCTGTCGCGCCGCCGCATCACCCTGTCGACCAGCGGCGTGGTGCCCGAAATCGCCCGCACCGCTGACGAAATCGGTTGCATGCTGGCGATTTCTTTCCACGCCACCACGGACGAGGTGCGCGACAAGCTGGTGCCGATCAACAAAAAATGGAACATCGCCACCTTGCTGGACGCCTTGCGCGCCTATCCGAAACTAAGCAATTCGGAACGCATCACCTTTGAATACGTGATGCTGAGTGGGGTGAATGACAGCGACGCTGACGCGCATCAACTGGTAGAACTGATCAGGGGCATCCCCGCCAAGATCAATCTGATCCCGTTCAACGAATGGCCCGGCGCGCCCTATCTGCGGTCTTCAAACAACCGCATCCGCGCCTTTGCCGATATCATCTATCACGCGGGCTATGCCTCTCCGATCCGCAAACCGCGCGGCGAGGATATCATGGCCGCCTGTGGTCAGTTGAAATCCGACACAGAACGTCAGCGCAAAAGCCGGGCCCAGATCGAAGCCGAGGCTGGCCTTCAGGGCGGCGCCGAGTGAGGCCGCCACGCCCCATATACTTGGTGGCGGTCATCACCTGCATTGCGGTTTTGGGGGTCGCGAACCGATCCGCCGCATGTCAGATATCCATGGCACTCGACCAGGTTCAAAAAACCAGAACATCCCGCAGGTGAACATTCTGCACCTCCGCGCGGCGGAAATTGGCATCGGTTTGGCGATGGATGGCACAACCGCCTATTGGGTCATGATGCTGGCCGCGCCGCGCTAACCCTCCCACCCGTCAATCGCCGCAATCGCCTCTTCGGCTGTTTCGACGAATTTGAACAGGTTCAGATCCTCGGCAGAAATCGTGCCTGCGTCGGCCAGCGCCTCCCAGTTGATAATCTTGCGCCAGAAATCTTCGCCAAACAGGATCACCGGTATCGGCTGCATCTTTTTGGTCTGGATCAGGGTCAGCGTTTCAAACAGCTCATCCAGCGTGCCGAACCCGCCCGGAAAGCCCACCACGGCCCGCGCGCGCAGCAGGAAATGCATCTTGCGAATGCCAAAATAATGGAAGTTGAAACACAGATCAGGCGTCACATATTCATTCGGCGCCTGTTCATGCGGCAGCACGATGTTCAGCCCGATAGACACACCGCCCGCATCCACGGCACCACGGTTTCCGGCCTCCATCACGCCCGGCCCGCCACCGGTGACGATGACGTTTTCGCGCCCGCTGGTTTTGATATTGCGCTTTGTGATGATCTGCGCGAACCGCCGCGCCTCTTCGTAATAATGACTTAGCAAGGCCAGCGTTTCGGTCCGTGCCTGATCGCGGTTCTCGGGGCGTGGAATGCGCGCGCCGCCGAACAGAACGATGGTGGAATTCACCCCATATTCCGATTGCATCAGTTCTGGCTTCATCAGTTCCAGCTGCAGACGCAGCGGGCGCAATTCATCGCGACACAGGAATTCGTCATCGGCAAAGGCCAGCCGGTAGGCCGGGGCGCGGGTCTGCGGCGTATCGGGGATTTCGCGACTGGTTTCGATGTCTTGATGGGCGTCGGGGAAAGGCGCGAGGCGCGATTTTTTCATCGTTACAGAGTCCTGTTTGCACGTTACCCCAGCCCTACAGGGTCACGTCCTGCAAATCCAGCGACACGGAAACACAAGGCCGAGACCAATGCCCAGATTGCCGCCACGGCGCCAAAGCCCTATACGAACGGAAAATCGAAACCCGACCCGGAAAGAAGCCATATGTCCAACGCTCAGCTTGAAACCGCCATCGAAACCGCCTGGGAGGCGCGCGATACAATCACCCCCGCCACCACCGGCGCACCCCGCGAGGCGATCGAGGAAACGCTGAACGCCCTTGATGGTGGCACCCTGAGGGTGGCCGAAAAGCAGGCCGATGGCAGCTGGCATGTGAACCAATGGGCCAAAAAGGCCGTGCTGCTGGGCTTTCGCATCAAGGACATGGAACAACAGTCCGGCGGCCCGCAAGGGTCTGGCTGGTGGGACAAGGTTGATAGCAAATTCGCCGGATGGGGCGACAATCAGTGGCGCGCGGCGGGCTTTCGTGCCGTGCCGAACTGTATCGTGCGCAAATCGGCCTTTATCGCGCCGGGCGTCGTGCTGATGCCCAGCTTTGTGAATCTTGGTGCCTATGTCGACGAAGGTACGATGGTCGATACCTGGGCCACTGTCGGCAGCTGCGCCCAGATCGGCAAAAACGTCCACCTGTCCGGCGGCGTTGGCATTGGTGGCGTGTTGGAACCGATGCAGGCGGGCCCGACCATCATCGAAGACAATTGTTTCATCGGGGCGCGCTCTGAGGTGGTCGAGGGCTGCATCATCCGCGAAGGGTCTGTCCTGGGGATGGGGGTTTATATCGGCCAGTCCACCAAGATCGTTGACCGTGAGACGGGTGAGGTCATGTATGGCGAGGTGCCGCCCTATTCTGTGGTTGTTTCCGGCACTATGCCCTCAAAGAACAACGTCAGCCTGTATTGTGCGGTGATCGTCAAACGCGTCGACGCCAGGACCCGTTCGAAAACCGGCATCAACGATCTGCTGCGCGATTAATCGCGCGGCCCGAACCAGCGCTCTACCAGATCCCGGTAGGCGCCGGTTTCGTTCAGACGCAACAACGCCCGGTTGATCGGCTCGCGCAGGGCGCTGCCCTGCGATAGGGCAATGCCGTAATTTTCTGGCCGGAACACCCGGTCGATCAACCGTGCCTCTACCCGCGCCTCTGTCGCTACATAATGCGCCAAAATCGGCCCATCGAACACCACCGCGTCCAATTCTCCATCCTCAAAGGATCGGATCAACTCGGCGTAGCTTCCCAAGGTTCTGTGCGCCACGCCCCGGTCACTTAGCAACGTGCTAGAGGTGGACCCGGTGGTTGTCGCCACCTTGCGGCCATTCAGGTCGTCCACCGTCTGAATCGACCCGGTGATCGCCTCTACCGTCAGCGAAGCGGTGATATTGGCGACGAAAATCGACACGATGAACAGGCTGGAAATGACCATGATCATGCCCAACAAGCGGCCAAAGACCGTCCGTGGCACACGTTCCTCGAACCCGCCATTTACCACCAGATGCAGCGCCCACCAGAATGACGGGAACAGCGCTTCGCGTGCCGTGCGGTTGAAATAGGGTTCCTTGCCGCGTTCGGCGAGCCACATCAGCATTCCCAGCACGAACAGCACCCCAAAGGCCGCAAGCACGGCAAACAGCAGATCCCAGCGGAAAATCGCGTTCCAGATGCTGGCCTCTGTCGCGGACCCTGACACCATAATCTGCAGCCCGCTTTCAAAGATCGGTTGGCTGAAATCCACCACCTCTTCACGGTCGGCGGTGATCGAGATATTGGCGATGGCCCCGTCAACTGTGCCCGCCTCGACCGCGTCCAGCATATCGGCGAAATTGTCGACATATGTGAACCGCACCTCGCGGCCCAGATTGCTGGCCAACTCGGTCATCAAATCAATGCTGAATCCCGATGGCACGCCACCTTCCAGAAACGAGAATGGCGGGCGTTCTACCGTATTGAATTCCAGCGCGGCCTGTTGCGCAAAGGCAGGGCGCAGCATCACCGCGCCCAGCAGAGCAAAAATAAGAATCGTCAGATGTCGCAAGAGGCCCCACTCTGTGCATTGGATGTCCGTGATATCTATCTCGCATGGCGCAATGTGCCAAGAACTGACAGGCCACATTGGCCCAAATTCCTTGTCCACCGGGTATTTACGCATCTTTACGCCGCCCCGCCTTCTGTGAAACACCAAGGACAAATGTGCAGCGCGGGAACGGGTCGAACCATGGCCGAGAAGAAGAACAAGCAGACAGTCTATACGCTTTTGGTCGAGGTCGGTCGCAAAGATGGTGACGGGCTGCCCAAAAAGGCCACCGGCGCGGCGTTGATGGTTTACGCCAGCGGTGTCGATGAGGCCGAGGCGGTGCGCGAAACCGTGGCGATTTTGAAACAGGCAGAGCTCGCCCCGCTCGACGTGACTGGGTATGGTACACTTGAGGAACGGCTGGCCGAGGGGCACGATATCAACGATGAGGAACGCGCGCTGATGCAGCGGGCGCTGGACGAGAATTCAGTCATCGTCGCGCAGATGACGCCATTTTTTGACAAGTAGCGTGTGATGGCCGCGATCTTTCTTGATCTCGACGGCACGCTGGTTGACCCCAAGCCGGGGATCACCGGGTCGGTTCAACATGCCTTGGGTGAACTTGGTCTGGCGGTGCCCACGGCGGATGACCTGGAATGGGTCATTGGCCCGCCGCTGCTGGACAGCTTTCGCAGGCTTGGCGCCGCAGACCCAAACCACGCGCTGGCGCTTTACCGCGCGCGCTATTCATCCGGTGGAATGTTCGATTGCGCGGTCTATGATGGGGTGCCGGGCATACTGGCCGAATTACGCGCGGCGGGGCATCGGCTGTTCCTGGCCACGGCCAAACCGCACGTCTATGCCAAAAAGATCACGGCGCATTTCGGTCTGGCTGGGTATCTAGAGGCCGAATTCGGCCCCGAACTGGACGGCACCCGGAACGACAAGGGCAATTTGCTGGCCCATGCTTGTGAATTGCTGGGGCTGGACCCCGGCAGCGCCGTGATGATCGGCGACCGTGACAATGACCTGAACGCGGCCCGCGCCAACGCAATGGCCTTTATCGGTGTGCTATGGGGGTACGCCGCCAAGGGCGAGCTTTCCGACGCAGACCAGCTTTGCAAGGTGCCGTGCGATCTGCCAGCCGCAGTGCGGGCGCTGCTATCGAACGGTCCTGGGCCTTAGGCACATAGCGCTGAAACCAGCACCATCGCCTCGTAACTTCGCAGCTCTGGGCTGGCGATTTCCGTATGCTTTGGCAGGTCTTTTACCGGTATGCCCGCCAGCGGCGAAATCGCATGCCGGGCCGGATTATCGGCCAGATCACCCAAGAACAGGCTTTCGCCCCAAGCCCCGGCCACTGACAAACACACATGGGCATCCAAAAGCACCTGAAAATACCGGATCGTCGTGGGACGCATTCGGCGCGGATAGGCCCCCATTTTGGCCAGATGCCGCGCCTCTACCAGCACCGAATCTGACCCGAACAGATATTCCGCGTCCACCCCCGAAATCAGCAGCCGGTGGTCCGGCGCAACGGTCAGATCCTTTTCCAACCCAAAAAATGGCGCACGCAAATCAACCGGCGCAAACCGGCCAAAAGCAGGTACCTCATGCGTCGCCAGGCAACGCACCGGCTGCATACCGTGGTCTGAAGTCTGAACCAGATCGCCGGGCCGCAACCGTTCGACCCGGCAGGGACCGTTCATCGTGTCGACAACCGTGCCCGCAGCAAACCCCGAGGTCAGGCCAATCGGCTCTACCTTGTCGGAAAACGCCAATAGCGTGACCGACGGGTCAACCCCGCAGCCCGCCGTTTGACCGACCAGCGCGGCGATATCGTCAAGCGGCCAGGGATGGGGTTCTTCAAACGCCGCCTGCCCGGATTCCATACTGTCAAGGTTTTCAACCGTCACCAGGCCCACCCGATTGGGCGCGTGCCAGGACATTGTGATGCGCAGAGTTGCCTCGCGGTCGGGCCTTGGAAACCGGATCACCGAATTGGTGATCGTATCACCCTGGCGGTGCTCGACCAGCAGATCACCGGTTTCCCCCAACGACATCCGGAATCTGCGCCGCCACTGAACGTTGCGATCCAACTGTGCAACTATCTGTCGCGCGCCGCTTTCGACGTTGAATTGGACCTCTGCAATCAGGGTTCCTGAAGGCATCAACGGCGCCACGATATCAGGCGCGATCTCTGGTATCACGACCGGGCGGCGCCCGTCAGAGATCGCGACCCAGCTCAACCGGCGTGTCCCACCCTGGTTCGCAAATGACGTATCACGCGGCCATCGCTCCGGACATTAATACGATGGCCTCATGCTCTTTCAATGTCCGCCGTGCCGACGGGCTGTACCCGGCCCCGGTCATTGGATCGAGTTCGGGGAACAGCGACTGCAACTCTTCAAGCAAGTCCTGTTCAAAACTGTCCGTGGCCTGTGGCCCCGGCAGGAAGCTTTCGGTTGGCAGGCCCTCGGAAAACACCACCTGATGTTCATCGAACAGCAGGTGGTGATAGGTCACCATTCCACCGGTTCTGCGGGTTACGGTGCGGTCATTCAGCAAATGCTTTGCCGCCACCAGTACCTCTGGCTCGCCAAACAACAGCTCGGAAATACTGTCGCGGATCAAGACGCGATGCTGGGGCGATACCATCAGCGTGCGATGCACACCGAACGTATGGGCCGCAATGCGGATCGGGGCGTGATTGCCCGTTGCCGGAACCGTCCGGCACCCGACCCAGCGCAACGGTTGCACCCCGTCATCCTGCGTCACCACCAGGTCGCCGGCCTCCAGCGTTTCAACCGGCACCTCGCCACCCGGCGTTCGGATCAGCGTTCCGGCCACAAAACAGGGCACCGTGTTAACTGTGACAAACCCGGTATCGGTATGGGTGCCATCGCTGATCGCATAGGTGAACGCGGCCAGTTCCTCATCCAGATCTGCGGTGATCGTGAACGTTCCATCCGCGTTCAGTGTCACAGTCTGCCCGTTGGGCAAAGTAACGACATCCCCCGCCGTCACGGCGACACCATTGATATGCGTGACCGTCAGAGTTGCCCCAGTAGAACTGGAATCATTCCCCAGGACATTCAGTGTTTTGCTGCCGCCCGCGTCGATGCGAATGCTGTCATCATTCGCGATCAGAACCGTCTGCAGGCTGTCGCCGGCAATCAGAAGGTTCGAATCGTAGGATGAATCGCTAAGGTCGGCTATGCCAATCCGGATCGTGTTCACTACACCCGGAATGACCGTCATCGTCAGGGTCATCGTCACCGTGAACCCGTCCATCTCGGTGTTGAACTGATCGCCCGTGTTGCTGTTATAGAGGTTGATGTTGTCGGTCTGGTTGACGTTGCCGACGGTCGTTGACCCATCTCCCACAGTCAAAGTCGCAGGCATACCGTTAACCCAAACGCCTACGGCATCATTGTAGATTGTGTTGGAATACTCTGGGTATTCGTCGGATGAAAACACGAACTGCATCGTCAGCGTATCGCCGGTCGGGATGAAATCGACATCAAGCCAGGCGGCGTCATAGGTATTCGACCCTACCAGCGCATTGAAATCGGGGTCGTTGTTGACACCCTTTGTGTTGGTCGACGTACTGTTGGATTGGTTCGACTGGCCGCTATTGTTAGTGAACCTGGTGGCCCGCCCGGTCGACAGGATCACCCCGGAATCCGAGGGCGTCACCCCGCCCGAAACCGTGTCGCCATTGGTGTAGATGCCGGACGACCGGTTGTCGCCGGTATAACTGGCCCCAACAACCGTCACACCATCGCCGAATATTTCCTGCGCCATCTGTGTGGCGTTTGCCCCGGTATTAATCGGTAGCGTGGTCGCATTGACCATTCCGCACTCCTGCCTCGTAGAGATCAGGGCGCGACAAGCATCACGATGGCACGGAATGCCATCTGTTTTGGGTGACTACTGCTCGCACAAGCCGTCGTTGCGGCTCTTAACCTGCCTCAGGTTCTTTGTTAACTATTACGCATATCCGTCTGAGGATGTTGATAAAAGTCGAATTATGACTTGATCGCCCCAGAATTGTTTCGATTTCGCCACAGGTCGATCTGCATATCGCGTGATTGCGGGTCGAATGCACAAGCGCTAGTGATGACTCAGCGTCAGGAGAATGCGATGTCAAAGCCAATTGATCCGGTCAACCTTACTGCAGAGTTGATCAAATGCCCCTCGGTGACCCCGGCAGAGGCCGGCGCGTTGACTATTTTGCAGGACCAGCTTGCGGCAGCGGGGTTCGCCTGTACCCGTGTCGATCACGCCGGAATCAGCAACCTGTTTGCCCGCTGGGGCGCCAAGGGCCATGCCCGCAGCTTTGGCTTCAACGGGCATACCGATGTCGTGCCCATCGGCGACGCGGCGGATTGGACTGCGGATGCTTTTGGCGGCGAAATCCGCGATGGCTGGCTTTGGGGCCGAGGCGCCACCGATATGAAATCAGGCGTTGCCGCCTTTACCGCTGCCGCCATCGACTTTGTCCGCGAGACGCCGCCAGAGGGTGCTGTGATCCTGACAATTACCGGTGATGAGGAAGGCGACGCGCTAGATGGCACGACCGCCCTGCTGGATTGGATGCACGACCAGGGCGAGGCGATGAGTGCCTGTCTGGTGGGCGAACCGACGTGCCCTGACAATCTGGGCGACATGATCAAGATCGGGCGGCGCGGCTCGATGACTGCCTATTTCACCGCAACCGGCGTTCAGGGCCATTCTGCCTATCCGCATCGCGCGAAAAACCCGGTGCCTGCCATGGCGCGGCTGATGGATCGGTTGGCCAGCCATACCCTGGACGAGGGCACCGATTTCTTTGATGCCTCGACGCTGGCGGTCACGACCATCGACACCGGCAACCCCGCCAACAACGTGATCCCGGCAACTTGCCGGGCAACGGTGAACATCCGGTTCAACGACACCCACAGCTCTGCCAGCCTCAGCCGCTGGCTAGAGGATGCGGCAGACAAGGTGGCAGGCGAAACCGGCATCGGACTGTCGATGACAGTCAAAGTGTCGGGCGAAAGCTTTCTGACCCCACCGGGGCCACTGTCTGACCTTGTCGCACGCGTGGTCGAGGCGGAAACCGGGCGCAAGCCCGAGCTATCGACAACCGGCGGCACCTCGGATGCGCGGTTTGTCAAAGACCACTGCCCGGTTGTCGAATTCGGGTTGGTGGGCAAGACCATGCATCAGGTGGATGAGCGGGTAGAGGTTGAACAGATCGTGCAGCTGAAACAGATATATCGTCGAATCCTAGAGGCGTATTTTGCCTGACCGCCATTTGGTGATCATGCTGAAGGAACCACGTCCGGGACGGGTGAAAACCCGGCTGGGGCGTGACATTGGCATGGTGCCGGCCGCATGGTGGTTTCGCCACCAAACCCGCGCCCTGATCCGCCGACTTGACGATCCGCGCTGGCGGCTGACGCTGGCGGTGTCGCCGGACCGTGTTGGGATGCAAAGCCGGGTCTGGCCCGCGCATCTGCCGCGCATTGTGCAGGGCCAGGGCGATCTGGGGGCCCGGATGGCGCGCGTATTCCACACGCTGCCGCCCGGCCCGGCGCTGATCATCGGTGGCGACATCCCAGGGGTCATGCCACAGCATATCGCCGAGGCCTTTGGCCTGCTGGGGCGGAATGACGCGGTGTTTGGCCCCGCACCGGATGGCGGTTATTGGCTGGTCGGGCTGAAGCGTGTTTTCACGCCACCGCCGGGCCTGTTGCGCAATGTGCGCTGGTCCAGCGAACACGCCCTGGCCGACAGCATCGCCACCCTGCCCGGCTATCGCATTGCGCGGGCAGATACCTTGCGCGATGTCGACACTGCCGCTGACCTTTCCGCATGACGCGGCGTGCTGCCCGTGATACCAAAAAGCCATGAGCATCCTTCCCACAAAGACCCAGATACTGGAGTGGATTTCCGATAATCCGACCCAGAACAGCAAACGCGACATCGCCCGTGCCTTTGGCATCAAGGGCGCGGCCCGGATTGACCTGAAACGCATGCTCAAAGAGCTTGAGTCAGAGGGTCATCTGGAAAAGCGCAAGAAAACTTATCGCGACCCGGAAAAGCTGCCACCGGTTTCGGTGCTGCAGGTACAGGCCCCCAATGGCGACGGCGATCTGTTCGCACGACCACTGGAATGGCAGGGCGATGGGCCGGAACCCGGCATTCTGGTGATGCCGCGCGCCTCTGACCCCGCTTTGGGTGAAGGCGACCGGATTCTTGCCCGCCTGACCGAGGTCAAGGCAGACGATCACGCCTATGAGGCGCGCCTGATCCGCCGTATCGGCACCAACCCGCGCAAAATTCTTGGTATCTTTCGCAAGGGCGCCGAGGGCGGGCGGGTGCTGCCGATCGACAAAGGGTCGGACAAGGAATGGCGGGTTGCCGCCGGGGCCGATCATGGCGCGAAAGATGGCGAATTGGTCGAGGCCGAACAGGCCGGGCCGAAAAACCGCATGGGCCTGCCCGGTGCCCGGATCGTCGCCCGTTTGGGTGACCCCAGTGCGCCACGTGCCGTGTCGCTGATTGCGATCCATGAGCATGGCATCCCGGACGAATTCCCCGACGAGGTGATCGCAGAGGCGGACAAAGCCAAACCGGTCGGCCTTGGCAAACGCGAAGACCTGCGCGACCTGCCACTGGTCACCATCGACCCGGCGGATGCGCGCGACCATGACGATGCCTGTTTCGCCCGCGCCGATGATGACCCCAAGAACCCCGGTGGCCATATCGTCTGGGTCGCCATCGCCGATGTCGCCGCCTATGTCACCCCCGGCTCGGCGCTGGACCACGAGGCGCGCAAGCGCGGCAATTCCACCTATTTCCCCGACCGCGTTGTGCCGATGCTGCCCGACCGCCTGTCAGGCGATCTGTGCTCATTGCACGAAGGGGTGCCGCGTGTCTGTCTGGCCGTTGAAATGACGCTGGACGCGCAGGGCCAGAAACTGCGGCACCGCTTTACCCGCGCGCTGATGAAATCCGTCGCCTCGTTGAATTATGTCGAGGTACAATCTGCCCGCGACGGTGCGCCAAACGACAAATGCGCGCCCTTGGTGGATGACATCATCAACCCGCTGTTTGAGGCGTATGAAGCCACCAAACACGCCCGCGCCAAACGCCAGCCGCTGGATCTGGACCTACCAGAGCGAAAGATCATTCTGGGCGATGATGGCAAGGTGTCCTCTGTTGCGATGCGTGACCGGCTGGACGCACACCGGTTGATTGAGGAATTCATGATCCTCGCTAATGTCGCCGCCGCCGAAGAGCTGTTCGCCCGCAAACGCCCGCTGCTGTACCGCGTGCATGAAGAACCCGCACCCGAACGACTAGAGGCGCTGCGCGAGGTGGCACAGGCCAGCGGGTTCAATCTGGCCAAGGGGCAGGTTCTGCAAACAAGGCATCTTAACAGCCTGCTGAACCAGGCTGAGGGTGGCGAGTTTGACGAGTTGATCAACATGTCGACCCTGCGCTCTATGCAGCAGGCCTATTACAACCCGGAAAATTTCGGCCATTTCGGGCTGGCGTTGCAGGCGTATGCGCATTTCACCTCGCCGATCCGCCGCTATGCCGACCTGATCGTGCACCGCGCGCTGGTCTCGGGGCATGGCTGGGGAAAGGATGGCCTGAGCGCGGATGAGACAAACCGGCTGGAAGACACCGCCAAGCATATCTCGGAAACCGAACGCCGCTCGATGATCGCCGAACGCGACACCAATGACCGGTACCTCGCTGCTTATCTGTCAGAACGGGTCGGCAATGAATTTGCCGGGCGCATTTCTGGCGTTCAACGGTTTGGTCTGTTTGTCAGGCTGGATGAAACCGGCGCCGACGGGCTGGTGCCGGTACGCTCGATCGGGCGCGAGTATTACCGCTATGATACCGAGGCGCAGACGCTGATGGGCGCAGATACCGGGGTGGAACTGAGCATCGGCCAACGTGTCAGCGTCCGTCTGTCCGAGGCGGTTCCGGTGACCGGCGGGCTGTTACTGGAGCTGTTGGAACTGAACGGCAAACCTTTGCCCAGCGGCCCTAAACGCGGTGGCGGCGGGCCTGCGCGACGCAAGGCGGTGAATTCCAAACGCAAAGCGGCCAAGACGGCCCGCAAGGTTGTGCGCAAACGGCGCTGACGGGGTTCGGCGTAGCTTTGCCACCTGTCGCGCTGATTGCTTTCGGATAGGAAACAATCGCGTTAGAATAGTATTCGTGAAAGGTCTGGGTGGCATGAATGCGGACGGCTTTGGTCATTGGTTTTTTGGTACTGGCGGGCGGTGCGACAGCCCAGTCCCTGGCGGTCGACAGCTCTGTCCGGCCCCTGGCCCGGCCCGGGGTTGCACAGGTGGTTGAGGCGCGGGTGACGACGCCGGTGGCATCAAACGCCAGTTTTAAACGCTGGGTCAGCCAGTTTCGAAAGCGCGCGCTGGCACAAGGCATCAAGTCAGAAATCTTTGACCGGGCGTTCCGAGGCGTTGGCTATAACGCGGGCATCGTCGACAAAGACCGCAATCAATCTGAATTCACCAAGCAGATATGGGAATATCTCGACAGCGCGGTGTCTACAGCGCGGGTCAACAATGGCCGCGCGGCCTTGTCAAAACACGCGCGGCTGCTAAGCCGGATTGAGGCACGCTATGGCGTTGAAAAAGAGGTGGTCGCGGCAATTTGGGGGCTGGAAAGCGCCTATGGCACGTTCCGTGGTAGCGTCCCGATCATTGAGGCACTGGCGACACTGGCCTATGACACAAGGCGCCCCGCGTTTTTTGAGGAACAGTTGATCGCAGCGCTGAAGATTTTGCAGGCAGGCGACACGACGCCCAGGAACATGACCGGCAGCTGGGCCGGGGCGATGGGGCATACCCAGTTCATGCCGGTGTCCTATCTGGACTTTGCGCAGGATTTCACCGGTGACGGGCGGCGTAATATCTGGGGTGATGACCCGGCGGATGCGCTTGCCTCTACTGCCGCCTATCTGGTGCATCACGGCTGGACCAAGGGCCAGCCCTGGGGAATGGAGGTCGTGCTGCCGAAAGGGTTCGACTATTCCATTACCAGCGAGCGGGTGAAAAAGCCGACCCGATTTTGGGAAAAGAGGGGGGTCAAAAGCGCCCATGGCTTACCGCTGCCAAACTATCGCAGGACGTCAATCCTGCTGCCAGCGGGACATCAGGGCGCGGCCTTTCTCATCTTCGAAAACTTCCATGTAATCGAGAAATATAACACCGCCGATGCCTATGTGATCGGGGTCGGCCATCTGTCTGACCGGATCAGAGGGGGCGCCGCGATCAAGGCGCGCTGGCCACGTGGTGACCGCGCGCTGGCCTTTACCGAGAAACAGGAAATGCAGCGTCGCCTGCTGGCCAAAGGGTTCGACCCGGATGGGGTCGACGGGATTGTCGGGCCCAATACGATCGCCGCCGTGCAGGCCTATCAGAAATCGGTGGGCATGGTGCCAGACGGGTATACTTCGCTGAAGATCCTCAAAAGCCTGCGGTAGGTCTTTGGCTTTGGTGACGCGCTGGCTTTGAGTGCGGGAGCCTCCGGCGGGAATATTTTTTGGCCAGAAGAAGTAATGGATCATTAAGGTTAATGTTACAAAATCTGTCTGCGGTGCAGGCGAGAACGCCGACCGCCGTGCCAGGAGAAGGCCCCCACTGTGGATCGGCGGGCTGGGTCCCATTCTTCTTCTGGCTAAAAATATTCCCGCCGGAGGCAAAAAAACCTTTCTGGGCCTCCTATCTGAAATGCCGGACGGCGCGGGGGTGGCTGCGCGCCGATGAAGGGCCTGCCTGTGCGGTGGGTGTGCCGACAGGGGGAGGCGCGCCGGTTTGCGGCGTCAGCAGGTGCCGCAACAGTGCCATCGGATGGGCGCGCAGGGTCAGACGCATGGCCACGTAATCCTCTACCACCTCTTCGCCCAAAGTCATTTCTGGCAGGCTCACGGGCGGTTCGACAATGCCTTCGCCATCAAGATCACCCGCAAACAACGGCAACTCGCCGCCCTGAACCAGCGCCTTGGCGGCCCATAACGCCTCTCGACGGTTGAGGCCAAGCGCGGCAAAGGCATCGGCCTCTGCCAGGATGCGCAGCAGTTTCGGCGGGGTGCCAGCCCGACGCCAGACATCCTCGATGGTTTGATAGCCATTGCCCCGCGCGGCGGTGATCCAGTTCACCTCTTCCTCGCCCAGCGCCTTGATCTGACGAAGTCCCAGCCGCAGCGCCAACCCGCCCTGCCCGTCCAGTTCCATTGCGTTGTCCCAAAAGCTGGCATTGATGCAGACCGGCCGCACCTCTACCCCATGTTCGCGGGCATCACGTACGATTTGCGCGGGGGCGTAAAACCCCATGGGCTGGGAATTCAGCAGGGCACAGCCAAAGATGCCGGGGTGGTGGCGTTTCAGCCAACTGGAGGCATAAACCAGCAGCGCAAAGCTGGCGGCGTGGCTTTCGGGAAAGCCATAGCTGCCAAAACCCTCAATCTGACTAAAGCAGCGTTCAGCAAAATCCGCCTCATAGCCGTTTTTGGCCATGCCCTTCAGGAATCGGTCGCGAAACTCGCTGACGTTTCCATGTTTCTTGAACGTGGCAAGCGAGCGGCGCAGGCGGTCGGCCTCTTCGGGGGTGAACCCGGCACCGACCATGGCGATCTGCATCGCCTGTTCCTGAAACAGCGGCACGCCCAGGGTTTTGCCCAGAACGGTGCCCAGCGCATCGGACGGGAACACCACCTTTTCTTCGCCATTACGGCGACGAATATAGGGGTGAACCATATCGCCCTGTATAGGGCCGGGGCGGATGATGGCGACCTCTATCACAAGGTCATAGAAACAGCGCGGTTTCATCCGGGGCAAAAAGTTCATCTGCGCCCGGGATTCAACCTGAAAGACCCCCAGCGAATCCGCGCGGCACAGCATATCATAAACCGCCGGATCCTCTGGCGGCAGGCTGGCAAGCGTATAATCGGTATTGTGGTGTTGCCGGATCAGATCAAAGGCTTTTCGGATGCAGGTCAGCATGCCCAGCGCCAGCACGTCGACCTTCAGAATGCCCAGCGCGTCGATATCGTCCTTGTCCCAGGGAATAACGGTGCGATCTTCCATCGAGGCGTTTTCGACGGGGCAAAGTTCGTCCAGCCGCCCCTCTGTCATGATGAAGCCGCCGACGTGTTGGGACAGATGCCGGGGAAAGCCGATGATTTCATAGATCAACGCCATGGTCTGTTTCAGGCGGCGGTCATCCGGGTCCAGCCCGATTTCGCGCATCCGGTGCTCTTCAAGGCCCTGCGTGGAAAAGAACCCCCATAGCTGCGAGGACAGTGCGCTGATCGTATCCTCGGTCAGGCCCATGGCACGGCCAACCTCGCGGATGGCGCGCTTGCCGCGGTAATGCACGACCGTGGCGCACAGCCCGGCGCGGTGGCGACCATAACGTTCGTAAATGTGCTGAATCACCTCTTCGCGGCGCTCATGTTCGAAATCGACGTCAATATCGGGCGGCTCATTGCGCGCCTCTGACACGAACCTCTCAAACACCATGGTGCCGATTTCGGGGCTGACACTGGTGACGCCAAGGCAATAACACACCACTGAATTGGCGGCAGATCCGCGCCCCTGGCACAAGATGCCACGGTCGCGGGCAAAGGCGACGACATCGCGCACGGTCAGGAAATAGGGCTCATATTTCAGCTTGGCGATCAGCTGCAACTCATGCGCCAGCATGTCACGCACCTTTTGTGTCGAGCCGCCGGGATAGCGCCATCTAAGCCCCTCATGCGCAAGGCGCGACAGGCGCTGACCGGGGTCTTCGCCATCGGCAACCTCGTGGGGGTATTCGTAACGCAACTGCGCAAGGTCGAACTGGCAGCGCGCGGCGATGTCAGCGCTGCGGGTGACGGCCTTTTGGTGGCTTGCAAAGATGCGCCGCATCTCGGGCTCCGCGCGGAGCCGCTGTTCGGAATTGGCAAGGGCAGAGCGGCCCAGATGATCGACGCGGCAGCCCAGACGGACCGCTGTCAGCACATCGGTCAGCTTGCGCCGCGTCGCACTGTGCATCACCGGGCTGGCCGAGGCGACAGTGGGAATGTTCAGCCGTTTGGCCAGCCGGGTCAGGCGGTTAAAGCGGGCATCGTCCTGGCCGTCATACTGCGGGGCCAGCAACAGGGCGATCTGTTCAGGGAAGCGGCGCGTCAACCGTTGCGCTGCCTGATCCCATTCATCCGCGCCGAGCGGCACCGGTTGCCCATGTTGCAA
>Ga0316206_1001442_pt1 | contig 20893 bp, 22 predicted proteins | sample 6monthpyrite_MG_FD_204942 | JGI IMG/M metagenome (GOLD analysis project Ga0316206, IMG submission 204942) | Microbial mat bacterial communities from mineral coupon in-situ incubated in ocean water Damariscotta River, Maine, United States -... | ecosystem: Environmental > Aquatic > Marine >... | reverse complement strand
TATTCCCCTTGTGTTTTTCAGACAATTTGGGTTTTTTAAAGGGTATAATATCAGCCATGCGCTATTATGGCGTTTCCCTATTCTGTGTACAAGAAGGAAAGATCAATGGCAGAGCATTATCTCGAAACGGGTTCAATAGGCTGGCGTCATGAAGGCTGGAAGGACAGTTATTACCCGGATGATTTACCGGAAGACTGGCAGCTGGAATTTTATTCCCACTTATTTCGTATTATTGCACTGCCTTGTAGTGACTGGCTGAACGCATCGGCAGAAGATGTTGAGCAATGGCGGGAAGATGCGAGTGATGAATTTGCATTTTTTCTGTTGCTGGATAGAGCGGATAGAATAGAGGAGCAGATTGAAAAACTTACTCATCTCGGAATATTGTTTTCAGACAGCTTGTTAGGTATTGTTGTGATGCAGGATCAGATAAATCTGTCGGATTCGGTGTTGAATGAACTGTCAGAAAGATTCAGGGTCATTATAGACAGTGAAAAAATACTCCCGGACAATAACAGAGTGTCTGTTTGCTGGCGTCCTGATCGTGAAACGACTCAAGCAAGTGTTGCTATACTGACATCTGAGCAGAGTGAAAAGCCTCGTCAGATGCGCGAGTATATTGAATCATTTCTACAGCAGGCATCTGAGCAAAGAGAGCTGTATTTACTTTTTGCCGGTGAGCCGCCAGGGATAAAGGCTATGCAGGATGCCCAGGTCATAGGACAGATGTTGACAGATGTCTGAGGGAGGTTATGGTGCTGTGCTATATTGATAACAAAGAGATTTAACAGGTGAGTATGGAAACCCCAGACAATAATACGTTAATCCGCATTAATGATTTACATTATTCCCGTGGTAACAGAAAGATACTGGAAGGTGTCAATATTGAAATTCCCAGGGGCGGCATCACCACCATCATGGGGCCCAGCGGCTGCGGCAAGACCACATTGTTGCGCCTTATTGGCGGGCAGCTCAAACCGCAAAGTGGTTCATTGTCTGTCGACGGCCAGATTGTACAGCGTCTGAATAATCATGACCTCTATCAACTGCGAAAACGCATGGGTATGATGTTCCAGAGCGGCGCATTGTTTACTCATTTAAGTGTATTTGAAAATGTTGCATTCCCGATTCGTGAGCATACTCATTTGACCGAGGAGATGATCCGCACTCTGGTGTTGATGAAACTTGAAGCAGTCGGATTACGGGGAGCGCGAGACTTGTATCCAGCAGAATTATCGGGAGGGATGTCCCGACGTGTTGCACTCGCAAGGGCGATCGCACTTGATCCAATGTTAATGATGTATGACGAACCCTTTACCGGTCAGGATCCCATTACGGTTGGCGTTATCATGAAATTGATACGACTGTTGAATGATAGCCTGGGCATGACTACAGTGATCGTTTCACATGATGTTCAGGAAGTTTGCGCGATCTCTGACCAGTTGTATATGATTGCTGATGGCAAGGTGGCCGGTGAAGGTAACCCGGAGGAATTACAACAAACCGAAACAGAGTCAGTTTACCAGTTTATGCATGCATCACCCGATGGCCCGGTTCCATTTCATTACCCTGCAATACCATTTGAGCAGGATCTGTTACAGGATCTGGAATTATGATGAACTGGTTTCAGGGGCTGGGTCGCTCCTCTTTATTGTTGTTTGAACGTACAGGTCGGGCAGCGCTGTTCCAGATACGGATTTTTATGGGCCTGCCTTCACTTATCAGGCATCCTGGCTTACTGGTGCATGAACTCTACTCTATTGGTGTTTTGTCACTGGCCATCATCGTGATTTCGGGGTTGACTGTAGGTATGGTACTGGGCCTGCAAATGTATAACACGTTGATTGACTTTGGTAGTGAGGATTCTCTCGGGCCAGTGGTGGCGTTGTCATTAGTCCGTGAGCTGGGGCCGGTTCTTACAGCATTGTTATTTTCAGGTCGGGCAGGTTCCGCAGTGACCGCCGAGATCGGTTTAATGAAAGCCACCGATCAGCTTTCAGTGATGGAGATGATGGCGGTAGACCCGATCAAACGCGTGGTCGCACCCCGTTATCTGGCGGGTATTATCTCTTTGCCACTACTGGCAGCCATGTTCAGTGCGGTTGGTATTCTGGGCAGTTATATGGTTGGCGTGGGCCTGTTAGGTGTAGACGATGGCGCATTCTGGTCCCAGATGCAGGACAAGGTTTCATTTGAAGGCGATATTGTTAATGGTGTAGTTAAAAGTTGTGCATTTGGCATGGTTGCTTCCTGGATCGCTGTGTTTGAAGGCTATGACGCAGTGCCGACAACCGAAGGGGTGAGTCGTGCAACGACCCGAACCGTGGTGCATACAGCATTTGCAGTATTGGGACTGGACTTTATATTGACAGCAATCATGTTTGGAGACAATTAAGATGCAAACCAACAGAGCAGTAGAAATTCTGGTAGGTATGTTTGTTGCTGCCGGGATAGCAGCTTTTTTCATGCTGGCCATGAAGGTCAGTAATATCAGCACGTTTACAGAAAAAGACACTTATAAGCTCAAGGCACGTTTCGACAATATTGGTGGTTTGAAAACACGTTCACCGGTACGCATAGGTGGGGTACGTATTGGTCGAGTCGCATCCATAGAATACGACGACAAGCAACTGGAGGCGGTCGTGACAATTTCAATTATTAATGGGCATAACAGGATACCGGACGACAGTACGGCCAGTATTTTCACAGCAGGTGTTTTGGGTGAACAGTATGTCAGCCTGGAGCCGGGTAGTTCAGATGAATTTTTTAAAGACGGTGGTGTCATAGGGGAAACACAATCGGCCCTGGTTCTTGAGCGTATGATAGGTAAATTTATGATGGGTGTTGGTTCGTCGAATAACAATAAGACAAACAACAGTAAAAAGACTCCCTGAATGCTGAAAAAAACACCCCATAACCAGTTTGAGTTAACCGGTGAGCTGACTTTTGAGACTGTGCCGGTGAAGTACGGGCAAATACAAACCTTGTTGCATCAGCAATCAGCAGATCTGATTATTGATCTTTCAGGTGTCGTACGTGCAGACAGTGCAGGTGTTGCAATGGTTATGGAATGGGTCAGGATGGCTCGACAGAATGGCAAGCATATAGAATTTATGAATGCACCGGATCAAATGATGTCGATTATCAGGATGAGCGGCCTGGAAAACATACTTCCTCTCAATTCAGATACGGATAGTTAATTCCAGAGAGATTGATTTCAGCAACACCAATTTGAGAAAATGCTGATTTGAAACCTCAGGAGAGAATATATTTACGAATGAATTCGCTCCTGCGCATAAGTGACGAATAAACTGCCCCGATTAAATTTTCCACTACTATCGAAATTGAGTTATCTTTGCCTAATAAAGCAGCTATCAGGCAAACAATTATTCGATTTGCTCTAAAACACGGCCATTTTTGCCCTTGAGCATGAAAAAACTCCCGTTTTGGGTCGATTTTCTATATCATTGGCGATCCTGAAATAGATGTCGGAATATTAGCTGCTGTTTAGATCCCGACCAGACTGGAATAGTGTGTAACAATATGATTACCAAAGAAGATATAAAACAACTGATTGAGACCGGATTACCGGATTCCGAAGCCATTATTCAGGGGGACGATGGTTCTCATTTTGAAGGTGTTGTAATCTGCAAGGATTTTGCAGGCAAGAATACGATTGCACAGCACCGTATGGTATTTGCAACACTGGGCGACCGAATGCAAACAGGTGTCATACATGCGCTTGGCATGAAAACCTATACGCCGGAAGAGTGGCAACTTCAGCAGGGCTGAAGCACCTGTTACATTTAACTAAAAGAAGTACAAGCTATGGATAAACTCGTAATCAGTGGTGGTACCTGTCTTCAGGGCGAGGTACGCATCTCCGGTGCAAAAAATGCGACATTACCTATACTGGCATCTACGTTGCTGGCTGATGGTGTAATGCGGATAGGTAATGTGCCGCATCTGCAGGATGTGACTACAACGATGGAATTGCTCGGACGTATGGGTGTCGATCTCACCCTGGATGAGCGTATGACCATCGAAATCAATGCGACTACCATCAAGGAATTTCATGCTCCTTATGAACTGGTACGCACTATGCGTGCATCTATTCTTGTGCTTGGGCCAATGCTCGCGCGCTATGGTCGTGCTGATGTTTCTTTACCAGGGGGTTGTGCAATTGGATCGCGCCCGGTAAACCTGCATATTGATGGCTTGCGGAAGCTGGGTGCAGACATCACGGTAGAAAACGGTTACATCCATGCCAAAGCCGACCGACTTAAAGGCGCGACGATCGTGATGGATATGGTTACGGTCACGGGCACTGAAAATATTATGATGGCAGCCGCCCTCGCCAAGGGCACCACCGTGATTGAAAATGCTGCACGCGAACCCGAGGTCGTTGATCTGGCTAATTGTCTTAATAGCATGGGTGCAAAAGTCAGTGGTGCGGGTAGCGATAAAATTATTGTTGAAGGTGTCGATAATCTGAGTGGTACCCAGTACGATGTTCTGCCCGATCGTATTGAAACCGGAACCTTCCTTGTGGCTGCAGCAATCAGTGGCGGGCATGTAAAAGTAAAAGATACACAACCGGCATTACTGGATAGTGTGATTTCCAAACTGAGAGAAGCTGGCGCCGATATCACCGAAGGTAAAGACTGGATCGATCTGGATATGCATGGTAAACGCCCTAAGGCAGTTGACATCCATACTGCCCCGTATCCGGCTTTTCCAACAGACATGCAAGCCCAGTTCTGTGTTTTAAATGCTGTTTCTGATGGTGTCGGTACTGTCTGTGAAACCGTATTTGAAAATCGCTTTATGCACGTTCAGGAATTGCAGCGTATGGGAGCTGATATCCGGGTTGAAGGTAATATGGCTATTATTAAGGGTGTAGAAAAACTGACTGCCGCACCGGTGATGGCAACTGACTTGCGTGCGTCGGCCAGTCTGGTACTCGCAGGCCTGATCGCAGAAGGTGATACTATAGTAGACAGGATATATCATATCGATCGTGGTTATGATCGTATCGAGGAAAAACTGTTATTGCTTGGCTCCAAAATCAGAAGGCTGCCTTCCTGAAGGCAAAACGCTGTAAATCCCGGATATCGTAAATCAGACACAAGATCGGAAATATGAAAAATACGTTTACCATAGCACTGTCCAAAGGACGCATATTCAAGGAAACCATGCCCTTGCTTGCACACGCAGGCATTGAAGCGGTGGATGATCCTGAAACAAGCCGAAAACTCATTCTGGATACTAATCTGGAAGACGTTAAGCTGGTTATTATTCGTGCGACTGATGTACCTACCTATGTACAGTATGGCGCTGCGGAAGTCGGTATCGCGGGCAAGGACGTATTGATGGAGCATGGTGGTGAAGGATTGTATGAGCCACTGGATCTGGAAATTGCCAAATGTAAACTCATGGTAGCCGGTCCGGAAGGGAAACCTGCGCATCAGGGTCGCCTGCGTATAGCTACAAAATTTATTAACAGCACACATCGGTATTATGCAGAACAGGGTAAACAGGTTGAAATTATCAAGCTATATGGCTCGATGGAACTGGCACCATTGGTCGGTCTGGCAGATCGAATTGTGGATGTTGTTGATACAGGTAATACACTCAAGGCTAACGGGCTCAAACCACTTGAGCATATTGCTGATATCAGCTCGCGACTGGTGGTTAACAAAGCAGCGATGAAAATGAAGCATGAACGCATTCGTGAGTTTCTTAAACTGATGCAGGAAGCAGTAGAAAAAAACCGCACATCGGATTAAATCATTATGTCTGATATCAAACGATTAAATTCTTCTGATGACACTTTCAGGGATACGCTGAAAGCGTTACTTGCCTGGGAATCAGTATCTGATGATGCTGTATTCAGCACGGTGATGGAAATTCTGGCATCAGTGCGTCAGCGTGGCGATGAAGCGGTGGTTGAATATACCAATCGCTTTGATCGCATGCAGGTCGATTCCATGCAAGCGTTGGAGATATCAGCTGCACGCTTGTCCCAGGCAGTCGGTGACGTTAGTAAAGACCAGCTGAGTGCGCTTGAGTTAGCAGCTGAGCGGGTTCGTGCCTATGCACAGCATCAAAAGATGGAGTCCTGGTCATACACAGAGGATGATGGGACCTTGCTGGGTCAGCAAATCAGCCCATTGGATCGTGTTGGTTTGTACGTACCAGGTGGCAAGGCTGCATATCCGTCTTCAGTATTGATGAATGCTATTCCAGCCAAGGTTGCCGGGGTAGCAGAATTGATTATGGTTGTTCCAACACCGGATGGCGTGATTAATGAAATGGTACTTGCTGCAGCCAGTATTGCCGGTGTGGACCGTGTTTTTGCAATAGGTGGTGCGCAAGCCGTAGCCGCTCTGGCTTACGGAACAGAGACCATTCCACAAGTTGATAAAATAGTTGGTCCAGGCAATATCTATGTTGCTACAGCCAAGCGCATGGTTTTTGGTACGGTAGGCATCGACATGATTGCAGGGCCATCCGAAATTCTGGTGATTTGTGATGGCAAGACTGATCCTGACTGGATAGCGATGGATCTGTTTTCACAGGCCGAGCATGATGAAGATGCACAGGCCATTCTTATCAGTCCCGATGCTGCATTTCTTGATCAGGTCGCTGCCAGTATTGATAAACTCATGGTCGAGATGGATCGTAAAACAATCATTAATACGTCTTTGACTGCACGAGGTGCATTAATTCAGGTCGCGGATCTTGATGAAGCGGTTGAGATTGCTAATTTTATCGCTCCAGAACATCTGGAGTTGTCGGTTGAAGACCCGTTAACCATGTCTGCGCAAATACGTCATGCAGGCGCTATTTTTATGGGGCGTTATACAGCCGAAGCACTGGGTGACTATTGCGCAGGTCCGAACCATGTATTGCCCACATCACGTACTGCACGCTTTTCCTCGCCACTGGGCGTTTATGATTTTCAGAAACGTAGCAGCCTGATTATGTGTTCTGCTGAAGGTGCTTCTGAACTGGGTAAAACCGCCTCGATTCTGGCTCGGGGTGAAGGCCTGGTCGCGCATGCTCGTTCTGCAGAGTATCGGATAAAAGAATAGCCTGTCGTTCTGGCCATTTATTATTTTGATCATGTGTATCTGAATGAATAGCAATATAAAAGACTGGATACGCCCCGAAATTCAATCCCTGTCGGCTTATCATGTCCCGAATCCGGGAGATATGATTAAACTGGACGCGATGGAAAATCCGTTTGGCTGGCCGGCAGACATGATTGCAGAATGGCAATCAATGCTTACAGATACAGCCCTCAATCGCTACCCTGACCCGGGCAGTCATGATTTGCGTGCGCAAATCAGACGGGCATTTGATATACCGGATAACATGGAAATTCTGCTGGGCAATGGCTCGGATGAAATTATCCAGATAATCGCGATGAGTGTAGCCGAAAAAGGCAGGGTAATACTTGCGCCTGAGCCCGGTTTTGTTATGTACGAAATGATCGCGCGCTTTGTTGGCATGGATTACGTCGGCGTTCCGTTACATGCAAACGATTTCTCTCTGGATATGCCAGCCATGCGTGAAGCAATCCAGGCACATAACCCGGCAGTTATATTTATTGCGTATCCGAATAATCCAACAGGCAACCTGTTCGATGCTGACCAGGTATGTGAAATTATTGAACTCGCACCCGGACTGGTTGTGGTTGATGAGGCCTATACTGCTTTTGCCGATGACAGTTTTATCTCAAAACTGGGGCAATACAGCAACCTGCTGGTAATGCGTACGGTGTCAAAAATGGGACTGGCCGGATTACGTCTGGGGTATCTTGCAGGGCCTGCCGACTGGTTGAATGAATTTGATAAAATACGTTTGCCTTATAATATCAATGTGCTGACACAGCAAACTGCCGCGTTTGCATTAAAACACAAATCCGTGCTCGATCAGCAGACAGAGATCCTGAAGCAGGAGCGAACAGGATTATTTGAACATCTCAGTGATTTGTCGGGATTAAAAGTATTTCCGAGTCAGGCCAATTTCCTGCTGGTTCGTGTTGAAAATCTGGATGCCAATATAGTTTTTCAGAAGTTGAAAGAAGCCGGGATACTGATTAAAAATCTGGCCAATGCCCCCGGAGCATTAAATAATTGTTTAAGAATTACCGTGGGTACCCCCGAAGAAAATCAGTTGTTTTTAAAGGCATTCAAAGAAATTTTGATCTAAAGATAAAACTGCTATTCCCTGTGGGAGCGAGTTTATCCGTGAAGATGTGTATGTCATCAAAGTTCGGTTAGTTTTGTTAGTGTAATATGACTGCAGTTGACCCTTTACGGTTTACCACTATACTCAATTAAGACTACTTTTAAAAAATCCTTGGCAGGTGCATAACAAAATTAAGTGAAAGCGAAAAAAATGCTATAAGGCTTTTTCCTTGACCTAACATGAACCAGGCACCAATATATAAATATTCTCTATGGTTTGTTTTAATTTATGATAATGAGACCATGGATAGCAATTTTCATGCTGTTATGCATTCATAAATAATTATAAGAGATCAATACCACACTATGCATTAAAATAATATTAGTGCATCATAGTATATGTCGTCTTGATAAATGAACTAAATACTCAGATATTTATGAGTGAGCCTGCTATTTATGATTAGGGTGTGTGTCAGGGAAATATTAAAAGCAAACTCTCTTAAATATATTAAGGTTACAAGCTAAATACACTGTATAGGTGAGGCCATGGCTAATACGCTTGATCAGACAATTGAAAGCAGATCATTCCTGGCGGCAACTATTGAGTCAATGAAAGATGGATTCTCTGTTCTTGACTCAGACGGCACCCAATTAATAGTCAACAAGGCTTTATGTGAGATGACCGGCTATACAAAAGAAGAGTTGATCGGTTGCGTGCCACCATTTCCATACTGGCCTGATGAAAAACATGCGAACATCGAGAAAGCATTTTTAAGGGTGCTAAATGGGGAATTTGATGACATTGAACTTATATTTAAATCAAAAAATGGGAAACGCTTCCCTGTTATTGTAAGTCCATCCTGTTATCGCGATGAAGAGGGGCGGATCAAGTATTACAATGCCACTGTCAAGGACATCAGTGAGAGTAAGCAATTTGAAAATACACTACGGGAGAGTGAAAAACGGCTATCAGATGCACAGCGTGTGGGAAAAATTGGTAGTTTTACGCTTGATTTGGCTACCGGTCTTTGGTCTGGAACAGACATGCTATATCCTATATTGGGTATAGTGGAAAAAAGAGAATACTCCATTCAAGAATGGGTAGACATAATTCACCCGGATCATCGGGATAGTTTGGCCACTTATCAGCTAAGTATACTGGATCAGAAAATCCCCTTTGATAAAGAATATCTCATAGTAAGACAATCCGATGGTGAAACCAGATGGGTGCATAGCTTAGGGGAATTACAGTTTGATGATGGTGGTAATGTCATTGGTATGATTGGAACTACTCAAGATATTACCGAGCGTAAGATAGCAGAAGACGAGATTCGTCAGTTAGCTGCAGTCGTTGAAAATACGGCAGAGTCCGTCATGGTTACTGATGCTGATAACCATATCATCACTGTCAATCGTGCCTTTACAGACATTACCGGTTATACAAAAGATGAGGTGCTGGGCAAAGATCCGAGAATTCTGCAATCGGGTAAACATGATAGAGATTTTTATATGGAGCTATCGGCGTCGATTAACACTGCCGGCGTATGGCAAGGTGAAATCTGGGATCGGCGCAAAAATGGAGAGATATTTGCGTCCTGGCAAACGATCAGCGTTATCAGGGATAATGATGGCAATGTTATCAACTATGTGTCAGTGTTTTCCGATATCTCATCAATCAAACGTTCGCAAGAGAAACTGGATTATCTGGCGCACCATGATCCTCTGACTGATCTGCCCAATCGCCTGCTGTTTAATGATCGTCTGCAACATGCACTACAGCGTGCCCGGCGCGAAGAACATCAGCTTGCCGTATTGTTTCTAGATCTCGATCACTTCAAGAATATTAATGACGCTTTGGGTCATCCCGTAGGGGATGTTCTGTTAAAGCAATCCGCGGAGCGGATCACGCAATTGCTTCGTAAGGAAGATACAGTGGCACGCCTGGGCGGTGATGAGTTCATTATTCTTATTGAAGAGATTGATGAGATACAGGATGTCGCTCTAATGGCCCAAAAGATAATCGAGACATTTAACGAAGCGTTTACTAATGATAAACACGAGCTACATCTGACAGCCAGCATAGGGATCAGTCTCTTCCCGCAAAATGGAAAAGAGTATGACACTTTGGTCAAAAATGCGGATGCAGCCATGTATCGCGCCAAAGAGGAAGGTCGGAACAATTATCAGTTCTACACAGAGGCACTCACAACGGAGGCGTTTGAACGTTTAACGCTTGAAACCGCGCTACGACATGCACTGGAAAGAGACGAACTGGTTCTACATTATCAGCCACAGTATTTATTGGAGACAGGAAAGCTGGTTGGTGTCGAAGCACTCATTCGCTGGCAGCATCCAGATATGGGACTGGTTCCACCGATGAAGTTTATTTGTTTGGCAGAAGAGTCTGGTCTGATTGTAGCTATAGGCAAATGGGTGTTACACACTGCCTGCGCCCAAATGCAATGTTGGCTTGATGCGGGGTTTTCGCTTAAACGCATGGCGGTTAATCTATCAAGCATGCAGTTTCAGAAAGGGGATATTGTCGAAACTGTCAAAAGTGCTCTAAAGGAAAGCAGGCTCAGCGCACAGCAACTGGAGCTTGAGATCACCGAAGGTCTTGTGATGCAGGAGACAGAAAGAACCATTGAGCTCCTGAATAAACTTAAAGATATTGGTGTGACGATGGCGATTGATGATTTTGGTACAGGTTATTCTTCATTAGCATATCTGAAGCAATTGCCTGTAGAGAAGTTGAAGATTGACAGATCTTTTGTACGTGATATTCCTGATGATCCCAATGACGAGGCGATTACGCGTGCTGTGATTGTGCTAGGTCAAAGCCTTCAATTAGAGGTGATTGCGGAAGGTATAGAAACCGAAGCGCAACAGGAATTCCTCAAGTCACTGGGTTGTAATGAGGGGCAGGGGTATCTTTATAGTCATCCGTTACCTGCGGAGGAATTTGTAAAGTTGCTCCAGAAAGTTTAACCTACGCTAATTTGCGCTTAGAATAAAAACCACGGATAGTCGGTTGGCCGAAATAAGCATAATGAAGATAATTTCTCAATAACTATTCTCCACTAATAAGAACAAATGTAGTTAGGATGTATTTAAGATCATATCTGGCCGACAGCAGCCGGACATTATTTTATGTGCCAAAACAGCCAAAACAGCCAAAACAGGCTTTCATGCACAAAGATCACATGAAAAGATCCTGGATGTTCACATTTGCAGTGTACGTTTTCTGAGTAAGATGTGTTCTGATACTCATAGTTAGCTGACCTGTATCATTTTCTGACTTGTATTTACCGAGTATGATACCTATATTGACTATAGTATCGTCACACAAATACACAAAGGCAGGCGTAAAATGGCTAAAAGTATAAAGGGTACTCAGACTGAAAAAAATCTGATGGTTTCATTTGCAGGTGAATCGCAGGCACGGAACCGATATACTTTTTTTGCGAGTGTGGCGCGAAAAGAAGGGCTGGTTCAGATTGCAGATATTTTTGCAGAAACTGCCGCGCAGGAAAAAGAGCATGGGGAACGTTTTTTCAAGTTTCTTGAGGGTGGTGATATAGAAATTACAGATACCTTCCCAGCAGGACCACCGCAATCAACATTGCAAAATTTACGTGATGCGGCTGCAGGTGAAGAACATGAATGGACCGAAATGTACCCGGGTTTTGCCAAGGTCGCCAGAGAAGAAGGTTTTGAACAAATTGCGATGGCATTCGAAGCGATTTCAGTGGCCGAGAAACAGCATGGAAAGCGTTATAAAGATCTTGCTGATAATCTGGATGCAGGTCGGGTATTTAAACGTGATGGCAAGGTGGTTTGGCGTTGTCGTAATTGTGGTTATTTACATGAAGGCGATGAGGCTCCTAATGTTTGTCCGGCTTGCCTGCACCCGCAATCCTATTTTGAATTACTGGGTGAGAACTGGTAGACACGATAGGGTATTCGCGAAAAAACATACAGCTATTTTGAATATTTTATGTAACCTGTGCGCGTGGAAATACACATCATCGTTTCAAATTACTATAAGTAACGACAGGTCGTTGAACTACATTGGTCTCTGCTGTAAAACGACGTTTTTTACGCATGCCCTCAAGTTGAATTGCTGAGCCGGGTTTTATCTGTGCTACGGTATCCAGAAGCTGGCGTACATCAAGAATTTTCTTTTTGTTAATGCTGAACAGGATATCGCCGGGTAACAGGCCTGCCTTGTGAGCCGGGCCATCTTCAAAAATACCGGTTATAATCACACCTCCCGGTGAAGGGATATTCAGTTTTTTTGCCAGTTCAATCGGGATATTGCTCAGACGTACCCCCATCCAGCCGCGTACAACAATACCTTTTTCGATTAACTGGGTCATGATGTGTTGCGCAAGGTTGATCGGGATCGTAAAGCCGATACCCTGTGATCCCCCGCTTTTACTGAAAATCGCAGAGTTAATCCCCACCAGTTCACCACGCGGATTAATCAGGCCGCCGCCTGAATTGCCCGGATTAATCGCGGCATCAGTCTGGATGAAATTTTCAAAGGTGTTAAGGCCCAGTCTTTTACGACCGGTCGCACTGATAATGCCCTGTGTTACTGTTTGTCCAACACCAAAAGGGTTGCCAATGGCAAGGACGACATCACCTACTTCCAGTTTTGCAGAATCTCCCACGGTCATACTGGGGAGGTTCTTCAGGTCTATTTTGAGCACAGCCAAATCTGTTTCAGGGTCAGTCCCGATGACCTTGGCGCGTGCATTTCTGCCATCAGTGAGCAATACCTGAATTTCCTGTGCACCGGATACCACATGATTGTTAGTAATGATGTGTCCGGCAGATGTCATGATAACTCCGGAACCGAGGCTGGTTTCCAGGCGCGAGCTTTGAGGTGTTTTTCCATTGAAATAATATTGGAGCAGGTCTTCGGTAGAGGGTTGTTTTTTTACCAGTTTGGCACTGTAAATGTTAACGACAGCAGGGGATGCCTGTTTAACCGCAGCAGCATAGGAAAACGGTGCGGTTCGGGATGCTTCAGGGTTGACTGTAGATTTGGGCGCAGGTGGGTTTTGCTTGATCTCGACAACAGGGCGAATATTCGACAACAGCTCCGGTTTCATAAACATAATGACAAAAGCTGCTGCAAGTCCGATTGTGGCGAACTGAAATAGGAACAGTATAAAGGCTTTTATTTTTTTCACGCTGGAACCTGCCGTCAGAAACATCTGCTTGAATCTTGAATAGATTGGCTATAATTTCACGAAGCCTGCCTTGATTGCAAGTTTCTACATGATTGATTAAGGTGTGTAAAACTTTTGCTGAGAAAATCGACTGTGGCAACGATCTGGAACATAGAGTCTTATACCAACGAGTTATTGAATATGAGTCAGTTCAATGACTACTGTCCGAACGGTTTGCAGGTTCAGGGCAGGGACGAAGTAGAGCTGATTGTGGGTGGGGTTACGGCTTGCCAGGCCCTGATTGATCAGGCTATCGAATCTGAAGCTGATGCCATACTGGTTCACCATGGTTATTTCTGGAAAGGTGAAGACAGTCGTATCATTGGCATGAAGTACGAGCGTATCAAACGCCTGATAAACGCAGGTATTTCTTTATTGGCCTATCATTTACCTCTGGATGCTCATGAAACCCTCGGTAATAATGCTGGTCTGGCTCGAGCACTGAACCTCAGTGATACTGGCGGGTTTGCATCTAATGGTAGTATCAATATCGCACGCTCAGGGCATTTAAGTACAAAGATCAGTGGCGAGCAGTTTGCAATAGAAATCGAGACAGCATTGGGGCGAGCCCCTTTATACATTGCCGGGCATAATCGTCAGGTAAAGCGCGTAGGCTGGTGTACCGGTGCTGCGCAATCGTATATTGAGGAAGCAGCAAGCCTGGGGCTGGATGCATATATCAGTGGCGAAGTGTCCGAGCACACGTTTCATGCAGCGAAAGAGCTGGGTATTCATTACTATGCTGCAGGACATCACGCGACAGAGCGATTTGGTGTACTTGATCTGGGTCAGCATCTTGCAGAAAAGTTCAAAATAGATTTCCGTTTTATGGATATTGAGAATCCTGTTTAACCAATTGATATTTATAATAAAATATTACATTAAATAATTTTTTTATACCCTCCCAAAAAAAGTCCATTTAAAATTCCATGCTAATCGCTGTAATACATAAGGATATTCTGATAGAATCACGCCGCTTTTATCCGGCTATGCTTCGCGTCATATTGGTGCATCATAGTCCAAATTATAAATACTGAGATGCTGTATTGGTTTCTGGAGAATATTCATGAGCAAAGAAGGTGTAGATCTCGGAAGACGCCGTTTTCTGACAGCGACAACTACCGTCGTTGGCGGGGCAGGAGTAGTAGCTGCTCTGGTCCCATTTATTACATACATGACGCCCAGCGCACGTGCACGTGCAGCCGGTGCCCCTGTTGAAGCTGATTTTAGCAAGCTTGAACCTGGTAAGGTGATGACTGTTGAATGGCGTAAAAAACCAGTCTGGATTGTTCATCGTACCGATCAAAATATGAAAGATCTGCCGACTTTAAATGAAGCACTGGCTGATCCGGCATCCAAGGTTCCGCAACAGCCTGCTTATATTAAGGGAGATGCACGTGCAATCAAACCTGTTTACGCGGTGATGATCGGCATATGTACGCATTTAGGTTGTTCTCCAACCTATCGACCTGAAATGGGACCCGCTGATCTGGGTGCTGACTGGAAAGGTGGTTTCTTTTGCCCGTGTCATGGTTCCACGTTTGACTTGTCTGGTCGTGTTTATGCAGGTGTGCCTGCGCCAACCAATCTGGTAGTCCCTCCACATAAATACCTGTCAGAAACAAGTATTCTGATTGGTGTTGATCCAGAAGGAGCCACATCATGAGTAATGCAAAAGGTTTTATGGGTTGGGTTGACGCTCGTTTCCCGTTAACGAAGATGTGGAAAGAGCATCTTTCAGAATACTACGCGCCAAAGAATTTCAACTTCTGGTATTTCTTTGGTTCGCTCGCATTAATGATGCTGGTCATGCAAATTGTGACAGGTATCTTCCTGACGATGAACTACAAGCCGGATGCCGAGCTCGCGTTTGCTTCTGTTGAGTACATCATGCGTGATGTTGAATGGGGCTGGTTGATTCGCTATATGCATTCTACCGGGGCTTCTGCATTCTTCATCGTTGTTTACCTGCATATGTTCCGCGGTCTGATGTATGGGTCGTACAAAAAGCCTCGTGAACTGGTCTGGCTGTTCGGTATGCTGATTTATCTGGCGCTGATGGCTGAAGCCTTTATGGGTTACCTGCTGCCATGGGGGCAGATGTCATACTGGGGTGCACAGGTTATCATTTCACTGTTCGGCACCATTCCATTCGGTATCGGTGAGCCGGTTGCAGAATGGATTCGTGGTGACTTTGTTATCGCAGACGCTACCCTGAACCGTTTCTTTGCCTTCCATGTTATCGCTGTACCGATGATCCTGCTGATGCTGGTGGTTGCACATATCATCGCATTGCATGAAGTCGGTTCAAATAACCCTGATGGTGTTGAGATCAAGAAAAATAAAGATAAAAATGGCATTCCACTCGATGGTATTCCATTCCATCCTTATTACTCAGTAAAAGACATTGTGGGTGTTGTTGTCTTCCTGATCCTGTTTGCCGTTGTGTTGTTCTTCATCCCTGATTTATGGGGCTGGTTCCTGGAGAAAGATAACTTTATTCCAGCTAATCCGCTGAAGACACCGGAACACATTGTGCCGCTATGGTACTTCACACCGTTTTATGCGATTTTGCGAGCAGTACCGCCGATACTGGGTTCACAATTCCCGGGTGTTGCAGCAATGGGAATGGCAATTGTGTTCCTGTTCCTGATTCCATGGCTTGATCGTAGTCCGGTTAAATCGATTCGCTATCGCGGTGGTATTTATAAATTTTCACTGTTCCTGTTTATAGTCAGCTTCCTGGTATTAGGCTGGTTAGGTACACAGCCAGCGGGCGGTGTTTATCTGACGCTGGCACGAATTTTCAGTGTCGTTTATTTCGCGTTTTTCATCTTGATGCCTTGGTATACGATGATCGATAAAACCAAGCCAGTACCGGAAAGGGTGACAGAAAAATGAAAAAAATTATATTTGCATTGATTTGTTTCGTAGCACCTGGGCTTGTATTAGCCAGTGCTGGTAAAAGTTGTGGCAAGATAGATTGCTATAAAGCCAAAACGGACCTGAACAATAAAGCGTCTTTGCAGCGTGGTGTTAAGTTGTTTGTTAACTACTGTATGGGTTGTCATTCAACCAAGTTCATGTCTTATGAACGTATGGCTAAAGATATTGGTCTGACCAAAGAGCAGGTACTTGAAAACCTGATCTTTAATGACGCCAAAATCGGTTCATATATGACTATCGCCATGCCTGAGAAGGATGCTGCGAGCTGGTTTGGAACCACGCCGCCTGATTTGTCACTGGTTGCGCGTTCGCGGGGCAAAAACTGGTTGTATACTTACATGAAAACCTTTTATGTGGATGAGTCCCGCCCATTTGGTGTGAATAATCTGGCGTTCTCGGATGTAGGTATGCCGCATGTTTTTGCAAGCCTGGAAGGTATGAAAAAGGCTGTTTACAAAACAGAAAAAGACAGCCATGGCAAAGAACATAAGGTTTTTGACAAGTTTGAGCGTGTTTCAGATGGCACATTGAGTGCTGCGAAATATGATAGGGCTGTTCTGGATCTGGTTAACTATCTGGATTACACCGGTGAGCCAGCCAAGCTGGTACGTTACGAGCTGGGTGTGAAAGTTGTCCTGTTTCTGATCATACTCCTGATCCCTGCTTATTTGATGAAGAAAGAATTCTGGAAAGACGTTCACTAGACTTTCTGCTTAACTCTTCTGGCAGGCAGGTTGTTCAACCCCTGAAGACCTGTTTGATATATCCCGGCTTGATGGCCGGGATATCATCACATTTTTTTTCAAATATACTGTATAATGCCAAATCTTTGATGATTTGATTAGACCCCGGGAGTATTCTATGGCTTTGGTTGCCAACCGCCGTTCAGTAATGACATTGTTTTCTTCACCTGAGTGCCCGTATTGTCATCGTGCCCGCATCGTCCTGGGTGAGAAGGGTATTAACTTCGAGACCAATTCCGTAGAATCCGGCAGTTTACCGGAGGATTTACTGGATATTAATCCTTACCATTCAGTCCCGACGCTGGTTGACCGTGAACTGGTGCTGTATAACTCTCAGGTTATTATGGAATATCTGGATGAGCGCTTTCCTCATCCGCCACTGATGCCTGTAGATCCTGTTTCACGTGCAAAAACCCGTCTGGCGATGCATCGCATTGATTCAGACTGGTATGTACAGGTGGATGAGCTCGAATCCGGTGATAAAAAACGCATGGATAAAGCACGTAAAATATTACGTGACAGCCTGGCCGCGAGTGCAGAGGTATTTGCGTTCAAGCCATATTTCCTGAGTGATGATTTCACGCTTGCAGACTGCGCGATTGCTCCTATCTTATGGCGTATGGAAGAATACGGTATCGAATTACCGGTTCAGGCAAAGGCGATTCATACCTATGCAGATCGTGTGTTTAATCGTGAGTCATTTCAGGCCAGCCTGACGGAACAGGAACGGGAAATGAAGGCCTGAGTCTTAAGGCTGAGTTTTCTGCTTACTGTTATGACATCCAGTCGTCCTTATCTGATCCGCGCACTCTATGAGTGGATTAATGATAATGATCTCACTCCGTATTTATTGGTTGATACCCGCTATGATGGCCTGCAAGTGCCATCGCAGCATATTCAGGATAACAAGATCGTATTGAACATAGCGCCACGTGCTGTTCAGGAGATTGATCTGGGTAATGACTATATTATGTTCAATGCACGGTTCTCGGGCGTATCCATGATCGTCAGGGTGCCGATAGTCGCTGTTTTAAGTATTTATGCGATGGAAACCGGGCAAGGTATGGTGTTTGAGCAGGATGATAATGATCCGGCTCCGAATGACCCTGGTCCGGAAAAGCCTGCCAAGCCGACGCTTCGCGTGATCAAGTAACAGCCTTCTTTATCTCACAGAACTTCAGATGCAAAATCGGCCAGTCTCGAACGCTCTCCTCTCACCAGTGTAATATGGGCGCTATGCTCCCAGTTTTTGAAACGGTCAACAACATAGGTTAGACCGGATGAAGTTTCCGTCAGGTAAGGTGTATCGATCTGGGCAATATTACCCAGACAAATAACCTTGGTTCCAGGCCCTGCTCGCGTGATCAGTGTTTTCATTTGTTTAGCGGTCAGGTTCTGGGCTTCATCAATAATAATATATTTGTTTAGAAAGGTGCGCCCACGCATAAAGTTTAGTGAACGAATCTTGATGCGTTGCTGGAGCAGGTCATTGGTAGCTGCCTGCCCCCAGTCGCTATTCTCCTCGGTTTTCGTGAGCACCTCAAGGTTGTCCATGAGTGCACCCATCCACGGAGTCATTTTCTCTTCTTCAGTACCGGGTAGAAAGCCAATGTCTTCGCCTACAGGGACGGTTACTCTGGTCATAATGATTTCGCTATATAATCCTGCCTCCAGTACTTGATCCAGCCCCGCTGCAAGGGTTAACAAGGTTTTTCCGGTACCGGCCATACCAACCATCGTAATGAAATCAATATCCGGGTTCATCAACAGATTTAATGCATAGCTTTGTTCACGATTACGCGCACGTATTCCCCAGACATTTGCAGATGCTAGCTGGTAATCACGTGCAACCTCGATGATGGCACTCTCATCTTCCTTGCTATGAACGCGGTAGTTGAAACCGGGGTCATTTTCCATATACAGAAATTCATTGATATGCCAGCTGGCAACCTCAGGTCCCTGTATGCGATAGAAGGTGTGACCATCTTCTTGCCAGGACTCCATATCCTTGCTGTGTTGTTCCCAGAAATCAGCTGTGAGTATGCGTGAGCCACGATAGAGCAGGTCAACATCTTCCAGTACCTGATCGTTAAAATAGTCTTCAACGTGGATACCACTGATCGTGGCCTTGATGCGCAGGTTAATATCCTTTGAGACCAGCGTAATGGTTTTGTTACTATATTGTTTACTAAGCGAGATGGCTGTACCCAGAATATTATTGTCATTCTTTGAGCCGGGCAACAAGTCAGGGACAGCATCATCAATAATGCTGGTCTGGAAAAATAACTTCCCGCTTGCAGCGTTCAGCTCGGTGTGCTCGCGTGCAAGAGGCAGGCCATCCTTAATATCGATGTCACTATTGTCGGAGAGTAATTCATCCAGAAAGCGGCTCATCTGGCGTGCATTTCGCGCAACTTCAGATGTGCCTTTTTTCATATTATCGAGTTCTTCAAGCACGATCATGGGCAAGTAAACATCGTGTTCCTTGAAGCGAAAGATCGAGGTGGGGTCATGTATTAATACATTGGTGTCCAGTACAAAAAGGCGTTCACCCTTGATTTCCTGTCGACTCATAATTTATTACTCTTGTCAGATTATTTGTACCCTCCCCCTGCTGGAGAGGGCTGGTATAAAGGGGGCATCTCTATGGATATAGAAAAACTATTTTGCCCTGGCTGCCTTGTTCAAAGCCTTGACAGCATCCAGAACTTCATCCACGTGACCGTCAACTTTAACCTTACGCCATTCCTGTTGAAGCTTGCCTTTATCATCAATCAGAAATGTACTGCGTTCAATGCCACGCCCTTGTTTGCCATACATGTTCTTGATTTTTATGACATCGAATATATCGCAGAGCTTTTCATCTTCGTCTGAGATAAGTTCAAAATTAAAATTCTGTTTGGCCTTGAAATTTTCATGTGATTTTATGCTGTCACGTGAAATACCAAATACAACAGCATTCTGTCTTTTAAACTTGCTCATATTGTCACGAAAATCCTGACCTTCACGTGTACAGCCTGAAGTGTTGTCCTTTGGATAGAAGTAAAGGATGATATTCTTGTCGGTAAGATCAGATAATTTTACTTGCTGTTCACCGGTTGCTGGCAGGTTAAAGTCGGGGACTTTTTTGTTTAGTGTGGCTTTGGCCATTTGAGAGTTTCCTTTGATAGTTATCAGGATTTAATCGGTTCCAGTACTGCATCCAGGTTCAGGTTATCGCAAAAATCCATAAATGATTCGCGTAACTCTGATATGGAATTTTCAGCCGGGATGCCTACTTCTATGTGTACCGAAAACATTTGTGTGCCGGTATGTGCCGCAGAATAGGTTGATGTGACCAGTTCTTCAATATTGATTTTCTGGCTCGAAAAAAAGTTAGCCAGACTGTTAACAATGCCCGGGTGATCAATAGAAATAACGTCAGCGGCGTATGGCAATATTTTAGCGTGAGTAGGGCGATCTTCCGTGAGTTTGGCAACAATTGTCATGTCCAGTTTTTTTTCAAGTACCGGTACTTGAGTTTCGAGTTTGGCAATGGTATTCCAGTTGCCTGACACCAGTAGCATGACTGCAAATTCACCACCGAGTACACTCATACGACTGTCGATAATATTGCATTCATGGTCTGCAATGTATTCAGTTAATTCATTGACGATGCCGGGGCGATCTCGACCCAACGCAGTAATGACCAGATAATTACTCATGATAAAATGACCTGATTGGGATACCTGTTTACAGTATATCCGATATATCGACAGAGCGTAAC
>Ga0316206_1001440_pt1 | contig 20902 bp, 22 predicted proteins | sample 6monthpyrite_MG_FD_204942 | JGI IMG/M metagenome (GOLD analysis project Ga0316206, IMG submission 204942) | Microbial mat bacterial communities from mineral coupon in-situ incubated in ocean water Damariscotta River, Maine, United States -... | ecosystem: Environmental > Aquatic > Marine >... | reverse complement strand
CGCCTGACCAGCAAGAGCGCCGCCGAAACCGTCACCGCAATCACCGAGATCACCGAGATCCTCGCAAAGCTGGACCCGAAACTGCGCCGCTCAATTGAATCCGCCTTTGCCACGATCCGGCACCGCACCAAGCGTTCAAAGGGCTGCCTGTCACGCGGTGGCATGCTGCACATGATGTTTAAACTGGGCCAATGCGCCGAGCAAAACTGGCGAAAGCTACGCGGCTTCGACTATCTCGCAAAAGTCATCACAGGCGTCGTATTCAAAGATGGAATTGAAAACACCAACCCCGACCAGATCGCCGCATGACCGACAACCCTCAAACACCAGATTTGACAATAACTCTGCGGCACATGAGTTTGTCTCAATTGTCCTGCCTTGGAATTCACGTCCAAGCCTAACCAGCTTTCCGAAGCGCTACATCCGTTGGATTCCGACTAACCCCTAGTACGCCACCCATTCATAACCATGGTTGCCGTCATAATCGCGCCATTCGACACCAACGCCTCTTCTTCCACTAGACCGGCTGCAGGTCTTGATCGGCAGTACCCAGGAAGGTGCCTCAACGTAGCTAACCCCTTGCCAGCGAAACTGACCCTGAACCCCATATGTACCGAGCTTGATGTTTGACCGGATTTCGCAATCGTCATCGCGACCACGCTCAACGTGGCTGAAGTGGCGGACATCCCAAACGCGAATCGAGCGCACGAACTCAAACTCCGGCCCGGAAATATCAATATCGGCCGCCTCGTTTCCCGCCGATATGGTGCCTGCAATTCTTTGGGCCAATCCGATAATTTCGGTTGGCGCGCCTTTACCGCGAATCACAGCCTCCGTGATTGGCGAAGTTGAGCCCCGAGTGTCTTCGATCCCAATAGCTGACGTTGGCAATGCCTCGTGCGAAGCGGGGGAAAAGACCACTTTGGAAAGCCGTTCAACAGGCATCAGCCCGGGCGCCCCGTTCATCGCCGCCAGCATCGGGCAGCGCCAAATCTGTAAAGGTGGCTCGATCGGCCAGGGCGTGATACGTCGAATGAACACGGCTCTGGCGTGCGCACAAGGCGCAGAGGCGGGCCAGCCACCGGACAAGCACAGCAGGATTGCGCAATCAACCGGATAACCGCTGGCGGATCCCGGGGAAATCAGTGCCGTGAGGGCCAATACGCATGACCCTGCAAGGGTTTTTTTGAATTTTGTCAACACTTTCACTATCTGCCTGTCCTTCTCAATCGTGATGTCCCGACGCCCAGCTTAAAGTTGTTTCGTGTGCGCTTGACTCTCCCATTGAGATATTCGAAGAGGCACGCGTTGACACTGCGTCAGCCTGTTTCCTGGCCGGGTCACCCTATGTCACGGCAGCAGAGTTCATGCAATATGTGTTATTGCGTTAAATGGTTTATTGGTGTGTTTTTTACTATTGACAGTGATTCCCTTTCCGCTATTGGTCCGCACGTACTAGAAGTCGTCCTAACGGAGGGACGACACATGCCGATCAAACGAAAATACCAGTTGATTACGATCAAGGGTGTGCGGGCTCTCACGGCAGAAGGCTCGGCGTTTCAATGTCGGTATGACTTGATCGAGTTGATTGATGGAAAACCGCGTTATCAGTGTATCTACCTTACCGGGGGACGGGAGAGCATTCTCATCTCTGACCGGGTGTCCGAGAACGGTGTCGAGCCGCGGTTGTTCAACCTCTGGCCGGGCCTCTTCAAGCATCACTTTGAGTTTGGCGACGGGACTCAGCTGTGTTTTGGTCGCGATTTCATCATTACCACGGGCGAGCTTCGCGGACGTGATGATGTTCCACGGGGACGGAAGCGCTAGCGCCATTGGCTGGACGTTCCATGGGGTTCGGCCACAAAACGTAAAACCAGCCAGGTTCTCCCGAGACATCACCCGCAGTGACCCTTCTCCCGACTCGTCCAAACAATTGATTGTCGGGGAGCACGCGGCGGTCCTGACGGCCATTCGCCAGACCGCCGTCCGGCACCAGCGAAACCACGCTTTGGCCGCCATCGGTCTTGGCGCCTCCGACTGGCATCTGCTGTTTCGCGCGCTGATCCAGACAGAGAGTGCTTTCAATCCGAACGCGCGTAGCCCCAAGGGAGCCATCGGTCTCGGGCAACTCATGCCGAATACCGCGCGTCAGCTTGGCGTTGATCCGCATGACATGCCCCAAAACCTCGACGGGGCCGCCCGGTATTTTCTGGCGCAGCTGGCTGAGTTTGGCTCCCTGGATCTCGCGCTCGCTGCCTACAATGCCGGTCCGCACCGCGTCGTCGAATATGGTGGCGTCCCGCCGTTTCGCGAGACCCGCGCCTACATAACCCGTATCAACCGCCTGACCGGTGGCCTGAGCGCCCGAACAATCGCCGCTCAGCCGACAGGTATCCCGCCCCTGAACAACACGAGATCTACAGTCGTGTTGGACTGAAAAACGAAGGACATCCTCAGATGAACAAACATGCCTCGAAACAGGCAGCTCTTTGGGCTGCCGTCACCCTCTTGCTGCCAGCATCTGCCCTGGCACAAGATCTGTCACCAATTCAGAACATGCTAGAATCCGTCGAAGCGGCCCTGACCGGCCCGATCGGCATCGCGGTTGCCACGCTGGCGGTGATCGGCACCGGCTTTATGTGCATGATGGGACGTCTGAACTGGGGCTGGTTCGCCTCGGTGATCATCGGCATCGTGCTGATCTTCTCGGCCGGTACGATCGTCGCCGGATTCGCCTGATCGATGGTTGAGCGATCCCCCCTCTTTCTCGGTCTCACCAGACCGCCAAAATATCTGGGTCTCCCGGTCGGATACCTGACCGTCCTATGCATGGGCGTCGTCCTGCCGCTCATCTGGACCAAGTCACTGATCATGCTGCTGATCGGGGGCCCGGCCTACGTCATCATGTGGTTTGTTGCCGACAGCGAACCGAAGTTCTTCGAGGTGCTGCGCGTCTCCTACGGCAAGGTCCGGGGCACCAGGAATGCCAATTTCTGGGGAGGCGACTCCTTTGGCCCTTGATGGACGCGGATTTGACAAACTGAATCCGGCCCTGATGTCGGTCGGCGCGGCCGATTTTGGCAAGGAAAGCACCCTTTCCGAACACATGCCCTATCTCACCTACGTTGAGGATCAGATCATGATGCTCAAGCAGGGCGATCTGATGGCGACGCTGCGCCTCGATGGCATCAACCCGATGACATCGGAGGATGGCGATCTCGATGCGCTCAAACGCGCGGTTTCGGCCATCGTGTCCCTGACCGGCAATACCTTTGGCTTCTACGTGCATCGGATTTCGGTGCCGCAGCGGTTTGATTTGCATCCCGTGGTCGGCAATGGCTTTGCCGCCGAAATTGATCGGCTCTGGCAGGGCTACATCCGCGATCTGGGACCAAAAAAACTGCGGCTCTATCTCAGCGTCATCCGCCGGCCCAATCTCGGCAGCCGCTTGGCCGTCCTGCGCAAGTTCGCCACACGCAATTACCACAAGGACCGGCTCAAACGCGCGCAGCAGTTGAACGAGGTCGTGAGCTTTTTTGCCGAGGCCCTGTCAGCGGCCAGGCCGGTGCGCCTCACCCGACACGGCGGCGAATGGCTGGGTTACCTGGGTGCGCTGAACTCCGGTACCTTTGCGCCCATCGCCGCAGGCGCGGAGTTCACGACACTGGCGGCACAGGCCAGCCATTGCCGCGCGATCTTCGATGGTGACAGGCTGACGATCCGCGACGAAGTTACCGGCGATCTCCGCTACGGCGCCATGTTCGCGGTCAAGACCTATCCGGCGATCACCGATGTCACGATGTTCGACGCGCTCGATCTGCCGATCGACGTGGTTCTCACCAACAGCTTCTCGCCGATCCCCAACAACATCATGCTGGAGAACATCCAGCGGACCGTGCGCCAGATGCGCGCCGCCGACGATGCAGCCGTGTCCCTGCGCGAACAACTGACCGACGCGGCGGACGACATGGAATCCGGGCGCATCGCCTTTGGCAATCACCACCTCTCGATCGCGATCTATGCCGAGACCAAAGACCTCCTCGAACAGGCCGTGGCCCAGGTCAAGCGCATCGGTCAGGAAGCCTCCCTGGTGCTCATCCGCGAGAACATGGCGCTGAAAGCCACCTATTTCGCGCAGCATCCCGGCAACTTTTCCTACCGGGCGCGCAAGACGCCGATTTCGTCGGTCAATTTTGCAGACTTCGCGGCGCTGCATGGCACCGTTGAAGGGCGCCTGCCCAGCGAAAGCCCCTGGGCGCAGAATGTGACCATCTTTCCGACCGTCGGCTCAAGCGGCTACCGGTTCAATTTCCACGAGGCGGGTGATCCATCCAAAGAACCTACAGCCGGTCATACGATTGTTCTCGGCACAATGGGCACCGGCAAGACCCTGACCACGGCGTTTCTGACAGCACAGGCACAGCGCATCGGCGCGCGGCTGTTCTTCTTTGACAAGGATCAGGGGCTGGAAATGGCGGTGCGGGCGCTTGGCGGCACCTACAACCAGATCCGCGCAGGTGTCCCCACGGGTCTGAACCCGCTGGCAACCGAAACTGATGCACGCGGCAGGGCGTGGCTCGCCGACTGGCTGTCGACGCTCCTGTCGCGCACCGGTTCCTTGGGCGGCGAACAGGCGCGGCATTTGCAAACCGCCATTCGCCAGAATGCGGAAGCCCATCCCGGCCTGCGGAATTTCTCTGGCTTCGAGCAACTGTTCCGGTCGCTCGATGACGGTGACGAGCTGCAGTCCCGCGTCGCGGAATGGACACCGGCCGGCCGGTTCGGTTGGGTCTTTGAAGAGACCGAGGCAGGCCGCAATCTAAATGTCAAAGGCGACATCGTCGGCTTCGACATGACCGAGATTCTCGACATGGAGACCGAACGCACCGCGACGCTCGCCTATATCTTCCGCCAGATCGAACGCGTCGTCGAGGATCGCAGGCCGACGATCATCGTTCTCGACGAGGCCTGGAAACTGCTCAACGATGCGTATTTCGGGGCGCGGCTGGAAAACTGGCTGGTCACCCTGCGCAAGATGAACTGCGTGGTGATCATGATGACCCAGCTGCCCTCGCAGCTTGAGCATTCCCAGGTCGGCAAGACCATCGTCGAGACCGTCACGACGCAGATCCTGTTTCCGAACCCGAAAGCGCGCGCCGCGGATTACGGCTTCCTGCGGCTCAACGACAAGGAGGCCGAGTTGTTGGTGCAGCCGACGATCGGCACCCGCGCGGCCCTAGTGCGCTCGGGCGGCGAGAGCGTGTTCATCAACGCCGATCTGAGCGCCCTCGGCCCCCTGTTGCCGATCCTCGGTGGCGGCACCACCGGCGAGGCCCTGGCCGGTCCCGACTGGCGATCCCGCAAAGACTTCTGGAGATCCTGATGCGAAAATTCATCCTCACCGGCCTGCTGGCTGTGCTCGCTGGCTGCTCGACCTACACCGATCAGACATCGCCCTGTGTCGGTCGCAGTGGCAATCCCGTGGTCAGCCGTGGCCCCGCGTCCCCTGCGCCATTATTCTCGCCTGACGTCAGCCGAAATGCCACCAATCAAGACTGCGTCTTCCGGCCCATCGGCGCAGACGCATGAAAACTGCTCTGTTCTCTACTGCACTGGTGGCAGTGGTCGCCCCTTGCGTGGGACTTGCGCAGGGTGTGCCGACCATCGACCGCACGGTGATCCGGCAGCAGATCGCAAAGGCCAGTGCCCTATTTGAGGACTTGCGGGTCCAGCGCGACAGCCTGACCGTGCGGACCTCGCTTGCGAATGTGCAGGCGAAACAGCTCTCAGCTCTGCAAGCCATGACAGCCGCAACCACCGGCCCCGGATATGACGTGAGCGCTCTGGAGACCGAAGGAACGATCGGAGCGGGCACCGTCTATCCTGTTGCCAGCGGCGGCCCTGTTGACAGCCGCCTCTTTGGCGAGGGCCGCGAAACTGTGGAAATGATGGTCGTGCAGGTCGCACAGGAATACGCGGGCGATGCGGCGGCCGCCGGTCTCTCGCCGACGCAATTCCGCTGCCTGTTTCAGGCCCTGATCAAGCAGGAGAGCCGGTTCAGTGTCACCATCTCCAGCCCGGTCGGGGCCTACGGTCTCACCCAGCTGATGCCCGGCACGGCCAGCGACATGGGTGTCGACCGCACCGTCCCGATCGAAAATCTGCGCGGTGGTGCGAAATACATCACCCTCCAGCTGCGCCGGTTCGGTAACATCCCGCACGCGCTTGCCGCCTATAATGCGGGTCCTGGCCGGGTGATCGAATATGGCGGCGTGCCGCCATTCGTCGAGACGCAAGGTTACGTACACAACATCACCCGGTTCTACAACGAATACCTCGCCGTTGTCGGCGGCGCGGACGCGCTCGGCACGCTCTCGCCCGCCGATATGACCCTCGCGGAATACAGCAACACCGCCGATGCCAGCCTCTACTACGGCGCGGACAGCCATGCCACGACCACCCAGGTGATCGCGCGCCTGACCAGCATTATCCGCCAGATCGATGAACAGCCGAACGCGAAGGCCGCGGTTGAACTCAACACCTATGCCCGGGCCGAGGTCGCCCGCATCCTGGTCATGCGCACGCGCCTCATGGCGGCCAATCAGGTGCGGGAAGGCGCGTTCGCGCAGCACCTCGTCGCCGATCGCCTTGCCGAGCAGGAATTCAAACGAATGGGAGTCCCCGAATGATCAAACGCCTTCTTCTGAGCAGTGCGGTGTACGCCTTCGCACTGACAACGAGCGTACAGGCGCAGGGCGTTCCGACGATCGACGGCACCCAGCTCGGGCAGTTGCTTGCCCAGCTTGAACACATGGCCAAGGACCTGAACGTGCAGCTCGAACAGGTTGCCACCATGCGGCAGGAACTCGAGACGCAAATCTCGCAACTGACCAACCTCGATGCGCAGCTTGCCTCCCTGATCCAAGGCAATGGCCTTGGGCAACTGCTGGCGACGGTGGAGGACTTCAAGCGCCTGAAGGGCGTCATTGAGGAGCCCATTGCGTCGCTCGATCAGATCCGGACCGGCAACTTCACCGGCGCGTTCCGCGAAGGCTCGGCCGCGGCCAGCCGCATCCAGAGCGTCCTCGGGGGCGCCGGGTTTTCACGCGAGCGTCTGGCGTCGCTCTCAAGCTCGACCAAGCCGATGGAAAACAACCTGGCAACCCAGGCCGGTGCAAGCGCCATGCTCTCGGTTGCGGCCGAAGAATCCCATGCCGAAGCGGGCCAAAGCCTTGAGCGCATTCAGACCATGGTTGGCCATATCGATGATCAGGATGGCCTCAAATCAGCAGTGGACCTCAACACCCGTGTGACGGCAGAGCTCGGCATCATTCTCACCCAAATCTGGCGCCTTGAAGCGGCAGCGGGCGTCAGTGCCGGGCAACTGGGAGTCGTCGACGCGGCAACGCTCGCCGAAGAGCGCAGGTTCAGAACAATGGCGGTGGAAGACTGATGACAAGAAAAAGCGTGCTTTTGGGGGCTGCAGTCCTCCTGGTGGCGGGCGCCGGTCTGGCCTCCGTCGTGTTCAAACCCGGCGGCGATGACTTTGAGCGTGAACCCGTTGCGTTTGCTCAGGCGAATGAAACTTTAGAGACAATCCCGCAGAAGCCGACGCAGGGGCAGCGTGAGTTTGAGAGTATGGCAGTGGATGCGGCTGAAATCCACGAGTGCGCGTTACCAACACCGCCAAAGAGCGTGGGTAAAACGGCGTTGACAAGGAATAGCCTCCGCCAAGTTTTGCGCATCGTTGCCCTACAACGGTGGAAAGAAACGGGTTCATGCGAATGTTTCTACCATGATATTTGCTGGGATGACGTTCTCGTCGCCGCTCCTCGCTTTGAGCGAACAGATGGAGTGGATCTTCGGTTTGATCTGGCGAGTTTGCGTGCACAAGCCGATGAACTAGAAGCGCAACGTCAGTCGGATTGTTCAGAATAATGGGCGTCATTACCGACATTTTGACAGTCGTGGATGACGCTGTAGCAGGCGTTGCCCGGGAAGGCTTCGTGACGCTGGCTGGCAGCATCGGTGGTGTGATCACAGCAGGTTCTGCTCTGCTCGTTGTCCTACTTGGCATCAATGTTGTCGCACAGTTTCGCCCAATGACGTTCGCAAGCTTTTTTGCCTTTGGGATTAAGATCGCGCTGGTCGGCATTTTTTCACAGACTTGGGCCAATTTTCTGGTGATCTATGAAGTCATCACGCAGGTTCCGGACAGCATTGGTTCGGCCATCATTGGGCTGACGGGGGTTGATTCAACAGGCGGCCTCTACGCCGCCCTCGATTCCATGGTGGCACGGGTCACGGAATATGGCGATACCATCGGCGATAGCGCGGGCTGGGTCTTTGGAGCCGTCCTCGGCGTTGTGGTTCTGGTGATTGCTGCGACATTCGCGGCCATCGCGGCAGGTATCATCGCCTATGCAAAGATCGTCCTGACCTTGATGGTTGTGTTCGCGCCGGTTGCAATCCTTTGCTCGCTGTTCAAGCCAACCATGCCGCTGTTTGAGGCTTGGTCGCGCTCCATCATCGGCTATGCCCTGATGCCAATAGCGGCGGCTGGCGCAGCAGGCATTGTGATCGCTGTTGCTGGCGAAATCGCTGGCAGCTCTCCTGATCCCGATAACGTTGACACCCTAAGTCTGATCTTCCCGTTCATTGTCGTCCTGATCCTGTCGGCGGGCATCATGACGCAGGTTCCGGCCATCGCCATGGGGCTGAGCGGAACGATCGGTCTGGCCTCAAACGCACTCGGCCTGAGCGGTCTGGCAAAACGCGGCCTCGTCAATAGCGGCAAGGTCGGGCGCCGGGGTTTGGGGGAAACCGGATACCATGGCGCGCAAATGATCGAAGGTACCAAAGCCAGGTTGAACGCAGCGGCATCGGCCCCGTCGTCGATTTCCGCCCGGACCAACCCTGCGGCGCGGCTGGTGCAGACCCAGGCCCTTCGACAGAACAAGTAAGCAAGACAAGGGATTAGATATCCCCACCGGAAGGACTCTGCCATGAGCAGCGCGAGAGACATGTTTGAAGCCGATCTGATCCTGGGGCCACGCCGCCGGGAACGCATCGCCTATGTGGTTGGTGGCATCGGCGTGGTGATCGGCATGGCCGGATTCCTGGGGGCGGTGTCCATCCTGCCGCTGAAATCCATCGAGACCCATGTGGTCGTCGTCGACAAGTCTAACGGCCAACTGGATCGGGTGGCGGCAGTCCAGGACATGACGCTCGACGAGAGCGATGCCATCATCCAGGCGCATCTCGTCGCTTACGTCGATCAGCGCGAGACCTACGATCTCGCTGACAGCGAAGAGCGGATCAATTCGGTTCTGGAGCGCTCGGACGGCGATGCCGCAAGAACGCTGCGCGCGCTCTGGAACTCGACAAACGAAGACTATCCGATCACGGTCTATGGCCCGGATGCCAGGATCGACGTGGTGATCAAATCCATGAATCGGCTGGCCGGGGACGTCGCGCAGGTGCGCTTCACCAAAACCCTTCGCCTGCCGCGCGACAACCGCACGGTGAGGCGCGGATACGTCGCCACCGTGGCTTACGCGTTCCGCGCCGAAACCAAACAATTGCTGCAAGAGGTCTGGGCCAACCCGCTCGGATTTGTCGTGACCTCGTATCGCGTAGACGCTGAAACATTGGAGAATTGATGTGACCAGGACCATTCGACGAAACACTCCAGTGATCCGAACCGCGCTGCTCGCTGTCCTACTCGCGTCATGCCTGACCTCCCCCGCCGTCGCCGCCGGAACACCGACCGGCGGCGCGCGGGACATCCGGATCCGCAACGCCGTCTATGACCCGAACCAGGTCTTCGTCATCGAAACGGATCTGCGCTTCTCCACGACCATCCATTTCGGTCGCGGTGAGCGCTTTGAGGCGGTGATCGCCGGGGATACCGAGAGCTTTGAAATCACCCCGATCACCGATCTTGGCAATGTGATTTCGATCAAGCCGCATGTCTCGCGCGCCGTCACCAACATGACGGTGATCACCAACCGCCGCACCTATTCCTTTGAGCTGCGCGAGGGCCATATCAACGGCCCGACAGGCCGCTTTTACGAGGTCCGCTTCTCCTATCCGGAAGAGGCGCCTCGCCGCGCCGGTACCGGCAATCCGAAGGGTTTTGAGGCGCCCCGGAACTACGGCTACAAGATTGCCGGGAACGGTGATTTCCAGCCCTCATCGGTCTATGACGATGGTCGGTATACGTATTTCGTGTTTCGGGAAGGCGTGCGCCAGCCGGCGATTTTCAAGGCGGACGCCCAGGGCCGCGAACGGACGATCAACTGGACCCAACAGGGTGATGTCGTGCGCGTATTGGGTGTGAACGACTCCTGGACCCTGCGTATTGACGATGATGCGCTCTGCGTTGCCCGCGACAGCTCAGCCCTGACCGTGGGGAACTAGCTCATGGCGAACAAGACGATTGAAGAGCGCATGGCGGCGATGGAAGAGCAGACCAAGGCCAAGCCGCGCCGTGGCATCGGACTGCCGGCTCTTGGCGGCACACTGGCGGTGGCTGGCGCTTTGGGCGCTTATTTTCTGGCCGTCAACGTGCAGGGCGAGACCGCAGATCCTCTGAACACGTCCGAGGTTGAGGAATTCCAGCGGGGTCCGAGTCATGCTGGGCGTCTGACCTTCGCGACGGCCGAGGCGGAACAGCGGGTGGACGAGGCGATTATCCGCATCGAGACCGCGCTTGAAACTCCTGCCCCAAAGCCAGTCGTTCCGGCGCAGAACGACGCGCTGACAGCCGAATTGGCGGCAATGCGCCAGGCGCTGACCGCAGCCACGGCCGGACGCGATCAGGCGATTGCAGATGCCGTCGCCGGGTTGAAATCAGCGTTTGACGATCGTGCGGCTGAGTTGGAAAAGGCTGCGCGACGGGCCGAAAGCAAGCTGGCCGCGCTTCAATCGAGCGCCGATGCGCGGGCAAACTCGCTGCAGATCCTGCTCGATACTGAGCGCGCGCAGCGCGTAGCGCTGGAAGCCGCGATGGAGCGCGATGAGCGTATGTCGCTCGAAGCCACGCGCGCGGAGCAGGCGGCCCGCGATGCGGCAGCATTGGAAAAACTGCAGATTGAATCGCCAGCGGTGATCTATGCCAACAGCCAGTCCGTGGCATCGACGGGCGATCCTGCCGCGATAGGAAACAACGGCGAACGCAGGCTGTCGGCGGATGAGGCCTTCCTGCAATCGGCCCCGGCCCTGGTCGTTGAACAGGGCGAACAGATGCAGGACCCGGATCGCACCCTGGCGCAAGGCTCGGTGGTGCAGGCGGCGTTGCAGGTCGCGATCAACAGCGATCTTCCCGGCAATGTGGTTGCGGTCGTCTCTGAGCCGGTGCCGTCTTATGCCGGCAACACTATTCTGATTCCGCGCGGCTCAAAGCTCTTCGGCTCCTACAGTGCCGGTGTCCAGGGCGGACAAAAGCGCATTCTGATCGCCTGGAGCCGGATTCTGACGCCCAACGGGATATCCATGCAGATCGCGTCCGTCGGCGGCGACCGGCTCGGGCGCTCAGGGGTGACCGGCTTTGTCGATAGCAAGTTCGGCGCGCGCTTCGGCGGTGCGGCGCTGATTTCGCTGATCGGCGCCGGTCCCTCCATTGCAGCGGCCAACGTCGATGACGGCATCACCCGCGACACTCTGGAAAGCGTTGGCGAGGATCTGCAAGATGCAACCGGCTCCGTGATCGCCGAACAGCTCTCCCGCAAACCAACGATCTACATCGATCAGGGCACAAGTGTCACCGTCCTGGTGGACCGCGACGTGGTGATCTGGTGAGCACGGCACGGCCGAGCTATGTCGATGCCTATCTCGAGCCCTTTGCGGACTGGCTGACAGATGGCCGTATCTCCGAACTCGCGATCAACCCGGACGGCCAGGTCTGGATCGAGCGGGCGGGCGATGCGCACATGATCCCGATCGAAGGCCAAATCGTCGCGGCGGGAAAAGCCATCGATATCGCGCAGGCGATTGTCGGCGACGCCAAGGCGAAAGTTTCCAAAACCCGGCCCCTGGTGTCGGGAAAGATCGACTACATGGGCCGTCCCCTGCGTGTCCAGGTCGCCATTCCTCCAGCCGTCGAGCAAGGGGCCGCCCTTTCGATCCGGCTGTTCTCGACGACAGGTATTCCGGACTACAAGGCCGAATACCTCTTTGGTGAGGCCGTGTCTCTGGACGAGCGTCGGCGCAAAAAAATGGCCGATGTGCGCAAGATCGCGGAAACGAACCTGAACGGCGCGTTGAAACGTCTGATCGAGTTGCGGCTCAACATCCTGGTCAGCGGCGGAACCTCGACCGGCAAGACGACATTTGCCCGGCATCTGCTCGGCTTTGTGGGTGCGGATGAACGCATGGTGACGATCGAGGATGCGTTCGAGCTGTTTCCACCCCAGCCGAATTCCGTGTGTCTTCTGTCAGAACGTGACAAGGACTCGCCACGCACCACGGATGCGCTCCTGGCCGCGTCCCTTCGGATGCGCCCTGACCGGATCATAGTCGGTGAGCTTCGCGGCCGGGAGGCGATCACCTACCTCGAAGCCATCAACACCGGCCACGGTGGGTCAATCTCCACGCTACATGCCGAAACCGCCAGACTGGCGATCGACCGCTTGGCAATCATGGTCCTGCAAGCCGGAACGCCCCTGACCTTTGCAGAGGTGAAAGACTACATCGCGCGGTCTATCGATGTAATAGTGCAGCTCGGGCGAACGGAAGGGCGGCGCGGGATCACCGAGCTGTATTTTCCGGGGGATGGAACGAACTGAGACGGCTCGGCGCTTCGAAACCTCTGAAGTGATCAAAGATCTGGAGCACCGCAAACGAGGCTCCGCACAACGGATCATTGAATAACGGTTGGCTTGACGACCGCTCTGGTACCCTTATTTCACGTAAGATGGATTTCAAATGTATCGACAATGTTGACACATGCTCTTCCCGCACCTATATCGTGGGTTCAAGTTGAGGATGAGAGATGCGCGTGATTGTAAAAAAATGGGGCAACAGTGCCTCGGTTCGGATACCTGCAGCCATTATGCAGGCGGCGAAGCTATCGCTCGACGCACCTGTTGATGTGCGCGAAGAAAACGGACGTATCATCATCGAGCCGGATCATTCCCCAGAGATTTTGTTGGACGATTTGTTGGAAGGTATCACCGGCGAAAACTGTCACGAAGCAATAGAAACGGGCGGACCTTTGGGCCAAGAAGCTCTCTGATATGGCCTACATTCCAGAGGCCGGTGATATTGTCTGGCTCCAGTTCAATCCGCAAGCGGGACACGAGCAAGCCGGACATCGTCCAGCACTCGTTTTGAGCCCGGCAAAATACAACAAGATTGGCTTGATGCTTTGCTGTCCGATGACGACAAAATTGAAGGGATATCCGTTCGAAGTGATCATTGATGGGCCGCAAACCAGCGCAGCACTCGCCGATCAGGTCAAAAGCCTTGATTGGAAAGTTAGAAAAGCTAAGCGGAAAGGACAGGTTACTTCCACCGAGCTTGCAGAAGCGCGCGCCAAATCGGTGGCCCTGATACGAGGTTGAGGCCTACTTGTGATAAAATAGTGCAGGAGTTTCACCTCAGTAAGACCGTATGACTTTTGTGCGGCAGCTCTATGCCTAGTCTAACCCATTTTGAATTTATCTCCCCCGGTTATCAGTGCCTTCCAGGTCTCCGGCACATCAGCGTCCCTGTCCAAAATTGACGGACCCGCGGAGCCACTAGCGGTCTCCCTTGCCCCGCTTGTCTCCCTTGCCCCGCTTGTCTGCCTCGCCAGCTTGAGCTTTCGACTTCCCCGCTGTTTTGGCTTGGGTACATCTTTCGCTACCGCAGTCAGCTGACGCCTTGCGGAAACATCCGTCACTTCCGCGTCACCCGGAGCCGCCCGCCCAACAGGCGGTTCCGGCCTCTGCTGCGGCGGATAGGGCAGTTGCATGCCTTCCTGCGCCTCCATCATCGCGCTGAACTTCAGGTCTTCAAAATACTTGATCCGCCGGACTTTGATCGGATGCTGGGGAGAGGCCAGGATGATCACATCGTCCGGATCCAGGAACCGCGTCTCGGTCTCCGACAGAAGCGGGCGTTCCTCAAGCCGACTGGAGCTATGCGGGAATTTGGGTGATGGCGTGATTTGAAGGGCGGCGTATCGTGGCAGGTGATCAAGCCAGCCAGAACCTCACGAGGAGCGATACGCCATGAATGAAGATACAACTATCCTGCCTTTTCGCCAATCGGAAACGATCTTGGATCCGCTGACAGAGCTTGCACGTGAAGGCGCGCGCCGGATGCTGGCGGAAGCGCTGAAAGCCGAAGCTGATGCCTTTGTCGCCAGTTTTGCCGATGAGCAGCTGGAGGATGGCCGCCAGCGGATTGTGCGGCACGGATTTGGTCCTGAACGGCAGATCCAGACGGGGATTGGTGCTCTGGATGTCCAGCGGCCCAAGGTGCGCGACCGGATGGCACCCCCCGATCCAGCAGAAAAGATCCGCTTTACGTCGAACATACTTCCTAAATGGGCGCGCCGGTCGGTGAGCTTGGATGCATTGCTGCCTGTGCTGTATCTGAAGGGCATTTCGACGGGTGATTTCCAGGAAGCGCTGTCAGCCATTATGGGGCCCGACGCGCCTAACCTTTCGCCAAGCGTCATATCGCGACTGACGGCCGGATGGCAGGTACAATATGACACCTGGGCCAGGCGTGATCTTTCTGCCCGTCACTATGTCTACATCTGGGCGGACGGCGTCTATCTTCAGGCCCGGATGGAGGAAAACGCCGAATGTATGCTGGTGATTATCGGCGCGACACCGGAGGGCAAGAAAGAACTGATCGGCTTTCAGGTCGGCCTGCGGGAGAGCGCACAGAGCTGGCATGAGTTGCTGACCGACATCAAAGGCCGCGGGTTGTCCGTCCCACCGGAAATTGCGGTTGGTGACGGTGCCATGGGGTTTTGGAACGCGCTGGACAGGACGTTTCCAGGCACAAAGCACCAACGGTGTTGGGTGCATAAGGTGAAGAATGTGCTGAACTGTTTTCCCAAGCAGATGGCCCCGGCGGTGAAATCAGATCTGGACGATATTCAGCACGCCGGGACGCGCAAAGAAGCCGAAGCAGCGCTGACAGTTTTCTCCGAAAAGTATGGCGTCAAATACCCAAAGGGTGTTGCTTGCCTGACCAAGGACCAAAATGCGATGCTCGCATTCTTCGCCTTCCCGGCGGAACATTGGGGCCATCTGCGCACGTCAAACCCGATTGAAAGCGTGTTTGCTACTGTTCGGCACCGAACGGTGCGCACCAAAGGCGCGCTGTCACAAAAGACCGCAAAGCTGATGGTCTTTACCCTCATTCAGGCCGCATCAAAGAAATGGCTGCGTCTCAAGGGCAGAAACCAGTTGCCAAAAGTCATCGAAGGAATCAAATTCAACGACGGTGTCGAAGTGACCGACGACACCGAAAACCGCGCCGCCTGATGATGCGCGTCACCCAAATTCAAGCATAGTTCAGCCGACTGCTGGTGGCGGTCGCACCAAGCAGGCCCTTGTCGCGCCCATAGGAGGTCGTGACCGCCTCGCTGGTCATCTTGCCGACAGAGGCCGAGACCTCCTTGACGGTCTGCTCGTCGCGCGGCGTGATATAGAGCTTGAGCCCCGCACCGTTCTCGAGGCTGGCGCGCCCGTCTGGGCCGTAGATCTTGTCGAGTGCCGCGAGCGACTGCGCGATCATCGCGATGCGCCCGCCGTAACTTGCCAGCGTGTGGATCGCACGCTCGAGATAGGGCATGGCGCCCATCTGCTGGAATTCGTCGATCATGATCATCACCGGCCAGGGCTCGTCCGGGCCGGGTTCATGCGCGCGCAGGCTGGCGATCAGGTCGGCGAACATCAGCCGCAGGAGCGGCGCCAGCGTGGGAATGTGATCCTCGGAGACGGCGATGTAGAGCGATTGCGGCTTCTTGCGGAAGGTCGAGAAGTCAAAATCATTGGCATTGGTGGCGGCCACTACCGCCGGGTTGTCCCATTGTTTCAGGCCGGCGGTTTTCAACGCCTGGATGTTGCTGGTGAGCAACCGATCCGACGCGCTGGCCGCATTCATCCAGAGCGTTTGCAACGTCGGCTCACGGGCTTCCTCGGCATAGCTCTGATATTGCGCGTTCTTGTCGGCGCCATCGGAGACGACCCTGCAGACCTCGCCGAGGGTCGGTTTGCCGCGTTGCAGCGCCAGCAGGCAGGCCGCGACAAAGATGGTCTTGCCGGCTTCCGAGAAGGTGTCCGATTGCCTGTTATCCTTGTCGAGAAACAGATCGGCCAGGATGCTCACTTCCGTGAACTGCTCGGCGAAAGAGCGGGCTTTCGCGATCCGGGCCAGCGGATTGTAGCGGTGGGTGCCATTGGCCCAGTCGAACGGCGAGAACCGGTAGACCTCGTCGCCATTGCCCATGCGGTACCGCGCCGTCTTCTCGAAATTCTCGCCCTTCACGTCGAGCACGACGGCCGAGCCATTGAAGGCCAGGATGTTGGGAATGACGAAGCCGACACCTTTGCCGGCACGGGTCGGGGCCACCATCATCACATGCGGGATCGCCTTCGAGGAAATGTAGTCCGCGGATGATTTCGGCGTGCTCAGCTTGCCGCAGACAAAGCCGGTCCCGACCGGGCGCAGCATGTCATTCTTCTTCAATTCGGATCTGGTCTGCCAATGGGCGGAGCCGTAATCGTCGCGCTGCTTGCGCCAGGTCCAGACAAAGGCCAGGACACCGAGGCCAAGGGCGAAGAGCGCCACCGCCCCGAAGGCGACCTTGAAGGCTTCGGGATGCAGGGCGCGCAAGGCTCCGGACGCTTTCCAGACACTGAACATGTCGAAACCGGCGACGCCGCGCCGGAGGGCGAGGGTCAGATAGGCGCTGCCGATGATGGTTCCGATCATCGCACCGGAAAGAAGGCCGAAGAGAACGCCGGCGCCGAGTTTTGCGGAGCTGTTCATTCTTGGGCCTTCCTACATGTCCAGATCATTATCGAGCCCGCGATCCTGGGCGCGTTCTGCCGAGAGTTCTTTGGCGCGTTCCGTCGCGCGAACCTGCTGAAGATCGCTTGCGATCTCGGCCAGTTCCGGCTCGCCACGCTCTTCGGCGGCAATCTCCAGGTACTCTTTGGTCACGCTGATCTGATCGACCTTGTTCGGGAGAACACCTTCGAGGACCTCCCAGTGACCGCGATCCAATTCGGCCATGCCTTCGTCCCCCAATTCCTTGTGCAGTTCCGCGACCAGCGTGCGTTCCGCACCCTCTTCCTGACCTTCAGACAGAGCACCCGCGCGCAGTTCCTGTGCCAGCTGGCGGAGATAGGCGTTTGCCGGGGCATCTGCCTCCGCTTCGCCATTGGCACCCTCACTGGCATCGGCAAGCCTTCCGGCATCAGTGATGCCCGGGTCCTCAGCCAGCTGCACGCCGGTTTCCGAGGCAATCCGCGCTGATCTCGCCTCGCGGGCATCTCCAGCAATCGCCTCCTCCTGCGCGTGGGCGAACTGACCCTGCTCCAGAACGGCGAAGGCGCTTTCCAGCTCGACACCCAGCTCGGAGGCAAGGCGCATCTGGAATGCGTCCAGCCGGTCCACGGCACTGTCGATCTCTTCCGATGATGCCGCGTCCAACGCAATGCCGTCCTTTGCCAGGATGGCCGTCAGATCGCGGTCCACCCAGTCCTGGGCCAGCCCATGGTTCTTGGTACCGCCCGCCTCCAGCCGCGCCAGTGCCTCGTCGGTGCTCAGGCCAAGAGCCTCGCCGTCGCGCAGAATGCCTTCCAATGCCTCGGCTCGCTCTGCGCCTGCAAACACCTCCGACAGGTCTTTTGCGGATGAGCCCGGCGGATAGGGCTCGGCCAGTTCCTGATTATAGGCGGTGCGCAGCTCCGGATCAGGCACCATCTGCGACAGGCTGGCAATCACGGGCGCGGCGCGCAGCTCGAATTCGATGCGGTCCGGCTGATCCAGCGTGCGGCCATGCTCCCTGAGCTCCTCGATGCGGGTCTCGGCATAGTCAATCGCCTCGCCTACCGTCCTGATCTCGGCCATATCGATCTCTCCCTGTTCAATATTCCACCCGTTCCCGCTCGCCAGTGCCGTCGCCATCAGACGCACGCCCGCGGCCAGATGCGACTTGTCGGCCCGGTCCAGCAGGTCGGCGACATCGCCATATTCCTTGGCAAAGCCGATGACCGCAGCTTGTGCCATTGACGCCTCCTGTTCAGTGAGCGCAATTTCCCGCGCGGTGCGCCCCTCTGCCTTGGCGGCATAGATTTCCTCCAGGCCCGCAGGCCTCGCGAATATCCCCCGCTCGAGCCGGGTGGTGGCATCCAGTGCCACGCCATAGGTCTCGGCAATCTCAGCCTGTTTCTCGCGCATCAACTGCGGTGACATCACGCCCTCGGCCCAGCAGGAAAACCAGGTGCCCTGATCCTTGCCGCGGTTGTTCAACAGGATGTGGGCATGCGGGTGGTCCCGGTCGGTATGCACGGCGACAACGTAATCCCACTCGTCGCCGTAATGGCCGCTCTCGAAAAAATGTTCGCACCAGTCCAGAGCGATGCCCTGCACCTGCTCCGCCAACACCTCTTTCGGAAAGCTCAGGAGCATATGGCTGGTGAAGCCGAGCTTCGAGGTACCGCGCCAGGTGCCGGACCACTGCTCGATAACCCTGGCCTTCTCCGCCGCAGTCAGCGTCGCCTCATCGCTCAGGGCATTGGTCATGCTGGAGAAAGTAAACACCGCCTTGTCGTTCACATAGTCGAGCTGCTTGCCGAGCGAGACCTTCGTCTTGCAGCCGCCGTTGCGAATACGCTTGAAGATCGCCGCGCGGGAGCCCTTCGAAGCTTTCACGATGTTGCGCACGGAAACCCGCCCGGCCCGCTTGAAGCTGCGCGACTGCCGCGCCGCGGCCCGCTCCCGCGCGGCCCCGGCGCGTCTGTGGTCGTCTTCCCACATCTCGCCCATGACCACGCGATAGAGCTCCAGCGGATCATGCCTGCTCATGCCGCAGACTCCTTCGCTTCTTTGGAGAGCGACGCGATCGCATAGCCGCGCCGCGCCTTTGCCTCGTCGAGGATCGCACGCAGCTCCTCATGCAGCCGCAGGTTCACATCGATGCATTTCGACAGCAGCACGCGATCCTCGTCGGTCAGCCGCAGCTTGCCCCTGTGCACATTCCTGGCCAGCTGATTGAGCAGCTGACCCTCTTTGCCGATCAGCCAGGCGGACTTGTTGAAGCCCTCCAGCTGGTTCGGAAACAGCTCGAACAGACCCGACGCCATGCGCACCAGGGCGCGAAACGCCTGGCTCGATCCGGTGATCCCGACCGCCCCGGCGCTGGCAAGGAACGCCTCGACCTCATCGATGGGCGCGCGAAACGCCACCGGTTTGGAGACCTGCGCCCTGCCGCGCGTATCGCCGCGCTGCTCCGCCACCACCCGGTAGACCTGTCGCACCGAGACCTGAAACACCTTTGACAGCGCGTTCACGTCCTCACCCGCAGCCTGCCGCCGGGCCAGCTCGATCCGCCGCTCCACTGTCAACTTCGATCGCTTCATCCGCGCCGCATGTCTAGCGGGTCTCGCTCAGCGAGAATTCGAGTATTCGGCAGCGTCCACGAGGCAGCGTTTGTCCGCAAACGCGTTCGTGGGCGATGGTGAATTCATTGCTGCGAGACACGCTTCTTAGACCCCACTGACATAATGTGAAAACATTAGGCATATCCTGCCAACGTCTCTCTTCTCTTCACCCCTTCGCTATCCATTTAAACGGGAGCGTGCAACGGCGATATTCGTTATTGCGCGTTTTTCCATTTTGCTGTCTACCCGATATCCGACAGATTACCGTAATGCTAGAGCGCCGGGTAACAGGGTGACAGATTCCAGGGCGACACGGTCCTGAATGACAGGATGACAATGTGACAGGATGACAATGTGCGGGCCGACAATTGCCCAAGGAACGCAAGGCAGCACCGCCCAAAGGCAGGACGACAGAATGACAAGATGCGGGCCGACAAAAAGCCGAGACCAATTTGGCAAAGTGACAGGATGGCACGGCAACAGATGCCCCACTGACAGGTTCTGAACGGGTCATTTTACCGGCGGTCGGATGCCCGTCTGACAGCAGGACAGATTGCAGAGAATGAAGGAAGTGACGATGCAGACGATTACACTGATGAACCAGAAAGGCGGGGCCGGGAAGTCGACCGTGGCGCGTGCCCTGCTGAGCGCGGCCGACCATCGCGGGTTGCGCGCCGCTTTCATCGATGCCGACCAGACCGCAAACCTCGCCGCCTGGGCGATGCGCGCGTCCGGGAACGGTCTGTGGTCCGAAGGGATCGACGCCTATCAGACCATTCAAGCCAGCGAGATCGCGGAGATCGTCGATGAAATCGAGGATGAGGGGAAAACCGATCTTCTGGTGATCGACACCGCCGGGGATGCGAGCCGGGATCATGACATCTTCGCGATCATTGCCGACCTGATCCTCTGCCCGATCCTGCTGTCGAAATCCGATCTGGAAACCGCGCGCGGGACCGCGAACTATCTCTATCGCATGAAGGACAGGGCCGACGATCCAACGCTGCTGCCCGAGTTCCGCATTGCTCTCAACCGGCTGCCGTCGCGCCCGTCAAAGGGCGATGCCGATATCATCCGCGCGATCCATGCGACGCCGCTCGTCGGGGTGGATGAGAACAGTCCGACCGAGACCCTGAAGATCCTTCCCGCCACCCTGCAAGAGCGCGAAGCTTACAAGATCATGGACCGCGAAGGTCTGCTCGGGCGGGCCCTGGCAAGGCACAACGAGATATCCGAGGCGTTTGCGAAGAACCCCGCCTATCTGACGAGGGCGCTGGCGGAGGCCG
>Ga0316206_1001439_pt1 | contig 20906 bp, 19 predicted proteins | sample 6monthpyrite_MG_FD_204942 | JGI IMG/M metagenome (GOLD analysis project Ga0316206, IMG submission 204942) | Microbial mat bacterial communities from mineral coupon in-situ incubated in ocean water Damariscotta River, Maine, United States -... | ecosystem: Environmental > Aquatic > Marine >... | reverse complement strand
CTGAAAGAAACAGAAGTACCTTTGATTCTTGCTTTAAATAAAATTGACTGGGTGACGGATAAGTCGCGTTTGCTACCGTATCTGGAAGAAATACAAAAGAAACATACATTTACAGATATCATTCCAATATCAGCTCAAAAGGGTACGAATGTTAGCGAACTAGAGACGTTGATAGAAAAATATTTACCAGAAGGTATGCCTTTTTTTCCTGATGATCAGTTAACAGATCGTAGTGTTAAATTTCTGACTGCAGAAATAATCCGTGAGAAGCTGGTACGTGAACTGGGTGAGGAGCTTCCCTATCAAACCACGGTAGAAATTGAATCATTTAAAGAAGAAGAAAAAATAGTAAGAATACATGCGGTCGTATTGGTTGAAACTAAGGGTCAAAAAAGCATTGTTATAGGTAAAAAAGGTGAGCGTCTGAAATCGATGTCGACCAGTGCAAGAATGGATATTGAAAAGTTACTTGAATCAAAAGTTTTCCTAAGAATTTGGGTGAAAGTACGCAAGGGCTGGTCAGATGATGAACAGGCTTTATTAAGTTTGGGATATACTGACCTGGAAAAATAAACATGCGCGTCGACAATCAGCCCGCGTATATACTTCATCAACGGCCATTCAGAGATACCAGTCAGATACTTGAGGTTTTTACTAAAGACTTTGGTCGCCTTAGTATTATGAGTCGCGGTTCTCGTGGCCCAAAGTCCCGTCTTAAAAATATTATTCAGCCTTTTCGTGCGCTGGTTGTCAGCTGGAGTGGCAGGGGTGAAATGCCTACTTTAACTGGAGCTGAAACAGCATCTCAGAGTGTTGCTTTTTTGCAAGGCAAGTCTCTTGCCTGTGCGCTTTATATAAATGAGTTAATCATGTATCTGACCTATAAACATGATGTTCACGATCAGCTTTTCTCTCAATACCACCATACAGTCAATTGTTTAATTGAAACGGATAAACTTGAACAAGCGTTAAGACAGTTTGAATTTAATATGCTTGAGAACCTGGGTGTATCTCTTGATTTGACTCATGATGCAAAAACAGGAGACAAGTTAAATGAGGGAGCAGAGTATTATTTTCAACTCGAAAGTGGTTTTAGCGAGCTAAACAGAAGTTCAGACGCGCCCGGAGGTCCTGTTGTATCTGGTAGCAGCTTATTGGAGATATCTCAGGGCAGGTTTGAGACAGAGAAAACACTGAAAGATGCCAAACATCTAATGCGATATATCATCAGTCATTATTTGGGTGGTAAAAGTTTGAAGAGCAGGGAGCTTTTTCGCTGACTTCAGTCCAGCCTTTCATTACTATGAATACAGGTTTATATCAGGCTGTTGTATTATGTAATGACGTTGCATTTTCTGGCTTCTTTCCACTGGCAGTGTAGGTGTTATTCGCGGGTACATTGTTACCGCTTAAAATATTTAAAATTTCTAGCGATGCTAAGCTCATTTTTTCGGTAATAATGCCATTGGTAGCATTTACTTTCTGGCAGTCCATAATTTTTTTACTTATTTCGATCCACTGTTTCTGAAGTTTACTTGAAGGATCAATCTTATCAAGCCATAACAGATAGTCTTTTTTGGAATCGATATTTGTAACAGTAAGCGTCTCTTTGCGCTGAGCTTCCAGTGAACCAAGTTGTTGCATTAATGTTTCTTTTTGCTGACTACTTTCAATGAGCCCTTCTGAATTATTATTCTTAAGGTGAGAGCGCTCTTCCAACAGGCATTCGTTTAACTGATCTGCGCAGCGATTAATTTGGGTAAATAGAGTTGTAATGTTTTCAAGAGAGTTTGCTGCGCTCATTTTGTTTCCTTATTAAGACAGGATCTTTTCCAGATCAATTAAATTACTGGCAATGCGTTCAGGGTCAATCGGGTAGTTACCATTAGCAATTTCATTTTTAATGGCTTCTACTTTTTCTATATCAATATCAGGGACATCAGCCAGCGAGTTTTGCAACTCACGAATTCTGTTTGCTTCACCAGTGATACTGACAGTATCAGCCGTACTGGTGCTGGCAGCCTGATCATTGCTGACAGGTGTGTTTGTTTTCTCAGTTTTAGCTGTTTTATTGCTTTGATCGCTTAAAATTTCACTCCGATTTCTCGGTGCGCCATTGATAGAGTTAGTCATTACAAATCCTCATTTTATTCTTACCCATCATTGTTATCGGCAGCTGAATACAAACCTTTAGTAAAAAATGTATTTTTTTTAATAATAGACTAACTTTATCCTGATTATTTACTAAGTCTTTGAAATACATGTTAATTTCCTATACTTACTATGCCAGCCTGACTAATCGTTCCTTCAACAATGCGCTTAGATGAGCTGTTCTTAACTCGGATTCGGTCACCAATTGCCCCGTTTGACATGGCTGTGCCTTTCATACTGATCGCAAAACCACTGGACTTGCTTTGCAATGAAATGATTTCGCCTCTTTTAATAACGATGGGGTTAATCAGTTGCGATGGACTGAGTATTCTACCTGCTTGCACATGTCTTTTTAACTGCTTGCCGATGACATCAGCAGGATTTGTTATATAGCCAAAGGGGAGTTTGGCCAGATCTTTTCGGCTTTTATAGACATCGGATTCACGAATGATATGACCTCTGTTTAGTGACCCGTTTGCAATATAGATATTGTCATACCTTGATATATTGGCCGTAACGTAAAAACTCCAGGCCTTAGGCTCAGTGCAGATGACTCTGATGCTGGTTTTACCGACTAGATGAGAGCCAGATGCAAGATTAAATTTAAGTTGATCGCAATGAGCCAGTTTTAAACGGCGATCAATAGTATTAACTTTAATGGCTGTATCATTATTACGATGCATTTCAGGCAGGTTCAAAATATACGTTTCAATCTGCTTTCCAATATTGCTCATATCATGATAGTTCGCTGCTAATGCAGTCGACGAGATATTTGCGATAAGCCATATTATTAAAAGTTGTTTTATCATCATGCCTAACTATGAAAGATGGTTATGACGTAATTAGATGCAAAATTCTAGCCAGAAGTAAGGATTTGGATAAGAGTGGATACCAATTCATTGCAAGGTATTGAAAAATAAGTATAAAATCTAATTTCCTTAAATGTATTGAATAATCTGTTTTTAGTTAAAACGGATCGTATAGCCGATTTTTTGACATTGTTTAGTAGTAAAAACGTCACAGAATATTTACATGGGTTTATAAAAAAGTGGCTAAACTTCAGCAGAGAACAGCTATATCAACTATATAGCTACTTATATCCAACATTCTGATTTTTAAGGGGTTACTTAATGGCTGGTGTACTTGATACAGTCGACATGCGAACACAATTAGCCGGACGAAATCGTCTCGAGTTATTAATGTTCCGCCTGGGTGGGCGACAGTTATACGGAATAAATGTATTTAAAGTTCAGGAAGTTATTAGATGCCCGCCATTAAATACCTTACCTCAGGCTCATCCTGTTATTAAAGGTGTCGCTCACCTAAGAGGCAAAACCATATCTGTTATTGATTTGCGCATGGCAATCAGTCACCGCGCATTACCAGATGATGAAGAGTCATTTGTTATTATCACTGAGTACAATCGTTACACTCAGGGTTTTTTGGTAAATGCGGTTGACCGTATCATTAATATTAACTGGTCTGACATTATGCCACCGCCAAAAGGCTCAGGTAAAAACTCGTACCTGACAGCGGTTACTCAGGTTGGTGATGATATGGTTGAAATCATTGACGTTGAAAAAGTTTTTGCTGAAATTATGGGTGTAAATGAGGATATTGATGAAGAAATTATCGAAGAATCAGAAAGTGAGGATGTAGATGCTTCGGTGCATGTTCTCGTGGTGGATGATTCATCTGTAGCACGAAATCAGATCAAACGATTATTAGATAAGGTTGGGATTGATTGCACGGTAGCCAATGATGGTCAGGAAGGTTTGGACATCTTAAAGGAAATGGCAAAAGACGACCTGCCGGTCCATGAACGAATTAATCTGGTTATATCAGATATTGAAATGCCTCGTATGGATGGTTATACATTAACCACTGAAATACGCAAAGATCCCAAGTTAGAAAATTTGTACGTGTTGCTTCACACCTCATTAAGTGGGGTGTTTAATAAGTCGATGGTTGAAAAAGTAGGGGCTAATAACTTTGTACCAAAATTTAATCCAGACGAATTGGCAGAAACAATACTGGAGATTGTAAAAAAGTAATATAGTGATGTAAATTTTGACTATTAATTTACTAAAGTCTTTTATAATTTTTCGTAATTTACAATAACAGGTATTTCATTGTCGACTACTCAATACAACTCAGAAGAATATCAGGCGTTCCAGTCTTTCCTTGAAAATGCATGTGGCATTGTTCTCGGTGAGAATAAGCATTATCTGGTTAATAGTCGTCTATCTAAATTAATGCGACAGGAAGAAATTGCTTCTCTTTCTGAACTTGTGTCTAAAGTTCAGAAAGGTATCGGAACAAATCCACTCAAAAATAAAGTGATTGAAGCCATGACCACCAACGAAACATTATGGTTTCGTGATGGTTTTCCATTTGAAGTTCTCCCTGAGTATGTTTTCTCAGACTTTAAAGAAAAGAAAAAAAGCCCGGTTAAAATCTTGTCAGCTGCATGTTCCTCTGGGCAGGAGCCTTATTCAATTAGTATTATTTGCGATGAATTCATTAAAAAGAATTTTGGCGCTAATATGCAGTTCCAGATTGTAGGTGTCGATATTGATACGGCTATTTTGAATAATGCACGTGAAGCAAAATATGAGCAAATGGCTCTCGTCAGAGGTTTATCTGAAGAGCGAAAGCAGCGCCATTTTTCACAGCAGGGAGATTACTGGCAGGTCAATATGGACATCCGTTCCAGAGTCAGTTTTCGAGAACAGAATCTGATGCAAAGTTATGCATCACTGGGTAAGTTTGATGTGATTTTTTGTCGGAATGTACTTATTTATTTTTCGGCAGATTTAAAAAGAGATATTCTTACCAGACTTGCAGGTGCACTAAATCCAGGTGGCTACCTGTTTTTAGGCGCATCAGAATCCATTGTGCAATATTCAGATGCTTTTAACATGGTTCGAACCCCTAAGGGTGTTGTTTATCAGTTAAAGTCTTAAGCTAACTTTAGCTTGCCACCGGGCGGCAATCTTTGCCGCTTCCTATCAAAAAAATATTGCCTCTCCTTTCTAAGTCATTGATTTAAAGTAAACAAAACTTTTTGGCATAGCTTTTGCTCCTGTTACCACAGAGGAGAAAAGAATGACGATTAATTTTGATAAAGCATTAGGTATTCACGAGCAGGCGTTATCTGTACGTCGCCAGCGTACTGAATTACTCGCAACTAATATTGCCAATGCTGACACGCCTGGATACAAAGCAAAAGAAATAGATTTTCGAGCGGCGTTAGATCAGGCTAGTTCGCAAAGAGTCGCTATCTCAAAAACAAATTCTTCGCACCTTAGTTTAAATTCTTCAGCTCCTTTCTATGAACAATATCGGGTGTCAGAGCAACCATCACTGGATGGTAATACCGTTGACATTCAGCAGGAAAAAGCCGCGGTTGCTGAGAACTCTGTACGTTATCAGGCAACACTGACTTTTTTAACCAGAAAATTCTCAGGCATGATCAATGCCTTCAAAGGTGAATAAGGAGACTATTGATGTCATTTTTTAAAGTATTCGATATAGCGGGAAGTGGCATGAGTGCGCAAATGCTGCGACTCAATACGGTCTCCAGTAACCTTGCGAATTCACAAACTGTATCTGCAACTGAGGAAGGTGCATACCGATCTCGTCAGCCAGTATTTCAGCAAGTACTGGATGCATTGAATACTGGCGATGAATCAAAAGTAAAGGTTTCTGAAATTGTAGAAAGTGATGCTTCAATACCAATGCATTACATGCCTAATCATCCACTGGCAAATGATGATGGAAATGTTTTTGGATCTAATGTGAATGTTGTTGAAGAAATGACCAACATGATGTCGGCATCACGAAGTTATCAAAATAACACCGAGATGATGAATACATCAAAAGAACTTTTGTTAAGAACATTACAACTGGGTAGAGGTTAAAGATAATGGCTGCCATAGGTGATATTTCACAGCTTCAAAATAATACATCGGTTTCAACTGAATCCAAGCCGGGTTCTCAGTTGGGACAGGATGAATTTTTAAAACTAATGACCACGCAATTACAAAATCAGGATCCGTTTGAACCAATGGATAACGGGGAGTTTTTATCCCAGATTGCTCAGTTCGGTACGGTTAACGGTATAACCGACCTGAAAGATTCATTTACGGGTTTTGCAAACAGCATGCAATCAAACCAGGCATTACAGGCCGCTAATATTATAGGTCATGGTGTATTGGCAGAAACTGATACCGGTTTATTAACTGCCAATGGGATCATGCAGGGTGCTGTTGAATTATCAAACTATTCTCCAAATGTTTCGGTTAATGTTTATGACCGAACTGGCCAGCTTGTAAATCGTCTGGATCTTGGAGAGCAATTATCGGGCACTGTTCCATTTGCCTGGGACGGTACAACATTTGGTGGCTCTCGTGCAGCACCAGGTGAATACAGAATGGAAGTTGAGGTGGTTGATGGTGCACAAGCATTTACTTACCCAACATTAATGTTTGGAAAAGTCGATAGCCTCAGTCTGGGTGGTGTCGGTGATGAGTTACAGGTTGAAGTTCAGGGCCTGGGTCAAATTCCTTTTAGTCAAATAAATAAATTACTGTAATTAGTTTCGGAGAAAAATCATGTCTTTTAATATTTCATTAAGTGGTTTAAATGCAGCTTCTTCGGAACTGTCAGTTACCAGTAATAATATTGCAAATGTAGGCACCGTAGGTTTTAAAGAATCACGTGCAGAGTTTGCAGATATTTATGCATCTTCAACACTTGGTAACAGCAGTAGTACGATTGGTTCAGGTGTACTTTTATCAACAGTTGCTCAGCAATTTGCTCAGGGTAATCTTGAGTTCACACAAAACTCTTTAGATCTGGCGATCAGTGGTGAAGGATTTTTCGTTTTATCGCCGGATGCAACCAGTAGCGACGTTTTCTATTCTCGTGCCGGCGCTTTTCAGGTGGATAGTGACGGTTATGTTGTTAACAGTAATGGTGATGTGTTGCAGGCTTTTCCGGTTGATGCAAACGGTGACCCTACATCAACCAGTTTATCCAGTACGACAGGTATACAGGTACCAGATTCTGTGAGTACGCCGCAGGCCACTACAAATATTAATTTAAACGTAAACTTACCATCTGATGTGCCTAATACTCTGCCAAATTTTTATTTAGCTGACGAAGCATTTGCAGTGACCTCTGGTTTAGCCGCAGCGGCAACGCCAGATCCTTTTGCAGGTGATGATCCATTTGCAGCTGCCCAGGCGGCTGCAACAGCAGCAATACTTGCTATTGGCGGGGCGGCAGATACAGATGTGGTGACGGCTATTACTAACGCGGCAAATAATGCGGCAGCGCAGTATGCAACGATTGCGGCACCGAATGCAGGTGAGGTAACTAATGCAATTGCCGCAGTATCAACTGCTGTTACAGCTTCGGTTTCTGAATTCGATCCGACAGATCCAAATCAATATCATTATTCAACGTCGGTAACAGTCTATGACTCACAGGGAACAACGCATATTGCGAGTACCTATTTCATTATGTCTAATGATCAGAATAACACCTGGGAAACACGTGTAAGTTTGGATGGTACATTGTTAGACCCGGTTGTCGCTGAAGTTCTGGATTTTGATCAGAATGGTAATCTTGATGCTGGTAATTCAAGTACCGGCGGCACATTAGCTTACCAGCCATATGATCTCGGTCCGATCAATGGATCCGCACCTCTAAACTTAAGTTTTGATTACACTAACAACGGGTCAGCTACTACGCAGGAAGTATTTGGTTCTTTTGCTGTTCAGGCTTTGACTCAAGATGGTTTTTCTACCGGACGATTATCAGGTTTAGATATCAGTGATACGGGTGTTGTCCGCGCTAACTTCAGTAATGGTCAGCAACAGGCATTAGGTCAAATTGCACTGGTTAAGTTTGATAACTCTCAGGGTCTGTCGCAACTTGGTAATACAACCTGGGCAGAAACTATTGATTCTGGTGTCGCCCTTGCCGGTCAGTCTGGTAGTGGTACCTTTGGATTAATTCATAATGGTGCACTTGAAGCATCGAATGTTGATCTGACACAGGAGCTGGTAAAACTGATTACCGCACAGCGTAATTTCCAGGCCAGTTCTAAAGCGATTGAAACGGCTAACACAGTTACTCAAACGATTATTAATATTCGTTAGAGAGTGAATTAGAGAGCCAATTTAAAGAGAGATAATAAATGGATCGTCTGCTTTATTTATCAATGTCCGGTGCTTCGCAAAATTTGCGAGCTCAGCAAACTATCAGTCATAACCTGGCTAATGTCAGTACGACTGGTTTTCAGGCAGATCTGGATGCGTATAAAAGTTTAGCGTTGAAAGGTGATGGCTTTGATACACGAGTTTACAACCAGCATTATCGTTCAGGTGTTGATTTTCAACACGGTTCAATGATGAATACCGGACGTGAACTTGATGCAGCGATTCAAAACGAAGGACTGTTTGCCGTACAGGGAAATGATGGCAGCGAAGCATATACCAGAGCCGGTGATTTCAGAGTTGATCAGAATGGTTTTTTAACAACGGGTACTGGTCTGATGGTATTGGGTGAGGGTGGTCCGGTTTCAATTCCGCCTTATCAAAAACTTGATATCGGTACCGATGGTTCAATCAGTATTATTGCTTTAGGACAAACAGCCGATTCAGTAACGATTGTAGATCGCATCAAACTGGTTAAGCCTGATCTCAGTCAGCTTACAAAAGGTAGTGATGGGTTACTACGAACACAAAATGGTGCTATTGAGCAGCCGGATGCGAGTGTAAGGCTGGTGTCGGGTACGCTGGAAGGAAGTAACGTCAATGCAGTCAGTGAACTGGTTAGTTTATTAGATAATTCGCGTCAGTTTGAGTTGCAGGTAAAAATGATGAAGGCAGCAGAAGAAGCTGATGAGTCATCGACAAAATTAATGCGAACTAAATAAATGAATATACCTAAAATTATACGTAAGAGGTCTGAGTCATGAATCAAACATTGTGGGTTGCAAAAACAGGACTGGATGCTCAGCAAACACGACTGTCTATTATTTCAAATAACCTGGCCAACGTTAGTACTAATGGTTTTAAAAGAGACAGTGCCGTATTTGAAGATTTAATGTATCAGAACATGCGCCAGTCAGGTGGACAGACATCACAAGATACACAGCTACCTTCAGGTTTAGCAGTGGGTACAGGTGTCAGGTTGGTAGCAACAGAAAAAATGCACAGTCAGGGTAATATTGTGCAGACGGGTAATTCATTAGACATGGCGGTAAATGGTCGTGGTTTTTTTCAGATTTTAAGACCTGATGGTTCTTTAGGTTACACCAGAGACGGAAGTTTTCAGGTGAACTCGCAAGGTCAGGTTGTTACCGCTAATGGTTATTTATTACAACCAGCAGTCAGTATTCCTCAGGGGTCTCAAAGCATTTCAGTCAGCAGTGATGGTACGGTAGAGGTTACTCTGGCCGCAGCTACAGCACCGACCCAGGTTGGTAATATTCAGCTCGCCGATTTCATTAATCCTGCAGGTTTGCAGGCAACGGGTGAAAATCTTTTTTCTGAAACTGCTTCAAGTGGTTCTCCGCAAGCAGGAACACCAGGTCTTAATGGTGTTGGTGGCCTTTTGAGTGGTTCGCTGGAAACATCAAATGTAAATGTTGTTGAAGAACTTGTGAACATGATCGAAACACAACGTGCTTATGAAATGAATTCAAAAGTAATATCGACTACGGATGGCATGCTGCAATACGTTAGTAATAATCTTTAATTATATTTTTTAGGGCAGATGAAGATGATGAAACTTAAACTTATTTTATTATTGCTGGTTTTAATAAACTCAGCCTGTTCTTCGATCAGACCATCGTCAAAAGAAGATTTTTCACCTGTTGTCAGACCGCTGGTTTCTTCACAACCTGTATACAGAAACGCATCTCTTTACCAGACAAATAATATGCTTTTGTTTGAAGATCCAAGACCTCATAAGGTGGGGGATTTATTAACGGTTGTTTTGCAGGAAAGTACCAATGCCAGTAAAACAGCATCGACGGCCACATCTAAAACGGATGATAATGCATTAACGTCGCCAACACTTTTTGGTAATCCGGTAACCAATGGTGGTACAGAAATTTTAAATACGGATTATTCACAGGAGAGGTCTTTTGCTGGTGAAGGTGACAGCAGTCAGAGCAATAGCTTAACCGGTAATATTACGGTGACTGTGGTTGATGTGTTATCAAATAATAATCTGGTAGTTTCTGGTGAAAAATGGCTGACCCTGAATCAAGGTGATGAATATGTTCGTATTCAGGGTGTTGTTAGACCTCAGGATGTGCGTGCAGATAACACGATATTATCAACCCGAATTGCAGATGCGCAAATCGCTTATAGCGGTGAAGGCTTTGTACAAGAAAGTAATGAACAAGGCTGGCTGGCACAATTCTTTAACAGTAAATGGTGGCCTTTCTAATCTTTTTAGTTAAATTCTTTATACCTTAAAGCCGGGATTAATTCCGGCTTTTTCTTTGTTTCCTCTCTATATTGCTTTTGGCATAGCTCTTGCAATTATTTATTTAATGACAGGAGTATGGCAATGAAGCGTCAAAAAATAATTGTTTTTTTATCACTGATTTTTCTCAGTTCTTTCGCAGATGCACAGCGTTTAAAGGATATCAGCTCCGTACAAGGTGTGCGTAGTAACTATCTGGTTGGCTATGGATTAGTGGTTGGACTGGATGGCAGTGGTGATCAGACCAGTCAGACGCCTTTTACTGTGCAAAGTTTTAAAAACATGTTGCGGCAATACGGTGTAGAGATACCGGCAAATATTAGCCCACAACTGAAAAACGTTGCCGCGGTGTCTTTGCATGCCGAATTGCCTCCTTTTATTAAGCCAGGGCAGTCAATCGATGTAACAGCCTCTTCATTAGGTAATGCAAAAAGTTTACGTGGTGGCAGTTTGTTAATGGCGCCACTGAAAGCCGCTGATGGAAAAATTTATGCGGTGGCTCAGGGTAATCTGGTTGTAGGTGGTTTTGGTATTTCTGGAACAGATGGATCAAAAGTCACTGTCAATATACCAAGTGTTGGCCGTATTCCCAGTGGTGCGATTGTTGAACGTGAAGTGCCTAACCGATTTTCAACAGAAGAAAATATAACCGTTAATTTAACTCGTAGTGATTTTACAACGGCTAAAAGAGTGGCCGGCACCATAAACAGGATTCTCGGTCCAAAAACAGCCACTGCACTTGATGGTGTTTCAATCAGCATTACTGCGCCGACAGATGTTAATCAGCGCGTAGAGTTTTTGTCCTATCTTGAAAATATTCCGGTTGAGCAGGGTGAGGCATCAGCAAAAATAATTGTTAATTCCAGAACCGGTACTATCGTCATTAGTTCAAAAGTAACGGTGATGCCAGCCGCAGTTAGTCACGGCAGTTTAACGGTAACCATTACTGCTGATCAAAAAGTAAGTCAGCCGGGAGTGCTCTCTGGTGGACAAACGGTGACGACGCAGCAGGATAAGATTGAAGTAAGTCAGGAAGATGCGCGCATGTTTTTATTCGAACCAGGTGTATCACTTGATGAGCTGGTTCGAGCCGTTAATGATGTGGGTGCAGCACCGGGTGATTTAATAGCCATACTTGAAGCCTTGAAACAAGCTGGTGCGCTTAATGCGCAGCTGCTGATCATCTAGGTCACCTTAATATTAAGGTCAATGAAATGAGTATAAATTCAAACTCAACTGTTAACTATAACGACTTCTCAAGTTTAAGTCGTTTGCGGGTGGATGCCCGTAAAGACGGTGAGGCTGCTTTAAAAGAAGTGGCTAAACAGTTTGAATCTGTTTTTGTACAAATGATGATTAAAAGTATGCGTGAAGCCAGTGTGCCACTGCAAGGTGAGTTGTTTCATAGCAATCAGTCAAAAGCATATACCGATATGTATGATAAACAGCTGGGCCTGGAATTAACAAAAGGTAATGGAATAGGGCTGGCAGATGTGATTGTCCGTCAACTGAGTAAACCACAGTCAGCTGAAAATAAAACAGAGCAATTGTCGCAGGATATTTCTATTAATCAGTTGCCGGTTTTTAATCCAAAACCAGAAAAAACTGAAGAAATTATCGGGACTAATAATATTCGAAGAACAACAGAGTCTGTCTCTGTTAATAAGCTTAATCATGATTTTAATCTTGATGTGACAGAGACAACACGATCACCTCACTGGAATACACCGGAAGATTTCATTCGTGATAGCTGGCCTCACGCACAACGTGCGGGTAAAGAGCTAGGCGTTGATCCTCGCGTAATTCTTGCTCAGTCAGCACTTGAAACTGGCTGGGGTAAAAAAGTGCATGCAACAGATAGCGGTGAAAGTAGTTACAGTTTATTTGGAATTAAAGCGAATAACGGCTGGCAGGGAAAAACTGTGAATTTCAGTACACTGGAATTTGAATCAGGAAGTATGAAACGTGAAACGGCCAGCTTCCGTGCGTATGATTCGTTGTCTGATGCCTATCAGGATTATGTGTATTTTCTGAAAGATAACCCGCGGTATACAGATGTTTTTAAAGCAGAATCATCTGCTGAATTTTCAAAAGCGTTACAACAATCCGGTTATGCAACTGACCCTGAATACGCCAATAAAATTGAGCGTATTCGTAATGGTGGTCTGATGAATGATGTTTTATCCGGACTAAAGGTTTCTGTGCAGGAGCCGCTAACATGAATAGCAGTGCGTCAATTAAAAATGTCCTGCTAACACAGGTGTCATATGGCTGATATTTTCAATACTGCTGTTTCTGGTTTAATTGCCTATAAAACGGCGATAAATACAACTTCAAACAATATTACCAATGTTAATACAGAAGGCTACAGTCGCCAGCGTACATTGTTGGAAACTCGACCTGGTGAAGTTACTGGTGTTGGTTCTATTGGTACTGGTGTTGATATTGCTGCTGTAGAACGGATATCAAGCCAGTTTGATATTGCATTGATTAATCAGTATCAGTCCAGTTTTAGTCGTCTGGAAACGCTGGGTGATCTTGCTGCAAGAATCGATGATGTGGTCGCTGACCCTAACAGTAACCTGACACCTGCACTGGATGATTTTTTCTCATCAGTGAATGATGTGGCCAATGACCCGACCTCTATTTCACCCAGACAAGTCATGTTGGGACAGGGCGAAGTTCTTGTCGAGCGTTTTAATTTTCTTTCCTCTCAAATGAATCAACTGGATCAGGAAGTGGATGCAAGACTGAGTTATGTCATTAATGACATTAATGCTTTAGCCAGTGATATTGCTAACCTGAATGAATCAATTGTCAGAAGTATGAGTCTGGCTGATGTTCCGCCAAGTGATTTACTTGATAAGAGAGAGTTGTTACTTAAAGAGCTTTCAGGAAAAGTAAAAGTTAATTCCGTCGAGCAGGAAAATGGTGCAGTGAATGTATTTATCGGCACCGGACAATTACTGGTTGCAAGTGGTGATACCTTTAAGCTTGAAGTGGGTGAAGATCAGTTGCAGCCTGATCGTTTTAGTGTGTATTTAAATTCTGGATTTTCAACAGCCGATGTCAGTAAAAATCTGACGGGTGGTGAAGTGGGTGGATTACTGGATTTCAGAAGCAGTATTCTGGACCCTGCAATAAATCGTTTGGGTCGTGTAGCTATTGCAATCAGCACAAGTTTCAATGACATACATCGGGCAGGCCTGGATCTAAATGGTAATGTAGGTGAGAGTTTTTTTGAGTTTGATACGCAATCACCACAAATTACAAATAATACAGCTGCCGGTGATTTACTGGTTGAAGTAGGCGCCAGCACAGCATTGGCAGATAGTGGTTACCGTCTTGAATATATTGATGATGGTGTGGCGCCACCAAGTTATGATATTTATCGATTGTCAGATAATACCGTACAAAACTTTCTTGCTACAGCCGCACCTTTTATTGTTGATGGATTAACGTTTACACCATCAGGTGTGTTAGCCGATGGTGAATCATTTGTTGTACAGGGCGGGCCGCCTTTAGCACAGGTTCTGCCGCATGAAAATAATTCAGCAACAGGAAACCTGGAAATTCAGGTTAATGATATTGCCTCGCTGATGTCATCTGATTATCTGGTTACATTTGATTTTGGTCGTTACACGGTTACACGACTCAGTGATAACACAGATGTAACACCGCCAGGTAGTCCGCCTTTACAGGTTGATGGTATGTTAATAATTCCTTCAGGTGTGGTTGACGGCGATTCATTTTATGTACGTCCAACCAGAAATGCAGCACTTGAATTAAAAATTAATGTACAAAACCCGAATGAAATAGCCACAGCTTATCCGTACAGAGTGGGCGCTGATATTAATAATATTGGTAATGTTGATATTGAACTAACCGATATTGATGCCGCTCAGTTAGATTTTCTTAATCGCTCGGCAACCTTAACAGGCGCAGTAGCGACAGCACCATTTGATTTCGCAACCACCAATGCCAGTTTTGATTTAACACTGGATGGTGTCACACGAACCGTTACTGTTAATCTTGATGCGACGACCGACTTAAACGGAGATGGACCTGTTGACGCACTGGATACTGTGTTTGCAGTTCAGTCTGCAATTGACGCTGCTTTTTCGACAGCAGGCGATCCATCAGCAACGATTGCACTTAATGCTAATAACTTAAGTATTACATCAGATTCAACCGGGCCAAACAGTTCTCTTGCAATAGCTAACTCAGATGTAACAGCTATTGCGCAGTTTGGTAACGATGGCTTAACCGCAACCGGTGATACTTTTACCGCTAATGTCGTTTTTAAAGATGCGGTGCTGCCAGCCACGGGTATCCTTTTTGATGTACTGGACGCAGCGGGTAATCCATTAACAGATAACAGCGGAACGGTTTTGCAGGATATCGCTTACAGCTCAGGTGCCACAATCAGTGTCGGTGCATGGACCGCGAGATTAACAGGTAGTGCGGTTGCAGAAGATCAGTTAAACATCAGCAGAAATAATGATGCAACTCAGGATAACCGTAACGGCATTGATTTGTCTTTGCTTGAAACCCGATCATTTCTGGATTCGGGTACATCTACATATTCTCAGGCATACGGTGCATTAATTGCAGAAGTCGGTACGCAAACTTCACAGATAGAAATCAACCGTGATGCAGAAGATGTATTGTTAGATAATTCAATTGGAAGACGTGAAGAAACATCGGGAGTAAATCTCGATGAAGAAGCCGCCGACCTGATTCGTTATCAGCAAGCGTATACAGCAATAACCCGTGTTATTCAGACCGCACGAACTATTTTCCAGTCCATCATTGATGTTGTGTAAGGAAAAGTAATGAGAATATCCACATCATTTTTCTACTCACAAGGCCTTAAAAATATGCTCGATCAGCAGGCTAAATTACTTCGTGTTCAGGATCAGCTGGGGCAGGGTGTTAAAAACCTGTCGCCATCAGACGATCCCAGTGCGTCTGCTCGTGTACTTGGACTTAACCAGTCGATTACAAAAATTGATCAGTATGAAGAAAATGCAATATACGCTAAACAGCGTCTTGAGCTTGAAGAGTCAACATTGGATAGTGTTAGTCTGGTATTACAGCGAGTAAGAGAACTTGCCGTGCAGGCAGGAAACATTGGTACAGGAGACATTCAAACTCGAAATGCAATTACTTCTGAAATTAAGCAACGAATTGATGAATTATTAAATCTGGCTAATACCCGTGATGTAAATGGTGATTATTTATTTTCTGGTTTTAAATCTAAAACCCAGCCATTTTTTACCGATGGTGCTGGTAGCTATACCTACAATGGCGATCAGGGACAAATGAATATAAAAATCGGTAATACTCGTCAGGTTGCCGTCAGTGATTCCGGTGCGGATGTTTTCCAGAAAATAAGACTGGGTAATGGAGACTTTTCAGTAGATCAGGGTCTTGTTAATACAGGCACGGGCGTTATTACTCAGGGTTCTGTCAGCAGCAGTAAAGATTTTGTTGCGCATGATTATATGATGCAGTTCAGAAAAGTGGATGAATTATATTCTGCAAAATTCACAACCGCTGTGGTGCCAGCAAGTATTGATTACTCAGGAGCGCCAGCTACTTTTGATATCAGTGTTAATGATGCAGCACCGGTTGCGGTTAACTTTAATCAGAACATGTCAGGTCAGCCACCTCTGGTTGTTGCAAAAGCAGTCGCTGCACAAATTAATACCGATGTCGGCAGAGAAGTCGTTAAAGGCTATGTTGATGCCAGTGGTAATATGGTTCTGGAAACACTGGAGAAAAATGGTGAATCCAGCAATATGACTTTTTCAAATCTTGGTGGTACTGCAGCCGGTTTAGGCATAGCCGCGATTAATGTAACAGGCACAAACCCTCCGCTCGATGCGGAACGATTTTTTGATATTATAGATCTGACGTTATCACCTGGTTCAATAACAACTGCAGATATTGGTGTAGCTGGTGTTGATATTTTTGATGCTGATCAACCAGCCGTTATTACAGGCACAGCAGATTTATCATTGGGCGCAGATTTTGATACGGGTGCACCGACAACAATTTCATTAAATGTAAACGGCGATATTCAAACGCTCAATTTAAGTGGCGTTCACAATGCGGCGAATTTGACAGGATATCTGCAGTCAGAAGTTAATACGGCGTATGGTGAAGATGCTGTCATAGTTACCAGAAACGGTGCGGGTAATATTATTTTTACAACCGAAGAGTCTGGATCAGATATTGATCTGGAAGTGCTTGGTTTCAGTAATAATGTGCTGGGTTTAGTGGCTAATGATTACGACAGTGGTGTTAGCAGAAACAATCAGCTTTCGGTATTCATTGATGGAAGTAAGTCGCCAGTTGATATTGAACTAACGTCTGGTCTTGGTATTACTTCCGCTGCCATTGCAGCAGAAATTAATGCCGCGACCGGTTTAAATGCGACCGCACCAAATTCACCAGTAACCAATGAAATCGCGATCAACTCAGATCAGTTTGGACAAACAGATGCGGCAAGTCTGGTTTTTCAGGGTAATGCGCTTGAAACACTGGGTATTAATAGTCTGAATACTATTGTCGGCCAGCCAGCACGTGAGTTTAGTGCTGATACCAGTTTTGTTTTTGACGGACATGAAGTGAGTCTAGAAGGCGAACCGGAAGGTGAAGATGTTTTCACTGTTAAGGCAAGTCGTTATCAGGATATATTTACCAGCCTCCAAGGTCTGGTAGATAATCTCGAAAACCCGCCAAATGATGAGAATGGAGCCAGCCGACTGGCTCAACTTGGTCAGGCTGTGGGTAATGCGCTGGAAAATATAGGTCAGTCGCAAGAAGGTATTGTTGATGTTCGAACCGGAATTGGTGCCAGACTCAACAGTATAGAAAGTCAGGAAGATCAGAATTTCGCACAACAAAACCAGTTACAGAAGGTACGTTCGGATCTTGTTGATCTGGATTACGCTGAAGCTATTTCCCAGCTAAATTTTCAAATGACCGCACTACAAGCAGCGCAGCAGAGTTTCGCACAGGTTCAGCAACTATCATTATTCGATTTTCTCTAGTAAAAGCAGTGAATTACAATACTTTTTTTGAAATAAAAGTAACAAACAACTCAATCATTTATTCCATTCGCCATTAAAGGTTTATACAGACTGGCCGCAATCTGTTTAGTAGAGCTGTAAAAGTTCAAAAACAGGTTTGGCAAAAGTTTGTATTCGATAAGTCAAAATCCTGCCTTGTATCATGCTATTCGGAAAACCGAAAGTATGATTGTGTCTGCTTGTATTGCTGTTAAAAAGCAGATGAGTCTAATTTATCAGGAATAAAATGTATGAAAGTTGATAAGCATATTTCCAGAGAAAGAAAGATAAACACTGGTTAATTTTTGTGCCGCAAGTCATTAATACAAACTTCGCGTCATTAAATGCACAAAGAAACCTGAGCCATTCACAGAATAAACTTCAGGTTTCATTGCAGCGTTTATCCTCAGGATTACGCATAAATAATGCAAAAGATGATGCTGCTGGGTTGGCTATTTCGGATCGGTTCACCACACAGATTCGTGGTCTTGGGCAAGCGAGCCGAAATGCAAATGATGCCATTTCGCTTGCACAGACTGCCGAGGGTGCGTTACTCGAAACAACCAATGTCCTTCAGCGTATACGGGAACTGGCAGTGCAGTCTGCAAACTCAACTAACGTATCGTCTGATCGTATTTCGTTACAATCTGAAATTAATCAGCTGCTTTCTGAACTTGATCGTATTTCCAGCACAACATCCTTCAATGGTCTTAAGCTTCTTGATGGGTCTTTTGCGGCACAAACTTTCCAGATAGGTTCTGAATCAAATCAGACCATTAATGTTACCGTTTCAGGTGCAACGGCTGATGCACTGGGTATCAATAAAATATCTACAAGTGATTCTATCAATGGTAATAACATTAACGGAATAGCAAATTCAACGCATTCCGGTTTTATGACGACAGCGGGTAATGCCTTTGCGGGAACTGCTTATACCAATGTTCAGGATAACGATAATGTTCAAACACCACAGACTATTACCGCAACAGATTATTATGGCAATACCACGACAGTAGACATAGATGTAACACATGGTAGTTCCATTAACCTTATCAATAAATTAAATACCTTAACGGGTGTAACTGCTGTTGAATCAAAAACCAATATCGCTATTCTGGATTTTTCATCAACGCTTGTTGAAAATAATGACGAGGTCAGCTTTACAATCAGAGGTTTTGGAACACACGTAATTTCGTTTAGCAGAGATATTGAAAAATATACGAGTTTAGAAGATCAGGTAGCTGCAGAAATTAATACACTTCCTGTCACCAGTAATATTGTTGCAGCAGTCAAAAATGTGGGTGAAGTTGTTCTGACAAGAGAGATAGCGCCTACGTCGGTAGGTATTGGTATTGAAGGCTTTATCGTTAATGAAAGTGCGAGCGTTCGAGTCGATAGTTTTACAGAAGGTACAGACAATGCGGGTATTATGCAATTTACACTGGCGGCAGCTGCGTCAGCAATATCTTTTGCAATTGATGATACTGATCAGGCAACATCAGCGTCTAACTTATTGTCTGCATTGCAAGCGGATGCTAACTACGGTTCCAGTTTTGAGGCTGAATTAAATACTGTCGGAACAGGAGTCATCGTACATGCAATCAAAGGGATGGCAATCGATATCTCCGCTATTTCTGATGGAGATGGGACAACTTCTGATGAAGGCTTCACTGTTACAGCAATAGATGCCGGTACTTCAATCGATGGTTCGGGAGCGGGCAGTGGAGCGATAACGGCAGCCAGTGCTCCGGTCATCATTGACGGCACTGATGTTGATGTAACAATGTCATTTGAAGGCTTGATATTAACTGAAGATGCTAATGACTCTGCACGCAAGATGAATAATATTGATGTCATGCTGGAGACGGGTTATTCGATTACTTCAACAGCCACTGGCACCGGGAGTATTCTGGACAACACAGCACCTGGCATTGCTGCACCTATAACGCGATATGGCAATGCTGATATCAGTGATGGTAATAATGTGGCGGCACAGACGCTGACTATTAATGGAGAAGTCTCTGTATCAATTGACGTCTTAGCGCAGTCATCAGCAGACATCATAGCGGCACAAATAAATTCGATTTCTAGCGTTACCAGTGTAACGGCAACGGCACGTACGACAGCAATCATTAATAACTTAAGTGCTGATGGTGTTGTTTCTTTTACAATGAATGAATTGTCTGTGTCTGCGAATGTAAAAGCTTCCGATTTAAGTTCACTTGTGACTGCGATTAATGATCAGAGTGGTAAATCTGGTGTGACTGCCGTTTTGAGCCAGAATGGTGCTTCAATAATTCTTGAGCATTCAATAGGCGACGATATCGGTATTGCTAACTTTTCTAGTACTTCTGCAGTAGATGGTGCAGGTGGCTCCACAGTGACAATGGACATAACCGGAAGCGTGGGAGGTGCTACGACATTACAAGCAGGAGGTATTAATGCCGGTACTCGCCATGCTTCAATTGTGGGTGGTGAAATTGAATTCAAATCGACAGCTGGATATTTCAGCGTTAGTACAGATTTAACTGAATTGACAAACGGATTATTCTCAGGTGAATCTGATCAGCTACAAGCCAGTGAAAATAAATCTGTCAGAAGTATTGATATCAGTACAGTAGATGGAGCTGCAGTAGCGATTGATATTGCGGATGGTGCATTGGCATCGGTCAATAGTATTCGTGCAAATTTGGGTGCAGTTCAAAACCGGTTTGAATCGACAATATCAAATTTGTCAAAATCGGTTGAGAACTTAAGTGCTGCACGTAGTCGAATTCAGGATACAGACTTTGCTGCTGAAACGGCTATTTTGACTCGTAATCAGATTCTTCAGCAAGCGGGTGTGGCAATGCTTGCGCAGGCAAATTCATTACCTCAGTTAGTTCTGAGTTTATTGCAATGAGCCTCGGGTCTATCAAAAGCGCTGTCTCAGGTCTTTAAATCTATTGGTTTTTCCACAATCAGGATAAATCAGTTGATAATAATTCAAATAAAATCATGTAGTTATGTTTGCAGTCCTAAAATTCAAATTTATTTAATAAAAGTCCTAAAGTTATTATCAACTGTACCGCTAACTTATTTAACGAAGAAACATTCAATAAATATTCGCTTTAGTTAAGTCTCAATCACTTCCGTTGACTTAATAGCGACGGAAGATAATTAGGA
>Ga0316206_1001438_pt1 | contig 20921 bp, 11 predicted proteins | sample 6monthpyrite_MG_FD_204942 | JGI IMG/M metagenome (GOLD analysis project Ga0316206, IMG submission 204942) | Microbial mat bacterial communities from mineral coupon in-situ incubated in ocean water Damariscotta River, Maine, United States -... | ecosystem: Environmental > Aquatic > Marine >... | reverse complement strand
AAAGGTCATGAAAAAGATCACCCCCCAGGTTTCTCGGTTAGCAGCTAAGTGTCAGTCTGCTATTGTAAATTCTCTCATTTTTTTAGTACTGACTTTAAATATTTCCAACACTTCGGTTGCAGCAACAACAGGCTATCCACTCATCGATAGCCTAACTGGTACCTTTGGTGATGCGACTGAGTTTTTAAAATCTGAAGTGACCCGATTGGTTGATAATTCTGGCATTACATCGGCGGCAACTCAGGCAAAAACCACACTAGATGAATTGGCAGAAGGCGCTGTACCTGTGATTGATGACCTGGCCAATCCATATCAAGAAAACGCCGAAGAAGCGATAGCCCAGGCCATGATCAAGGTACAAACAGCCACGGATATACTCAATAAGTTTGCCGGTGAAGGCGCAAAAACAGCGATTAATTTTATCTCTACCAGCCCCTTATTTGCTGATGCCGATTTTGGTATTAGCACACCCACAGGCCGCATTCGTATTTATCGAAAGGGCACTGAAGTGTCACTCTGCCAAACCATCGTTGGCCCTTTTGGTTCTGTCATCGTTACTGGTATTAGTAATGCCGAACAACTATGTAATTTCCCCGATGCAAGAATGAGCAATCCAACTAAATCAATGGTTGCCGTTACCTATCTTGCCGCAGGTCATACACATATTCGCACCAGCCACGTTCTGGTTCCTAATCTGGCAGAAGATTTAACCAAACTACCTGCACCGATAGATGCCGCCACCTACATAAAAACCATCGGCGGCCAGTGGGTACAGATACGCCTTGCTGGTGCTGACCCTGCATCGGTAACACTGGAAGCAAAATTTGAAGTCGGTTTAAAAGGCAATGTCAGCTATGTTGTTGATGTTGAAGCCGAAGGTGAAGCTGCGCTTAAACTTAGCCTTAAGCCAGTTTACGCAGCCGAAGTTATTCGCAGTACCGGTGAAGTCATGTTGAACAGGGCAACTGAACTTGGCCTGGATATGAACGTTGCCAACCAAGCATCTAATACTGCCGAGATTTTAACTGCTGGTCTTCAGCACTTATCTGATATCGAAGATAACTACGGTGACGGTTTTGGTGATGTCAGTATCGATGTCAAATTAACCGGTGGTATCGGGGTAGGTATTTGGGACACAGCCATTTCTGCCGTCTCTGCAAACAGTACCTTTAACCTGACATATCCTCTAGCCACTCTTCTTGGATTGGGCCCTGCCGTACTGACTGAGTACCTGGATATTACCATGGGCATGGTTGAGTCTAATCTTAAACTCGGCACTTCAGTGCTTGAAGGTAAGCCTGATTTCGATACGTATATTGTAAGTTCAAAACAGGCCTCGTCTGATTTTGTTAACGGCGTTCTGCAAATATTGTTAGATGCTTCAGCCGCTGAAGGTTTTACCACAGAATCAACCCTAAAACTAACCGCAGCTGGCGATGCAGACAAAGAAAGCATTCCGCTTTACGAATCCGGTCTTAAGCTACCTGTCGGAGACCTCTCTAGTAGTCTGCAGAATAATCCGAATGCCTTTGGTGATGCTTTTTCTGCAATCGCCTACCTGATGTTAGCAAGCATAGATCCGAATGCTGTCATTACTGATCAAACCTGGACAGATCTTGAACAGGTCATTGTGCCTGATATTAAGTTTACATTAAGGGTATGGAATCCTGTGACGCTGGGTTTATTTGGTTTTAAAGATGCTGATTTGCTAGAAACAATAAAAACGATTGCTAACATTAGAGCCATTTTAATCAGCGTGGCGACTAGTAGTGTTAACGAGTCATTAAACGATCTACGCACCGCGATTGAAAACGTCATTACAACAGCTATCGAAAATGCAGACGATGCCGTGATTGCGTGGATCAATAACGCGAGAATTGAAACGTCTACATCGGTAGGTGCCAATGGTTCACTTGGTGCCGAAGGCGTTGCAGAAATCGGAGCAAGTATAGGCATAGAAGGCCACGTATCAGGCAGTCTGTTCCTGCTGTTACTTGATCTACCCATTTACCAGATTCCTGAAGATCCCAGGGGCTTGTTAGCAAAAGCAGCCATGCCTGTTAATGTTAGCCTTGATGCAGGTGCTTCCGTGGGTGAAGGCGTGGAGTTAACTGTTGATGCCGGTGGCACGGTAAGCCTTAATCTGTTCGAACTTACCGCCACGCATTGGGAAGGTGATCTGCCAACAGCAGCGTTAATGGAAGTCGCCGGTTTCTCTGTACTGGAGTTTGATGGTGTGACTAAGCCCGATGAATCGTTTTCTGGTTCTGGCTATTTAATGCTACCTATGGGCGGCATTGTCAAAGCAGATTTCGCAGTCGATGAATTTGGTAATGTGGTAGATGTTGTCGATGAATTCGGTAATTTTACTGAAAGCAGTTGGACTGGTGGTCTTGAACTCGGCCCACTTGGAGACTTCCCCTTCATTGAAGGCACGCTGGATAATACCGGCCTGCACGGCATCATTAATATCAACCTGTTAGGCTCGAGCTTTAATGCCAATTTCACCCTTAACTCCGATGGCTTTTTGTTCGGTAATTATGATGGCGATATCACTATAAATGGCCATGAACTAGTCGCTGCAACGCTCTCTATTGATGAAAACGGTCAATTCATAGGTCATTACGAGGGCGATATTATGATCGCTGGCTTAGCCGCAAACTCTATCCTTGATTTCGACAATAGCGGCTTCACCGGTAGTAGCTATATGAATGTTCTGGGCTCAGAATTAATAGCAAATGATATAACAATTGACACTGCCGGCACCGTTTCAGGCACCTTTTCCGGTGATATTGTCGTTGGCCCTCATACCTTATCCGCTGTTTCTCTACGGACAGTGAATGGTGGTTTGATCGGTACAGCAATGATGAATTTACCCGGTATTGGCTTAACGGAGGTTGAACTGCGAATATTCGAAGGCAAAGTAACCGCCATCTATGGCAGCGAGCTTTTCAATGGCCTGGTTTCACAGTCAAGTTTTGAAATTACCGAAAGCGCTATCGTCATGAATGCGAACTTAAATACATCTCAATTCACTGGCATTACTGGTCAGGTACTTAACCTGGTGGCTGACGCGGCATCGCTCGCACAGGGCCTGATTGGGCAGGCAGAAGAAGATCTGGCTACCGCTCAGGCGGCATTAGTTACAGCAGAAGATGCTTTAAGTACTGCAAATGCAGCATTAACCTCACAGCTTGAAGCATTACAGCAACAGGTTCTTGACGCTGCGGCTACAGCACAAACAGCACTTCAGAATTTAAATGACGTCATCGCCGACATTGACGCACTTAATGTCTTTTATCAGTCACTGCTCAGCGATGCTCAAGGAGTTGTTAATGACGCAAAAAGTGCGGTGAACTCAGCCCAAGGTGTAGTTAATTATTACAACAAGCAAATAAACAGTCTCGATAACTGGTATAGCGGCCTGTCTACCTATAACAAAGTTAAGTATGCAGCATACTATGCGTCAAAGCGCACACAGTATCTTGCTTTACGAACTGCCGCTTCTGCTACACTCGCCACCGCAAAAGTGGCTTTATCAGCTGCACAGCTAGCATTAGATGTACTTAACTCTGAACTCGCTGATCTGCTTAATCCATTAACAATTACACGCAATACATTACAAACTGCCTACAATACGGCTGACGCGGCTCTGACAATAGCACAGCAGGAACTGGAACAGCTTGAAGCCGATATCCTTGCTGATACTGCTCTTCAGCCACTGTATGAAGCAATTGATCTAGCACAGGCTGGACTAACGCTGGCGCAAAAAGCTGTAACCAAGCTTAATGCGACGATTGCACTGGCTGCATATGCTGCAACAGAAGGAACTGATAATGCATTCAGTGTGTTATCAGCAAATGTAACTGCTGACCTGGACGCACTAAATAACAGCAGCACATTCGAAGTTGATGCACGAGTAACTTATATGGGCCAAAAGGGACAAGTAAGGTTTATGTTTGACCCTGCCGATCTGCTTACCAGCTTGAATCAGTTAGTATCTGAATTACAGTCAGGAAATATATCATTGGCTAAAAGTGATATTACTCCACCAACGGTGATTGCTAACCAACCAGCTGAATGGTCATCAAATCAGACTCTTATTAAGCTAAGCGCCAAAGATAATTCTGGCGGCACTGGTATCGCATCAATCACCTTTAGTGGAACCGGTGCGCAGTTAATTTCTGAAGAAACCGTTGCCGGTAAAGAAGCCTTCGTATTAATCAACACCGAAGGTTTAACATCACTAAGTTTTTATGCAACGGACATCAGCGGCAATGTCAGCGAAACAACAACCATTAGCATTAGCATAGATAACAGTGGGCCTCAAATAGGTGTTACGCCTTCTGGTATCAATGAAGGTGTTTATGAAGTTGTAGTAAATGTAAAAGACTTGCTTGGTTCTGGTATTGACTACATTACTATAAGTGGCACTGGTGCAGAGTATCTGGGTGAAAGCATCTCATACACCGATGAAACCATCATTAATCTAACGGTAGAGGGTTTCACAACCTTAACGATTACTGCAGTTGATGTGGCCGGCAATACAACCACCATGGAACACGAAGTAACAGTACCCAAGCTCTTTACAGACAACGGTGAAGCAATTCATACACTGGATACTGATAGCACTGACAGTGAATCCAGCGGTGGCGGTGCATTTAGTTTGCTATGGATGTTCGTAACACTAATGGCACTTTATTTCAGAAACCTAACAACACTAAAGAACCAGCACGGATAAAAACAAGCTGCCCATGATGTTGCCGCGAGTGGTTCACGCTGTGAACCACTCGCTTTGTTTTATATAAATTAACAATGGCATAACGGAATGTGCCGAGGATATTGAACACATGCCTGATTCTTCTAAAGTTGCCTTATTGCTAGTAACAGACGAATTGATAAGAAAAGGACTCGAGTTATTATTGAGAGATATGGGTATTACGGTCATATCAGCTGGATCAATTTCAGAACTTGATCATCGCTTATCACTCATAACAGCCCCACCCAATTTATTACTATTTCAATTAATCACTTCTGACAACAGCCCCGTAATTTACCTGGTACGAAAATTACGTAAACGTTTCAATCACTGCACTCCCACTATATTACTTGATAATGAATCAGCGATGCATGAGCTGTTATTTACCGATAAGTATTTAAAGATTTTACCTGATCAGATCAAACCGGCTGTTCTCCGAGAAAAAATAATCGAATCTATAACTTGCCCAGATAAAGAGATTCACTTAAATTGACTCAAGAACAGTTTCGTCCAGGGAAGTTTATGAATAAAAGTAACCGAAAGGATACTTCACTACACAGTTGCCAGACTGTCAAACGCTCCGAGCCTGCACGCAATGAACTTGTGCAGATTCTCTATTTCCAGCCAATCTATATCATTTTATCTGGTCATGCGATTGCTGTTTTTATTACTGTATTTTTTTTATGGAACACAGTACCTCTAAAGTGGCTCTTACCATGGGCGTCAATCATCACTGGTCAGACATTAATCTGGGTTTATTTCGTCGCCAAATTTAGAACCACTGAACACCTGGCAAAAAACACGCAAAAAGCTATTCGAATTTTTCCGATCGCTGGTGCCGTTACCGGCATACTTTGGGGTTCTACACTTTACTGGCCAAATGTCATCAATGACATTCCATCACTGGTATTTTTATCCATTATGATTCTCGGGGTAACTGCAGCAGGCCTTGCCGTTTTTGCACCCTACCTTCGGTCTTTTTCAACCTTTGCCAGCCTGGCTTTAATACCTTTTGCTATCGGCTTTTTTATAGAAGGCGGCCGCTTAAACCTGACATTGGGCACGATGTTTCTTTTATATTTCATTGTACTGCTGATCAGCGGCATTAATATGCGTCGCGCCGTGGGGCAAGCAATTGAATTAAGGCTGCAAAATGTTGGCTTAATCGATGACTTAAAAGACCAGTTCGTCCAGGCTGAGCAATCACGCGAGGATGCAGAACAGGCGAATGTCTCCAAGTCAAAGTTTTTGGCTGCTGCCAGTCATGATTTACGCCAGCCATTACACGCACTAGGATTGTTTGTCGATGCGCTGGAGTCGCGTATTCATTACAAAGAAGTTAAAGACATTGTTGATAACATTCGCATTTCAACTGATGCTCTCAGCGATTTATTAAACTCTTTACTCGACATATCTAAACTCGATGCCGGTGTACTCACTCCCAAGCCAACAGATTTTCTGTTGCGCCCATTACTGCAACGTATTCAAACTGACTTCTCTGATGTAGCCAAATCCAAGTCTTTGAAATTACGTATTGTAGATTGTGGACTGGTCATTCATACCGACCCTTCAATGCTTGAAAGAGTTCTGAGAAACCTGGTATCTAATGCCATTTGCTATACACAAAATGGCAGCGTGCTTTTGGGCTGTCGACGCCAGGACAATCGCATCAATATTGAAATACACGATACGGGTATTGGCATTTCTGACCATAACATCAACAATATTTTTGAAGAGTTTTATCAGGTCGAAAACCCGGAGCGTGATAGAAGCAAAGGTTTAGGTTTAGGCCTCGCTATTGTTAAACGACTTTCTGATTTACTAACCTGCCCACTCAGTGTCCGCTCATCTACCAACAAAGGCTCCGTGTTTAGTATCTCTGTTCCCTTTGTTGCGAAATCAACGACAAAGACAACATTATCGCCACCACTCAATTATGTTGAGGATTTAAAAGGCACTCGTGTTTTAATTATTGATGATGAAGCACTGATTCGCACCGGCATGTGTCAGGTGCTTGAAGAGTGGGACTGCAAAGTCATGCAGGCAGAATCCATTGATCAGGCACTCAAACAACTCGATGAGAAATGTGAAGTTGATATAATTCTTACTGATTACCGTTTAAGAGAAAACCAGACAGGACTTGATGCCATTGAGAGTATTCATGCCGCCTGCAATAAAAATATTCCGGCGATAATTCTTACCGGTGATACCGCGCCTGAGAGATTACGTGAAGCAAAAGACAGTGGTTATAAACTGTTACACAAACCGGTTTCATCCGCTAAATTACGAAGCCTGATGAGTTTTTTACTGGATCAGGAATCTGAAACTGAGAGCTAGCTTTCGTTATCTGGCAACAATCCCATACGAGAAGCAGCAACACCCGCTTCTGTTCGGTTTGTCACATCTAGAAAACGTAAAATAGCACTGACGTGAACACGCACCGTGTTTTCAGCCATGCTCAAACGATTGGCGATGGCTTTGTTAGAAAGACCTTCTGCCACCAGACCCAACACTTCAACCTGTCTCGGCGTGAGTGTCTGTCCATCGGCATTACAGGTTTTTAACTGTGATGAATTAACCGTGTCTAAAACAGCCATTGGTAAATACACGCCACCAGACAACACCAGCTGCAATGCAGTAATAATAATATCCGGCGTCGATGATTTAGGAATATAACCCTTAGCACCAAGCTCAATGGCTCGTAATACTTTATTACGGTCTTCAGATGCCGAGAGTAAAACGATGGGAGTAGCGGGAAGCTGACGACGAAGATGCTGCAGACCATCAAGCCCTGATACCCCCGGTAAATTCAAATCCAGCAAGAGCAGGTCAATATCGTCTTCGTCTTCTGTTAGTTCAATAGCCTCTTCACAACTACCAGCAGACTGAATGGACACATGATCATTCAAACGCTGCAAAACAGTACGTATACCTTCAATGAATAAAGGATGATCATCAACCAAAAGAATTTTCATAAGTACATCCTTGATTGCTTAAATTCAGATGATCGATAGCGATATAATGTATTGAACATTTTTTGAAATCTATCCGTAATGATTTTGAAAAAGTATACTGCACAATAGCCTTATAATGTAAAAATAAACAGGAAAGTTTAAGTCTATACGAATTAATAACACGTTTTTAATAAAAAATTATAATCCAATATAAACTGATACAATCGAAACATGTCTTTTTTTAAACTTCAACGAAAAGAAAATATTACCAAACTATTATGACATTACGTTTTTCAAAAAAGCTGATTGTATTTTCTTTATGTCTCAACCTGCTAGTGACCATACCAGCACTGGTACTGTTTTTTATGAGCTCCAGTATTCAATATACCCTGTACCAGAATGTTTTGGCGCCACGCTTTGGTTCGGCCAGGATTGCTTTTATTGGTGATTCAATTACTCGCTACGGAGATATCTGGGGGCCGAAAATTGGAGAATATAACTTTAATGTTTGGAACTTTGGGCATGTAGGTTACACCACCAGACAAATGCATTCCTATCTCAGCGAGGTGTTAAAACAAAAACCTGACATCGCATTCGTTATGGCAGGAATTAATGATCCGGACAAATCAATCACAGGCGCTTATCAATCGTTTAAAAATTACCGATTTATTTTAGATAGCCTGATCAATACCGGTACCGAACCAGTGATCCAGTTAACCTTGTATCGTAAAAGAGAAAAGCACCCGGATTTTATAGATGAACTTAACCGGCTGTTAGTTTTGTATGCACGACAAAACAATCTGACCGTAATTGATCTGAACCCGTTTCTCAGTCGTGAAAAATCATTACTAGAAAAATATTCTCTCGATGGTATACATCTAACAGCGGCTGCTTATGAAGTCTGGAGCAAAGAAATCAAACAGGTTCTTAATCAGAAAGAAATTTTAGAAAAACAATAATGAAACCGTATTACGGATTTTGAAGACAAATAATAAAATAATCTATACGAGCGGTAACGTATGTCGATACTCTACACGTTTATCCAGCCCAGGCATTCAATCCAGAGACACCCGGCAAGTTCAAACCCTACAACAACCCCATTTCAACATCGTCAGTCGTTAACTCAATCACTTCTTAACAAGAAACCTATGACCCGGTAGCCATATCTTCTTTCAAGTACTGAAATACGGCTGTATCCTTCAATAAATAATGGCTGATCTTCAAACAAATGGTTTTTCATTTGAGAACATCCCTGCCCAGCCAGATAAAACGGAAGGAGTTAACTAAAACTAACGACATGCTGTTATAAGCTTAATCGGCCGTTTTAGAGCATTACATCTTTGCGACATGAGCATTCTCAATGTAAAATGCATGCTTAATTCATTTCAAATCCTGCGGAACCGACCTTGAAAGACACCCTGATCGCCTTACTCAGCCAGACAGTTGAAAAGCTTAAGTCAGATAACCTTATTCCTGATGACTGTCAGCCTAATATCCAGACCACGAACACCAAAGATCCATCTCATGGTGATCTGGCAACTAATTTGGCGATGATGCTGGCTAAACCGGCTGGTAAAAACCCGCGTGAGGTAGCGACTCTTATCATCGACAACATGCCAGCCAATGATTTAATTGAGAAGGTTGAGATCGCTGGACCCGGTTTTATTAATTTCTTTATCAAGAAAGGCTCTACCTTATCGATTGTTCAAAGCATTCTTGATCAGGGTGAAAAATTTGGTTTAAGTGAACTAGGTAAAGGCAAAAAAATTCAGGTTGAGTTTGTTTCTGCCAACCCAACTGGCCCTTTGCACGTAGGTCATGGTCGTGGTGCTGCTTATGGCGCAACCGTTGCTGATTTATATGAAGCGATTGGTTATGAAGTACACCGTGAATATTATGTGAATGACGCAGGTCGTCAGATGGACATTCTGGGTACCAGTATCTGGTTACGTTACCTGGAAAAATGCGGCATCGATTTTGATTTCCCGGTTAACGCTTACAAAGGTGATTATGTTTATGATATCGCCACTGAGCTTGAAACTGAATACGAAGACAGATTCGTCTTCGACATCGCCGATGTCATGCGCGGCATTCCAGCCGATGAGCCTCATGGTGGCGACAAAGAAGTTCACATTGATGCTCTTATCAACCGCGCAAAAGAATTATTAGGTGATGACCAGTACCGCATTATTTTTGATAGCGGATTAAACACTATCATCGGTGATATTCGAGACGACTTAAAACACTTTGGCGTGGAGTATCAGGACTGGTATTCAGAACGTACACTGGAAGAACGTAATCTGGTTTCACAAGCGATTGACCGTTTACAAAAAGCCGGCCACATCTATGAACAGGACGGTGCACTCTGGTTCCGAAGCACTGACTTTGGAGATGAAAAAGATCGTGTCGTGAAACGTGATAATGGTCAGACCACTTATTTCGCTTCTGATATTGCTTACCATATGGAAAAAATTGAACGTGGTTATGACATCGTGATTGATGTCTGGGGTGCTGATCACCACGGTTATGTACCTCGCGTACGTGCTGCGTTACAGGCATTGGGTGATGATGCCGATAAACTGCAAGTTTTACTGGTACAGTTTGCTAATCTTTTCCGTGGTGGCGAAAAAGTACAAATGTCTACACGTTCAGGTTCCTTCGTTACTCTAAGAGAGTTACGCGAAGAAGTCGGTAACGATGCAGCTCGTTTCTTTTATGTTATGCGTAAATGTGAACAGCACCTGGACTTTGATCTGGACCTGGCTAAATCACAGAGCAATGATAATCCTGTTTATTACATTCAATATGCACACGCACGCGTTTGTAGTGTGTTACGTCAGTTAAAAGAGAAATCACTGACTCACGATGCCGCAAACGGACAAAAGAATATTGAGCTGCTAACAGAGTCACATGAAATTGGTCTGATCAAAAAACTAAACCAGTATTCTGACACACTGACCGCAGCAGCAACCAAAGCAGAACCGCATTTAATGGTTCACTACTTGCGCGAACTTGCCAGCGAATTACACACGTATTACAACGCACATCAGTTCATTGTTGATGACCAAAACCATCGTGATGCTCGTTTAAATCTAATTATTGCTTGCCGCACAGTCATTGCTAACGGCCTGAAATTATTAGGTGTTAGCGCACCCGAGGCGATGTAATGCCCGGCGATATGAAAAACAGAATGATGCAACCAACAAAAAACAACAAGTCTGGCTTGCTCTGGCTATTTGCAGGTCTTTCAATCGGGCTTTTTGTTGCATTTTTAACTTATTTACAGACACAACCAAAAGCCAAGGTCAGTTTTTCTGATGCAGTGAATCAGGAAATCAACAAAACCAAACAACTCAAAGAAGAAAAGAAACAACGCCGCGACCAGAATCCAGATAAAAACATACCCAAGTTTGATTTTTATACCATCTTAAAAGATTACGAAGTGTTTGTACCGGAGTCTGAAGTCAGCCCGGATAAAAAAGACTCTGCAAGTGACAATAAAGAAGACACACCCGTTATCAGTCACAATGAAAAAACCTATTTTCTACAAGTGGGTTCTTTTCAGCAGCATAGTGACGCAGATAAACGTCGCGCCACACTGGCACTACTTGGTATCACCTCAAATATTCAGGAAGCTCAGATCAACCGCGATACCTGGTATCGAGTCAAAGTCGGGCCTATTCAGGGAAAACGTTCTTTAAATAAGGTGCGAGACCAGCTGATTGATAATGACATTCCCACTCTCATAATGGTGATGAAATAAGGCCTGGCCACCTGGTATTCAGGCACTATCCCTCTTTAGTTTTTAACAAAATAATTACAAACCTCTTATCAGATAAGCCCACTTTTTTTACCTTTTCAACTAAAATTAGATAAATAACTAATAAGATATTTATCTATTGAAAAGGGCTTCCATGTATAACCGACTACTATGCATTACCGCAATCCTAGGTATTCTATTTTCTAGCCTGATAACTTCTTCTGCATCATTTGCCTCAGATAATGAGCTGGTTTTTCTAACCTGGTCAGAATACATCGACCCGGAGATTGTTACTGCCTTTGAGAAAAAATATCAGGCTAAGATTAAGATGGTTTATTTTGAAACCGATGACACGCGTGATGACCTGCTGATACAGACCTCTGGTAAAGGTTATGATCTCATAATGGCTAACGGCCCTACCATAGCAAAATATCAAAAGCGCGACTGGCTAACTCCTGTTACCCGTAAGCAGGTTGCTAACATTAAACATATCGACAAGAAATGGCTGCAATTATTTGAAAAAGCTGACGGCTATGCCGTGCCTTATTTCTGGGGGACCACTGGCATTGTTTACCGTAAGGATTTAATGGGTGAAGTCATTGACAGCTGGCGCTCATTGTTTGAACCCAAAGAAGCACAACACGGAAAAATTGTGATGATTCGTAGTGCCCGGGATACCGTTGGCATGGCCTTAAAAATGCTGGGGTTTTCAGCCAACAGTGAAAATCGCGAAGAAATAAAAAAAGCAGAACAAATTTTAAAAGCTCAAAAACCATTTGTTAAGGATTATTCCTATATAGCTCTGGATAAAAGCTCTGGCCTGATCACCGGTGATGTGTATTTGGCGATGGCTTATAGTGGAGATGCATTAGTCCTGAAAGAACTAAATGACAATATTGAGTATGTACTGCCAAAAGAAGGTGGCAATATCTGGGTTGATTACATTACGGTATCAAAGCGCTCTAGAAATAAAAAACTGGCTTATGAATTTATAAACTTTATTAACGAGCCACACAACGCATTAAAGCTTGCCGAATTTGTTTATTACGCCACACCTAATAAAGCAGCCGAAAAACTACTACCCAAAGATTTTCTCAGCGACCCCGTCATCTATCCGTCAGAAAAAGCGCTGTCAAAGTCAGAAACTTATACAAAGACCTCACCACGAACAACACGTCTGAGAAACCAGATATTTTCCAATATTGCTGAATAAATCATAAGGTTTTCTCTTTGAAACTCAATACGAAAATTCTGTTATTGATCCTTCCTCTGGTAGTGACACCTATTGCCACTATTGGATGGTTTGCCTATCAACAAATTAGTGAAAATTCTTTTAATAACAGCACCCGCCAGGCTCAGACTATTTTGCAGGATATTGCTTCTCGAATTAGATCTTTCGAAAGCAACACAAACTCTAACCTCGAGTTATTTTCAAACGACAATTTAATTCACAAATACGTTTTAACCTCAGAAGAAAGTCGCTACGATTTATTAATGCCCGCCCTGTTACGTCTGTTCTCCACCTATCAAAAGGCATATCCAGATTATTATGAGATCAGAATTATTATGCCAGATGGTTTTGAAGATGCACGCCGCTTGAATCGCGATATAGACAACGTCACAGAAGAAGAAGCCAATAGTTCTGTTGGCAGTCGAATATTAATCAATAATAATAAAACCGTTTCATTTTTTCAAAAAAATCCGGACAATCAAGAACTTTCGTATTATGCATCAAAAGCACTAATCATCAAAGACCGCGCTTTTGATAGCCAGACAGCCAAGCCTAAACTGAGAGCCTACCTGTCAATCACAGCCTCAATCAACTGGTTAAAAGAAATAATTAATCAGCAATCAATCGGCGAAGAAGGTTTTCTTTTTCTTGCAGATTCGAATGGCCGAGTTTACGTATCTAATAATAATCAGAGCCTGATAACAGCTTCAGCAAAGATAACGCAGATTTTTAAAAAAAATAATGAAAATATTAATATAAAAAAATTAGTAAATAACCACGAATATAACAACCATAATTTACTCACTCTGGGTGAAACACAGGGTTATTTATGGTCGAAACCTGTGTCAAAGCAGTTTATGTTATATGCCTGGTACCCCAATAAAGAAATACTGCATCAATCGAGACAACTAGGTATTAGCATTACTTCTATCGCTTTGTTCTCGATACTACTTTTATCAGTTCTGGTTTTTAAAGGTCTCGACTATTTTATTGTACGACCTATCAAACGACTAGAACAGTCAACAAAAGACATAGGCAGAGGGGACTTAATTAACGACATTGTGATCAACTCAAATGATGAAATCGGATCACTGGCAGAATCATTCAACTCAATGAGCCAAAACCTTTTGCGATCAACCGAGCAGATAAAGTACCTGGCTTACCATGATGACCTCACAGGCTTACCCAACCGACTGATGTTTCATGAGTATGCTACACAGGCTGTTGCATTTGCAAAACGCAATAGACAGCGATTATCTATTTTATACCTTGATCTTGATAATTTTAAACGTGTTAACGACACGATGGGACATAAGGCAGGTGACTTTTTACTTAAAAAAGTTTCCGATCGAGTGCTCAGCTGTCTGCGTGAATCTGATTACGCTTCTCGACCCGATGAAGAAATCACTGATATTGCAGCCCGTATTGGCGGTGATGAATTTTTAGTACTACTACACGATATACCGGACAATTTCTTACCCGGAAAAGTTGCCAATCGTATCATTGATGTTTTATCTGAACCCGTGATTATCGATAACAACCAGTTCTATGTCAGTGCCAGTATCGGCATCACAATTTTCCCGGATGATGCCATCACTACTGACAATCTGATTAAACATGCTGACATTGCCATGTATCACGCCAAAAATTCAGGCAAAAACAACTATCAGTATTTCCTCGAGTCCATGAATAGTAGCCTGATAAAACGCATGGCACTTGAAAACAAATTACGAACAGCAATTACTGACAACCAGCTATTTCTTAACTACCAGCCACAAATTGACTTATTAACCGGCGAAATATACGGCGTTGAAGCACTAGTGCGCTGGAATGATCCGGAGGCAGGTCTTGTATCGCCCAATACATTCATTTCTATTGCAGAAGAAACAGGTTTAATTGTTGAACTAGGTGAATGGGTTTTGAAACAGGCCTGCCAACAAGTTCGTAACTGGCAACTAGAGGGTATAAAACCAATAAAAGTTTCCGTTAATTTTTCTGCTGTTCAGTTTGCAAAGGTTGATCTTCCTGAACTCATCATAAGCGCACTGAAAGAAACAGGACTGGAGGCTCAATATCTTGATATTGAAATCACTGAAACTGTAATTATGGAAGACATAGAAAAGATCAGTTCAGTGCTGAATCAGATTCGGAAATTAGGCTGTGCAATATCATTAGATGATTTTGGCACCGGATACTCTTCGTTAAATTATTTACGCCAGTTCCCTATCGATACCCTCAAAATAGACCGAAGCTTTGTCAAAGAAATCGACGACAATGCAGATGATAAAAGCGCGATTATTATTGCCATTATCGCCATGTCTCATGCTCTTAACTTAAAAGTTGTCGCTGAAGGCATAGAGACTAAAACACAACTGGATCAATTAATCGAGTGGCAATGTGACTATATTCAGGGATTTTATTTACACCGCCCACTAGCTGCACCTGAAATCGAGGAACTACTTTTAAGGGATTAATCCTTTTTTGGAGGTGTCGTGTAAGTTATATCTGCTGACCTGATTACTCTTTAGTATCTGCCTGTGTACAAACTATTAAATACCGATTCATACTCCTTATTTAGCTGACCACCTACGGCTCTGTAAATAAAACATGCAAAAAGTCTAATATACGACTATAATCCCCTGTTCTTCTGACGTTGAAACGACTTCTCATCTGCCAGAAGCCCGAAACACACCTAAGAATTCCTGGTGTGTTGTAAATTTCAGCGTATAAAACCGATTTAGCTCAAAGCCGTCGCACTGATGTATTCAGTATGGGAAAGAGGGTATGAGCATTGCTTACGCTCACTCTTTTTCAGGTACTAACAATATGACGACCGATACGATAACAACGTTTAATGATTTGGCGTTGGCCAGTCCTCTTCTTAAAGCACTGGATGAAGTAGGTTACGAAACACCTTCTCCTATTCAGGCTGCAACTATTCCTTTATTACTCGATGGCCGCGATGTACTGGGTCAGGCACAGACAGGTACCGGTAAAACCGCTGCGTTTGCTCTGCCACTTATTTCCAATATCGATTTAAAACAAAAAGACCCTTCAGTATTAGTACTGGCACCAACACGCGAGTTGGCTATTCAGGTTGCAGAAGCATTCCAGAAATACGCTAAACACATGAAAGGTTTTCACGTGTTACCTATTTATGGTGGTCAGGATTACAGTGGTCAGATTCGCGCACTAAAACGTGGCGTGCATGTGGTTGTTGGTACACCAGGTCGCGTTATGGATCACATGCGCAAAGGCACCTTAAAACTCGATAACCTGAGTGCAATGGTACTGGATGAAGCTGATGAAATGTTACGTATGGGTTTTATTGATGATGTCGAATGGATTCTTGAACAGACGCCAGATAAAAGACAAATTGCATTGTTCTCGGCAACCATGCCGTCACAAATTCGTCGTATTGCCACCAAGTATCTGAACAACCCTGAACAAGTCACCATCAAAAATGTGACAGCGACAGCCGAAACTATCCGTCAGCGCTTCTGGCCAGTGAGTGGTGTTCACAAACTGGATGCCCTGACCCGAATTCTCGAAGCCGAAACCTTTGATGCCATGATTATTTTTGTGCGCACCAAAAACTCGACGGTAGAACTGGCCGATAAACTGGAAGCACGAGGTTATGCCTCTGCTGCACTTAATGGTGACATCCAGCAAAAGCAACGTGAGCGTACAGTTGAACATTTAAAAAATGGTAAGCTGGATATTATCGTTGCTACTGATGTTGCTGCACGTGGACTTGATGTTCAACGAATCAGTCATGTTGTGAATTACGACATTCCTCACGATACAGAGTCTTATATCCACCGTATTGGTCGTACCGGTCGTGCTGGTCGTGAAGGCGATGCTATTTTATTTGTCGCTCCACGTGAAAAACGCATGCTAGGTTCGATTGAAAGAGCTACTAAGAAAACAATTGAACGCATGGAGCTGCCTTCAACAGAACTAATTAATGACCAGCGTATTGCCAAATTCAAACAACGAATTACCGACACACTGGCAAATGAAGAACTTGGCATGTTCCATCAAATGGTCGAACAATATCAGCAGGAGCATAATATTCCTGCGATTGAAATTGCCTCTGCGTTAGCGAATTTACTTCAGGGTGACACGCCGTTCCTGTTATCTAACAAACCCGCAAAAAAATCGCGCGAAGACTGGGATAACCGATCAGAAAGACCTGACCGCCGCCCGCGCAATGATCGCGACAGATCACCAAGAAGAGGCGATCGTGACCGCTCTGAGCGTTCACCAAGACGAGAACGTGACTCATCAGACCGTGAACGTTCTCCCAGAAGAGAATCTCAGCCACCTGATGAAGGCATGAAACGTTTTCGTTTAGAAGTGGGTCATGACCATAAAGTGAAACCCGGCAATATTGTTGGCGCTATTGCCAATGAAGCCGACATCGACAGTAAACACATTGGTCGCATTGAAATACATGATGACCACAGTCTGGTTGATTTACCTGATGGCATGCCTAAAGAAGTGATGAATACTTTAAAGAAAGCCTGGGTTTCCGGTCAGCAATTAAAAATTTCACCGCTGTCAAATAGCTCATCGAATGATGGTAAAGCTAAATCACAAGACAGCAAAGCCAAATCAATTGGAAAAGACAAACCTGACGTACCGGTTACCAAAAAGAAAAAGGCGCGTAAAGATAAAGACAAAGGCAAACCCAAAAGAAAAAAGGCGAAAATAGTTTTGGGTGAGCGTAAAAAACCTTAACGCAAAAAAACGGGGTTGATTGTTAGCGTAATCAAGCCCGTTTTTATTTAAACCTTAACTTACTCTCTGGGTTTTCGTTTTAACGGACAGAACTTATTCGGGTCGTCCATACCCAGGCATTCATATACTGCTTCCAGTGCCATATCTTCTTCCGGGAAAATATTTTCCTCACCGATAATTTCAATCAAATGCGTTGCGCGCAGCACCTCGAGTATTTGTAACTTCAAGCCACTAAAAACCATCGTTATGTCATTATCATGAAAGCGTTCAACCAGATGGTGCAACACTTCTTCACCGGAGGCATCAATTTGATTAATACCATCTCCAATTACCAGTATATAATTCGCATTCGGATAATTAGATACTGCCTTTAATAATGCATCTTCAAAATAAGAAACATTTGCGAAATACAAAGATCCATCAAACCTGATAACAATAATATTTTCATCAGTTGGTATAGCTTTATTCTTCTTTATATCCCGCAGAGTGCCGTCCGGGTAGCGCCCTAAAATAGCGACACGTGGTCTCATGGTACGATATAAATACAATACAATAGCAAGCATTGCACCGATCATGATGCCGTGGTCCAGTTTTGGTGCGGACACTATGGTCGCTACAAAAGTTACTATCGCAGCAATGCCATCGTGCTTATTGGTCAGCCAGATATGTTTAACACTAATAAAATTTATTAAGCCGAACACTGCCATAATGACAACAGCAGCCAGTGTTGCTTTTGGCAAATGATATAAAAGCGGCGTTAAAAACAATAAAGTAATAACCACAATAATTGCAGTAACGACTGAAGAGAAACCCGTTTTCGCACCTGCATTTAAATTGACGGCAGAACGTGAAAACGATCCTGAAGATGGATAAGCCTGAAAAAAACTACCGCAAATATTACCCAGACCCTGGCCTATTAATTCCTGATTCGGATCAATACGGTCTTTGGTTTTAGCCGCCATGGCTTTTGCAATTGAAATCGCCTCCATAAATCCAACCATTGCAATAATAATAGCACCGATAAGTAATCCGGAAAAAGCTTCATAGCTAAAAGCCGGCATTGCAAAGCCAGGTAAACCTTCCGGAATTGCGCCAACCACTTTGCCACCCATTTTTTCAAATTCGAGTATGTAACTTGCCAACGTGGTAACAACTACAGCGATTAAAACTCCGGGGTATTTTGGCAGGTATTTTTTCAGTGCGATCATGATTGCAAAAGCAACAATACCCATGGCAAGTGTCACCATATGCGTATCACCAAGATTTTGAATCACTCCCCAGATACGTACTGTTAAAAAATGGTCACTCGCACCACCCGGCATATCAACACCAAACACTTTCGATATCTGGGTCAGGCCGATAAACAATGCCGCTGCATTGGTAAAACCAACAATAACCGGATGCGACAGGAAATTAACAATGGCACCGAGGCGAAATATACCAAGAGAAAACTGAAATAAACCAACCAGCAATGTTAAAAACATCGCTGTGGGAATATACATTGCCATGTATTGCTCAGGCGTATAACCTGCTGGCATCATCAATATAACAACAGGCGTGAGAGTCGTTGCCGTCATGGTTGAAACCACCGCAACTGGCCCCGTCCCTAGCTGACGAGATGACCCCCAAAGAGCAGCCACAAATACAGGAACAAAGGCAATATACAAACCATACACTTCTGGTAGGCCTGCCAGCGTTGCATAGGCCATTGATTGAGGAATAAGTACCAAGGCCACTGTCAGACCTGCAATCAAATCGGCACGTAGTATCGCAGGGTCTTTTAATTCATGAATCCACTTTAAAAAAGGAAAAATTTTATTAATCATTAATACCTTCTCCAAACCGTCAATTTAATCAGCTCTGTTATCAAATGTTTTTATTTGTTCCATTAATGTAACACAGGCTAACTGTTGCCCATACCCGAGGTCAGAAGAAATTTATTTATACTTTCAAGATATTTAATTAAGATCAACATTAGAATTAAACAAACAACTAATTCGGATATTAATTCTTATATCTAAAGCAGTTCCCTGTTTCAAAATAAGCCCCAACAGAAGCTTTTTTAACCAACTATTAAGATATTTTAAATCTATAAATAATGCCGACATCCATACTTTTACACCCCCCATCTGCCGTCCCATTAAGTAAACAGGACGATGACCGTGAGAACCATTTTAACTATTATTCTTCTTCGTATAACTGTAGCTCTATCCAGAAAACACTACCAACCCCACGTTTACTACTTACTTCTATACTTCCCCCCATCAATTCAACCAGATGCTTTGTGATAACCAAACCGATTCCTGTACCCTCAACATTATTTTTCTTATTTAATCGCTCAAATGAAGTAAAGAGCAAATCGATTTCTTCTTCTATTAGACCTTCACCACTATCACTAATACTAACCCTAAGCATTGACTTGCCCACTGGCTCACAATCAATTTTAATCTCGCCATCTACAGAATTGTATTTCACTGCATTTGAAAGCAGATTAAGAAACACTTGCCTAAGTCTCACTTCATCCGCACTCAGAAAACAATTTTTATTGCTAACATTATTCGTAATTTTAAGGTTTCTCTTATTTGCATCATGTTCTATATATTTAACGCAATGTTTAAGCAGGTTATCTACATCAACTTTTTCAAATTGAATTTCTAATTTTCCAGATTCAATTTTACTCAGATCAAGAACTTCATCGATAATATTAAGCAAATGATAACCTGCATCCATAATTTCCTTAATATTACTAACCTGCGATAGACTAAGACTTGAACTGTCCATTTCAAGTAGTTGCCCAAAACCCAGAATTGCATTCATTGGCGTTCTTAGCTCATGACTCATGCGAGATAAAAAATCCGACTTGGCAGCATTTGCCCGTTCTGCTTCGTCTCTTGCTACAACAATATCTGCTGTTCTCACCTGTACAAGCTCTTCTAAGTGTTCACGATGATTTTGTAACTCTGCATCTATTCTCTTTCGCTCACTCACATCTCTTACTATTGCAATAAAAATCGCGTGATCATTATTCGGCCTGATATGCTGCAAAAAAATCTCTACCGGGATATCGTTCCCATTTTTACTCCTGTGTATAGTTTCAAAATTTATCATGTGTGTTTTACCACTTAACATTGGCGAAATTATTCCCCCAAAATCTTCTTTGCTTATTTCCGGCTTAATATCATACGGATGCATTTTTAACATCTCATCCCTGCCATATCCAACCTGCTGCAATGCACCGTTATTAACATAATTAAACTTTAAACTAATAGCATCAAACATAAATACACAATCCAACGTCTGATCCAGAATATATTTAAATTGCCTCAGTTCTTTTTCTGTTTCCAGTCTCAACTCAATCTCACCAGCTAGCTTTCTATTCCAGAAAAAAACAATGCCAATAATGATCAATGAGATAAATATAACAATATAGACCAGCTTATAGTCTATTTTTTCTACGTACTTGTTTTTAATCCA